>Ga0190269_10000453_pt1 | contig 20868 bp, 18 predicted proteins | sample Popmic249IS_FD_133749 | JGI IMG/M metagenome (GOLD analysis project Ga0190269, IMG submission 133749) | Populus adjacent soil microbial communities from riparian zone of Blue River, Arizona, USA - 249 IS | ecosystem: Environmental > Terrestrial > Soil > Riparian zone | place: USA: Arizona... | reverse complement strand
GGTGTGGCCCTCTGGGCGGCGGCCCTGATGGAGCCCGCGCCCGCCGAGCTCGCGGCCACCATCCCCGTGCAGGACGAGGTCGCGCAACGCGTGCCAGTTCCTCAGCGTGAGCTCGCCAGCGCAAGCCCGTACGCGCAGCTCGGCGAGACGCCGAACGGCGAGAGCCGCGCCGCGGACGTGGACCGGCAGACGCACGATGCGCCGGCGACCTCGGCGCCCACCGAGCACGCTCACGGCGAGCACCCGCACCCCATCACGCCCGAGCATCGCCGCCTACAGCTCGAGTTGCAGCTGGTAGCGGCCATGAACGACGCGCTCGATCGACGGGACGGACCGGCCCTACGGGGCCTGGTCGAAACCTACCGAGCCCACGACCCCGGCGACGAGCACGGCCTACAGGCGGGCTACACGCACCTCGCGGACTGCCTCGAACATCCGGGCGAAGTCGCGAGCGCGGCCGCGCGCGACTACTACGAGCGCGAGCGCGCCTCGACGTTGCGAAGGTACATCCGCCGCACCTGCCTCGAGTGAGAGAGTCAGCGGCAGGCCGCGCGTTCGCTGCAGCTGCGAGCGGCGAGCGCCGGAGCGCCGACGACGGCCGCCGCCTCGACCTGACCTGCTGCTGATGGCTGCTGCGTAGGCTCCTCACTCGGCGCAGCGGCGGCCACCAGAGCGAAGATGAAGAGGTAGGCCTGCGTCGAGAATACGAGCATGGTGCGAGCGGTCACGTGGGTCTCCGGGTTTGCGAGGACTCGGCCCAGGCGGCGGGGCAACTGCCGCCCGCCAAGGCTCGGGCGAGCTTCAAAGCAAAGCCGAGGCCAACCCCAGACAGTTCTGAGCGCTCCAGAAGCCCTCCGAAGCCGCCAACCGCCGGCACGTGCCGGACACGTGCCGCCACGACCGCGGATCGTTGGCCGGCGCCAACAGGGACGAGCGGGCCCCTCGCACGATAGCAACCGTCCTGTGAACCAGTTCCCCGGCGGCGCCAATCTCATTCGACACAATCATGGCGGGGGAAGCCATGACCGAGATGATGCCGCGTGAAGTGGTCGCTGCCGTGGTCGACGAGCCGCAGCTCACGCTCAGACGCGAGCTTCAGCGTTGCCGCGAGATCGTCGACAGGCTGAAGAAAGTCTGCCGCGACAGCGCGCGGCACTTCGAGCGCGAGAGCATCTTGACGCAGATCGCGAATCAGCTGCTGGAGTGCGAGCTGCGCGCGCTGCCGCAGCCGAGCGCGGCAGATGCCTGGCTCACGGTGCTCGCGCAGATCGATCCCGAGCTGACGACCGCGGCTGCGCGCGATGTGCTCGAGCAGCTCGAGTCCCTGCTCATCCACAGCGATGACGATGGACAGCTCTCGGGACGGCTGGAGCGCGAGCGGCTTTGCGACGACCATCTGCGTGGCGGGGCCGAGCTCGTGTGGAGCGACCAGTACCCACGCAGCGAGCTCGAGCTACTTTGTTCGGAGTTCGCGACCGCGTCTGAACGCGGCTGCGCCATCGACGATGCACTTCGGAGTCGAGCGCGAGCCCGCCTTCGGAGCCTGCACAAGACGCGCCTGCTGTGCCGCCGCGAGCGGAGCATGGACACGGCGCTGCGCTCGACGACGATGCGCCGCATGACGCTGCTGATCGCGGTGCTGCTCGGGTCAATGGCAGCGCTGTTTCAAAGCGTGGCCTGGGGAAGCGCCGACGAGGTGATCTCGGTATTGACTGCGATCGTCGCAGGTGGCATCGGCGCTTCCCTCAGCAGCTGCCACAAGCTGCGCGAAGAGTCATTGAGCCTCGATGAGTTTCGGCGCTACCTGTACAGAGAGATCTGGGGCCAGGCGGTGTTTGGCCAGGTCGCGGGCCTCTTCGTCTTCGCTGCGATCAGCTCGGGCCTGGTCAGCATCGTTGGCTTCAGCCCAGGTCAAATCAACTGGTACCAGGCCGCAACGTTGGGCTTTCTGAGCGGATTCTCCGAGCCCTTCTTCATCGGGCTCTTCAAGCGCATCAGTGCTGGCCCGGCCCGAACCGCTGCAGACAAGCAAGCCATCCCCGTCCCAGCCGCGACGCGCGACTCGCAAGAGCTGCGCGCCCTCGGACGCCGCCGCAGCAATCTGCGAATCGCCGTGGTCAGCTGAAATCACGCGCTCGACCCACGACGCACGGGACTGCTCGCCGCGCGCCCCAACCGGCCCGCTCGAGGGCGCACACATCGGCTTGCAGCGGGGGCCGTGGCCGGGCATAGCTGCCACGTGAATTCTTCCGTGCCTGCCGACGCCAGCCTGCCGATCGAGCTCTCGGGCTCACAGCGAGCCCAGCTCGAGCGCTTTCTGCAGCTCCTGCTCGATGCCAACAGTCGCTTCAATCTCACTGCGTTGCGCGATCCCGCCGTCGCGTGGCAGCGACACGTCGTGGAGTGCTTGCGGCTCGTGCCGCTGCTCGGCGCGGCGAAGAGCTTGCTCGACGTCGGTAGCGGGGGGGGACTGCCGGGCATGGTGCTAGCGATCGCTCGGCCCGATGTCGCGGTCACGTTGCTGGAGTCTTCGACGAAGAAAGCGCGCTTCCTCTCCGATGCGCGAGACGCGCTGGGCCTGAGTCACGTCCAGGTGGACTGCCGCCGCGCCGAGCACGCCGGCGCGCCGGGCGAGCCGCTACGCGAACACTTCGACGTGGTCACCGCGCGCGCCGTGGCTGCGTTGCCGGTATTGCTCGAGCTCAGCGTCCCGTTCGTGCGGGTGGGCGGGCACTTCCTTGCGGTGAAGGGCGAGCGTGCGCAGGCAGAGCTCGCCGCGGCCTCAGGTGCACTGCGCACGCTCCATGTGGAGCTGGAGAAGATCGAGCGCCATCCCACGGCCACCGTTCTGCTCCTGACCAAACGCGCGGCCACACCGAAGCAGTTCCCCCGGCGCTCGGGGGAGCCCGAGCGCAAACCCCTGTAGGCCTGCGCTGCCGACTCTCGAGCTTGACCGCAACCACCACGGTGAGCGATCGTAGACTCCGGATGGCAGATCGCCCCTTCCAAGTTGGTATTGAGCCCATGCCAGAGCCATCCGCGCGCCTGCCAAAGGAGCTAGCGAAGCAGATCGCAGGCTGGTTTTTCGCGGATCTCGAGCGCCTGCGCATGGACGAAGCAGCCAAGCTCCTGCGGCAGAGGCTCCAGACTATCACTGCGTTCAACAAGACCCTGGGCGACACGCTCGTGGACTCCATGGATGCAGTGACCACGCAGGAGCCGGAGAGCGGTCGGGATCGACTTGCAGCCTTCGAGGAAGCTTTCGCAGCTGCACGCGATCGACTGCTGCGTGCGCTCGACCCCGAGTAACTGACAGAGCGCACAGAGCAGCCACCCCACGCGATCCTTGGGTGTGTGGTCCAGTGACACCTGCCGCTTGACTCGTCGGCGTGAGTCCCTAGCCTCAGTTCATGGCCGCGCGATGGTCCAAGACGAGCTGGCGTGAGCGCCAGGCCGAACAACAGCCTGAGTACGAGGACCCCGCGGCTCTCACGAAGGTGCTCTCCCGGCTCGAGCAGCGGCCGCCGCTCGTGGCTGCAGGTGAGGTCGATCGGCTGTCCGCCGCGCTCGCCGACGCCGCGCACGGCCGCCGCTTCGTGCTGCATGGCGGCGACTGTGCGGAGACTTTCGCGAGTTGCACCGAGGGCGCGCTGTGCAGCAAGCTCGAGGTGCTGCTGCAGATGAGCCTCGTGCTCACCTACGCCATGCGCCGTCCCGTGGTCCGCATCGGGCGCATCGCCGGTCAATACGCCAAACCGCGCAGCAGCGCGACCGAGCGCGTCGGCAGCCAGGAGCTGCCGAGCTACCGCGGCGACATCATCAACGGCCCGGAGCTCACGCCGGAGGCGCGCCGCGCCGATCCCCAGCGGCTCCTCGATGCCTACGGCCACGCCGCCGCGAGCCTCAACTATCTGCGCGCGCTGATCGAAGGCGGCTTCGCCGATCTGCACCACCCGCAGCGCTGGGCCTCCGAGCTGCTCTCGAAGAGCCCGCGACGCGCGGCGTACGAGCGCACCACGCAGGGCATCGTCGACGCCATCGAGCTGATGGAAGGCATCGGCGCATCGTCGGAAGCCGCCCTGCGCCGCGTCGAGCTGTACACCTCACACGAGGCGCTGCTCTTGCCCTGGGAAGAGGCGCTGACTCGACACGTGGATGCGCGCGCCTACAACCTGTCGGCTCACATGCTCTGGCTCGGCTACCGCACTGCGAAGCTGGAGGGCGCACACGTCGAGTACCTGCGCGGCGTGCAGAACCCGATCGGGATCAAGGTCGGTCCAGGCACTGATCCCGCTGGCCTGTGTGCGCTGCTCGCGCGCCTCGATCCGGAGCGCCGGCCCGGGCGCATCACCTTGATCAGTCGTATGGGCGAAGGCGCGGCGCCTCGGGCGCTGCCGGTGTTGATTCGCGCCGTCGCCGACAGCGGCCAGCCGGTGCTGTGGAGCTGCGATCCGATGCACGGCAACACGGAGAGCGCGGAGGGCGGCAAGAAGACGCGGCGCGTCGAGCGTATCTTCGCCGAGCTGGAGCAGACGTTTGCGACGCACGCGAGCCACGGCAGTCGCCTCGGCGGCGTGCATTTCGAAATGACCGGCGAGGCCGTGACGGAATGCCTGGGTGGCTCGCTCGAGGTGAGCGAGGCCGACCTGGCGCTCAACTACGAGACGGCCTGCGATCCGCGCCTGAACGGGAACCAGGCTCTCGAGATGGCGTTCCGCATCGCCGAGCTGCTGCGAGCGTGACCGCCCTCAGGGCAACCCCGGTATGCAGCCGCCGAGCGAGCTGGGACAGACCAGCACGAGCTGCTCGCGACATTGCTGATCCGTCGCACACGCCAGGCAGCTGTCGCTGACGTAGTCACAGATCACCGTGCATTCGCGCGAGTCGGAGCCGCGGCAACCGAAGCTCGTCAGCGCCGTGGTCAGCAGCAGCCGCATCGTCCCCGAGTTGGCCGGCAACGGCGAATCGAGCTGCGCGATGAGCGAGCGCACCAGGATCGCGTCCGTGCCGCTCATGCTCGCACGCTCGTTGAGGAGGCCGATCAAGGCATCTTTGCTGGTCGGGGGCGCGGCCGCTCCGCCCTGCGGTGTGCCGGCTGCGCCACCGCCGCCAGACGCACCGGCCGCCCCTCCGGTGCCGCTGGCAGCCTGCACAGGCGGCGTGCCTGAAGCGCCGCCGCTGGCTGCTGGCGTGGCCGGCATCATCATCGGCATGGTCACCATCGGCTCCATCGCAGGCATTGCAGAGTCGCGCGCGCCGCCCGCATCTGGCTGAGCCCTGCCGCTGCCCACCGACGTCATATCGTTGGCATCCTGCTGCTGCGGAGCCGCATCGACCGCCTGACCCGCGTCTGCGCTGCGCGAGATGCTCGGCACGCGAGCGAGGCGCGGCTGCTCGCCCGTTCCAACTGAGGCCGAAGTGTCGGAGCCGCCCAGCGGCCGCGTGTCCAGGGTACAGCTGCAGATCAGACACAAGCCAAGCGTAAGACTACGTCGCATAGATCCGCTCTCCAAAAAGCATCGCAGCGCCGCAGCCGCTGAGGGCTGCTGCAGCGCCGCGTCCCAGCGCTAACATCGAGTGCGAGCGGCACGAGCGTCAATGGAGATCGGACAGCTTGTGTCTGGACCGTAAACACGACCATCGACCGCGCGTATTCGACCCATCACGACTCGCGCGTATGCACGCCGGGGGCCCGATCGCATATTGCAAACAGCGCTAGCCAAGGCAGAAACCGGAACACCCGCGACGGCCGTGTCGTGCCACTTTGTTAGGGTGTGTTTTGCAAGGCCGAGCTGACACAACCTCGCGATCTCTAACTACGGCGTGCGCGCTCTGCACTGAGCGCGAGGTGCAGCGCGTCGTAGCCGAAGCGCTTGCGCAAAGTGTCGATCGCGCCGTGGAGCGCGGCGTCATCGTCGTCGAACAGGCGCAGCTGCGCGTCGTACGGGCCGAGGTTCGAGAGCGCGACGCCGAGCAAGCGGATCGCGCGCCGCCGCGTGCGAGCGCGCACGAATAGTTCGTGCACGACCGGAAAGAGCTCGAGCTCGGAGGAGGTGGGTGTGATGCTGCGCGAGCGGCTTAGGGTCTGAAAGTCCGCGTAGCGCAGCTTCAGCGTCACGGTCCGGGCGCGCACGCCGCGCTTGCGTGCGCGATAGCAGACGCGCTCGCACAGCGAGCACAACATGGCCGCGATGCAGCTCGGATCGCGCACGTCTTCCCGGAACGTGCGCTCGTTCGAGATGCTGCCGAGCCACAGGCCCTCTGGATCGTGCTCCTGGAACGCGGGGCGTTCGCGCGCGATCTCGTGCGCGCCCTGCCCTCGCAGGCCGCGCTGGATCGACGCGGTCCAGGCGCCGAACACCCGCCGCAGCAGGCCGCTCGGAGCGGCAGCCACCTCACCGAGGGTGGTGAGACCGAGCGCATGCAGCTTGCGCTCCGCGACCGGACCGATGCCTGGGAACTTCCGGACGGGCAGCGGTGCGAGGAACGCAGCCTCCTGTCCCGCCGCCACGAGCAGCACGCCGCGCGGCTTGGCCCGCCCGCTCGCGACCTTGGCGACCGAGCGGCTGGTGGCGATGCCCGCGCTGGCTGGCAGTCCGATCCGTGTCTGAATCTCGTCCGTGAGCAGGCGCACCACGCGATCGATCGTGGCGTCTGCGTCTGCGTCTTCGGGCCGCGCGTACAAATTTTCGCAGCCCGAGAAATCCAGGAACATCTCGTCGATGCTCGCGACCTGCGACAGCGGCGTGTAGCCCTGCGCGAGCTCGCGCACGCGCTCGGCGTACGTGCCGTAGACCCCGTGGCGAGTCGGCAGATACACGGCGTTCGGCGCGAGCTGATACGCCGCCGTGAGCGACATGCCCGAGCGTACGCCGAGCGCTCGAACCTCGTAGCTGGCCGCGGTGACCACCCCACGCTGCCCGGGCCGACCGCCGACGATCACCGGCTTGCCCTGCAGGCTGGGATCCAGCAGGCGCTCGACGGACACGAAGAAGGTGTCGAGGTCCAGACAGCAAATCCGCGGCTTGGACAAGGCCATGTTCGAGAACTATACTGAACATACGAACAGCATCAAGTCTCTCTCATGATTTCCCTCGAGGCCGCCTGCCTGACCGCAGACGTGTACCTGCGCCCGGCTGCGTGACCCCATGCCGTCCGCTTCGGCGAGTGATCGCGTCAGAGGTGGCGGCAGGATGCGACTGGGAGTGCGTACCCGCCCACCAGATACGTGTGTAATTGCAGGCGCATTCCAAAGCTGCGCCCAAACCGTGCCTTGGAGATACGTTCGTAATCGAAATGCGTGCTGCCGCGCAGCGCGGCGGCGTAACGCGCGAAAATGAATTCAATTGGCGTGGCGTTTTTCGCCGAGATGGCTATCGTCGGGCGCGTGATGCATGGCACGCGATTCTTCCTCCTACCTTCGGCCCCACTCGCCATGACTCACACGATCGCCGTCAGCAGCGGATGGCTGCAGGTAGCTGCGCTGACGGCAACGCTTGCGGCTTGCCTGAGCGTGTTCGGCGCGAGCTGCACGCCGGTTGGCGCGATCAACCGCAGCGCCCAGGCGGCCGCAGGTAGCTCAGCCGATCCGGACCTCGACATCGGGGACACCAGCGAGTCGTTCGCTGACGCGGGCCTGCCGCCTGCAGCCATGAGCGGCGGGCGGCGCGCGAGTGCGAGCAGCGCGGCAGGACGGGGTGGCGCGCGCGCACCGGCTCAGGGCGGGTCACGTGCGCAGGGCGGCGCAGGCGCGCGCGCCGAGGCAGGTCACGGCGCCGTGCAAACCGGTAGCGGGGCAGGCCGCAGCGGCAGCGCCGGCGCGGCAGGCGCAGGCGGCAAGGTGCCAACGGGCTCGGGCGGCGCCGCCAGCGGCGAGGCCGGTGCGGCGGGCGCAGCAGGCAACGCGCGCGCAGGCGCGGGCGGCGACGAGAATCAGGGCGGTTCTTCGGGCTCGGAGGGCGGGGCTGTCAGCCCAACGCCCACGGCCTGGTTCTGCACGCAGGCCGATGCCTCGTGTACCTGCGTCCAGGTCGGAGATCTGGAAGCGGACAGCTGCGCTCAGCCGAAGCCTACCTGCTGCTTCGAGCTCGTGCGCTTCGGCTCGAACGCCTGCACGTGCTGGCCGGACGATAGCGCAGAGTGCAAGAACCAGATGGTCGACGTCCCGGACGCCAAGCGCACGACCACCTGTCCGCCGTCCGAATGAAGCCTGCCGCCCTCAGCTGCTAAGCGACTTGTAGAAGAACGTGGCGTCGCACAGGCCACCGTACGTGCCGAGTGCGTAGTTGGGGATCACGCCCATCCGCACCCAGCCGAGCCGCTCGTACAGGCGCTCGCCAGCGGCGCCGGCTTCCGTATCGAGTGTCAGCAAGCTGCGGCCCGCCTCGCGCGCGGAGGTCTCGAGCGCGCTCATCAGCTGCGCGCCCACGCCTCGCCGCCGTGCGCTGCGCGCGACCAGCAGCTTGGTCACGTCCGCGCGGTGGGGCTGGTTCGGCTGCCAGCAAAGCGCCAGGTTCACGGTGCCCACGATGCGCCCCGCATCCTCTGCGACGAGCAGCACCCGCGCACCGGCCTCCACCTCCGGTGCGACGCGCTCCCAGAAAGTACGCGCCTCCCCTGCGCTGAACGGCCACACGAAGTTGACCGACGCGCCGCCCTCGACGCAATCGAACAGAACGGCTCCGAGCTGCGCGATGTGGTCGGGAGACAGCGCATGCAGGCGGCGAATGGTGATGGACATGTTCAGCTCCTGTGGCCGGTGCCCGTGACCGTCGCCACGAGATAACGTGCGGCGGTATTGGCTGCGTTGTGAAAGACGATCGGTCGATCGAGCCGCATCAGCAGGCAATCCCCAGCCCGCAGCGCGTAGTGCTCGTCGCCCACGCTGATCTCGAGCTCGCCCTGCAGCATCCAGACTTGCTGATCGATGCCACCGGCGCGCGGCGGCGAGTCGTACGCGACGCGCGCGCCGCCCGGAAACGTGACCTCCACCAGCTGCAGCCGCGAGTCGCAGCCCGGCGGCGAGAGATTGCGCCGCACGTACCCGGAGGCCGGATCGCGCCAGCTCGACTGCTCCGCGTGCCGATGCAGCGGCGCGGCGCTGGGCGGTGCGTCGAACAGGCTTGCGAGCGAGGTGTTCAGGCCCGAGGCGACGCGATCCAGCATCACCGCGGTGGGGCTGCTCTCGCCGCGCTCGATGCGCGACAGCATGGCGCGGCTGACACCGCAGCGCTCCGCCAGCTGGTCCAGCGTCAAGCCGCGCGCGCTGCGCAGGCTGCGCACGCGCTCCGCGATGCGCTCCGTGATGTCGGGCGCAGGCTCCGGCGTCCTCTCTCTCATAGTAGAGAGGAGTTCTACTTTAGTGGAACGAGCCGCGCAAGCACTCACACGGGCGAGAACGCGACCACGCTGTAGGCGATGGCCGGCTCCGCGCCGGTGTTCTTGTAGCTGTGACGCTGGTCCCCGCGGAACACGACCAGCTCGCCCGGGCCGAGCAGCCAGCTCTCGCCCGCCGCTTGCAGCTGCAGCGTGCCGCGCTCGCACGTCAGGTACTCGCGCGTGCCCGGCGTGTGCGGGATGCCGGTCATGCTCGCGCCCACGGGAAACTCCATGCGCTCGATCTCGAACCCGGAGAGCGGGTCCGGCAGCAGCTTGCGCACGCTCACCTGTCCGCGCTGCTTCAGCGGCAGCTCGTGCGCGCGGTAGAAGCGCGCTGCAGCCTTAGGCGGCGCGATCAGCTCCTCCACGCGCAGCTGCAACGCCGCGGCCACGCGCACGAGGATGGCGAGCGTCGGGTTCGCCGCGCCGGACTCCAGGTTCGTCCAGGTGGGCCGCGGGATCCCGGTCAGCTTGGCCATCTGCTGCTGCGTCAGGCCGCGCGCCTCGCGCAGCTGCCGGATGTTCTGGGCGAGATTGTAGGCGGTGTCGTCGCGCATGTCCGTCCGATGTCCGTTGGTCAATAGATTAGCCGCGCGGATGCTGTGTCAACAAGCGCGACACAGACTCTCGAGCATGGAGGCCATCATGAACGGATACGAGACCGCACTCATCACCGGAGGAAGTCAGGGACTGGGCGGGGCGCTCGCGGCTGCGCTGGCTGAGCGCGGGCTGCGCGTGGTCATCGCTGCGCGCGAGCTCACGGCGCTGGAGGCGCAGGCTGCAGCGCTGCGGCAGCGCGGCTTCACGGTTCACGCCGTGCAGGCGGACCTGGGCGACAAGGCGGCGATTCACCCGCTCGCCGCGCAAGCTGCGGCGCTCGTGGGCCCTATCGATCTGCTGATCAACAACGCGAGCACCCTCGGCCCGACGCCCCTCGTGTTGCTCGGGGACACCGAGTGCGAGGACCTCGAGCAGGCGCTCGCCGTCAACGTGCTCGGGCCGTTCCGGCTGACGAAGGCCGTGCTCGGGTCGATGCTCGTGCGGCAGCGCGGCGCGGTGGTCAACATCAGCAGCGACGCCGCGGTCCAGGCGTATCCCACCTGGGGCGCGTACGGCACGAGCAAGGCCGCGCTCGATCATCTCACGCGCATCTGGGCTGCTGAGCTGCCCGAGAGCACGGGCGTGCGCTTGTTCGCGGTGGACCCGGGCGAGATGAACACACGCATGCACCGCGCCGCGCTGCCGGACGTGGATCCTGCGGAGCTCGCCGATCCGCGAGACGTCGCCGAGCACATCGTGAGCATGATCACAGACCCCGTGCGCGCTGCGAGCGGCGCGCGGCTCGAGGTCGCAACCTGGAGGACACGCCATGCATCCGCAGCTTGAACGACGAGAGACCCGCTTGCTCGTGGTCGACCCACGGCACGAGCGCATCGCAGGGCGCAGCATGCGCAACTTGCCCGGGCTGCTCAGGCGCGGCGACCTCTTGGTCGTGAACGACGCGGCCACCCTGCCCGCCAGCTTGCGCGGGCGGACGGCATACGGCGAACCGATCGAGGTGCGTCTGCTCGGGCCGGAGCGAGATGGCGCGTTCTCCGCGGTGCTGTTCGGCCGCGGTGATCACCGCACGCGCACCGAGGATCGGCCGGCGCCGCCCGCGCTCGAGACGGGCGAGCGTCTCGCGTTCGGCCCGCAGCTCACGGCGGCGGTCGTGCAGCGCTCGCAGCTGTCGGCGCGCCTCGTCGAGCTGCGCTTCGATCAGCGCGGCGAGGCTCTGTGGCGCGCACTGTACGCGTGGGGCAAGCCCGTGCAGTACGCGTATCGGCCGGAGCCATTGCCGCTTTGGTCCGTACAGACGGCGTACGCGGCACGGCCGTGGGCGTCCGAGATGCCGTCGGCCGGGCGGCCGCTCAACCTGCAGATCCTGCTCGGGCTCGCTGCTCGCGGCGTGGAGCTCGCCACGATCACGCACGCTGCCGGGCTCAGCGCGACGGGCGACCCGGCGCTCGATCGCGCGCTGCCGCTGCCGGAGCGCTACGACCTCCCGGAGCACAGCGTGCAAGCGATCGAGCGCACCCGGCGCGCGGGCGGGCGCGTGATCGCCGTCGGCACCAGCGTGGTGCGCGCGCTGGAGGGCGCTTTCCAGCGGGGTGACGGAGCGCTGCACGCCGGCGAGGCCGTCACCGACCTACGCATCACGCCTCAGCACGCGCTGCGCGTCGTGGACGGGCTGCTCACCGGCATCCACTCCCCCGAGGAGAGCCACTTCGAGCTGCTCGGCGCGTTCGTGGCGGAGGGGTTGCTGCAACAGAGCCATGCCTACGCGCGCGAGCACGCCTACGAGCCGCACGAGCACGGCGACGAGTGTCTGATCCTGGCCGGCAGCCTGCCGCAGCCATCAGCGGCAACCCCCGAGCGCGCGGCAGCCTGACGGCCTGAACGGCCAGGACGGGCCGCTGCGCCAACCCCCAGGGGTGCACCCGAGGGCCATCGCATCAAAAGTAACGTGACTTCGATCGGTTCGTGCGGTTCCGCCCGTGGCGGGTTGACGTCGACGTGGACATAGTCGTGGACCTTGACGGCGACGGCAACGTGGAGGTAGCCGGAAACCGGGGCCGGCGCCCGGCCGATACGGCTCACATGCTGAGCTTTCAACGTCTCGACGTCTATCAGCGTGCCATCGAGTTCCTCTCCCTGGTCTACGAAGTTCTAGCGGACCTGCCACGCGGAAATGCCGATCGCGCCGACCAGCTGACTCGCTCTGCGGAGTCGGTCGTTCGCAGCATCGCCGAAGGCGCGGGGAGGTGGTCCGAGGCCGACATGGCGAATCGGTACAAGATCGCCCGTGGCGAAGCCATGGAGTGCGCCGCTTCGCTCGACGTGATGAGGTTACGCAAGCTCATCAACGATGCGCGCTACGCACGAGGCATCCAGCTCCTCGAGGGCGTGGTCGCGATGCTGACCAAGATGATGTAAGAGGCACGAGAGCGCCATTTAGAGAGCGGCTATGTCCAGGTTGCCGTCGCCGTCAAGGTCCACGACTAAGTCCACGACCAAGTCAACGCATCGTCTACGCGGCCTTTTGATTGGTCCGGGGATGCGCGGCAAATCCGCTCCAATTGTATGAGGTTTTGATGCGATGGCCCAGGGGTGCACCCGACCCAAACGGGCCTGTGCGCGCCCGCGATGCCCCGCCATTCGAACCGCCAAATGTGGTATGTCTGGCGACCGGGGGCTCAATAGGGGAGGCAGACATGCTCGGTGGGGAAACCTTGATGGCTTTCATCGCGACCACGCATCCGGCGCGAGCCAAGCACTTCTACGCGGACGTGCTCGGCTTGCGGCTGGTCGCGGACGAAGACCACGCCCTCGTGTTCGACGCGCACGGGACGATGCTGCGCATCCAGAAAGTGCAGACCTTCACGCCCGCGCAGCACACGGCGCTCGGCTGGCACGTGGGCGACATCACGGGAGCCGTCGCCGCGCTGCGCGCCAAGGGCGTGGTGCTGGCACGGTACCCGTTCCTCGAGCAAGACGAGACCGGTGTATGGACGGCACCGGACGGCGGCAGGGTCGCGTGGTTCAAGGACCCGGACGGCAACGTGCTGTCGCTCGCCGAGGTGCCCGTGCTGGCACGCGGCCGCGCGGTCTCTTGAGCGTGCGTTGCGGAGTCGGTCATCAACGACGTTGTTGACCGATCTCGCCACTGACTAGTTTCGACACCTAACATGCTTAGTGTCGAACAAAACAGTCAAACACCTGCCTGTATGTCGAAACGTGACTCTCGCACGCAGTCGCTGCGCTGCACGCGAGTTGACGCCGCAGATGCGCGCTGATAAGCGCATGCTCGTCCATCGCAAGAGGTGACACATGCGCTCGATTCGAGGCGGAGCGGCGGAGTGGCGCGCGTACTTCATGCTGCCGGTGGCCGCGGCGCTGGGCTATTCGACCAGCGTGATCCACATCTACGGGCTCGGGCCCTATCTGGAGCCCGTGTCACAGGCCTTCGGTTGGTCGCGGTCGCAAGCCACCGTCGGCCTCACCATCGCCACCTTCATCAACGCCATCTTCTGCGTGCCGGTCGGTGCGCTGGTCGATCGCCTGGGGCCGCGCACGGTCGGGTTGATCGGCGTGTTGTTGACGTCCGCGGCGTTCGCGCTGATCGGCACGGCCACCGGCAGCGTCAGCAACTGGTCCATGTTGTGGGCGGTGCTCGCGTTCGCGACCTTGCCGGTGCAGGCCACGATCTGGACGAGCGCGGTGGCGAGCCGCTTCGAGGTCTCGCGGGGGTTCGCGCTGGCCATTACCCTGTGCGGCGCGTCGGTCGGCGCCGCCGTGTTCCCGCTGCTCGCGACCTGGCTCATCGGCAAATACGGCTGGCGCACGGCGTTGGCCGTCGAGGGCGCCATCTGGGCTGCGATCACGTTCCCGATGCTACTTCTGTTCTTCCGCGGCGCGCGCGACGTCGAGCAGAAGCCCGGCGCAGCGGCCGCAGCGCAGCAGGCGCTGAGCGGGGTCAGCGTGGCTGAGGGTCTGCGCTCGCTCGTGTTTTACCGGCTGTTCATCGCCAGCGCGCTCTTCACGTTCACCATCATCGCGCTCGTCGTGCACTTCGTGCCGATCCTGAAAGATCGGGGCGCGCAGCCCATGGCGGCAGCCGGTGTGGCGTCGCTCGTCGGTGTATTCTCGATCCTCGGCCGGCTCGCGACGGGCCTCTTGCTCGATCGCTTCCGCGCCTCGTTCGTGGGCGCGAGCGTGTTCCTCCTGCCGATCCTGGCCTGCGCGCTGCTCTTGCTCGTGGGCGACAACACCCTGGCGCAGTCGCTCGCTGCCGCGGTGATCGGGTTGACGCTCGGCTCCGAGGTCGACGTGATCGTGTATCTGGCCACGCGCCACTTCGGGCTGAAGAACTTCGGCACGCTCTACGGCGGGCTACTCACGGCGCTGTCGCTGGGCACGGCGTTCGGGCCGCTCGCAGCGGCAGCCATCTACGACCGTCACGGCAGCTACGAGCTCTTTCTCTGGCTGACGATCTTGTTCATGACAGGCAGCAGCGCTGCGCTCCTCACCCTGCCCCAACCGAGCTTCGAGCCGCACGCAGCGACCCCTCCGGAGCCGGCGGCCACGCCCGCAGGCGACGTGGCCTAGCCTCAGAGCCATCGCATCCAAAGTTACGTGACTTCGATCGGTTCGTGCGATTCCGACCGTGGCGGGTTGACGTCGACGTGGACATAGCCGTGGACCTTGACGGCGACGGCAACGTGGAGGTAGCCGGAAACGGTGGCCGGCGCTCGGCGATATGGCTCACATGCTGTGCTTTCAACGTCTCGACGTCTATCAACGTGCCAACGAGAGCGCCATTGGAGAGCGGCAATGTTGAGGTTGCCCTCGCCGTCAAGATGCGATGGCGCGAGGCCTAGCCTTAGAGCACCTAGCTCTGATCGCCGCGCGCCACCCCGCCGAGCGCCGGATCGCTCAGGCCGTCTCGCCCCGTCCCCACGCGGCCGACGAAGCGCCGCGAGAGCTCCGGCTGCTCGGCCCTCGTAGCCCAGCTCGACCTCCGGCTGCACGCTGCACTCGAGTTGCAAGCGGCCCTGGAGCTGCAGCTGGCGGCGGCACGTGATCGAAGAAGCCGTCGTTCTCGTCGAAGTTGACGAGGAACACCGTCTTGCTCCGGACCTCTGGGTTGGCCGTCAGCGCGTCCAGCACTCTGGAGCTCCGCGCCTGCGCCAGGCTCGATGGATCCGTACGACGCGCGGACTCCGAAAACCGGCGAGCGGGTTGTCGGTGTAGCCTCCATGGAGCGTTCTACCCGAAGCCAGGTGACGCGCGCATGGCGCCGCCGTAGCGAGGCGGTGCGCGGTCGAACTGCGCATGCGACACTGCCACGTCATGCGAGCGCGAGGTCGATGGTGGAGTGTCTTGTTCGCGGGTCTCGGGGCCTGCGCGACGACCGTCGGCGCGGACTTCTACACGAAGTACGCGAAGGCCTGTCAGCTCAGGGCCGAGCCCGTGCCGCGCGATAGCCTCACGCAGGGCGCGGTGGCTGAAGCCGCCCGTGCCCACCTCGTCTCGGAGGTGGGTGCGCGCTCGGAGGCGCTGCGGCGCTGCTACGAGGAGGCCCTCGCGAACGTGCCGCGCACGCAGGGGCGCGTGGTGCTGCGGCTGTCAGTCACGCCGCAGGGCAAGCTCGAGGGGCTCGGGGTCGTGGAGAACGCCACCGGCATTGACGCGATGGCCTGCTGCGTGGCGAGCGTGGTGCAACCGATCGACTGGCCGCCGTCAGCTGCAGGCTCGAGCGTGACCATGGAGTACCCATTCACGTTCCGCCTGGTGCGCATGCCCGTCGGCTACCGCTATGACGTCGGCCCGGAGTTCGCACACACCAAGGTCCGCCCGGAAGGCTACGAAGTGGACCTCGACGGCGCCCTGTACGGCGGCGCGCCGTAGGCCCTCCTGCGCCACGGCTGTCCCACGCCGGACGAGCGGAAAACAGCCGAGCTCAACCGACCGGGATCGTGACGGTGAAGGTCGTGCCTGCCTCTACGCTGGACTTAACCGCCACGCGCCCGCCGTGCGCCAACGCGATCTGCTGGACGATGTACAGGCCTAGCCCGACGCTGCGCGAACCGAGCGCCACCTGCTGCTCCCCGCGGCGCATTGGCTCGAACAGATGCGGTTGCAGGTCGACGGGGATCGGGCTGCCCGCGTTGTGCACTTCGATCATGAGCTGCGTGTCACTCGCAGCAGAGGTGATCAACACCGGAGACGTGGGATCGCCGTACGTCACTGCATTCGTCGCGAGGTTCATCACCAGCTGCCAGATACGCGAAGGGTCCGCCTTGACGGCGCCGGTTCCCCGCGTGCGATGCTCGATCATACGACCAGGCGCGGCGAGCTTCAGATCTTCGACTACATCCGCGACCACCTGGTGAAGATTCAGCTCGGCGGGTACGATACGCAATCCGCCGCCCAAGCGTGCCTGCGTGAAGTCGAGCAGGTCCGAGATCAAGCGGCTCGCTCGCGTGGCCGCTGCGCCGATCCTTGCCACCGTGCGCGCGGCCGAAGCGTCGAGCGCAGTGGTGGCCAGTACGTTCGCCCCGAGCGAAACCACCTGCAGGGGCGAGCGCAGATCGTGGCTGACGATGCCCACGAGCTGCTCGGCGAGCACGGCGCGTTCGCGCGATTGCCGTTCCTGCTCCCGCAGGGCTTCCTCGGCCTGTTTGCGCGGCGTCACGTCGCTGGCGGTGCCCAGCCACTCTGTAATTTCTCCCGCCTCGTCGAGGACCGGCATGGCACGTGAGAAGGTCCAGGCGAGTGAGCCATCGGGGCGGATCACCTGGTGCTCCAGCTCGAACACATGCTTGTCCGCGACGGCTCGTGCGATCGCCTCACGCACGCGCGCGTGTTCGAAGGCGGGAAGATTGGAGAGCCAGTCTCGGATCGGCGTACTGTTGCTGGCGACCAGATTGCGGCCGTCTAGCGGCTGCATTTCGGACCAGTCCGCGCTCATGCGATAGACCACCTCCGAGCTGGCCCTGACCAGCGCGCGGAAGTGTTCTTCGTGCTTGCGACGCAAGAGCTCTGCGCGTTCCGCCGCATCGATGCGATTCAGCGTGAGGATCGCTGCTTCCGCAAACGTCGTTAGGCTCCTGACGATGCGTGCGTCCTCGGCGTCGAAGTGTCGGCGCTCGTCGTGCGCGACGACCCACACCGTACCAATCGGCGCGCCGTCTTGCGCAAATGGCACCAGCAGGACCTCGCGTACCGGGGAACACAGCTGCGCGATGTACGGAAAAGCGCGGACCGGATCGGCCATCAACAAAGACGTCTTGCGATCCAGCACGACCCCGCACGGACTGAAGTCTCGGGGCATGGTTCCGCCGGCGCATTGAGCGAATGCGCCCGAGGTGGCTCGCCAGCGGAATACGGTCGGGTCTGCCGCCTCCCAGACACTGATTCCCGCCGAGCCGGCATGACATAGCTCGAGAGCGCAATCGGCGAGCCCCTGAAAGACCCGCATGGGCGACTCGGCCATGATCTGCGCGAGCATCACGAGGGCCCGATTTTCGGCCACATGGTCCGGCGCTCGCGCGGGACGCCGACTCAGCTCGGACGTGATGATCACGTCGTCGACGTTCGTGCTGGGGCGGGAAGCGGGTGAAGCCATTCGGACCTTGCTCAACGCCGACCGACACTGCCACATTCGCTCGCTGATCGCACGCCCCTGGCCCTGAAGCAGATACGAGGCGCCCGCCGCGGCACGAGTCCATGATTTCCGGATCGACGCGCCTGGCACTCACCGGCCTCTGAGGATCCAACCTTCGACGCGTCGCACGAGCTCTTCAGTCTTGAACGGTTTGGAGAGCACATCGAGTACGCGTGCGCGCTCCTCGTCGGGCACCTCCTGCGCGGTGAAGAAAATGAGACGCGCGCCCGGCAAACGCTCACGGATTGCAGTGACTGTTCTAGCGCTCGACCAGCCGGGCATGTGGTAGTCGAGCAGAATCAAGTCCGGCCGCAACCCGTTGTCGATTTGCGCGACACATTCCTCGCCGTTCGCGGCCTCGCTGACGGCATAGCGTTCGGCACGCAGCAGTGCACCGGTGACCCGGCGCACCGCCGGCTCATCATCCACGATCATGACCGTGCCGCGATGCTCGACCACGGTTGCATGGGTCGGCTTCGATGGAGCGGTGGCGGCGCGTCCAGCGGGGCTCGGAAGGTAGATGGATACGCGCGTCCACAGTCCTGGCTCCGACTCTATTCTCATGAAGCCACCGTGTCTGCGTATCGTGCGCTCACTGGTAGCGAGACCGAGTCCCGTTCCCTTACCGGGCTGCTTGGTCGTGAAGAATGGCTCGAACGCGTGCTGTATGGTATCGGAGCCCATGCCGATGCCGTCGTCCTCCACGCTCACGCACAGGAAGCGCCGCGGGACGCCGGGGACCTCGTGGGGATGGACGGTGCAAGCGTCATCGACGACGACCTTTATACAACGCTGGTCGCGTCCGCTCTCGACGCAGGCATCTTTGGCATTGATGAGCACGTTCATGATCGCGCGGTCGAGCGCGATCTCGTTCGCGACGACATCCGTGGTTTCAGACTGGACAGCGACCTCTAACCGCACTGAATTCCCGAAAGAGTGCTGACACAGCGCTGCGACGTTCAACACGATCTCTCGTAGGTTCACCATTTGGGGCGCTGGCGTCGACCGCTGGCTGGCGTACAGCATGAGTTGCTTGACGAGCTCACTCGCGCGGTCTGCGGCCTCTTTCGCGTCCTCCAGGTACGGCAGCTCGAGCGGAGAAAGGCGTCGCGTGGCGAGGTCGAGCGCCGGACGAATGATCGCGAGAAGGTTGTTGAAGTTGTGAGCCACTCCCGCGGTCACGGTCGAGACGACGTCACCAGCGTGTGTCGCGCTCGGGCGAACATGAAAACCGTCGACCCCGGTGATGTCGACAATGACATTGATGGTTTGTTCGCCCGCCCGCTCTGCAGATTGCCGACGTGCAGCGCGATGTAGTACCCAACGAACCTCGCCGTCGTCCCTCACGATACGGTAGGCCATGGACATCCGCTTGCCAGCCTGCACATCGCCCAGCTGCTTCTGCAGCTCAGTGCGATCTTCAGGGTGCACTAGCTTTTCAACATACGCCTGACTGCTCATCGGGTAACACGCCATGATGTCACGCATCGCTGCGTTCCAGGTCGTTTCGTCCTCCGCGCCAGTGCTGACCCAAAGCCCAATCTTCGCGATGCTTGCGGCCGTCTGGAACGTCTCCTCGGGCGTCTGCGCTGGGGGGGTTTGCTCGGTCTCCGTCACGGCGATGCCCACGCTCCGAGGGCCTCCGTTGTGCTTGACCGGGACAACCTCGCGGTACGCCGGCATGTCCGGGATCACGTCAGTGAGAAGCGCTGTCCCATCCAATGGCGCAGAGGGCAAATGAGATGACATAACCTAGTCGACGATTGCACGATGCAGGCCGCCGCCGCAGCAACGCGAGTGGCTGAGGCCCCCAGGCTGCCCATCCATGACGTGAATGGGTAGGAGTACCTGTCGCATCAACCAGCGGCGGGGCCGCTCCGAGGTTCACACGCTGATTGCGGACACTGCCGCAGCTCGCATCGCACGTGGGCACTGGGCGAAGTCGCCTCTCAGGCGTCGAGCGACGCCGCGCGGGGCGCCGCTCCTAGCGGCGCAATTGTGGTTCGCTTTTGGCAGGATTGTTGGATTGCGTTGCGCGCTGCCAGCGGCCGTCGGAGGTCAGTCGTACACGCCAAGGGGCTTGCGGCGTGCTCCGCCGTGCTTAAATCGAGAGTCCGAGGAGCCGTTCAGCCGTCCGCGCTGCGGCGCGGCAGCCGTAGTTCGAACGTCGTCTGTTCTCCCGAGCAGCGCGCGTCGATCTCACCGCCGTGCGCCTTGGCGACTTCGCGTGCGATGAAGAGGCCGAGGCCGAGCCCGTCGCGCGTCTCATGACTGTCGCGTTGCCCAGTGCCTCGGCGGAGCGGCTCGAAGAGCCTGTGGAGCTCCGACGGTTCGATGTGCCCCGTGTTGCTGACCTCGAGGCGAACGTCGGGCTCGCCGCCGTGAAGCGTCACACGAACTGGGCTGTCCGGGGCTCCGTATTTGATCGCATTCGAGATGAGGTTGCGAAGTACCTGCTGGAGTCGAGCGCCATCCCAGTGGCCCCGGTTGTCTCCCGCAACTTGGAGCTCGATCTGACGGTTCGGATACGCTGCACGGAGCTGGTCGAGCTCGTTGTTGGCGAGCTGCGCGAGATCCACTTCGTAGGGCATCACCCTCAGGCCGAGGCCGAGGTTCGTTCGGTTGAAGTCCGTCAGGTCGTCGAGCAGTGCCTGCATCGACGCGCCGCTCCGGACCAGGCGTGCTGCCGCTTTAGAGATGTCCTCACCGGCGTTCAGCTCAGCCAAATGCGCGGCCGTCATGACGATGCTGTTGAGTGGGTTGCGCATGTCGTGGCCGAGCATCCCGAGCAGCAGATTGCGGTAGCGCTCCACTGTACTGTGGAAATGCCCGACGGACTCTGCGACTGCCTGGTCGATGGCCTCGTTGAAGCGGAGTATCTCTTCGGTGTCGGTGTCGGTGTCAGTTGCCTTGCGGCTGCTGGAGTCCATCCACGACCGCAGCACAGTCGCGCGCAGCGCTCGATACTCGGCCACGAGCTGATTGATATCGAAGCCGCCGCGGGCCCGCAGCACCGCGTGCGTCTGCGCCGCCGTCTCGGGTGCGTCATGGAAGGTTGGAGCTCGGCCCTTGGACTTCTCCGACTGCGCTTCGCGCGTCTGGGGTGTGTTCAAGTCCTTGGCGATGGCCTCGAGGATCTGCTGCGCATGGTCGCGCAGCGTCAAGGAGTCCAGGCCTCCTGCGGCTGGCAGCAGTGTCCGCGCGAAGTCCTCCCACTCGGCCAAAATGGCCTGCATGTGATGCAAGATGAAATCAGCGAGAGGCACGGCCATCTGGTATCG
>Ga0190269_10000452_pt1 | contig 20876 bp, 19 predicted proteins | sample Popmic249IS_FD_133749 | JGI IMG/M metagenome (GOLD analysis project Ga0190269, IMG submission 133749) | Populus adjacent soil microbial communities from riparian zone of Blue River, Arizona, USA - 249 IS | ecosystem: Environmental > Terrestrial > Soil > Riparian zone | place: USA: Arizona... | reverse complement strand
TCGACGGTGAGATCGCCGTTGACAATCCCGCGCAGCGATGTGGTGCTCCACAGTCGCTCGTAGTCGCCGCAACCCGAGTCTAAGCAGATCACCAAGCTCACCGCGCCGAGGCGCGGGCGCAAGTGCTCGACGTACGCCGGCAAGTCGTAGCTGCCCGACTCTTCGCACGCTTCGATCAGCACCACGCAGCGCGCGTGCGCTTTGCCCTCGCGCTGCAGCGCTTCGATGGAAGTCACAGCAGCAAACGCCGCGTATCCATCGTCCGCAGCGCCGCGACCGTACAGCTTGCCATCGAGCAGCACAGGCTCGAACGGCGCGAGGCCTTCGGACCAGCCGCTGAACTCGGGCTGCTTATCGAGGTGCCCGTAGAGCAGCACCGTGTCGTTCGACTCGGGCGCTGTACCCGCGCCAGCGAACGCAGGGATCTCCATGAAAATCAGCGGCGTGCGCGCAGGCAGGCGCTGCACTTCCAGCCGCAACCCCGCTATCCGCCGCGCCCGACAGAAGTCCGCGATCAGCTCGACCGCGCGATCCATGTAGCCGTGCTCGCGCCACTCGGGGTCGAACAAAGGGGACTTGTTGGGAATACGAATGTATTGCGAGAGCGCAGGGACGATCTCGTCGTTCCAGGTGGTCGCGATGAATTCGGAGGATGCGTCGGCCATAGCGACGTTCATCCTACAGCGGACGCGTGACTCAACCACCCCCAAAGCTGTTGTCGTATGCCGCATCCTCGATGGCGCGTGCGCCAGCACACGGCAAGAGCGGCAATGCGCAATCCAGCATCACGGCCAGCTCGTCGGTGCGCGTGGCTCCGATGCTTTGCTCATAGCGACCTGGCTGCGGACCGTGCGCCACACCGCGCGGATGCAGCGTGATGCTTCCGGACTCGACCCCGGTGCGCGACCCGAAGCTGCCCTGCACGTAGTACAGCACCTCGTCGACATCGACCGAGGCGTGCGGGTACGGACAGGGGATCGCGTCGGGGTGAAAGTCGAGCGGGCGCGGCACAAACGAGCAGATCAGCGCGCCGTGCGCAGCGAATGTGCCGTGCCAGGTCGGTGGCAAGTGCACCGAGCTGACCCGCGGCTGGAACGCTAGGATCGGAAACGCCCACGGATACACCGTGCCGTCCCAGCCGACCGCGTCGAGCGGCGTGCTGCGCGTTTGATAGCGCTGCTTGCGACCGAGCCGCTGGACCACGATCTCGCGAATGCCTTCATCGCGCGGCCCCGCGAACACTGGGCGTCGAAAGTCGCGATGGCTGTACGGAGCGTCCATGCGCAGCTGGCCCACCGGGTTGCGGAACTGCGCGGGCAGACCGACCCCGCCGCGACACTCGATCGAGAGCACATCGAGCGGGCTGTCTACGATCACCCGGCGCAGCACGCCCTTGGGCACGCAAACGTAGTCGTTTGGCCCAAAGGCGACGTCGCCAAAGGCCGTGCGCAGCGTGCCGCTGCCTTGCCGCACGAACCAAAGCTCGTCCGCGTCTGCATTCATGAAGTACGCGCTGTCCGAGCCGGTAGGTTTCACGATCGACAGCAGGATGTCGGCGCTCTCGAGCAGCGGGCTCTGCGCTGCGATCCACTCGCTGCCTGCAGCCAGCCGCTGCGTCCTATAATGACGTCGTCGCAGCGGGTCGTCGCCGTCCGCTGCGGCCGCTTGTGGCTGCAACAGGCGAGTCGCGCCGTCGATGGCAGTCCACGCCTGCGGTCGTGACTGCAGGTACAACATGCTGAACGGCCCGTCGAAGCCAGCGCGCGTGAGACATTGCTCGTAGCGCAGCTCGCCTTGCGGACCACGCAGCACTGTGTGCGGCTTCGGCGGCAGCTCCCCCGCAGCCATGCGATCGAGCATTACGCGCCCCCACTCTGCGCGCGTTCGATGCTCTCGAACAAAGCGCGAAAGTTTCCGGCCCCGAACCCCTCATCGCCTTTGCGCTGGATCAGCTCGAAGAAGAACGGACCGGCAGGCGCTTCCTTGTACAAGGCGGCCGAGTCCTTCACGAAGATCTGCAGCAGGTAGCGGCCGGGCCCGTGACCGTCGACCAGAATCTCTAGCTCGCGCAGTGTCTCGATCGGCTCATCGATCTTCGTGATGCCAAGCTCGGCCAGCCGCTTCGGCAATGCTTCGTAGTACGTCGCTGGCGTGGGCATGAACTCGACGCCTCGCTCACGCAGCGCGCGCACCGCGCTGATGATGTCCGGAGTCACGAGCGCCGCATGCTGAATGCCGTCGCCGCGATGATCTTCCACGAACTGATTGATCTGTGAGCTGCGAAACGATGGCCGGTACGGTTCGTTGTTCGCGAACTTGATCCGACTCTTGGGATCCCACATCACCTTCGAGCGCAGCCCGGATCCTCCGCGCACCTCGTACTTGGCGACGTCGCGCGTGTGAAACTCCACCTCCCACAGCTCCTCCAACCCGAGCACGTGCTCGAGCCAGAGCAGCGCAGGCGCCATCGTCTGAAAGTTCGAGGTGACGTGATCGATATGCGAAAAGCCGATCGGGTTACTCCCACCGCGCGGTGCATCGTACAGCTGCATGCCGGGATACAGCCCGCGATAGCCGCGACGCTCGATGAAGCGGAACGTCGTGTCGCCGAACGGCGTGGTGATCGAGAACGTGGCGATGCTGCCAGCGTCGTCTTCGGCACGCAGGATGTCGCCGATCGGCGTTGCACCACGCGCTTCGAGTACTGCAAATGTGTGCTGGATATCATCCACCTCGAAGGCCAAGGTCCCGATCCCATCCGGGTGACGCGACAGATAGCGCGCCGACCTGCCGTCCGCGCCGAGCGGCGTGGAGCAGGCGATGACGATTTCACCTGCCTGAAACACTAGTGACCGCTGTCGGCCGGATTGCTCGAGCGCAGGGCTGCTCCGCCCGATCTCGGCAAAGCCCAGCCGCTCTGTATAGAAGTGTCGACTGCGCTCGAGGTCGTGCACGTAGTAGTGCAGGCCGAGCAACTTGCGTATGCCCACATCCTTGTCGCTCATGTTCCCTCCGCTCGATACAGAGATCTCACGTACGAAAGTCCCGTCGCGATAGGCTCACGATGTGCATAGCGCAGCTCGAGCCGTTCGAGCTCGCGCGTCAAGTCAGCGCCCAGCTCGGCGCCCTTCCCTAGTTTGGCCAAGCTCTCGAGCAGGTTCCAGCGGAGCAGCCAATCATCCGGATAGCGCGCCTCGAGCTGGTCATGGATGCGCTCGAACGTAGGAACGATCTGCGAGCCCATACCCGATCGCAGCACGGCGAGGGCTTCATCGTACAGCTGGATCAGCTGCGCGTGGGCCGGCGGGAAGACGCGCGGCTTCGGGATCTTGGTCTCGGGCAGCTCTGTGGCTGCGAAGTAGCCAAGTGGCAGACCGGCATGGGCTGTGATCACGCGCTCTGCCAAGACCAGCGGATAGGGCTCGCGCGCGCGCAGCAGAACTTCGCCGGCACATGCGATGGTGCAATCTGCAAGCTGCAACACCACGACGCGGCCCGCGCGCTCGGTCGTTTGAACGAGCGTGCCTTCGACTTGCACTTTATTCCGGGTGCGCAGCTGTACGCGGCCATGCCCGTTGCTCAGCTTGCGCAACTTGTCCGAGCTGATCGCCGACAGCGACGTGCCATCATCGAGACGGCCGAGCGGCAGTACGTAGGGGTGATGGCGCGGAAGGCCGCCCGCTACGCTTTCGTTCAGCGCCACGGCGCACTCGCCCTGTAAGCTGACGGCTGCAAGCTCCGCGCCAGTGTAGTGCAACGCCGAGACCACGCCCGCGAGCTGGACGCCGTCGCCGAGCTCGAGCGCAGCAGCTTCACCGCTGAGCTGCGCCTGCTCCAGGGCATACGTGCCGCCGATCCGGAACGCAAAACCGTCGCATACCTCCTCGAGCACTTCGTGCAGATGCTCGAAGTCGCGCGCCACGAACAGCTGCGGCTGCGGGCGTGTGATGTCGTACGGAACCTGGATGCATGCCGCCCCAAGCGGCAGCTTCGTCACGGCGGGTTCATGGCAGAAGTGCCCTTCACCGATCGACGACAACAAGCCTGCGCCGTACAGCCGGTAGTCTCGGACGTCACCCACCAACCCATATTCGACAGTCCACCAGTACAAGCGTGATAGCAGCGCCGCTTCACTGGGCACTGCCGCCGTCCGCGTGAGCTCGCTCAGGCGCGCTTCGGCCGCTTGAATCTGTGCAGCCGTCACCTGCGGATCTTCTTTCAACTCGGATAAAGAATGTATCGCTTCGTAAACCTCCCTGTCGTAGCTGCTCGAGAACGCGAGCTCGCCGAACCGTCCGATGTCGCGCAGGTAGCGAGCGAAGTCGGCGTGGGCAAGGAACGGCGCATGACCCGCTGCTTCGTGAATAATGTCCGGCGCTGGCGTGTATGTCAGATGTTGGCTCGTCCGAATGTCCGCGGCGATCGGCAGAAAGCCGCGGCCCTGAAATGCTTGAAACGCGCGAGGTGGAATGAAGCCATCGACGCAAACCGCTTGAAAGCCACAGTCTGCGAGCCGCTCGTTCATGCGTTCGATGCGCGGGATCTCTTCCGTGGAGATGCCGACAGCGGCAAAGCCTGCGGCGTACGCGGGGTGCGCTGTCTGCAACAGCCGCGCGTGGGTCTGCATCACGACGAAGCGCCAGACCGCCTGATCCTCGGCGTTGTACGCCGAGTAGTCCTGTGCCACGACGAACTGTCGAAGGTGGGCTGGGAGCTGAGGCGGTAATTGCATGTCTGCCGAAATTTAGCGCGTCCTGGCCATGGCAGCACCCACACAGCCGCCCACCGCGGAGGCATGCAGCCGCCGGCGGCAGCGCCAAGGCCCGCTACGACGGCGGACTGGAGCGATCACTGCCGGCCGATGCGGCCAGTCGAGTAGCTCCGACTGACTTACACCGGCCGAGTCCCAGCTCAGGTTGACCCTGTCAGGGGGCGCGCGGCGGCCTGCCGCCGTCAGCGGCTGCGTTGAACCAGCGCACGGTCGCCGATGCGCGCGACACGAATGCCGCACAGTGGCAGTCGAGAGCCGATGAACATGCGCGTCCTTTGCATCGTGCGTTCACGCGTGAGCCGCGTGGCCCACGAGAAGGCATTTGCTGGATCGGGTCATAGCAAATGCGCGAAAACGCCCACCCGAAGCTGTGCTGCAGCGCGCAGATCTGGACACGGAGCGGAGCCCGAGACCGCTGCGACTCCTCCGCCGCTCTCAGCGGCGCCCTGCCCGCCGCTCTCAGCAACTCCGCGCAAGGCGGCAGCGTTTTATGCGCGAAGATATTCAAAGCGCAATTGCCAGCAGCTCAAAGCGACGTAGAATCCGCCAACGAGCAGAGGGCACACAAGTCAACTGCATCTGAGAGACTAAGAGAGAGAAGAGAGAGCCATCATGCAACGCAAGGACAACTCATCACTGACCAAGACGGTCGGCAAGCGCCTCACGGCCCTTCGTACTTCTAAGAAAATGAGCCAGGAGGAGTTCGCGAAGCGCGTGGGCATCTCGCGCGGCTACCTTTCTGACCTGGAGCGGGGGGTTCGTGAGATGTCCCTCGCAACGCTTGCAGTCGTTTGCAAGAAGAGTGGAACCACGCCCAACAAACTGCTGGGATGGTCCGCGTAACGAGCTCAGTTTTCCGCGCCCCGGTTCTCGCACCGGCTCTCGTGATGAGACGACGTATGGATGCCAGCGGTGCCTGGGGAGGCACTCCGTACGTCGGGCGCGGGTCGTGTCGGGCAGCAAATGCTGCGGGTTTTCTCGCGGTGCTTGTGCTCAGCGCATTGGCAGCATGCGGTGCGCAGCAGCGACCGGACGGGGGCAAAGGCGTTCTGGAAGTTGGCGCGAGCGCGCCGGAGGTCGAAGGCGTCGATCTCTCGGGCAAGCGCTTCCGACTTTCGGACAGCCGAGCAGCCGGCGCAGCGAAACCAGCTGTTGTTTACTTCTACCCAAAGGATGGCACCCCAGGCTGTACCAAGGAAGCCTGCGCTTTCCGCGATAGTTGGAATCGCTTCTCGGAACGTGGTGTCGTGGTGTTCGGGGTTTCGCGCGACAGTGAAGCAAGTCACGCGAAGTTCCTAAAGGAGCACGAGTTGCCCTTTCCGCTCGTCGCCGACGAGTCGGGCGCGATCCAGGCCGCATACGGCGTACCGAGCCGCCTCGGCATGGCAGGGCGAGTCACATTCTTGGTGGATCAGAGTGGTCGCATCGCCAAGGTCTGGCCCGACGTGGATCCCGGCGTTCACGCCGATGAAGTGCTGAAGGCCATCGGGGAGCTCGAGCGCAGCGGCGCTCGCTGAGCTGCGACCCCAATTGCAAAGGGCCGAATGCTGAAAAGCACTCGGCCCTTTCCTCTTTCCGTCGGCCGTATGGGGAACCCGACTGTCGCGGGTGGCTGCAGCAGCCGTTGGCGGCCAACACGGTGACGTTCAGCACGTTTCCCGGTCACCGCCGCCGTCGGCTGCAGCGCCTCAGGCGCCGCGGGCAGCTGCCGAGCCGCAGCACTTCTTGTACTTCTTGCCCGACCCGCAGCTGCACTTGTCGTTGCGGCTGATCTTGGGAGAGTCGCGCCGCACCGGCTGCTTGGCGACCACGTTGCCGTCCACAAAGAACCAAGCTCCGTCGATACGGCGGAACTGGGCCTTCTCGTGATGCTCGTGGTTGACACCGTCCAGCTCGTAGCGGGCGATGAACTCGACCTCGCCGTCGTTGTCCTGTGCAGTTCCGCGCACAGTCTGGACGATCTCGAGGCCCTGCCAGGTCGCGCTCTTGGCCCAAGCTTCGATGGCCTTGCGGTCGGCTTGTCCGCGCGTCTTCGGATCGTGCGTGGACAGTAAGTAGTCGACCGCGACGCGTGTATAGGCCACGTAGCGCGCGGCCATGAGCTCTTCGGCAGTCTCAGGCCGCTTTTGCCCCTCGATGAAGGGCAGACAATGTGCCTCGAGAGCACTCTGATCTTGGAACGGGACACCCATGGTGGCGCGGATACTGCCCGCCGAGGACCGCGCGAGTCAATCCCCGACCCTGCTCGGCCATCGGACCGCAGCCGCGCACCCGCTACGCTGAGAGCGGCATCGGATGCCGCCATGAGCTGCAATCACGGTCCAGCAAGTGGCATGAAACGGAGTCGTCTCGGCCTTGTAGCTCCCACGAAACATCGCGCACGATCGGCGTGAATCACGCAGTTCTGTCTTGCTCCGGCCTCTGTGACTGTCACACTCGTGGGATGACAGATCGCACACACCACGCCGTCGGCGTGGATTTGGCTTCTGCCGATACGAGTTTCGCGCGCGACGGGGCTGCGTGGTCTGAGATCACCGCGTTGGGCGACAACAACTACCGCATCCGCTTGGGGGGACTGTTACGTCCCACTTGGATGTTGGGCGTGTGCAACGGTCTCGCGAAAAATAACGTCTCGATCGACCGCGCGCATGCGCGTCGCTTGAGCCACGACGCTTCGTGGATCGCCGAGCTGCATGTCGTGGCGCTCGCCGATGCCTCCGACCCGCTGCAGCTTCCGCTGATCTCCTTCGCGGAGTCTGGTCCGGTGGAGGGCTCTGCACCGATCGCGCTGCGCACCTATGAATTGATCGAGAGCACGGATCACGCCGGAACGCTGCGCCTGACTTTCAACGCGCAGGACTCGGTAGGTTTGCTCGGATCGCTCCTCCTCGCATTCAGCAGCCTGTCACTCTTGCCAGTCGAGATGCACATCGAGACGCGCGACAAAGAAGCTTGCGACTGCCTGTGGCTCGCGACCAAGGCATCCGGCAAGCCGAGCGCCAAAGACAAACTCGCGCTCGACACCCTCCTCCGAAGCACCGTCCAGCACTAGGCCGTTTACACGCATGCGCGGGCCGCGCTGCTGCCGCAGCGCTAGGCGCGCTCAAGGGGGAGCCGCGATGCTGCCGCAGCGCTAGGCGCACGCCACTCCGCGCGTTCACGTCGTTGGCACACAACCCGCAAGGCTTCGGGGTTGGGTGTGTGAACGAACGAGGTCGGCATGGGTACTGAGGTCGAGCGCGAGCAGTTTACGGCGGCGGACTACTCACAGTTCTCCGAGCGACTGCGGGAAAACCTCGAAGCGTTGCGCGCGTTCTTGGCCCGGCCCGATGTCGGGAATTCTCCTCCGAGTATCGGCTTGGAGGTGGAAATGCACCTGGTCGACGAATCCGCCCGACCAGCTTGCGTCAGTGAGGCGGTGCTGCGCCGCACACAAGACCGGCGCTGCACGCTCGAAATCGATGCATTTAACTTCGAGGTCAACACGAGCCCGGTCGCGCTCGCAGGGCAACCGTTCGCGCAATTAGATCGCGAGTTGGACGAGCTGCTGACAAAAGTGCGCGGCGCAGCCGCTGAGAGCGGCGCCCGCGTGCTGCTCGTCGGTACCCCTCCGACGCTTACAGTCGAGCAGCTGCGTGAGCCAGTGTTGAGCAACACCGCGCGCTATCGCGCCATGTCGCGCTTGTTGCGCGAGCGCCGCGGCGGGCCATTCGTCGTGAACATCTCAGGCCGCGAGTGTCTGCACGCTGAGTGCGACGATCTCGCGCTGGAAGGTGCAAACGCCTCGCTCCAAGTGCATCTGCTCGCCCGACCGAGCGAGTTCGCAAACCTCTACAACGCCGCAGCGATCGCGGCCGGCCCACTGCTCGCAGTCACGGGAAACTCCCCCTACTTCGATGGCAAGTGCCTGTGGGAGGAGACCCGCATAGCGCTGTTCAAGCAAGCGACGGACGTGCGCGCGGACGAGCAAGTCCGCTTGCGCATGCCGGCACGCGTCAGCCTCGGGCATGGCTTCATCCGCGATCCGCTGCACGTGTTCGAAGAGAACATCGCGATGTTCGAGCCGCTCTTGCCGATCGTCTCCGAGCGCACGAGTCATCCTGACGACGGAGCCCCCGCGCTCGACGAGCTGCGCTTGCACCAAGGCACAGTCTGGAACTGGAACCGCGCGGTCTACGACCCCGCATCAGGTGGACACTTGCGCTTGGAGCATCGCGTCGTCGCGAGCGGCCCGACCCGCATCGACATGCTGGCGAACGCCGCATTCACGCTCGGCCTCAGCCTGGGCATTGCGCCGCTCTCAGCTGCATGGCTGCCCGCCTTCCCGTTCGCCTACGCCGAACGCAATCTCTATCAGGCCGCCAAGCACGGGCTGGACGCCGAGCTCGCGTGGCCAGCACCCATCGCACCGTCGCCGAGGATCCGCAACGCACGCGAGCTAGTGGTCGATCTCGTGCCGCTCGCAGAGGCGGCCCTGGTACGCCACGGCGTGGATCCCGACGAAGCCGCCAAGCTGCTCTCGATCATCAAAGAGCGAGCACTGACAGGCAAGACAGGCGCAAGCGCCCAACGCCGCCTCCTGTCCCGCTACGAACAAGAGCTCCCCCGCCCCAAGGCCCTCGCCCGCATGGTCGAAGACTACCTAGCCCTATCGAACAGCGAAGAACCCGTTCACACGTGGAAACTCTAACTCGCAACCGTTTGTTGTAGTGGCAGAGCTCAGCAGCAACTTACACGCAGCCGGCGGCCCAGACCCAACGAACAGCCTCGAGACCCCGCCCGCACATCCTGACAACGATCGACGATCTCGCTCAAGCAGCCTGAGCAGCAGCCTTGAGCAAAGAAACCGAGACCGGATCCCCGCCCACCACAGCCTGCTCATTCGCAAGCGCACTCGCCGCATACGGCGCAAGCGTCTTCAAAGCTCTCGTCCCGACGTGCAACACGATCCGGCCGTCGCTGATGGCTGCACGCAGATCCACCACCTCGAGCAGCGCCCGCATACGCGAAGCCTGTAGGTCGATGATGTGCACGCGATGCCCGACCCGCGCCAAGCGCGATGCCGCCTCGGGCAAGCTGCAATCACCCACCCCGGCGATAAACCCATCTTCGAAAGTCACGGCCTTTTGCACCAGGCGCTCGGCGTCCTGGCGCGCAGCCTCAGCAGAGATCGCCCACAGCTGCACCCACGGCTGGCCAGGTCCCGCAAACTCAGCGAGCCCCAAGCCCACCGGCCGCAACGCCACCGTCATACGATGCGTGCGCCGCAGCTCCGTCGCGAGCTCCGCATCGCGCTCCGCGAGCACCTCGAGATTGCGTTCGAGCACCGGCTGCCGCAGCGCCCGCTCGCTCTCGAGCGCGCTCGTTGCGCGCTGCTTCGCCTCTAACAGCGGCGCATTGATCCGCTGCAGCTCACACAGCACGAGAAACGAAAACTCCGGCGCGGTCAGCTTGATGAAACGCTCTGCCCGCGCGGCCAACCAGCCGGATGGACGTTCTTCGGGACCGCTGTCCCACGCCATTGCCAGGCTATGAAGCCCGGCGCGATCGAGCAGCGGAACGACCAGCTGCTTGATCTCCGGCGCTGCCGCCAATGGACGCAGCGTCGCCTCTAGCCGCTGCGCCTCGGCTGCCGGGACCGGCTGCTGCCCGCTGAGCAATGTCTGTGCCTGCAGGTAAGCTGCTGCAAGTACTTTACGATCCAAGGGTTCCCCAGAAGCCACCGAGCGAGCATCGACTGGTCTTCGGCCCAGCGCAATGGCAGCGTTCGCCTTACTTGTACGCAGCGACGTGCTACTGTCCCACGACCGCCGTCATGACGCAGTCGCTCATTCAGCGCTTTTCGGTTCCGTTGGAATACCCCGTCGTTTTCACGCGCGACGTTTTCGCCGCGGAAAACAATGCTTTGGCTGACGCCATCAGCCGCCGGGAGCCACACCGCCGCCAACGTTGCCTGTGCATCATCGAACAGCGCGTCGCGGACCTCTGGCCGGGTCTTTCTGCCCGCTTCGAGGACTACGTGCGCGCCCACAGCGCCACGCTCGTGCAGGCTGCGGAGACCCTCGTGATCCCGGGTGCCGAGGAGTGCAAGAACGATCCTGAAGCGCTCGGCAAGCTGCACGCGTACTTCGAGGCCGCGCGCATGGATCGTCACAGCACCGTGATCATCGTCGGCGGCGGCGGTTTGCAAGATCTCGTGGGCTACGCTGCTGCCACCACGCATCGAGGCGTGCGCGTGGTGCGTGTTCCGACGACCGTACTTTCGCAGGCCGACTCGGCCGTCGGCGTCAAGAATGGCGTGAACGCATTCGGGAAGAAGAACTTCCTGGGCACGTTTGCTGCGCCATTCGCGGTGATCGTCGATCCGAATTTTCTGCGAACGCTGCCCCAGCGCGACGCCGTCGCCGGCATGGCCGAAGCGATCAAGGTCGCGCTGATCAAAGACCCCGCGTTCTTCGCCTGGATGCGCGCGCAAGCGCCAGCGCTCGCGGGCGTCGAAGACGAAGCGGTCTCGTACCTCGTACGCCGCTGCGCTGAGCTGCACCTCACGCACATCGCGACGGCAGGCGATCCATTTGAGTTTGGCAGCGCGCGCCCGCTCGATTTCGGCCACTGGTCGGCCCACAAGCTCGAGAGCATGACGCACCATCGCTTGAGCCACGGAGAAGCGGTGGCCATCGGGATCGGCATCGACACGCGCTATTGCGTCGAAGCCGGCATGTTGTCCGAGGGCGATGCTGAGTCGATCCTGAGCCTGATCGAGCAGCTCGGCCTGTCGCTCTGGGACAGCGCACTGGAGCGCGAAAGCGCAGCCGGTCTCGAGATCTTGCAAGGTTTGGAGGAGTTCCGCGAGCACCTCGGCGGGGAGCTCACCGTGACCCTGCTCGACGGCATCGGCCGCGGCCGCGAAGTGCACGCGCTCGATCTGGGCCTCTTGCGCAAGAGTCTCAGCTATCTGCGCTCGCGTGCGCGTCGACCGAAGAGCGCGGTGCAACCGAGCACAAGCCCGTGAGCCTGCGCAGCTACCTGCGCCTGATGCGCATCCCGAACGTGTTCACCGCGTTTGCGAACGTCGCGGCTGGCGTGTTCTTGGCACGCGGCGGACAGATAGAAGCTCGCGACTGGTTGGTGATCGCTGCATCCGGCAGCTTGTACTGCGGCGGCATGGTCTGGAACGACTACTGCGATCGCCACATCGACGCAGCGGAGCGGCCCGAGCGTCCGATTCCAGCAGGCGAGGTCAGCCCGAACGCGGCTGCCGCTCTGGGCGGCGTGCTGTTCGCGCTCGGCTTGGCGCTGTGCGCCCGTCACGGCTTTGCGCCGCTGCTCGTCGCTGTGCTGCTGTGCGCGGCGATCCTGCTCTACGACGGTTCGCTCAAGAACACCTGGGCAGGCCCGCTCGCCATGGGCAGCTGTCGCACGCTCAACGTGATCCTCGGGCTGAGTGTGGTGGCGCCCGGGCCGGCCTGGATCTCCGCGCTGTGGTTGCCCGTGTTGCTCGGCGTCTTCACGCTCTTGATCACCCAGCTCTCGCGCTTCGAGGTCGGTGGCACCGACGCGAGCCGCCTGCGCACGACCCTCAGCAGCTTTGTGGGCCTCGCTGTGCTCGGCGCGCTGGTGGTGTTCGGCGGCGCCGCGCTGCGTGAGGTCGGCCCGCTCAGCTGGCTCGCTGCCGCGGCTCTGCTCGGCTACGTGATCTGGCGCGGCGCCAGTCTCTTGCGACCGCTGTGGCGCGCGGCGACGGGACCGAGCTTGGGCCGCGCGATCGGCGGCGGGATCCTGCTCATGCCTGCGATCGATGCCAGCTTCGTGGCCGCGAGCGGAGCGCCGCTGGCAGCGGCAGCCGTGTTCAGCTTCACCGCACCAGCGTGGCTGCTCAAGCGCTGGTACTACCTCACGTGAGCGCGCGCCCGATCTGTGCGGCGCAGCCGTTCAGAACACGCTGCTCGTCGTCGGTGTACGTGTGCTCTTGGATCTTGCCGACGCCGAGCACGCCGAGCAGGTTGCCCTCGGGGCCGAGCACGGGCACAGCGATCGCGCCCGCGACACCGGTCTGCTTGGCGTTCGGTCGCGCCTTGCCCGAGTCATCGGTCTGCAGGTTGCAAAGCGTGATCGGCTGAAGCTCGACGGCGCACTGGCCGGCGATGCCTTTGCCAAAAGGGATCTTGCTGGTGAGCGGAATGAGCGCTTCCGGCAAGCCGAGCTGCGCAACCAGGTGCAGCGTTTGGCTGCCCACGTCTGCGCGATGGAGCGTGCCGGTCGCCGCCGCGAAGCTCGCAGCGATGCTGCGAAGCGCGGCATCGAAGCGCTCGGGGCTCGCCCCGGCGATCAGCTGCGCCACATGGTTTTCGAGCGCATCGATAGGAACAGGAACGGAAGACTGGCCTGACATGCGCGTAATCTGCCTACTCCGCAGCCCGAGATCGAGCCCCTTTCGCCTGTTTTTCGGGCGCCCTGAGGCGGCGGCTTGCACCGTCCTCTTTGGGACCTATTTGTTAGGAACGATGGACCCCGAAGACCAAGCAGAGTTCCAAGTGGTGTACCAGGGCTTCGATCCTATGCTTGCCGGCATGTTCGCGCGCATGCTCGAGGCGGAAGGCATCACGTGTCGTCACGTCGGCACGCACTTCCCCGCGGAGATCGGCGTAGGCGCCATGGGCTGCGAGCAGCGCCTCGAAGTACCTGCGTCCGATGCCTTTCGCGCGCGCGAGTTGTTGGTCTCGGCAGGTGCAGCGCCCAGCGACGCGACCTGAGCCGGCGTGTGTGCACAAAGTCACCTCAGCGTACTCTGATTGCACGCAGCAATGCCCCGTGCGACGCTCGGGGCGATGACTGCGTGCGTGAATCCTGAGTCGTTGCGCCAGCTGATCCAGCAAGCCGTACCCGACGCCGCGTTTCGTGCGTTCTCGGACCAACTCGAGCGCCTGCAGCCGGACTTCGCGCTGTCAGCATTTCTCGGTGCATTTACGTCGACTGCGCGCACGCTCGGGAGGAAGCCGCTCGGTGCCGATGAGGTCTGTCTGCGTGGAGCGTCGGGAGACCTACCGCTCGCAGGCGCCACCACCGATGTCGCCGGTCGCATGTTGCTCTTGTACGCGCTGGCGCAGGTCGCGCCGCAGCAGCTGACAGCGGCAGTGAAGTCCGCCTACGAAGAGGGCGACAGTCACGAAAAGCTCGCCGTCATGCGCGCGCTGCCGCTCCTGCCTGAGGGTGAGCGCTTCATCGAGATCGCGCTCGACATCGGCCGCGTCAACGAGCTGGATCTGTTCTCGTCGCTAGCCGCACGCAATCCGTACCCGAGCCGTCACTACAACGAGCTGGCCTGGAACAAGCTGTACATGAAGGCTGTGTTCATCGACGTGCCGCTGGCGCAGATCATCGGCGTAGAGACGCGCACGAACCCTGAGCTCGCGCGCATGGCGCTCGAGTACGTCGAGCAGCAAGAGTCTGCGGGCAGGCGCTTTCCGAACGAGATCTGGCTTGTGATCGCGGCCCACCCGCCCAAGGGCGCGGTCGGCAAGCTGCTCGGTTATCTGAGCCACGCCGTGGCTGACTTGCGGCTAGGAGCGGCAGCCGGTCTAGAGCGTGCCGCAGAACCGCGCACGCTCTCGTTCTTGCAGGAGCGCGCCAGCGTCGAAACAGACGAGCGCGTTCGCGCGGTAGTCGAGCGCACCATTCACAAGCTAGAACAGCAGCGCAGCTAAGGAGCCTCCCTCGATGCACTTCTTCGATCCTCACATCCACATGACGTCGCGCACCACGGACGACTACGAGGCCATGGCGAGCGCCGGCATCGTAGGCATCGTCGAGCCCGCGTTCTGGCTCGGACAACCGCGCACCCAAGTGGGCTCCTTTATCGATTACTTCAGCTCGCTGATCGGCTGGGAGCGCTTTCGCGCCAAGCAGTTTGGCATCGCGCACTACTGCACGATGGGCCTGAACCCAAAAGAGGCGAACGATCCACGCGTTGCCGATGCGGTGCTCGAGCTCTTGCCGCGCTACCTGCAGAAAGATGGCGTCGTGGCGGTCGGAGAGATCGGCTACGACGACATCACACCCGCGGAGGAGAAAGCCTTCTCCGCGCAGCTCGAGCTCGCAAAGAACGCGAACCTGCCTGTGCTGATCCACACGCCGCATCGCGACAAGAAGAAGGGCACGGAGCGCACGATCGCCGTCGTGCGCGAGAGCGGCGTGCCGGAAGAGCACGTGCTGATCGATCACAACAACGAAGAGACGTTGCCGCTCGTGAAGGAGACGGGTTGCTGGGCGGGGCACTCGGTCTATCCCGATACGAAGATGACCGAAGCGCGCATGGTCGATCTGCTCAAGCGCTATGGTCTGACCAAGATGATCGTGAACAGCGCGGCCGACTGGGGTAAGAGCGATCCGCTGAAGGTGCCGAAGACGGCTGAAGCGATGCGCGGCGCGGGCTTCAGCGCGGCTGATATCGAGGTTGTCCTGTTCGAGAACCCGGTGCGCTTCTTCGAGCAATCTGGGCGCTTGAATCGCGGCGATATGGTCGCGCCGAAGATCGATCAAGCCGAGCTATTCGAAGGGAATTCAGTCCTGCGCGGACAGGTCCCTCGCCGCAGCTAGTCGCTGGATCACGTTCGGCAAACGTGTACATACGCCTCGAAACCCTGATCATGGCCGCGCTCGTGCGCCGGAACGACAGCGCCCGCGTGTCTCGTGGGAACTGGCCAGCTTGCGGCATTCGCGGCAAGCTGCGGCGGCGTGACTGAGCCTTCTGCACTCGCCGAGCAGCGTGCCCTGCCCTTCTTCCAAGGGCGGCGCGCGCTCGGCTTCGGCACACTGCTCGTCGCGATCGTGCTTGTGGCAGGGGGGAGCCTGTATGCCGGCAAGGCCGAGCTCGATCAGACCGCGTTAGGCGAGCAGCTGTTCGGCCTGCGCGCCCAGCGCGGGGCAGTCGCATTCTTCGCGGGCGCGGCGCTCGCGCTCGCCGGTACGCTCACGCAGGGTTTGTTTCGCAATCCGCTCGCGAGCCCTTCGATCCTCGGCACAACGTCCGGCGCACAGCTCGGCGGCGAGCTGATGCTGGTGCTCTTGTACGAGCTGCTCGACAACCGTGTGCCCGCGGGCATCTCGCACGAGATGCTCACGCCGCTCGGCTGCGTCGCAGGCGCGGTGCTCGCGCTGCTGGTGGTGCTCGCGCTCGCGCCGCTGCGAGCTTCAGCAGTGAGCCTGCTACTCACGGGTTTTCTGCTCACGGCGCTGTTCGCGAGCTTGTCTGCGCTGCTGAAGAGCCTGACCGCCGAGACCTGGCAGCTCGCCCGTGCGCTCACCACGCTCTCGCTCGGCAGCGTGAGCGGCGCGGGCCGCGCGCAGCTCGCGCTCTCCAGCATGCTCGCGCTCGGCTCGCTCCTGCCTGCGTGGCTGTACTTCCGCGAGCTGGACGTGCTGATGAGTGGCGAAGAAGAAGCCAGCGCGCTCGGTGTCGACGTCGCGCGCATCCGGGTGTGGTGCGTGATCTGGACCGCCGTGCTCGTCGCTGGTGCGGTCGCAGTCGGTGCGAGCGTTCCGTTCGTCGGGCTGATCGTGCCGCACGCGATGCGCAAGCTGTTCGGGGAGAGCCACAGCGCGCTCATGCCCGCTGCGTTCCTCGGCGGCGGGCTGTTTCTCCTGCTGTGCGATGTGTTTTGCCGCGTGATGCCGCTGCGCCAGGAAGTTCCGCTCAGCGTGATCACCGCGCTCGTTGGCGTGCCAGTGTTCCTGCGTATTTTGACCGACATGGAGCGCTCCGCGTGACGAGCCCGGCGCTGATCGCCCGCGACTTACGCGTGCAGCGCGGCTCACGCAAGGTGCTCGAAGGCTTCGAGCTCACTGCAGCTCTTGGCGGCGTGTACGCGCTCACCGGCCCGAACGGCGCAGGCAAGAGCTCCGCGCTCAAAGCGCTGGCCGGGCTCTTGCCGTGCAGCGGACAGCTGCACGTCGCCGGCCGCGAGCTGTCGCGCCTCACTCCGCGCGAGCGCGCACGGGAGATCGCGTACGTGCCGCAGCAGTCGCTCCTGTCGAGCGGTATCAGCGTACGCGATGTCGTGCTGCAAGGCCGCTACGCACACGATGCCGTCTGGCCTCACAAACACAAGCACACGGGTCCGGTCGACCTGGCCATGCAGCAGACAGATGTGCTCGCGCTCGCCGATCGACCTTGGAACCAGCTGTCCGGTGGCGAACAGCGCCGCGTGCTGCTGGCGCGTGCGCTCGCGACCGAAGCGCAAATCATCCTGCTCGACGAGCCGACCAGCTCGCTCGACGTAGCGCACGCGCTGCAGCTGCTCTTGCAGCTGCGCGTGCTCGCCGCACAAGGCCGTTGCATCGTCGCGGTGCTGCACGATCTCGATCAAGTCCAGCGCTATGCCGATCGCAGCGTGCTGTTGCAACGCGGGCGCACGGTCGCAGCCGGTGCGACGCGCGATGTGATCACGAGCGAAAACATCCGCCGCGTGTACGGCGTGGAGCTCATGCCGAACGCTGCGCTCGGCTATCGCCTGTCGGATGGCGCGCCGTGAAGCCGTTCGATCTGGCACAGCTCGGCTGGCTACTCCTGCTGCTGGTGGCGGCGGTGTATCTCGGGAGCGCGGCCACGCCCGAGCCCGAAAAATCCTACAAAACGTTGAGCGGCGAGCACCAAGCGCTGCGCGATGCAGTCGGTCACACGCCGGCCCGCAAGAACTACCAGCGCATCGCTTCGAGCAGCGGCTACGCCGACGAGCTGCTGCTAGCGCTGGCTGAGCCCGAGCGCATCGTCGCGCTCAGTGGCCAGGGTTACCGCAGCGACCTCGACTCGTTTCGCTACGGCAATCGCACACTGATCTCAGGGCCCGGCGACCTCGAGCGCCTGCTCAGCCTGCGCGTCGATCTGCTGCTGATCACACACTTTGGTGGGCAAGCCGATCTCGCACGCGCCAGCGAAGGTGGCATCGAGGTGTTCGACTTGGGCGACATGCGCGGCCTCGCCACGCTCGAGGAGAACGTCCTCGCGGTCGCCACGCTGCTCGGTGATCGCGCGCGCGGCGAGCGCCTGTGGCGCAGCTGGTCGCAGCAGCTGCGCGCGATCGCGCGCGACATCCCGGACAGCGAGCGCAAGGGCGCGATCTACATCGCCATCTACGCGAACAAGGTTTACGGCGGGACGCGAGGCACGAGCTACCACGACGTCTTGACCGCGGCTGGGCTCAACGATCTGGCTGCAGAGAAGTACCGCGACTGGCCGCAGTACGACCCCGAGCAGCTGCTCGCCCTGGACCCGCCGCTGATCGTCACCGAGGGCGGGATGAGCGAGCAGATCTGCAATCACACCTGGCTGCGCTCACTGCGCGCGTGCGCCCGAGGTGACCGCCGCCGCTTCCAAGGGATCTACGAGATTTCGCGAAATCTCATGGGTAGCGCGGGCCTTGGCATGTTGGATGCGGCCCTGGAGCTGCGCGAGCTCGTGTATCCGCCCGAGTGAGCACCCCGTGCTAAGGATCGGGCGATGAAGGCTCGCGCGCTGCGCGTTTTGGGAGTCGCTGTCTTGCTGGGGCTGGCATTGCTCCTGTGGTGGTGGGACCCCATGGCCAACGCACCGCGCCGCCGCGGAGAGCCGACTTTGCCACCGCCTGCGGGAGCGCCCGCGCCTGACTTCACGTTCGTGCCGGCGCCGGCGCCCCAGCCGCAGAACAGCTCGCCGCCGACAGCTGCAGATTGCGAGAGCGAAGCCGAGCTGGATTGCCACCAGGGCGACGTATATTGGTTCGACAGCTGCGGCCGGCCCGAAGCGCGCTTCGAGCGCTGTGGCGCGCTCGGCTGCGAGGACGCGCGCTGCCGTGAGGAGCCGCCTCCCCCTGTGAGCGATTGCGGAAGCATCAGCGCGTACGGGCAGTGCTCGGGCAACGTGGCGGAGGCATGCATCCAAGGACGCCTGGTGCGCTTCGACTGCGCCGCACACCGGCAACGCTGCATCACGACGAGCGAAGGTGCGGCCTGCATGCCGTACGACGAGAAGAATGGCTGTCGCGGTGACGAGCCCGCGCGCTGCGAAGGCGACAAGCTCAAGCTGTGCGTCGACGGCGTGTATCGCACGATCGACTGCGCCGCCCGTCGCGCGCACTGCAGCGAGCGCGGCACCGTCGCGCAATGTGAGATCGACCCCGCGGTGATCTATCCACCAGTCGCCGATCTCGACAGCGAGTTGTGCGACGCGCAGGACAACGACGCCGACGGCCGGATCGACGAAGGCGACGCGTGCGCGGAGGTGCCGCTGGTCGCGTTCATCCCGGAGGGCGCACAGCTCGTAAACCACGAGCAGCGCATGCAAGAAGACCTCGAGGTCCTGAACCGTGTGCTGTCGCCTAACAAGTTTCGCTGGGCGCGTGTCCGCAAGGTGCAGGCGAGCTATCGCAAGTTCGATCCCAACGACATGGAGACTGCGGCGAGCTACCTGAGCCAGCGCGAATCGACGTTCCTGCCAGACCGCGCAGCGCCGCTCGACGAAGCGAACGACACGCGCGGCCTCGATTTCTATATCCCGGTGCTTTACAGCGAAGAGCTGAAGATGCGGCCGCCCAAGTCGGGCATGTCGACGCTGCCAAACGCGCGCTGCGGCGGCGTTCGACTGACGGATCAACCCTCGCCCATCAGCGGCTTGATCGTGCTGAGCGAATCGCGTCAGCCCGAGACGCTCGCGCACGAAATGGGCCATTACCTCGGCTTGTGTCACACGCACGAGCAACTGGGGCGTTTCGTCGTCATGGGCGAGCCGCTGTCCGAGTGTCAGCTCGAGGGCGACAGCATCTGCGACACGCCGATCGATCCGGGACCGCCCGCTTGCTACCAGACTGAGGCCTGCGTGCTGCGCTGCCGCGACGGCGCCCGTCCCGACCCCTTCAACGTCATGAGCTACTACCTGGGATGCCGCAGGGTGCTGAGCCTCGAGCAGCTGTCCACGGCGGCCAGAAATCTCCAGCTGCGGCGCGGCTGGTTTCGCTGTCTCGACCCGCGCGGATGCCCCTGCCAGCCCGGGCGCAAAGCAGCGTGTCCACAGGAGATGTCGTGTCGCCCGAGCGGCGCGGGCGACGCGCCCTGGTACTGCGAGCTCGACGGCGCGAGCCTGCCCGGCAGCGCGTGCCATGACTCATCGCAGTGCAGCTTGCGCGCGTTCTGTGCAGGCTCCTCGCAAGCCGTCAGCCGCTGCATTCGCCCGTGCATCGAAGAACCCGATTGCTCGTGCACCGATGTCGGGCTACCCATCGGCGTCTGTCGGGAGGACCTCAACTAGAGGTCGACTTGCGCGCAGCTTCGTACGCACGCGCGGTTGGAGAAGCGAATGCCATCAGTACAGGAACTATTGGATCGCGAGTTTGGCACCATCGCCGAGCTCATCGCCGCACAAGCACAAGCGCAGCCAGATCACACCGCGCTGATCCAAGAGGATCGACGCATCGACTTCGCCACCCTCGACGCGCTCGTGGATCGCGTGGCCGCCGCGCTGCAGCGTGACGGCGTAAAGTCGGGCGACAGCATCGCGGTCTGCGCCGCCAACAGCATCGACTACGCGGTGGTGTTCTTGGGCGGCTTGCGTGCAGGCGTGGCCGTCGCGCCGCTCGCACCCGGCTCCTCCACGGAGAGCTTGCTCGGCATGCTCAACGACTGCGGCGCCAAGCTGCTGTTCGTCGATGAAGCTGTCAGCCGCAACCTGCAGCCGGTGTTAGGTCAGCTCCGCGCAACGCTGATCGGCCTCGGGTTCGCGCCCGCATCGGGCAAGCCACTCGATGCGTGGCTCGCGCCCGAGGGGTCGAAGCCCGAGCCAGTCGCGATCGATCCCGACGCTGCGTTCAATATCATCTATTCGTCGGGCACGACCGGTCTGCCAAAGGGCATCGTGCAACCGCATCGCATGCGCTGGGGCCACGTGCGCCGCGGAGGCGACAGCGGCTACGGGCCGGAGTCGGTCACGCTGTGCTCGACGCCGATGTACTCCAACACGACCTTGGTCAGCTTCTTTCCCGGCTTGGCGCTCGGCGGCGCGGTCGTGCTGATGGCGAAGTTCGAGGCGGGCAAGTGCCTGCAGCTCGCACAGCGCGGGCGCGTGACGCACGCGATGCTC
>Ga0190269_10000451_pt1 | contig 20975 bp, 18 predicted proteins | sample Popmic249IS_FD_133749 | JGI IMG/M metagenome (GOLD analysis project Ga0190269, IMG submission 133749) | Populus adjacent soil microbial communities from riparian zone of Blue River, Arizona, USA - 249 IS | ecosystem: Environmental > Terrestrial > Soil > Riparian zone | place: USA: Arizona... | reverse complement strand
GCGCGCCGCGTCGAGTGGTACATCGTCGCGCTGATCGTCGTGGAGATCATGCTCACGCTCTACAGCATGCTCATGAACGCCACGCACTGATCAGCCCGGTCAACGAGCGTGGATCATCGTGCGCTCTTGGCCGTCTTCGAAGAGCACGACGACCATGCGCTCCGCCTGCTTCACAACCTTCACCTGACCGACGCCGAACGTGGGATGGATGAAGAAGTCGCTCTCACCGTAGTGATGCGAGCGGTCGTATGCCGGAGCACGCGTGCGAGCGCGCGCGACGTCGTCAGGGTTGAGCCGCGGCGCGCCGCGCTTGCGCGTACCTTCGGAAGAGCTCGAGCGCGCTGCCGAGCTCGAGCGCGGTGAACGCGTCGAGGGCGCAGCGGGCGGAGGCGGCGGAGGCTCTGCGTAGCCGGCCTTTGCGAGCTTCTCCACGAGGCGCTTGGCTTTCGCCACGTTCGCGCTGCTCGGGTCGCACACGATCACTTCTTCGATGTGCGTCGGGCGCCCAGCTTGGAAGCAAGCTTCTTTGTACGCCGCGACCGCTTTGACGATCGCGACCATGCGATCGACGACAGGCGCTTCACCGCGACCTTTGCCGAGCGCGGGGAACGCGACGCGCACGACGTCGTGTTGTGCGACGAACTCGATCACCTTCCGAGTCATCTCGGCGATCTGCTCGATGTTGGGAGCTGCTGCAGCTTCTGTCTCGCCATGCGCAGGCCGACCGCCCACCCAAAGGAGAAAGTCACAATGCAGCTTACCAGGGTGCAATCGCAGCACACCGTTGCTCGGCAAGACCCCGCCTGAGAGACGCTTGCGCTCTTTGTCGAGCACGGCCCGCAGCTCATCGCCGTAGGCCTCCCACAGGTCACGGTCCGGTCCGGGCGGACGCCACAGACCTAGATCAACGGTTCCGTCGTACACGAGCGCGGAAGCACGCTTGCTCGACGGGAGATGCAGCACCGACGCTTGAAGCAACAAAATATCCACGGCGCGGCGACTCGTTAGCTCACTATGCGCGCTTTCGCAACGCGAATTACTCCGAACGACGGTCTTTCAACGGTCGAGGAATGTTGTACGCCTCGAGCCGTGAAATCAATGTACGGCGTGAGATGCCAAGCTCGCGCGCTGCGCGCGTTTGATTACCACCGCAGCGCGTGAGCGCGTCGACGATGTGCTGACGCTCGACCTCTTGCACTTGCCGCTTCAAGCGCTCGCCGAGCGAGATCGCAGAGGTCGCGCCGTCTTCGGTGTCTTCGCCATCAGGTAGCGCACCTGCACCACCTGCTGCAGCGGTGATGCCTGGAGGAAGCGTATCGGCTGCACCGGGTGCGCTCGGCGCGCTGCCCGCGGGCCTGAAGTCAGACGCCGGCGTCGGACGCGCCTTGCGCGGCAGCGGCGCATCCGAGATCGGCGTGCTGACCGTCGCGGTCATCTTCTCGACCGGGAAGTGCTCGGGGAGCATCGGTCCATCGCCGGCCAGGAGCACCGCGCGCTCGATCGCATTGCGCAGCTCACGGATGTTGCCGGGCCAGGCGTATCCCAGCATCAACTGGATCACTTCAGGGCTCAGCACAGGCGGCCGCGATTGTCGGCTCAGCTGGCGCGCAAACTCGCGGGCGAGCGGCTCGATCTCCTCAGGGCGCTCGCGCAGCGGCGGGATATGAAGCGTGACACCCGCCAGGCGGAAGTACAGATCCTGACGAAACTTGTGATCGGTGATCGACTGCTCGAGGTCGCGGTTGGTCGCAGCCACGAAGCGCACATCGATCGGCCGCGGCCGTACGCCACCGACGCGCCACACTTGCCGCTCCTCGAGCACGCGCAGCAGCTTGACCTGCATGGTCATCGGCAGCTCGCCGATCTCGTCGAGGAACACGGTTCCGCCCTGCGCGGTCTCCAAGAGACCCGCCTTGACTTGATGCGCGCCGGTAAAGGCGCCGCGCTCGTGACCAAACAGCTCTGACTCCAGGAGCGACTCGGAAAGTGCAGCGCAGTTGAGACGGAGAAATGGCTTGCTGCTGCGAGGCGAGCGGCGATGCACCTGCTCGGCCATGACTTCTTTGCCGACACCGGTATCGCCCAGGATCAACACCGTGATGTCGCCCGGCGCGACGCGCTCCAGGAGCTCGTGAAGCTTGCGCATCACCGGTGAGCGCACGACGATCGGACCGACCTGCGGCGGCTCCGCGGGCGCTCCGCGCGCGAGCGAGCCGGCGCGCGCTTCGAGCACATCGGCGCTGCGGCCATCCTTCGGGAACAGCGCAGAGCCGACGTTGGCCTCGATGCCCACGTCGTCAAAGGCGTTCTGGAGCGAGCTGATGAGCCAGGTGAGATCTTCTTCGGTGCGCTCGACGAGCAGCACCTCATAGTCGCCCGGCCCATACAGGCCGACCACATCGTCCGGGCGCAAGGTATTCGCGAGCACCTGCTGCACGACGTCGCTGTCGCCCGCTACGCGGATGCGCACGAGGCCGAAGCCGGCGCCCGAGCGGGCCGCGCGGGCGCATTCGTCCTCCAACCGGCCTTCGAAGTACCCGTGCGCCCAGATGCGCCACTCACGTGTCGCTATCGGCCGCTGCTGCACCATGACCAGCGCGGAGCCGAGGTCCATCACCTCGCCGAGCGCGATCGGCACCGGCTTGTGCGGCTCCAGGTTGGCCGAGCGCACGCGCGTACCGTTGGCGCTGCCGAGGTCTTCGATCGTCGCGCCATTGTCAGTCACGCGGATCAGCGCGTGAAAGCGCGACACCGAGGCGTCGATGATCTGAATGTCGTTCTCGCGAGCACGACCGATCCGGACTTCGCCGGTCTCAGGCAGCGTGTGCGTCGAGACGACCCCATTCACAATCACGAGCAGGCCGTGCTTACCCTTTGCAGGGTTCACCGCCGGGGTGTTGCGCAGGGTCGAGGCCCTGTCCCTCATAGCGCGCGGACGGTCCGACACGATGGCCGAGGGGGGTAGCACAACTTCGGGCTTCCGCAAAATCGGCTCCCGCGTTCAAGGCGAACGAGCTGGTCGTATTCCGTGGTGGGTGGGAAAACCTGACCCAAGCGCTCACCCTAACAGATTTAAAGTTTCCAAATCGGAGCGACAGCAGATGTCGCGGGACGGCCAAGCACGTAGCCCTGTCCGAAGTGGCAGCCGCAGTCGCGTACGGCTCGAACTTCGTCCCAGGTTTCTAGGCCCTCTGCAACAATTTTAGCCTCGAGGTCGATGCACATCTGAACGACCGCCTTCACCAGCACACGTTGCCTGCGGTTCTGGTGCAGGTTTGTCACAAGCTCGCGGTCAAGTTTGACTACTGCAGGCTGCAAATCGGCGATGCGCTTGAGGTTCGAATAGCCTGCACCGAGATCATCGACGACCAGGTGCACGCCACCACGCGCGCGGATCTCACGCAGCATGGACGAGCAGAGATCGTAGTGCGAGAACGGCACCGACTCTGTGATCTCGACGTAAACATCATCGTCGTGCGCGTACATCGGGTCGTCAGGCTGAATGACGAAACGGTCGCTGAGCTCCGCGGGGTGCACGTTGAGGAACAGCGGTGTGCCGCGACACCCGAGAGAGCCGAGTCGGCGCAGCTCGCGCCCGAGCGAGCCGCAGAAGCGCTCGGCCGAGGCACGCTTGAACAAGATCGCAGGATTGGTCAGGCCAGGCACCTTACAGCGTGCCAACACTTCGTACGCGAACGCTCGACCATTCGTAAGGTCAACGATAGGTTGATAGACCACGCCCAACTGTGAGCGCGGGACACAACCTATCATAACCTCACCGGTGCCGTCTTCCGATGCTTCCTCGGACCAGTGCGCGAGCGTCACGGGTCGTGGACCGCTGGGTGAATCAGCGCTTGGAACCAGACTGGCACGGGGGGCCCATACGCCCTCTACAGAGTGGTTCTGAGGTTTCAAGGACATCGCGGCTACTTCGACAATGTAACTTGCCGCATGTCGCTAGTAAATGCAGCGCATCCGTTCTGCAGCTGATAGCGGCGCCCCTTACGTGTGCCGACAGGGGCGCTACTAACACTACTAACACCTCAGATCCCAAGCGCGGAGCGTCGGGACATCACTGCCTGAAAACGGTGCTCGAACGGCGTCAGACGCATGCGCGGTCCCTCGGCGGGCGGCGAAAAGCTCTTCTTCACCACGGCATGCACGCGCGGCCGCGTCTGAGCGAGGTGCTCCAGGAACTCGGTCGCGGTGTAGAACGTCTTGCCATCGTCGCCCGTGTTCACTTCGCAATCTTGCTCGCTGAACTCACGGCAGATGTGCGGACGCGTCTCATATACACCGCAGCGGTAGTCCGGCTGTAAGTGGATGCAGGTGGTGTCGAACTGCACCATCCAATCGTCGTCATTGACGTACAGACTGACGCCCTCGTGATAGACGTACCAGAGCATCATCGTGGCCTGCTTCACCGTCTTGGGCGTGTCCACTTCGATGGCCACATAGCTGCAACAAAGCCCGCAGGACGTGCAGGTCGCAGCCTTCTTCTCCTGCTTGGCCTCTGCGTACAACGGCAACTTGGCCCGCTTGCGCGAAGTGGGCGAGGTGGGCATGGGGGTGATGGTCGAAGTGGGCGCCGACGTCGGCGCGGTCGTGACGAGTGGCACCGCAGGGATTCGCTTCTGTGGCCGCTTCCCCCGCCCCTTCTCAGCGTCCTTGCGCATCTCAGGCGTCGCCCGATGCCGGTTGCCGGCGCCTGCGCCTGACTCGTTACGAGGAGAGAGATCGCCCACAGGCGACTTCGACTTGCGTCCGTTGCTGCGTCCGTTGGTCATCTGCAGATCACGTGGTTGAAGGCTTCTGTTGCGAGAGCGAGACCGTGGCGTCCGCGTCGAAGATCAAGCGCTGGCACAGCGAGCGCACTTCTTCGAGGTTCGGATCGAAACCACCTCCGCACAATACGACGAAGCCGACCGCGCTGGCGACAAGCAGTAAGCCAAGTTGCGAAGGATCCAGGTCGCGCTTGACCGATCCTTGTGCTTGACCATCGCGAACGACGTCCTGCATGCGTTCGAGCGCGCCTTTGATCAAGACACCGTACGGTGCATCTGATGCTGGCCCGCGCTGCATGCCACGCGCGGCGATCTGCATGAGCAGCTTGTGGGGTGCCGGGAGCTTTTGGCCCTCGGTCACCGCGGTCAGAAAGCGCTCCACGATCCCGTCCAGCGGCACACGCTCCTCGTGCGCGGAGAAGATCCAGTCGACGAAATCGCGCACGGCTTGGTCTGCAACCGCGGCAAAGAAGTCCTCGCGATCTTTAAAGTGCACGTAGAAAGCGCCGCGCGTGAACCCGGCACGCGCACAGATCGCATCCAGGCTCGGCAGGTCCACGCCCTCTTCGACAAAGGCAGCCATGCCAGCGCGGATCAGCGCTTCGCGCGTCTCCTGCTTGGCCAGTTCTCTAGAATTAGTCTTGGTTGTCATCCCCATACGGGCCGACCGCACACTGCCTCGGCCCACGCTCCCGGGGCGCTACCCTACTCACGCTGACGGCGAACGAAAGCGCCTGAGCGCAGTGTGCGCTGCGTGGTAGCCGCACATGCCATGAACACCGCCACCAGGCGGGGTGGAGGCGCCGCACAGAAACAAACGCGGGTTCGGCGTCGTGTAAGGGTTCAGACGCGCGACCGGCCGGGTGAAAAGCTGGGTGATATCCGCAGCTCCGCCGGTGATGACCCCACCCACGCAGGCGCCGTTGTAGCGCGCGATGTCCGCTGGAAACGTGGCGCGGCGAGCGACCACCTGGTCAGCGAAGCCAGGCGCGAAGCGCTCGATCTGCCGCTCGATGGCGGCGGTCATGTCGACCTCGGAGCCAAACGGGACGTGACAGTACGCATAGCCTGTGTGTTGGCCGGCGGGCGCGCGCGTGTCATCGAAATGGCTTTGCTGGCAGACCATCACGAACGGCGCGTCGCAGATCTCGCCCTGCCAGGCAGCGCGCTCCGAGCGCGCGATCTCTTCCATCGTGCCTCCGACGTGCACGGTCGATGCATCGCCACAGGCAGGTGCGCTCCACGGGATCTGCCCGCGCAGCACATAATCGAGCTTGAACACGGCGGGCCCGTAGTTGTAGCGACGCAAGCGCGCGCGATAGCGCGCCGGCAGCGCCTCGCCCGCAATCTCGGCGACCTGCGTCGGTGCGAGATCGAACAGATATGCGCGCGCTTCGGGCAGCTCGGCGAGCGAGCTCACGCGCGTGCCAGTGCGGATCTCACCACCCAGGCTGCGAAAGTAGCTGGCGAGCGCCGCTGCGATCGCGCCCGAGCCGCCACGCGCCATCGGCCAGTCAGTCATGTGACCGGTGAGTAAGAACATCACCCCGAGCGCAGCGGTAAACAGCTTGTCGAGTGGCAAGATCGAATGCGCGGCGCAGCCCGCGAACAACGCGCGCGCATCCGAGCCGTGAAAAGCACCTCGACCCAAGCCGACAGCGCTGCGGAACGCACGCAGCCCGAAGCGCGCAAACTGGATCGGCCGACGCGGAAAACGCAGCGGCCCGAGCGCATCCTCGAGCAGCAGCTCCGGCCGATCCAAGAATGGACCGATGAGTCTCTTGTAGGCTTTCGCATCTGTGCCGAGCTGCGCGGCGGTCTCTTCGAGCGAGCGCGACAAGATCATCGCGCGCCCGCCGTCGAGCGGATGCGCTGCAGAGACCTTGGGGTAAACCCACGTCAAACCATGCTCGGCGAGCGGCAGTTTCTGCATGAACGGCGACAGCACACCCATCGGATGGACCGCCGAACAAACATCGTTGACGACGCCAGGTTGCAGCAGCTCAGCGCTGCGCAGTCCACCACCGATCTGCTGTTCTGCTTCTACGAGCAGCACCTGTTTGCCCGCGCGCGCCAGCTCGATGGCAGCGCACAGCCCGTTCGGACCCGAACCGATAACTACGGCATCGTACTGGTACGGCATGATGTGGTGCGGAGTCTGGCACGATTCGGCATGCGCCACTGCTCCCAAAAGTTAATCACAACGGCGGTGCGGGACTCGCTCCGCGAGCTCCGCGACTCCCGACCTCCGATTTGGCGGGCTGATCGCGCAGAGTAGTGCACGCAGACCCTACGTTCTTGCTAACGTATCGGGCGCCATGGAACCCGCAGAAGCAGTGCTGCGTTTTCTCTCCGGAGTCGGCCCAGGCTCCGAAGCCGAGTTTTACCTGCGCCTGTTCCGCTCACGCGCGCGTGAGAGCTTCGCCGCCATCGTGTTCGACCCCGACACGTGGCGCGAAAATGCAGATGGCGTCGCGCTCGACCTGCGTCTCCTCGCCACGCTCTCGCTCACGCCGGTCGTGGTGCTCGGTTTCTACCGTCCAGAGCACGCCAGCGACTATGCGCGCATCCTCGCGGCCAAGCTCTCGGACACGGGCGTCGCGAGCAGCACGTGGGACAGCAATGCCAGTCGTGAAGCCATCGCCGCTTCGGCAGCGCGGGGCGAGATCCCGCTCTTGCAGCTGCGCGAGCGCGAGCCCGAGTTGCGCGAAGGCGAGCTGGCCCGCACGCTCGCAAGCCTCAACACGCACAAGCTCATCTTCTTGCGCAATGAAGGCTGGCTCTCCGCGCACGGGCGCCCGCTTAGCGTTGTGAACTTGAGCGACGAGTTCCAAGAGCTGATGAGCTTGCCCGAGCTGAGCGCAGAGCAAAAACGCTTGCTCAGCGCCTCGCGGAACTTCGTGCAGGAGCTCTTGCCGCACGAGCTACTCGTGACCATCACCTCACCGCTCAGCCTGCTCCACGAGCTGTTTACGGTCAAAGGCGCTGGCACGTTGCTGCGCCGCGGCGCACGCATCCTGCATCACACGGGATTGAAAGACGTCGATGCCGACAAGCTGTGGCTGCTGCTCGAGCAGAGCTTCGGTCGTCCCATGCGGGCAGAGGCCCTCGATCGCCAGTTCGCGCACGTCTACGTCGAAGAGCAGTATCGCGGCGCAGCATTGCTCGTGGACACCCCGCTCGCGCAGTACCTCAGCAAGTTCGCGGTCACGCGCCAGGCGCAAGGCGAAGGGATCGGGCGCGATCTCTGGCAGGCGATGTTGGCGGATCATCCGCGCTTGTTCTGGCGCGCACGACCGGACAATCCGGTGCGTCCGTTTTACGAGCGGCAGTGCGATGCACGCGTGCGCGTCGGCGAGTGGGTCGTGTATGCGATCGGTGTCGAGCCGCCGCACATCGCGCAGATCATCAGTTACGCGGTGAGTCAGCCCGCCGACTTCTGATCGTCTTCGAGCTTGGGAATGTCCTCGACTGCGATCAGATAGAGCGGCCTCTGCTTGGTCTCTTCCAGCACCTGAGCGAGGTACTCGCCCACCACGCCGAGCGTGAGGAGCTGCACGCCGGAGAGAAACGACACGAGCACGGCGAGCGATGTCCAGCCTGGGATCACGCGGTGAAACACCACATTCACCACGATCGCGTAGACACCGTAGATGAAGGCCAAGAGCGAAACCGACAAGCCGAAGTAGGTCGCCACACGCAGGGGCAAGTGCGAGAAGCTCAGCACCGCGCGCAGCGCGAACAGCACCATATCGGCCGCGCTGTAGTGCGACTCGCCCGCAGTGCGCGCGGCCTCCTGGTAGACGATCTCGACGCGCCGAAAGCCGACCCACGCATAGATCCCACGTAGAAACCGACTCTGCTCGCGCAAGCGCCTGATCGAGCGCACCACGCGCGCATCGAACAAACGGAAGTCCGGTGAGTCCGGCGTGATCTCGAACTGAGAGATCGCATTGAGCAAGCGATAAAACAGCGCAGAGGTAAGCCGACGCCAGAGCGAGACCGCACCCTTCGCGCGCACGCCCGACACCACCTGGGCGCCGGCCTCCCAAGCCGCGATGAAGTCCGGAATGCGCTCCGGGGGATGCTGCAGATCCGCATCGAGCGTGATCACCGCATCTGCATCCGCGAGATCGAGCCCGGCCGTCAGCGCGGCCTGATGCCCAAAGTTACGAGAAAACCTGATCAGTCCGACGCGCGGATCACGCGCTTGCAGCGCTTCGACACGCTCCGCGCTGCGGTCAGTGGAGCCATCGTCGACGAACAAAAACCGAAAGCGATACGGCAGGGCTGCGATCGCAGCGGAGATGCGAGCGTGCAGCTCCTCGATACAAGCCTCTTCATTGAAGACCGGCACGACGATGTCGATCGACCGTGCGCGCACACTGATGCTCATGGAAAGGCCAACGAGATAGCACGCGTCACCCCACCCGCAAAGCAAGCCCCTACAACCCGATAACAACCCCCCAAACCCACCCCATTCACGCGTAGAATGCCTGAGGCCCCCGCCCGTCTTTCCACCGAGGAGCTTCCGGTCATGCCCCAATCTCGGATCCGATCTCTGCTGGTCGCCGCATCGCTCTCCATCGGAATCCTTGGTGGTTCCCCGGTCGCACGCGCAGACGAATCCGAAGCGCACTACCGGATCGGCCTCGACTACAAGCGCCGCGGCGACACTGCACACGCCATCGCCGAGATGCGCACAGCGATCCAGCTCCGCCCAGATCACGCCGCCGCCCACATGAGCCTGGGATCGTTGCTCCTGCAGACCAACGTGTATCCCGAAGCGCTGAAGCACTTCGAAAAGTCGATCGAGCTCTCGCCGAAGCACGCGCAGAGCTACGCGCTCGCGGGCGCGACCCAGATCCGCATGAAGCACTACGATCTCGCATTGCCGCACCTGCAAAAAGCGGTGGAGCTCGATCCGCACGACACGCAGTCGCTCAGCAATCTAGGCGTCACGCTGCGCCAGCTCGGTCGCAACGAAGAAGCGATCAAGATCATGGAGCAGGCGTACGAGAAGCTCCCGAACGACGCTGAGCTCGCGAACAACCTCGGCGTCGCGATGCGTAAGCAGCGCCGCTACGAAGAAGCCATCGTCTACTTTCAGCGTGCCGTCGAGATCAAGCCCGACGAGATCGCGTTCCGTCGCAATCTCGCGATCGCGCTCCGGAGCGCCGAGCGCTACCAAGAAGCGATCACGCACTATCTCGCGGTCACGAAGAAGGATCGCTCCGACGCGGGCGCGCTCTACGATCTCGCGAACTGCTACGAGAAGATGGGTCAGCTGGAAGAAGCAGCCAAGGCGTACAAGCAGTACGCCGAGCTGGTTCGCTACAAGGACACCGCCGGCGCCAAGCGCGCCGACGAGCGGGCCGACTCTCTGCGCAATCCCTGACACCTTCCTACCGGCGCCGCCTTCAACCGGTCGAAGATCACCGCGGCGCGGGCGCAGCGAGCCGCGTTCTCCCGCGCTTGCCGCGGCGTTTGCCGCGGCATGTTGCCGCGGCAGCCTGGTGCCGCGGCAGCTCACAAAACGCCCTAACCGCGCCTGCAGGCGCCTCGCAGCGGGCACACGGCATGCACTAGGGGGCTCGGCTGCCACCGAGGAGAAGCCCCCCATGCAGACCGTAGTGAGCTCATCATCAGTTTCGTCGACACCCGCACCCACCAGCAAAGCCGATATCGAGCTAGCGCTGATCCGCCGCTTCCAACGCGGCGACCTCCGTGCGGGTGACACGTTGATGCGCGCACAAGCTGGGCTCGTTCGCTCGATCGCGCACGGCTACCGGCTGTGGGGCGTGCCGATCGAAGACTTGGTTCAGCAAGGCTCGATCGGTTTGCTCAAAGCGCTGCAGCGTTTCGATGCCGGTCGCACGCAGAGCTTGCAGAGCTACGCGGGTTATTGGATCCGCGCCGAGATTCGCGAGTACGTCGTGCGCAGCTATCGCATCGTGCGGCTCGGCTCCACGCGCACCGAGCGCAAAGCGCTGCGGACCTTCCGCGTGCGTTCGATCAGCACGCCCGAGCAGCTCGCCCAAGAGAGCGGCATGCCGCTCGCGCGCTGTGAGCAGCTCTGGCCGCTCTTGTCGCGCGGCGACACGCGCCTCGATGACACGCGGCTCTGTACTGCGCCGCTCGATCGGATCACCTACGACTCGCATGATCCCGAGGTGCTTGCACTGCAAGCTGAACGCGCGGATCGCTTGCAGCGACGCGTCGCTGACGCGCTCTCGTTGTTGAGCGCGCGCGAGCGACGGATCATCGAGGCGCGCATGATGAGTGACGAGCCGCGTACGCTCGAGTCTTTGGCTGCCGAGTTCGGCTTGTCGCGCGAGCGTGTTCGGCAGCTGGAAGCTGCAGCGAAGGCCAAGATCAAAGGCCAGCTCGAAGTCGAAGCCGCGGCCTGACGATCGGCTCGCTCGCGTTCAGATCAGCTGCCGTCTGCGTCTTGCTCGGTCCAAGCGCTCGGAGGCAGCTGGTCTTTCTGTGACTGCGTGAGCTCGACAACAAAGTCGATCATGCGGTTGCCGCGAAGAACGGTGAGCTCGAGCAAGTCCGTGCGGAGCGCGCGCGCGACGACGTACTGCTGCATGTTCTCGATGCGATGGCCGTTGGCCAGAAGCACCACGTCGCCGGGCTTGACGCCCGCGCGCTCGGCTGGTGAGCCCGGAGAACAAGAACGCACTGGAAGACCTTGAAATACGCTGTCGGTCACAACTACGACCTCCGCCTACCCTCAATGTAGCTAATAGCGGCGGTCGGACAAGCGCATACTTCTGCAGCCATCAGCTGCAATTGAAACTGGCGCCTCCGAAGCCGTCGAGATCAGCCCGGAAAGCGCCAGGAGGTATGACGTTCGGCCTAAATGCTCAGCTGAACTCGCCGCGCACATACTGCCGAGTGCTCTCGGCGCGTGGGTCTTCGAACACTTGCTTGGTCAGGCCGAACTCGACCAGGTGACCGGCGCGCGTGCTCGGGTCGACGTACATGAACGCCGTGTGGTCGGCGACGCGCATCGCTTGCTGCATGTTGTGCGTAACGATCGCGATCGTGTAACGCTCGCGCAGCTCGAGCATGAGCTCTTCGACTTTGCGCGTGGCGATCGGGTCGAGCGCCGAGCAGGGCTCGTCCATCAACAGCACCTCGGGCTCGGTCGCGATCGCGCGTGCGATGCACAAGCGCTGTTGCTGACCACCCGAGAGCGAGAGACCGCTCTTGTGCAGCTTGTCTTTGACCTCGTCCCAGAGCGCCGCGCCCCGCAGCGCCTTTTCCACGCGCTCTGCGCGATCACCCTTGAAGCCATTCAAGCGCAGCCCGAACGCCACGTTGTTGAAGATGCTCATCGCGAACGGGTTCGGCTGCTGGAACACCATGCCGATGTAGCGACGCACCGCGACCGGATCGACCGAGCGCTCGTAGATGTCCTTGCCGCGGTAGCGCACCGAGCCCGAGAAGCGGAACCCGCGCACCAGATCGTTCATGCGGTTCAAGCAGCGCAGCACCGTGCTCTTGCCACAGCCCGACGGGCCGATGAACGCGGTGATCTTGTTCTTCTCGATCGGGAGCTGCGTGTCGCGCACCGCCATGAAGCTGCCGTAGTGCAGCGTGTTGATCTTGCAATCGATCACCGTGGCCGCCTCGGTCTTGGACAGAAAGATGCCCGAGGGATGAGCCGACTTGGTGAGGTTTTGAGCGAGCTCTTGCATGGGATTCCCTTTTCAATCGACGCGACTAGCAGAGATCCTCTGGCCGAGCAGATTCACGACCAGCACCAACAACACAAGGACGAGCGCCGCGCTCCAAGCCAGCTCGAGCTGGTTGTCGTACGGCTGTCCGGCGAAGTTGTAGATCAAGACGGCAAGTGAAGCTGTTGGCTGCATCAGGTCGACATCGCCATTCGAGACGACCCAATAGCGACTGAACAGCGCAGTAAAGAGCAGCGGCGCAGTCTCGCCCGCAGCGCGTGCGACCGCGAGCATCACGCCAGTGGCGATGCCGGGCACGGCCGTGGGCAAGAGCACCATCCACGCGGTTTGCGTGGAGGTCGCGCCCATGCCGACCGCAGCTTCACGCATCTTCGCGGGCACCATGCGCAGCGCGTCCTCCGACGTCAGCATGATGGTCGGCAACATCAAGATCGACAGCGCGAGCGCGCCGGCGACCGCAGAGAAGCGTCCTGTCGCGAGCACCACCGCGCCGTACGCGAACACGCCGGCGAGGATGGATGGAAACCCAGTCAGGATCTTCGCTGCGAAGCGCACGGCCTGCGCCAAGCGATTTTCCGGCTCGGCTTGCGAGAGGAACACCGCGCTCAGCACACCGGTCGGCACGGTCACGAGCATGGCGAGCCCGACCATCACGAGGGTGCCCACGATCGCGTTGCCGAAGCCACCCCCTTGCTCCAGCGGAGCGGGAGGCGTCTGCGTGAACAGCGCCAACGATAAGCGCTGGATTCCGCGCGAGAACAGCATGAATAGCACTGAGAACAGCGGCACGAGCGCGAGCAGCGTCAAGCCGCCGACGAACCAGCTGAGCAGCGCGTTGAACGCAGTGCGAGGCCGACGCAGCGAGTGCTCGAGCGCGCGCAGATCGACACCGCGGAACGGATCGAGCACTTCATGCGTCGGACGGTCGTGCTGCTGACCGTTCTCGTCGACCTCGATCATCGCGCACCGTCCTGACTGCGCGATGCGCGCAAGAGCAACGCGGAGCCCGCGATGTTCACAAACAACGTGATCCCGAGGAGCACGAGCGCCGCGTACATCAGCACGGCGACATCCCGCGGGCCAGCTTCAGGGAAGTTGTTCGCGAGCAGCGCAGCCAGCGTGTTCGCGGGCGAAAACAGCGACAGGCTGATGCGGTTGGTGTTACCGACCAACATCGCGAGCGCCATGGTCTCGCCGAGCGCGCGTCCGAACGCGATCACGAGCGCACCGAAGATCCCGCGCGAGGCCGTGGGCAGATTCACCGCCAGGATGGTCTCCCAGCGCGTCGCGCCCATGCCATACGCGGCCATCCGCAGCTTGCCGGGCACAGCCACGAGCGCGTCGCGACTGAGCGCGGTGATCGTCGGCAGCAGCATGATGGAAAGCACCACGACCGCTGGCAACATGCCCGGGCCGCTCAACGGAGTGCTGAACAAGCTCCACGATTCGAAGTGCTCGAACAGCCAGTTCGCAGGTGGTCGGAGCGCGGGGATCACCACGAAGATGCCCCACAGCCCGTAGACCACGCTGGGAATCGCCGCCAAGAGCTCGATCAAATTGCGCAACACGTTTTCCGTGCGGTCCGGCAGCTTCAACCAAAATGGCGATTGCGCCACGTTCAGCCGCTTCAGCAACTTGTGCAAACCCTCGGCGAGAAAACCTTCTGAAAGAAAGATCGCGACCGACAATCCGAAGAACCCGCCGATCATCAGCGCCAGGATCGAGCTGTACAGCGTGCCCCAGATCTCCGGCAGAATCGCAAACGTCTCCGCGTTTGCATCCCAGGTTGTTCCAGTCAGGAAGTCGAGACCATGGTTGGCGATCGCGGGGCGTGCTTTGAGCGCGATCTCGATCACGATGTACGCGACCAAGAGCGCAGCACCCCACGCGAGCCCCTTGCAAAGACCGCGAAACCCGCGGTCCACGGCGCGCTGCCACCCAGACGGCGGTTGCGCGAGCCCAGCACGCTCACCCTCTGGAGGACCCCCAGGGGCTTGTTCTGAAACCGATGTGGCTGCGAACGTCGTCATGTTCAACAACACCTAGAGCGTGCGGGGAAAAGGCGTGCGCGACCGAGCTCAGCTCGCCAGCTTGACGCTGTTGAGCGCGGCCGTGACCTTGTCCACCGTCGACTGCGGCAGCGGGATGTAACCGAGCTGCTCCGCATCCTTTTGGCCTGCGTCGAGCGCGTACTTCAGCACGTTTTGCAGGGCTTCGAGCTTGCGCTTGTCCTTGTACTCTTTGTACAGGATGAGCCACGTGTACGTGACGATCGGGTAAGCCTCTGCGGCGTCGGGATCCGGCGCCCAGCCGACCATGTCTTCAGCGAAAGTGACCGAAGCGAGCGCCGCTTGTCCGGAGGCCGTCGTGGCTTGCACGTACTTGCCAGCCTTGTTCTCCAACGTCGCCATCGGTAGCTTCTGCGACTGCGCGTAGCCGAACTCGATGTAGCCGATCGAACCGGGCGTGGTCTTCACGCTCGCGGTCACGCCTTCATTGCCCTTCGAGCGCGTGCCCACCGGCCAGTTCGGCATCTTGCCGACGCCCGGGCTCTTCGCGAACTCGGGGCTGACCTCGCTCAAGTGCTTGGTGAACACGAACGTGGTGCCGCTGCTGTCCGCGCGCACGATCACGTTGATCGGCAGCTTGGGCAGCTTCACGCCGGGGTTGGTCTCGGCGATGGCCGGGTCGTTCCAAAGCTTGATCTTGCCGGAGAAAATGCCGACGTACGCTTTGCGGCTGAGCTTGAGATCGGTGACGCCTTCGACGTTGTAGGTCAGCACGATGCTGCCCGCCGTCAGCGGCAAGAGCTGGACACCACTCGGCACGCGGGCCATTTCCTCGGCAGTCATCGCCGCGTCGCTGGCGCCGAAGTCGACCGTGCCGTCGATCACTGCTTTGACGCCGCTGCCGCTGCCCACCGACTGGTAGTCGATCTGTGCGCCATCGTGGCTATCGCTGTATTGCTTGAACCAACGCGTGTAGAGCGGTGCGGGGAAGCTGGCGCCTGCGCCTTGCAGCTTGACCGGGCCTCCCGCGTTGTCGGGCGTTTTCTCAGCAGCTGCTGCGGGCGTAGCGGGTGCCTCGGCCGAGCCGGGTGTTTGCGGGGTCTTCTCGCCACCACAGCCCAGGGCACCGAACAAGGCGGCCCACAGCGGCAACGCGAAGCGAAGTGTAGAAGTCGACATGGCTTTTTTCCTGCGTCCTGCGCGCCAGAAAAGTCGCGGGGTTCTGGCTTACAAACAGCAGCAACGTAGGCGGCCCGTGCGACAACGATGTGACAGATTGTTGAACTCGGGCGGGCTTAAGGGGCTGGACCCGAAAGGTTCGACACGTCGCATTTCGCGCCGCCTTTCCGCCGGGCTCGCCTGCAAAAAGCCTCGCAATAGAACCACTATGGCTCCGTTTTTTGCGGGCGATCCTACGAAAAACCGACGCAAACTGCTCGGTCGACCTTCCGGGGCCAGCCCCTCGCGGGTACGGCACGCGACCGAAAGGTGAGCTCACCGTGGCACGGCGCGTAAACCTTTGAGTTTTCGCTGCAGCGTGCGGCGGTCGATACCGAGCGCCGTCGCCGCGCGCGTCACATTGCCGTCACAACGAGAGAGCACCTCTTCGATGTGCGCGCGCTCGAGCTCGCCCAACGTTCGGCCGGCCGATGACGGTCGCTGCACCTCGCCGCCAGGCACCGTCGACTCACGCATTGGCTCGCGCACTACGGTCTCTCGTGGCAGAGACTCGCGCGCTGGCTCGGGTCGCTCCGCATGTCCGAACACACTGGCGGCCAACATGCGCCGCATCAGTCCGGAGTCGATGCTGGGGCTGTCTGCGAAGAGCACACTGCGGCGCAGTACGTTGAGCAGCTCGCGCACATTGCCCGGCCAACTGTAGGCGAGCATGGCCGCTTCGGCTTCTGGCTCGATCACGCAGTGCCCCGAACCTATGCGCTCCAACAGGTGCCGTGCGAGCGGCGCGACATCCTCGGGCCGATCGCGCAAAGGCGGCAGCACGATCGGCAAAACTTGCAGCCGGAAGAACAGGTCCTCGCGGAACGTGCCCGACTTCACCTCGTTCCAGAGGTCGCGGTTGGTGGCGGCGATGATGCGGACGTCGCTGTCCTCCTCGCGCGATGCGCCGAGCGGTCGAAAGCGCCGCGTCTCGAGCGCGCGCAGGAACTTGGCCTGACAGTCGAGCGGCAGCTCTGCCACTTCATCGATGAACAGCGTGCCGCCCTCAGCTTCTACGAACAGGCCGTCGCGGTTGTTGGCAGCGCCCGTGAAAGCCCCTTTGCGATGGCCGAACAGCTCGCTCTCGAACAGCTCGCGCTGTACGCATGCAGCGTTCACCGCGACGAACGGCCCCGCTGCGCGGCGGCTGCCCGCGTGCAGATGACGGGCGACCACCTCTTTGCCGGTGCCGGTCTCACCGTACAGCGCGACCGTCTCGTCGCTCGGAGCGGCACGCGCGACGAACCGGCGCACCTCGTTCATGCTGTCACTCACGCCTACGATCGGCGGCGCGAACCCTTCCTTGGCACGACTCAGCGTGCGCTCGCTGTCGACAGCAGCCTGCTTGATCAGTGGCGCGAGCACCTCGGCATCGACCGGCTTCTCGAGGAACGAAAACGCGCCGAGCTTCATGGCGTCGACCGCTGCGCCGACCGAGCCGTGGCCTGTGAGCACGATGAAGCGCGTGCGCGCCGCGCGCGCGTGACGCAACACCGACAGGCCGTCCATGCCGCGCATGCGCAAGTCCAAGAGGCCCACCTGCGGGCGCTGCTGCTCGATCTCGGTCAAGGCCGCCTCGCCGCTGTCAGCTTCACGCACCTTGAAGCCGTGCCGCGTGAGCGCCTTGGCCATCGCGAAGCGAAAGGCTGCATCGTCGTCTACGATCAACACGCTCACAGCATCCGACTCAGTCACGCCCTCACTCCTTGCGCATGGCCATCATGCGCTTGCTCGCGCCGACCGATCGGCAGGCGCAGGATCGCACAGGCCCCGCCCTCTTTGCGGTTTTCCAGCGCGAGCGTGCCGCGCATCGCCTGCACCAACATGTACGACGTGTACAGCCCGAGCCCCGTGCCCTCGCCCTGTGGTTTGGTCGTCGCAAACGGCTCGAACAGGCGCTGACGAATGTTCTCTGCGATGCCCGGGCCGTCGTCCGCGAAGTAGATCGCGACGAAGCCGCTCAGCTCTTTCTGCGCCCAGATGCGCAGCACGCCCTTGCCCTGCTCGCGCATGGCATCGGACGCGTTCTGCACCAGGTTCACGATCACTTGCACCAGGCGATCTGGATCGGCGACCACCGACACGCGCTCGACCGACGGGTCGATCTCGATGCGCGTGGAGCGACGCGAACCCGCGAGCACCAGCGCGCAGCCGCGCTCGAGCGCAGCCGAGAAAGTCACTGAGCCGTCGATGCGCGCGCGCACCAGGTCTCCACCCGCGAGCAGCGCGTGCGTGATGCGGCCGAGCCGTCCGGTCTCTTCATGGATGAGCTTCGCCGACTCGCCGAGATCTACCAGCAGCGCCCCGCGCTTCTCTTCGCCCGCCGCAGGCACTTCGGAGAGCGCTGCGCCCATGTCCGCGGCGAGCGTGCGGATCGTCGCGAGCGGCGTATTCAGCTCGTGCGCCACGCCCTGTGCGATCCGGCCCAAGCTCGACAAACGCTCCGCGAGCAGCAGCTGCCGCTCGGCCATCATCGCGTTGGTGCGATCGACGTACAGGTTCATGACGGTTGGGTTGTCGTCGCGCGAAGAAGCGAGCGGAAACGAGTGCAGCTCGTAGATGCGCTCGCCGCCATCGACGGCGACCGCAAAGCGGCAGTGGCCCGACTCTCCGAGATCGAGCGAGCGATGCAGCGGGCACAAGTCGGAGACGTCGCGCTCGCAGGGACGCACGCCGCCTGGGCAATGCCAGCGCGCGCCTGCTTCGGGAGTGGGCACGAGGTTCTTCGCGAGCCGGTTCTTGAAGACCACGTCGCCATCAGCGTCGACGATCTCCAAGCCGGCATCGAGCTCGTGCAGGGTGGTCGACAGCACCTCGTACTCGAGCCGCGCGCGATCGCGCGCCTGCGCCAGCGCTTCTTCGCGATCGCGCAGCTCGGCCGCGGCGTGCGTGACGATGTACGCAATGCCGGCGACCGTGGAGGCGAATGCCCCGACGTCGCTGAGTGCGCGCAATGGACCTTGCACCGCCCACTCAGAAATCTTGAAAATTGGGTAGATCTCACCGAGCAGCAGGAAGCCGCCGCAGGCGAACGCCGCGGCGCACGCCAGGAAGGTGGCACGCGGCCCAGCGATGATGCCTGCGAGCGCCACGTGGAAGGCGTAGTAGGCGACGAACGGCGATTCCACGCCGCCGGAGGCCCAGAGGACCACGGTCAGGAGCGAGAAGTCGCCGAGCGCCTGGGCGAGCGCAGCCCGCGGTCCCGTGTCCGCGCGGCCGTTGCGGTGTGCCAGGCTTAGGACAGCGTTGTAGACGGCGGCGACTGCCGCAGACACCGCGATCACTCGCCAATTTACGCCTGGGAAGATCCCCAGGGCCGCCAGCAAGGAGGCGAAGACGATGCCGGAGATCGCGAACCAGCGCAGCCGCACAAGCCAGGAGAAGTGGCGTGCGGCCAGCGTGGCGTGCATGTCGTCGCCGACTTGGTCCTGAAGATCGAGCATGCTGCGGTACCGAGCCAAAACGGATTATGTGCCTTAGCCGCCCACTAGCAAACCTGACAACCCCGTGCGCCTGCCTGGGTGTCTAGGCTAAGGCACGTGCCTCGGCGGTTTGCTGCGCGCGCTCTTGGATGGCTGTGGGCAGCTCGTGGCCGCACGCGACGACGAAGATCAGCTCCTGGTTTCGCAGGTGCGAGACCTTGCCGGTCTTCACGCCCGACGGGTTGTAGATGCCGATCTTCGCCCCGACGTAGCGGGGACTGTCCACGCGCAACACAGCCACATGGCCGCGCGTCGCGAGGATCGCGCGCAGCTCCTCCTCGCTCACGTAGCCTTCGTCGTTGAACGAAACCACGAGAAACCTTGTGTCGAGCGTGTCCACGAGCTCACGCAGCGCAGCGTGGATCCGGCGTCGTGAGTTGAACGGGCTGTCGTACTCGCGACAGTCGATGCGCTTGCGCGCCACGCCGTAGACCTGCGGCTTGTCCCAGCGCACGAGGCTCTCCCAGACGTGATAGTTGTTGAGGTACTTGTGCTGGTTGTACGGTGGATCGAGGTACACCGCGTCGTAGCTGCCCTGACGTGCGCAAGCGAGCGCGTCGAGCATCAACGCGCGACCGACCGGACCTTGCGTCAGCTCTGGCATGCGCAGCACGAGATCGTTGAACGAGCGCGGCGCCCAATGCTTCAAGTAGGCCATCTGCAAGCCGACCGTGGAGTCGACGCGGTCGGCCGCCTCCATCAGCGACACGAGCAAAATAGCCTCGACCTCCGGCGCGAGTGCTCTTTCTGCAATCGCCTCGCGGATCGCGTCGATGCGCGCGCCATTCTTAGGCTGGAAATACCGAGCTTCCTCGCAAAATGTTTGCGTAAAATATCCCGGTTGTCCTGGCAACCCGTTCAGCTCCGCCAGCAGCTCTCTGGCCTGTTCGGCATGCATGCCGTGGTCTGCGGCCACGTAGCAACTCGCGAGCGTGTACGCGTAACGGTTATGGTCGTTCGCAGTCACCGTGTAGCCGCGCTGCCGCAGCGCGCTGCTTACGCGCGCGGTTCCGCTGAATAAATCGAGCACATGCGAGACGTTCGGCAGCGCCGCCGTCACCTGCATCAGCTCCGACATCAACTTTCGCTTCGAACCGATGTATTTGATCATGCGCGCTGGGTGACCGGGCTTTGCACGCCGTCGGCTCGCGCAACATGCTCTGACTGCCGGGCGCTGTAAACCTTTACGGCAGCCCCAGACAGGCGCCGAGCCCCTTGCGGAGCTTTCGCGCGTGGCCTACAGCGCCGACTTCGAGTAGAATTACTTACAGGGATGTGACCCGGTCTTGAGGGGCGACTTTTCGCCCAGCGGGGATTACCGAACGATGACAGCCAACTTTGGAACTAAGCCACTCAGCGACAACAAGCACCTCCTCGCCTGGATCGAAGAGAGCGCCAAACTTACCAAGCCGGACAACATCGTATGGGTTGACGGCAGCGATGAAGAGCATCACCGGTTGACGGAGATCGCGCTCGCACAAGGGGTGCTCGAACCGCTCAACCAGGAGAAGCTGCCTGGCTGCTACTACAGCCGTTCGAATCCCAATGACGTCGCGCGTGTGGAGCACCTGACGTTCATCTGCACCAAGACCAAAGCCGAAGCGGGTCCCACCAACAACTGGATGGCGCCGGACGAGGCTTACAAAAAGCTCGGCAACTTGTTCGACGGCTCGATGAAGGGCCGCACGATGTATGTGGTCCCGTACGTGATGGGACCGCTCGGCTCACCTTCGTCGAAGATCGGCGTCGAGCTGACCGACAGCGTGTACGTCG
>Ga0190269_10000450_pt1 | contig 21227 bp, 18 predicted proteins | sample Popmic249IS_FD_133749 | JGI IMG/M metagenome (GOLD analysis project Ga0190269, IMG submission 133749) | Populus adjacent soil microbial communities from riparian zone of Blue River, Arizona, USA - 249 IS | ecosystem: Environmental > Terrestrial > Soil > Riparian zone | place: USA: Arizona... | reverse complement strand
CGGGCTCTGCGCGCAGGCGCTGATCTGGTCGGTGCCGGCTCCGCCGATGACGAGGAAGTTCTCCTTCGACGCCGCGTTGCAGGAGCGGAGCGCGTCGGCGGCGTTGTACTTGTCGTCGATCGCGACGGCCTTCACGGTGTAGCCGTTGGAGAGCTTCCGGTTGGCCCAGTACTTCGGCGTACCGGTCGTGAAGCTCTGCTGCGGCACGCCGGCACCGGTGAGCGGCCCGTGCAGGGCGATGTTGATGACCTTGTTCTTGGTGTCGATGCCGATCGTCGTGCCGCCGACCGGGGTGTTGGTGCCGGGCTGGTTGCCACCGCCGGTCCCCGGCTGGTTGCCACCGCCCGTGCCGGGCTGGTTGCCACCGCCCGTGCCGGGCTGGTTGCCGCCGCCCGTGCCGGGCCCCGTCACGGTGCCCGGACCGGCGCCCGGACCGGCGCCCGGACCGGCGCTGGGGCCCGTGCCCGGGTCCGTGACGACACCGGGCCCCTCCCCGACCCCGATACCGCCCTGGTTGAGCTGGCCCTGGGCCAGCTGGTCCTTGACGTCCTGCTTCAGTCCGCACGCGGACACCGCGGCGGTCACGACGAGCGCGACGGCGAGCGCTCGGACGGGGCTGCGCATCGGGGGGCTCCCTGAGGTCTGGTTGCTGGGCGGACGGGCTGGTGGGTCGAGCAGAGCTCAGGCGGTGCGGTGGCCGACCATCCGCACCGCGGCGAGGCGGTCCGGGTGGGACAGCGCGTGGGAGAGGCGGCTGCGGCGCCGGCGGGTCGTGGCGGCCGGGCTCGCGTCGCCCAGGACGAGGCTGGCCGCGGCGAGCGCCACCAGCAGCCCGAGCGACCCCAGCCAGAAGGCGGTGGTCGGGCGGAGCGAGCCCTCCAGGGCCACCGGGGCCGCGACGTTCGTGACCGGCTCGCTGGTGACCGGCGACGGGACCGGGTTCACGGTCGGCTCAGGCGCGACGACACCGGGGTCCGTCACGGTTCCGACCGGCGGGGCCGGCTCGAACCCGGTGGTGGGCACCGGCGGCAGCGCCGGGCCGGGCGCCACGGCGGGCGGGTCGACCACCGGCTCGACGACCACGGCCGGGGTGTACGTGACGTCCAGCTTGGCGGTCGAGGCCTTGTCGAAGACGACCTGGAAGTTGGTGCCCGGGTCGGCGTTCGCGGCGGTGAAGGCGAGGCCGTCGTTCTCCCCGGTCATCCAGGTCTGCGCCAGCGCGGTGACGTCCCACTGGTACGTCCCGCCGGGGCCCTCCTTCGCGGCGGCGCTGAAGTCCTTGCAGAGGCGCTCGGGGGCGAGGGCCATACCGGTGCCGTCGTCCTCGGCGAACCCGCTGCTGCCGGCCTTGCAGGCGGCGACGAGCTCGGGCGCCTGGTTGTAGGAGATGTCGTTCGGCGGGCTGTTCGGCACCAGCTTCAGCGTGACGACGGCCTTGTCGATCGTCGCGCCCACCGGCAGGTTGAAGACGTCGAAGTAGAGGAAGCTGACCTTGTCCTCGGCGCCGCCCTGCGCGGCCACACCGAGGTTGCCCGGCGATACGCCGTCCGCGCGGTCGGCCGTGAGGTTGGGCGGGTCTGCGGGCGAGGCTTCCGGCTTGTCGATGCCCATCGCGTAGAAGTACCCCGAGTTGCTCGGGGCCAGGGCGACCGAGTCGGCCTGCGCCACGCCCACGCCGGTCAGCGGCACGCTGCCGCAGGCCACCGCCACGGCGCCCACGAGCCTGAGGAACCGTCCTCTGCTGAGCCTCACGACCCCGCTCCTCTCCTCGTGCACATGGCTGTTCAGAGTCGTGTTCTGCGTCACGCCCGGGTTTCCTGCTTCCCCTCGACGCTTTGTTACCGGAGGGTCAGGCAGGCGGGTTGGCGAGCGTCCACCCGCGCACGGGGTCGCCCTTCATCTGGGGGCTCTGCCGCCCGTACGGCCGCTCGTTGAGCGTCACGGCCTGGGCCCAGTAGCCCGCCCAGACGGCGGCCTCGGCGACCGTCGTGACCCCGTTGTGGTCCAGGTCGGCCTGCCCCTGGGCCATGCCGGCATCCCACATCAGGCCCACCCAGACCGACTCGCCCCAGGACGGGTGCTCGTAGGACTTCTCGGTGCGCTTGGAGCTCGCGGTGACCAGCACCCGGTTGCTCGGGAGGTTCTCGAAGAACCCGCCCGCCTCGCAGCCGGCGATGTCGACCCAGAGCTTGCCCGTGCCGCGCCGCAGCGTCGTGGCCAGCTCGGTGTCGGTGATGAACTGGCGGTCGTAGGGCCACAGCTTCTCGCGCCCGCCGACCTGCTTCACATGACCGGAGTAGTGGAAGAGCGTGAAGGTGCCGGGCCTGCTCTTGGCCGTCAGCCACGCCAGTCCGCGCCGCATCTCCTTGCCGGTGGCCTGCTTGCTCTGCAGCACCTTGATGTTCTGCGGCAGCCAGCCGTTCGCCAGCAGGTACTGGTAGATGAACGCCACGTCGTTGGCGCCCGCGATGGTGTCCTTGGTGGGCGCGCGGTAGTCGGTGATCCCGACCAGGAACGCGTAGCGGTCCTGGGGCGCGGCGACGCGGGACGGCGCCACCTGCTTCACCGGGCCGGGAGGCGGGCCGAGCCGGGGGGTCTGCGGCAGCACGATCGGCGCGTGCCGCACCCGCACCGCGGCGTTGGTGCGCGCGGGCGGCTGCTTCGGGGCAGGGACCTTCTGCGCCACCCGGTCGCCGTGCACCCGGCGACCGCCGCCCGTCGTCTCCTCGGTGATCACGCCGGTGCCCACCACGCCCACGCCCACGAGCAGGACGAGCGCCGCGCTCCAGGCGACGACCTCGTCGGCCCATCGGGGAAGGTGCCGGTTCACCCCAGCAGTCTCGGCTGTCGGAGGCCGAGGATCAAGCGGGCGTCGCCGCGGGCCTCAGGAGAGCGCCTGCGACAGGTCAGCCAGCAGGTCCTCCACGCTCTCGATGCCGACGGACAGCCGGACCAGGTCGCCTGGCACCTCGAGCGGGGAGCCGGCGACGCTCGCGTGCGTCATGCGCCCCGGGTGCTCGATCAGCGACTCGACCCCGCCCAGCGACTCGCCCAGCGTGAACACCCGCGCGCGCCGGCAGACCTCGAGCGCCTGCTCCTCGCCGCCGCCCACGCGGAAGCTCACCATCCCGCCGTACCCGCGCATCTGCTTGCTCGCCACCTCGTGCCCGGGGTGCTCCGGCAGGCCCGGGTACAGCACCTCGCTCACCGCAGGGTGGCTCAGCAGCAGGTCGACCACCCGGGCCGCGTTCGCGCCGTGCCGGTCCATCCGGACGCCGAGCGTCTTCACACCGCGCAGCACCAGCCAGCAGTCGAACGGGCCCGGCACCGCGCCCATCGCGTTCTGGTGGAAGGCGAGCTGCTCGCCCAGCTCGGCGTCGCGGACCACCAGCGCACCGCCGACGACGTCGCTGTGCCCGCCCAGGTACTTCGTCGTCGAGTGCACCACCACGTCGGCCCCCAGCGCCAAGGGCTGCTGCAGGTACGGCGACGCGAAGGTGTTGTCCACCACGAGCACCGCGCCGGCCGCGTGTGCGACCTCGGCCAGCGCGGCGATGTCCGCGATGCCGAGCAGCGGGTTCGTCGGGGTCTCGGCCCAGACCATGCGCGTCTCGGGCCGGACCGCGGCCCGGACCGCGGCGAGGTCGCCGAGCCGGACCGGGGTGTGCGCGACCCCCCAGCGCTCCAGCACCCGCGCGAACAGCCGGTACGTCCCCCCGTAGGCGTCGTCCGGCACCACCACGTGGTCCCCTGGTCGCAGCACGGTCCGCAGGAGGGTGTCCTCGGCAGCAAGCCCGCTGGCGAACGCGAGGCCGCGCGTCCCCTGCTCGAGCGCGGCCAGGCAGGTCTCGAGCGCCGTCCGGGTCGGGTTGCCGGAGCGGCTGTACTCGTAGCCCTGGTGCTGCCCGACCTCCCGCTGGGCGAACGTGCTCGTCTGGTAGATCGGGACCGCCACCGCGCCAGTGCCGGGATCGGGGTCCTGCCCCGCATGGATGGCGAGGGTCTCGAAGCCGTGGTCGGCGGGGTTCCAGTCGCTCGGGTTCCAGCTCACCCGGACACGGTACGGCGCTGCCGCCACCGCGCCAGCAGCTCCGCACGGACGCGGAGCCGACCGGTCAGCCGTGGGTGAGGAAGGCCAGCACGTCCTGGCGAGTGAGCACCCCGGTCGGCCGGCCGTCGTCGACGACCACGGCCGCACCTGCCGTCTCCAGCGCGGCCATCGCGGCGCTCACCGGCTCGCCCGCACCGACGAGGGGGAGCCCCGGGCCCATGTGCTGCGCCAGGGGGTCGGCGAGCTGGGCCCGGCCGGAGAACAGCGCGTCCAGCAGGTCCCGCTCGTGGACCGCCCCCACGATCTCGGCCGTCATCACCGGGGGCTCGGCGCGCACCACGGGCATCTGCGAGACGCCGTACTCCCGCAGGATGTCGATCGCGTCGCGGACCGTCTCGTTCGGGTGCGAGTGCACGAACTCCGGGACCGATCCCGACTTGCTCACCATCACGTCGCGGACGAGCTTCGCGTCGGGCGCCGACAGGAAGCCGTAGTCGGCCATCCACTCGTCGTTGAAGATCTTCGACAGGTAGCCGCGCCCACCGTCGGGCAGCAGCACGACGACGACCGCCTCGGGCCCGGCGCGGCGCGCCACCTCGACCGCCGCGACGACGGCCATCCCGCAGGAGCCGCCGACGAGCAGGCCCTCCTCGCGGGCCAGCCGGCGCGTCATGGCGAACGAGTCGCGGTCCGACACCGCGATCACCTCGTCCGGGACGGTCGGGTCGTAGGTCGCCGGCCAGAAGTCCTCGCCGACGCCCTCGACGAGGTAGGGGCGGCCGCTCCCGCCGGAGTACACGGACCCGACCGGGTCGGCGCCGATCACCTGCACCCGGCCGCCCGACACCTCCTTGAGGTACCGCCCGGTCCCGCCGATGGTCCCGCCGGTGCCCATGCCGGCGACGAAGTGCGTGATGGTCCCGTCGGTCTGGCGCCAGAGCTCGGGGCCGGTCGTCTCGTAGTGGGAGCGCGGGTTCGCCGGGTTGGAGTACTGGTCCGGCTTCCAGGCGCCGGGGATCTCCCGGGCCAGCCGGTCGCTCACCGAGTAGTAGGACCGCGGGTCCTCCGGCTCGACGGCTGTCGGGCACACCTCGACCCGCGCGCCGTAGGCCCGCAGCACGTCGATCTTGTCCTTCGCCACCTTGTCGGGGCAGACGAAGACGCAGGAGTAGCCCCGCTGCTGGGCGACCAGGGCGAGGCCGATGCCGGTGTTGCCGGAGGTCGGCTCGACGATGGTGCCGCCAGGCTTGAGCGCACCGGAGGCCTCGGCGTCGTCCACCATGCGGACCGCGATCCGGTCCTTCACCGAGCCGCCCGGGTTGAGGTACTCCACCTTGGCGAGCACCGTCGCCTCGAGGCCGTCGGTGACGCGGCTCAGCCGCACGAGCGGCGTGTTCCCGATCAGGTCGAGGACCGACTGGTTGATCTCCACCCGCCCACCCTAGGAGGGTTATGGTCACCTACCGGTGAGTAAGAACCCGGACGCGAGGAGGGTGCGGCAGATGGCTGTGCGGCTCCAGCGACCCGGGCGGCGCGCCCGGTGGGTGGCGCTGCGGGGTGCCTACGGCGGCGGTGCCCTCGGCGCGCTCGGCGCCGCGGGCTACGGGCTCATCCGGGCGGAGGCCGCGCTGGCGCGCAGGGCGATCGGCGAGCCGCAGGAGGTGCCGCCCGACCCGCGCGGCACCTACGGCCGCTACCCCGGACCACCCCTCCACCTGGTCATGATCGGCGACTCGAGCGCCACCGGCCTCGGGTGCGACTCGCCCGCCCAGACCCCGGGCGCGCTGCTGGCGGGCGGTGTGGCGCGTGAGCTGCGGCGTCGGGTGAAGCTCGACGTGGTCGCGTTCGTCGGTGCCCGCTCGGCCCACCTGGAGACGCAGGTCGCCCAGGCGCTGCAGCGCCCCGTCGACCTCGCGGTGGTCATGATCGGCGCCAACGACGTGACCCACCGGGTCCGGCCTGGGGACGCGAGCAGGGACCTGGGGCTGGCCGTCCGGACGCTGCGGGCGGCGGGCGCCGAGGTCGTGGTCGGGACCTGCCCCGACCTCGGGACGGTCGAGCCGCTGCTGGAGCCGCTACGCAGCATCGCGGCCTTCTGGAGCCGGCGGATGGCGGCGGCCCAGGCCGTCGTGGCGGCGGAGAACGACGGTGTCGCCGTCTCACTGGGCGACCTGCTCCGCCACGAGTTCACCGAGCACAAGCACCTCTGGAGCGACGACCGGTTCCACCCCTCGCCCCACGGGTACGCGCGGGTCGCCGACGCCCTCCTGCCCGACCTCCTCGAGCGGCTGGGCGTCGAGACGGCCGCCACCGAGTCGGTCCAGGACGTCGAGGTCGCGGCCGGGGTGGCGGCGCGGGAGCCGGGCCTCACCGTCGAGACCATCCCGGGCGAGCAGGGCGCTGCGGCCGCGGGCCGGCTCGTGCGGCTCGTGCGGCGGCTGCCGCTCGTCGGCCGGGGCGCACCGGACCCCCGGGAGACCACCGCCGAGGAGAACGGCGTCGAGGGCGACGGGGACGAGGCAGCGGGGGTCGACGTACCTGCCCACTGAGGCGGGGGTTAGCGTGGACCGAACCCCGTTCTGGGAAAGCACCCTCTCTCGTAGGAGCCCTGCATGACCGAGGCCGTGATCGTCTCGACCGCCCGTTCCCCCATCGGCCGCGCCGGCAAGGGCTCGATGACCGAGCTCCGCCCGGACGACCTGGCGGCGACCATCGTCAAGGCCGCCCTGGACAAGGTCCCCGCGCTGCAGCCGACCGACATCGACGACCTGATGATGGGCTGCGGCCAGCCGGCCGGCGAGTCGGGCTTCAACGTCGGCCGCGTGGTCGCGGTGAACCTCGGTTTCGACCACCTCCCGGGGACGACGGTCAACCGCTACTGCTCCTCGTCGCTGCAGACGACCCGGATGGCCTTCCACGCCATCAAGACCGGCGAGGGCGACGCCTTCATCTCGGCCGGGGTCGAGACGGTCTCCCGCTTCATGGTCGGCGGCATGGCCGACAACGGCGCGGCCGCCAACCCGGTCTACGCCGACGCTCAGGCCCGCACCGCCGAGGCGTCCGCCGGGGGCGTGACGAGCTGGACCGACCCGCGTGAGGCCGGCAACCTCCCCGACGTCTACATCGCGATGGGCCAGACCGCCGAGAACGTCGCGCGCTGGAAGAACGTCAGCCGCGAGGAGATGGACGAGTTCGCCGCCCGGTCGCAGAACCTCGCGGAGAAGGCCATCGCCGACGGCTTCTGGGCGCGGGAGATCACGCCGATCACCACGCCGAGCGGCACCGTGGTCGACAAGGACGACTGCCCGCGCGCGGGCGTCACGGTCGAGGGCATGGCCGGCCTCAAGCCGGTGTTCCGCCCCGACGGGCTCGTCACGGCCGGCAACGCGTGCCCGCTGAACGACGGCGCCGCCGCGGTCATCATCACGAGCGACGCGAAGGCCGCGCAGCTGGGCCTCACGCCGCTGGCCCGCATCGTCTCGACGGCCGTCACGGGCCTGTCGCCCGAGATCATGGGCTACGGCCCGGCCGATGCGATCAAGCTCGCCCTCAAGCGGGCGAACCTCACGGTGGACGACATCGACCTGTTCGAGATCAACGAGGCCTTCGCCGCGCAGGTCATCCCGAGCTACAAGGACGTCGGCATCCCGCTGGAGAAGCTCAACGTCTTCGGTGGCGCCATCGCCGTCGGCCACCCGTTCGGCATGACGGGCGCGCGGATCACCGGCACCCTGCTCAACGGCCTGCAGACGACGGGCGGCCGGTACGGCGTCGAGTCCATGTGCGTGGGCGGCGGCATGGGCATGGCGATGGTGATCGAGCGCCTGGGCTGAGCTGCGAGGGACGAGCAGCGAAGCACCAGGCGCGTCAGGTGATCGAGCGCCTGGGCTGAGCTGCGAGGGGCTAGCCCCCGCACACCTCGCGACCGCGTCGAAGAGCCGCCGCGCCTCCCAGGGAGGCCGGCGGCTCTTCCGCGAGCAGGTCGAAGCGGTGCGCCAGCACGTGGGCCACCACGTCTGCACAGAGCGCCTCGTCCGGGCGCGCCCTGACCAGGTCGTCGCCGCAGATCGCGACCTGGTCGGCGACGAGCAGGTCGGGCACGAGCACGGGCAGCGCCCTGCGGGGCCGACCCTCGAGGTCGGCGGCCCGGTCGGCGCACCACTGAGCGACGTGCCGGCCGAGGTCGGCACGGGTGCCCCACGGCTCCGAGCCGGCCGCCCAGCGGGCCGGGGTCCAGAGCCGCAGCCGCGCCACCAGGCTCGCCACCTCCTTGGCCAGCAGCGCCTCGTCAGCCACCCGGCACCAGCCGGGCCAGCGTGTCGACGGTGAGCACGAGCAGCTCGCCGCGCGGGTCGCGGCCGAAGGCCTGCAGCGCCTGCGCCTGGACCCCGAGGTCGGCCACGGCCCCCAGCCCGGCGCGGGTCCGCCCCACGGCGAGCAGGTCTCCGGCGCAGTAGTCGCCGAACACCAGCCGGCCGCGCAGCCACGGGATGTCCTGGCCGCGGTACACCTCCCCCACCGTCACGGAGCAACCGCCCTCGGCGTGCGAGTAGGTGAGCGCCGGCGCGATCAGCGGCCCGCCGGGCGTGAACTGGGCGTCCTCCTTGAAGCGCGCCGTCCCCTCGTAGACGGACCAGCCGTAGTTGGCGCCGGCCTGCAGCCGGGGCGGCACGACGTTGATCTCCTCGAGGTCCTGCTGGCCGACGTCGCCGAGGTAGAGGTCGCCGTTGGTGTCGAAGGTGAACCGCCAGGGCTGGCGGAGCCCCAGGGCCCAGACGTAAGGGCTCCGGGCATAGGGGTTGCCCGGCGCCGGCCGGCCCGTGCGGGGGTGGATGCGCAGGATCTTGCCGAGCAGCGAGTCGAGGTCCTGCGCCCGGTTCTCGGGGTCACCGGCGTTGCCGCCGTCACCCATGCCGACCAGCAGCATCCCGGTGCGGTCGAACAGCACCAGCCCGCCGTTGTGGTTCGGGTAGGGCTGGTGGATGGCCAGGAGGCGCTGCGGCCTGACCGCCCGCCCCCGTACGACGGTGTAGGCCACCACCTGGGTGTCGCCGGCCTGGTCGGTGTAGTTCACGTAGAGACGCCGGTTGCGGGCGTACGCCGGATCGAAGGCGATCGACAGCAGCCCCTGCTCGGCGCCTGTGCTCACCTCGTCCTGCAGGTCGAGCAGGGTGCGGAGCCGGCGCCCGTCGGCGTCGAGCTGCAGCACCCGGCCGCGGCGGAGCGCGAGGAACAGGTGCCGCCGGTCGCCGGGCGCCGGGCCGACCCAGACCGGCGACGGGTACGAGCCGAGCACCTGCAGGGAGAGCTGAGGGGCTGTCGGGGTCGGCCGGGGAGCGGGCGAGGACGAAGGTGCGGCGGCCGTCGGCGTACCGGCCGGGGTGGTGCCGGACGTGGACGGCGCGCCGTTCGCGTTGCAGGCGGTCGCGACCAGGGAGAGGGCTGCGGTGAGAGCCAGTCCCGCCGCGCCCGTCCGCAGCCGCCGCACGCCCCTAGTCTTCGCGGAAGTAGCTGAGCAGGCGCAGCACCTCGAGGTAGAGCCAGACGAGCCCGACGACGAGGCCGAAGGCGACGCGCCACGCCTCACGCGCGTCGACGCCCTGCGCCACCATCCGCTCGGCCTGGTCGAAGTCGAGCACGAAGGTCAGCGTGCCGACCACGATGAAGGCCAGGCTGAACAGGATGGCCAGCCCGCCCCCGCTGCGCAGGCCGAGGCCGTCGCCGCCGCCGATCCAGGCAGCGAGCAGGTTCACGATCAGCAGCGCGAACATGCCCACGAAGGCACCGACGACGATCTTCGTGAACCGGGGGGTGGCCCGGATGCGACCGCTCTTGTAGGCCCACAGCACGGTGCCGAAGATCGCCGTCGTGCCGATCGCCGCCTGCACCGCGATGCCGGGGTAGACCGTGTCCATGTACCGGCTGAGCGCGCCGACGAAGACGCCCTCGACCGCGCCGTAGGCGAGGACCAGGCCGGGAGACACCTGCCGCTTGAAGATGTTGACCAGGGCGAGGACCAGGCCGACGAGGCCGGCGGCCATCGCGAGGCCCATGCCGACGTTCGCGACCCACGCCAGGGCGCCTCCGGCGACCACGAGGCCGAGCAGGAGGGCCGTCTTCTCGACGACCGCGTCCATGGTGAGGCGCTGCGGAGCGCGGAGCATCTCCTCCAGCTCGGCCACGGAGGGCGCCGGCTGCTTGAGGGCGGGGGCGTTCCCGAAGACCGGGTTGCTGGACTCCATCGTTCTCCTCGTGTCGCGGGCGGTCGTCCCACCCTCGTCCGCACAACGTACGGCCTGCCCGGATCGTGCCCCCGGTGGGAGTCGAACCCACACTGACGAGGTTTTTAAGACCCCGGTCTCTGCCAGTTGGACTACAGGGGCGTAGGAGCGGCGCTGCGCTGCCGAGGAGGACCCGCGCCACGGTACGACGCCGTGCCGCCGTCTGCCCCCCCGAAACCACGCGTTTCGGTCACACTGTGGCCCGTGACGAGCGTGGGGGCCGGTGTGGAGGCGCAGCGGCGGGTGCGCAACCGCGACGTGCTGCGCAACCGCGAGTTCGCCGGGCTGTACGTGAGCCAGTCGCTGAGCCTGCTGGGAGACCAGCTCGCAAGGATCGCGCTGGCCCTGCTGGTCTTCGAGCGGACCGGGTCGGCCTTCGCCGCCTCCACGGCGTTCGGGGTCTCCTACCTGGCCTACCTCGTGGGCGGACCGCTGCTGTCCGGGCTCGCCGACCGGCACCCACGCCTCACGGTGATGGTCGTCTGCGACCTGCTCCGCGCACCGCTGGTCCTGGTCCTCTGCGTCGATGCCGTGCCGCTCTGGTCGGTCTTCGTCCTGGTCCTGCTCATGAGCACGCTCGGGCCGCCGTTCGACAGCGCCCGAGGAGCCCTGCAGCCCGACCTGCTGGACGGCGACGCCTACGTGGTCGGCAACGGACTGCTCAACGTGACGGCGCAGCTCGCGCAGGTCCTGGGGTTCGTGCTCGGCGGCGCGCTCGTGGCGGTGGCCTCGGTCGACGGCGCGCTGGCGCTGGACGCTGCGACCTTCCTGGTCTCGGCGGGCGTGCTGCTGGTGACGGTCCGGCAGCGGCCCGCAGCCGAGCCCGACCTCGACGGCAGCCTGCTGCGCCAGGCGATTGACGGCTTCCGGCTGGTGCTGGGCGCGCGCGAGCTGCGCGGCCTGCTCCTGGTCGCGCTGCTCCCCTCGGTGGCCGTCACCGCGACGGAGGGCCTGGCCGTGCCCGTGGCGCACGACCTGGGCCGTGGCGCTGCCGTCGCCGGGCTGCTGACCGCTGCGGTCCCGGCCGGGTTCCTGGTCGCCTCCACGCTGGTGCTGCGGCAGGGCGCGGAGCGGCGGATGGCGCTCGTCCCCGGGCTGGTCGTGCTCGCCTGCGCCCCCCTGCTGCTGAGCCCCCTGCTCGACTCGGTCGGCCTGGTGCTGGCGCTCTGGATCGTGGCGGGGATGGGGGCCACGGTGAACCTCATCGCCGGCCCGGCGTTCATGCTGCGGCTGCCCGCCCAGGCAAGAGCCCGGGGGTACGGCGTGGCGGGCTCGCTGCTGCAGGCCGGCCAGGGGATCGGGCTGGTCGCCGCGGGCGCGCTCGCCGAGGTTTTCGGCCCGCGGTCGGCCGTCGCGGTCGTCGCCGCAGGCTGCCTCCTGCTCGCCGTACCGCTGCTCACTGCTCAAGCAACCGGGCGAACCGTCCGATGACCGACGAGACGGGCGGTCCAGGGGGAGGGACGACGTGCTGAGCAGCCGGGCGAACCTGCGCGTGCTCGCCCTCGCGGTGCTCCAGGCGGTGCTGGCCCTGCTGCTCCTCCGGTTCTGCGCGGAGCTCCTCGAGCCGGCACTGCGTCCGGGGGAGCTGCCCTGGTGGGTCCTCGGTGCGGCGTACCTGGGTGCGGGGCTGCTGCCGGCGCACTACGAGCTCCGCGGCGAGACCCGCTCCTTCTCGATGACCCAGTTCGCACTGGCGGTCGGACTCGTCTTCCTCGCGCCGTGGCTGCACGTCGTCGTCCGTACCGGGGCTTCGCTGGTGGAGTGGGGCCTCGTCAAGCGGCGCGGGCCGGTGAAGGCGCTGTTCAACGTCACCCTCGCCGCACTGGAGGTCGCCGTCGCCGCCGCGGTTGCCAGCGCGCTCGCCAGGTCGATGGACCACCCGCTCGAAGGCCCGGGGCCGCGCCTGTGGGGCGTGCTGCTCGTCGGCCTGCTGGTGTCGGAGCTGGTGGCCTTCGGCTGCGTGCAGGTCCTGTTCGTGGGGATCGGGCTGCGTCCGAGCCTGGACGAGCTGCGCGGGGGGCTCATCGCGACGGTGGCCTCGGCCCTGGTGTTCACCGGCGCGGCTGTCGTCGTCGTGGCCGCGGTCTGGTCCGACGTCTGGACGGTCGCGGTCGGGGCCGCGGTCGGCGGCGCCCTCGCGCTCGGCTATCGGAACCACCGCCGGCTGACCGCCGACCACCAGCAGACGGTCGCGCTCCACCAGTTCATCAAGGGCCTGGGGCCGCTCGACCTGGACGCCCCCGGCAGTCGCGACGTGCTGGCCCACGCACGCACGCTCTTCGACGCCCGGCACCTCGTGCTGACGGTGCGGGAGGGCGACGGCCTGCGGCACTTCACCGACCACGACGAGCCGGCGCCCGACGACACCCTGCTGGTCACGGACGTGGCGGAGCAAGCCGGCCCGTCGGTGGCGGAGGACGACCGCATGTCCGCGCCCCTGGTCGGCAGCCAGCACCTGGTCGGGGTGCTGACGGTCCGCTCGCGTCGGGGGAACGCGCGCTCCTTCGGGCTGCGCGACCTTCGGCTGCTCGAGACCCTGGCCGCCGAGCTCTCCACGGCCATCGAGCGGGGCCGCCTCCAACGTGAGCTCGCCGCCGCCGCCACCACGGACTCGCTGACAGGGCTGCCGAACCTGCACGAGATCACCCAGCGCGTCGACGCCCTCGTCGGGCACGACCAGCACGGCGTGCTCGTGGCCACCCTGGCGGTGGACTCGTTTCGCGAGGTGAACGACACCCTGGGCCACCAGGTGGGCGACGACCTGCTGCGCGAGGTGACGCGCCGGCTGCACCTCGCCTACCCGGGTGCGCTGACCGGCCGGATCGGCGGGGGCCGCTTCGCAGTCGCCGTACCTGCGCAGGCGCTGGGCGGGGACCCGGCCATGTTCGGACTCGGCCTGCGTGCGCAGGTGGAGGGCGGGGCGCAGCTCGGGCCGGTCGGGACGCACATCCGGCTGTCCGTGGGGTGCGTCCGGGGGCCGGAGCACGGCGAGGACGCTGCCACGCTGATCCGGCGCGCCGAGACCGCGATGTACAGCGCGCGCCACGCCGGTGGCGGCCCGGTCGTGTGGGAGCCGGCCTACGAGGTGGAGGGGCAGCGCCGGCTCGCCGTCGTCATGGCCCTGCGGGAGGCGCTCACGTCGGGTGCCATCGGCGTGGGCTTCCAGCCCAAGGTCGATGCCCGCACCCGCTCCGTCACGGGCGTGGAGGCGCTGGCGCGGTGGACCCACCCCGCGCTCGGTGCCATCTCCCCCGCGGAGTTCGTGCCCCTGGCCGAGGCGTCCGGTCTCATGGGTCCGCTGACGACCACGGTGCTCCGCCAGTCGCTCACCAACTGCAAGGGCTGGCAGCGCCGCGGCGGCCACGTGGGTGTGGCGGTCAACGTGAGCGCGGCGACGATCCTCGACGCCTCGTTCGTCACCGAGGTCGCCGCCATCCTCACCAGCGTCGGGATGCCTGCGGAGCTGCTCACCTTGGAGCTGACCGAGGGAGTCGTCATGGACGACCCCACGCTGGCGACCGAGCGGATGCAGGAGCTGCGGGCGCTCGGGGTGCGCATCTCGGTCGACGACTTCGGGACCGGCTACTCGTCCCTCACCTACCTCAAGGGGCTCCCGGTCGACGAGGTGAAGATCGACAAGGGCTTCGTGGACGGGATCGCCCGCGACGGAGCGGACCGCGCGGTGGTCCGGGCGGTGGTCGACATCGCGCACACCATGGGTCTGCGGGTGGTCGCCGAGGGCGTCGAGCAGGAGGAGCAGCACACCCTGCTCGCGGACCTCGGCGTGGACGAGGTCCAGGGCTACCTGCACGCGCGGCCGATGCCGGCGCTGGACATGGCCCGCTGGCTGCGTCACCGCGAGAGCGGCGCGCACGCCCCGCTCGACCGCTGAGCCGACCGGCCACCGCCCACACGCATCCAGGGGCTGGGACGAGGTGTAGCACCACCCCGTCCCAGCCCCTGGAGTCAGAGCTGGGGATGCGTCCGCTGACGCATCTGTGTCAGTTCCAGGACTGGCCGCGCATCTGGTCACCCCCGTTCGGGTTAGGGCTGGTTGCGCCGAACGACACAGACGCTAGCCCCGGTGGACCTGTCCCGCTAGACCAAAAACCGGACATTGATGCAACAAGTACGCTTTTTTCCGAGAAAATGTGACCGTGTGGGTCTACAGGATGACGCTCTGTGAGCCGATGACAGGGGTGGGCGGGTCTGAGTCACACAGCGTTACGCCGGTCGGCGCAGTCCGGTGCGGGCGGCCCCTCACGATCGGCCTGCGGCTGCCGGCCCGGTCCGCTGCCGAGCTGCCCCACGGTGCTCCTGCCGGCGTTCAGCCGGCCCCGAGCTCCGTGGCCCGGGTGAGCACGGCGTCGAGCATCGCCTCGGTGAGCCGGCCGGTGAAGGTGTTCTGCTGCGACACGTGGAAGCAGCCCAGCAGCGTCGGCGCGCCGTCGAGGGCCACCTCGGCCCCGTGGCCGAACCTCGGCGCGGGCGAGGGCACCTGTACGCCGTTGTCCCTCAGCGCCCGCAGCGCGGCCGACCACCCGAACGCCCCCAGGGCGACGACGACACGGGTCGTGGGGAGCAGCCAGTGCAGCTCCCGCGAGAGCCAGGGCGCGCACGTGTCCCGCTCCTCCGCCGTGGGCGCGTTCGCCGGAGGGGCGCACCGCACCGGTACGACGATGCGGGTGTCGTGCAGCTGCTGGCCGTCGAAGGCGTCCACCGACCGCGGGTGCTCCGCCAGGCCGGCCCGGTGCAGCGCTGCGAAGAGCCAGTCGCCGCTCCGGTCACCGGTGAAGACGCGCCCGGTGCGGTTGCCGCCGTGCGCCGCCGGTGCCAGCCCCACCAGCACGATCCGGGGCCGGTGGGAGCCGAACCCCGTGACGGGCCGGCCCCAGTAGGTCTGGTCGGCGAAGGCGGCCCGCTTCTCGCCGGCTACCTGCTCCCGCCAGGCGACGAGGCGGGGACAGGCCCGGCAGACCGAGGACCGGCCGTCGAGGTGGTCGAGCGTCGGGGCGCTGCCGGCCAGCCGCAGGACCTCGTCGCGGTCGTGCGCCACGGGCGTGCGGGGGCTCGCCTTGTCGGTCGGGAAGCCGGTCCCCGGGCGGATCACGCGATCACCCCAAGGACAGCGCGATGCCGTCGAGGATGTCCGCCTCGCTGACGAGCACCTCGGACCAGCAGAACCGCTCCACGGCGGCCAGCAGCACGAGCGCCCCGCCGCCGATGACGTCGACCCGGCCGGGGTGCATGACCGGCAGCGCGGCCCGCTCCTCACGGGTCATGGCGAGCAGCCGGGCGGTCACCTCGCGGACCTCGGCGGCCGACAGCCGGGACAGGTGGATCCGCTCGGGCTGGTACGACGGCAGCCGGAGCGCGATGGCCGCGACCGTCGTGACGCTGCCGGCCAGCCCGATCGCGGTGCGGGCCGTGCCTGCTGGGACCGCGGCCGCCACCCGCTCCAGGGCCGCGTCGACGTCAGCCCTGGCCGAGGCGACCTGGTCGGCTGTCGGCGGGTCGTCGTGCAGGTGCCGCTCCGTGAGTCGCACGCAGCCGATGTCGACCGACAGCGCCGCCTCGACGGCGGTGGTGCCCAGGACGACCTCGGTGGAGCCGCCGCCGATGTCCGTCACGGCGAACGGCCCCTCGGCCGGGTCGAGCCCTGCCGTCGCGCCGAGGAAGGACAGCGCGGCCTCCTCGTCGCCGGTCACGACCTCCGGCGGCACGCCGAGGGCCTCCTCGACCAGCCCCACGAAGTCGTCGCGGTTCGCGGCGTCGCGGGTGGCTGACGTGGCCACCAGCCGCGTCCGCTCCACCCCGAGGTCGCGGCAGGTGGCGGCGTAGTCGAGCAACGCGTGACGCGTGCGGGCCAGTGCTTCCGGGGCGAGCACGCCCGTCCGGTCGACCCCCTGGCCGAGCCGCACCACCCGCATCTCGCGGTGCACGTCGGCCTTCCCGTGGCCGTCGAGGTCGGTCACCAGCAGTCGCAGGGAGTTCGTGCCGCAGTCGAGCGCGGCCACTCTCATGCCGTCACGACCGGGTCTTCTTCCGCGGCACCGCGTCCGGGTCGTCCGGGTCGACGCAGGGGCCCTTGCGGGACCAGTCCTCGAGCAGCGCCAGCGCCTCGTCGCCGAAGGGGTTCACACCCTCGCCGACGGCCAGGCTGTGCGCGACGAGGACGTGCAGGCACTTCACCCGGGTCGGCATGCCACCCTGCGCCGGGACGTCGGTCAGGACTTCGAGGGCGTCCCGGCGGCCGACGTAGTCCTCGGCCGCGGCGTCGTACCTCGCCTGCAGCTCGGGGTCGGTCGCGAGCCGCTCGGTCATCTCGCGCATCAGGCCGCTGGACTCGAGCGTGCCGATCAGCCCGGCCAGCCGCGGGCAGGTCAGGTAGTAGAGGGTGGGGAACGGCGTACCGTCCTCGAGCCGCGGGTTGGTCTCCACGACGTCGGGCAGCCCGCACCCGCAGCGGTGCGCCACGTCGCGGGCCCCGCGCGGCTCGCGCGAGATCTGCAGCGCGACCGCCCGGCGGTCGCGGTCGGACAGCGTCATCGGTCGAGGGCCGTGCGGGGGGCGGGCTTCGGGGAGGGCGCCGGCCGGTCGGCCGCCAGCACGCTGCCCCAGACCTGCGAGTACCACGGCGCCTCGTCACCCACCGCCACCGTGCCCGGCAGAGCGGTGCGACGGGAGGCTCCGGGAGCGGGCGAGGCGGACGGGGCCAGCACGACGTAGGCGTACTCGCCGGGCATGACGAAGTGCAGCCGCGCGCGGGCCTGCGCCTTGACGTAGGCCGGGTCGCGCCACTGCTCGAGCTGCTGCTCGAGCGCCGCCACCCGCGCGCGCTGCTGGGCGTTCTTGGCCTCGGCCGCGGCGATCTGGCCGCGCTGCGAGAGGTACTCGCGCAGGGGCAGGGCCGCGCTCACGACCAGCCCGCACGCGACGAGCCCGAGCACCGCGGCGCGGGTCGTCAGGCCGTTCCTCTCAGCAGGCACCCTCAGACGCTAACCGGCTCAGGGCTGGAAGCGCGGGAACGCGCCCGCACCGGCGTACCGCGCCGCGTCGTCGAGCTCCTCCTCGATGCGCAGCAGCTGGTTGTACTTCGCGACGCGCTCCGAGCGGGCCGGGGCGCCGGTCTTGATCTGGCCGCAGTCGGTGGCGACGGCGAGATCGGCGATCGTCGTGTCCTCGGTCTCGCCGGAACGGTGGCTCATCATGCAGCGGTAGCCGCTGCGGTGCGCCAGGTTCACCGCGTCGAGGGTCTCCGTGAGCGTGCCGATCTGGTTGACCTTCACCAGCAGCGCGTTGGCGGTGCCCTTGGCGATGCCCTCGGCCAGGCGCTGCGGGTTGGTGACGAACAGGTCGTCGCCGACGAGCTGGACCTTGCTGCCGAGCTGCTGCGTAAGTGCCGCCCAGCCCTCCCAGTCGCCCTCGTCGAGCGGGTCCTCGATCGACACGATCGGGTACGACGCCACCAGCTCGGCGTAGTAGTCGGCCATGTCCTGGCTGCTCTTGCTGCCGCCCTCGAAGGCGTAGGCACCGCTCTCGTGGAACTCCGTCGCCGCCACGTCGAGCGCCAGCGCGATGTCGCGGCCGACCGCGAGTCCGGTGGTGCCGATGGCCTCGACGATGAGGTCGAGCGCGTCGCGGTTGCTCGGCAGGTCGGGCGCGAAGCCGCCCTCGTCGCCGATGCTCGTGGTCAGGCCCTTCTTCTTCAGCACCGCCTTGAGCGCGTGGTAGACCTCCACGCCCTGGCGCAGCGCCTCCGAGAAGGTGGCCGCACCGATCGGTGCGATCATGAACTCCTGGATGTCCACGTTGGTGTCCGCGTGCGCACCGCCGTTGAGGATGTTCATCATCGGGACCGGCAGCACGTGGGCGCTCGGGCCGCCGACGTACCGGAACAGCGGCAGCGCGTGCGACTCCGCCGCGGCGCGGGCGACGGCCAGGCTGACGCCGAGGATCGCGTTGGCGCCGAAGCGGCCCTTGTCCGGGGTGCCGTCGAGGTCGATCAGCGCCTGGTCCACGAGGCGCTGCTCGCTGGCCTCCATGCCCAGCAGCTCGGGGCCGATCTCCTCGAGCACCGCGTCGACGGCCTTGGAGACGCCCTTGCCGCCGTAGCGGTCGCCCCCGTCGCGCAGCTCGACCGCCTCGTAGGCCCCGGTGCTGGCGCCGCTCGGTACGGCGGCGCGCGAGATGGTGCCGTCGTCGAGACCGACTTCGACCTCGACGGTGGGGTTGCCTCGCGAGTCGAGGATCTCGCGGGCGCCGACAGCCTCGATGGACGGCACGGGAACTCCTTCTGACGGGGGTCCCGAGCCTACCGACCGCCCTCCAGCAGCTCGTCGCGGAACCCCCTGGCCACTTCGCGCAGCGCCTGCTCGGGATCCACCCCGGCCGCGACGCACTCGGCCACCAGGTCCCACAGCCGGCCGCCGAGCGAGCCGTCGCCGGGAGGGACCGGGGCCTCGACCCGCGCGGCCCGGCGCTGCAGCTTGGCCGCCAGCGAGAGGGCCGGCTGCCCGAGCGGCACGCCCTCGGTGATGCTGACGCGGCCCTTCTCGGCGGCCTTGAGCGCCTCCCAGGAGCCCTCGAGGTCATCCGCCGGCGCGCCTTCGAAGACGTGCGGGTGGCGGCGTACCAGCTTGTCGACCAGGTCCCCCGCCACCTCGTCGATGCCCCAGCCGGTCTCGCTGGCGATCCGGGCGTGGAAGACGACCTGGAGGAGCAGGTCGCCGAGCTCCTCGCGCAGGTGCTCGAGGTCGTCGCGCTCGAGCGCGTCGTAGACCTCGTAGGCCTCCTCGAGCAGATAGGGCATCAGCGACCGGTGGGTCTGCTTCGCGTCCCAGGGGCAGCCACCGGGCGAGCGCAGCCGGTCCATGACGGCGACCACGTCGAGCAGCCGCTCCCCGGGCCGGTCCGTCATGAGGCGCGCGTCAGCAGCCCGGGCTGGGGGTGGGCTGAGGCTCGCCGGAGTCGTCGGGCCGCGGGCTGGGCGAGCTGGCGTCCGTCGCCGCGCAGACCACGGGGGCGAGGACGTCCTCCGCGCGCGGGTCGAAGGTGCCGTAGCGCGGGTTGACCTTCACGTCGAGCCGCTCGACCGTCTCGCCGAGCAGCTCGACCAGGCGCTCCTGGCGCGGCGTCTGGAGCAGCAGCCGGCGCAGCTGCGGCACGGCCTGCTCGAAAGTGGTGGTCCGCCGGTCGATCACGGCGATCACGTGCCAGCCGAACGTGGTGCGGGCCGTCACGATGGAGCCTGGCTTCGCGCCGAAGATCGCGTCCTCGAACGGCTTCTGCAGCGCCCCGCGGCCCTGGTAGCCGAGGTCGCCGCCGCGCTCCTTGGTCGTGGTGTCGGTGGAGTGCTGCCGGGCGAGCTCGCCGAAGCCGGCCGGGTCGCCGGTCGCCTGCCGCTGCAGGTCGCGGGCCTGCTCGAGGGTGGTCACCAGGATGTGCGCCGAGCGCACCTGGTCGAACTCCGCGATGTTGTCCTGGTACGCCGAGCGCAGGTCCGCCTCGGGCACCTCGATGTCGGCCGTCAGCTCGTCCATGAGCGCGTCGCGCAGGGCCGAGTCGGCGATGAGCCCGCGCACGTCGTCTGCCGCGATGCCGGCCTTGAGCGCCTCGGCCCGCAGCGCCTCCTCGCCGCCGAGCTGGGCGGCGAAGCGGTCGTAGGCCTCGTCGACCTGGGCGTTGGTGACCGTGACGCCCTTCTCGCGCGCGGCCTCGAGCAGCACCTCGTGCTGGATCATCCGGGCCAGCACGCCGCGCTCGAACGCCGCCCGGTCCGCGCCGGCGTTCTGCTGGGCGGTCGGGTCGGCGAGCCCGCGCTCGACCAGCTCGCGCAGGTCTGCGGTCGTGATGCGCTCGTCGCCGACGGTGGCCGCCGCCCCGGCGCGGACCGTGCCGCACCCGGTGAGCGTCAGGGCAGCCGCGGCCACGAGGGCGGCAGCAGCCAGGGGTCGAGGGGCGCGCGTCACGAGCAGGGGTCTCCTTCAGCAGGTACGGCGACGCCCTCCAGCCTGCCAGATGGCGCCTCAGGCCGTGGCCGGGGGCGGCTCCAGCACCGCGTCGAGCAGGTCCGCGGCCCAGGTGAGCAGCGCCTTCCCGGTGATCGGCTTGCCGCCGAACGGCGCGTCCTTCGGATGTGGGACGAGCACCTGGTCCAGGGCCTGCTTGTGGACCGCGCCCTTGTAGAGCCGCTGCAGCCGCATGACCTGCGACTCGCGCAGCCTCATCGAGGAGAAGCGCACCTGCTGGCCCTGCAGCACCACCTCGGTGAGCCCCAGGCCCCGCGCCTTGTTGCGGAAGGCGGCCACCGCGAGCAGGCTCTCGACCGGCTCCGGGAGCGGGCCGTAGCGGTCCTCGAGCTCCGACCGCGCGGCGGCGAGCGCCTCGTCGTCGAGGGCGCCGGCGATCGTCCGGTACGCCGCCAGCCGGAGCCGCTCCCCCGGCACGTAGTCGTGCGGCAGGTAGGCCTCGACCGGCAGGTCGACCTTGGTGTCGGCGACCTCCTCCGGCTCCTCCTCGCCGGGCAGCCCGCCGTGCGCCTTGAAGTCGCGCACGGCCTCCCCGACGAGCCGCATGTAGAGGTCGAAGCCGACGCTCGCGATGTGGCCGCTCTGCTCACCACCGAGCAGGTTGCCGGCGCCGCGGATCTCGAGGTCCTTCATCGCCACCGCCATGCCGGCGCCGATGTCGGTGTTCTGCGCGATCGTCGACAGCCGGTCGTAGGCCGTCTCCGTCAGCGGCTTCTCCGGCGGGTAGGTGAAGTAGGCGTAGGCCCGCTCCCGGCCACGGCCGACGCGACCACGGATCTGGTGCAGCTGCGACAGGCCGAAGGCGTCGGCGCGCTCGACGATCAGCGTGTTGGCGTTGGGGATGTCGAGGCCGCTCTCCACGAT
>Ga0190269_10000449_pt1 | contig 21315 bp, 14 predicted proteins | sample Popmic249IS_FD_133749 | JGI IMG/M metagenome (GOLD analysis project Ga0190269, IMG submission 133749) | Populus adjacent soil microbial communities from riparian zone of Blue River, Arizona, USA - 249 IS | ecosystem: Environmental > Terrestrial > Soil > Riparian zone | place: USA: Arizona... | reverse complement strand
CGCCACTGTGGGTCACCACCAAAAAGGTGGTGCCTCGGCTCTTGTTGAGGCCGAACAACAGGTCGTGCATGGCCTTGCCGGTGGTGCTGTCGAGGTTGCCCGTGGGCTCGTCGGCGAGCACCAGGCGCGGGTTCATGATCAGCGCGCGCGCCAGTGCCACCCGCTGCTGCTCGCCGCCGGAAAGCTCGCCCGGACGGTGCGTCATGCGCTTCTCGAGGCCGGCCTCGGTCAGCAGCTCGCGCGCGCGGCCCTCGAGCTCCTTGCCGGCCATGCCGCGGATCCGGCCCGGCATCATCACGTTCTCGAGCGCCGTGAACTCGGGCAAGAGGTGATGGAACTGGAACACGAAGCCGATGCTCTTGTTACGGAACTCGGCGAGCTTGCTGCTCGAGTACGTGGTCACGTCCTCGCCGCCGTACAGGATCTTGCCCTCGCTCGGCAGATCGAGCGTGCCGAGCAGGTGCAGCAGCGTGCTCTTGCCGGCGCCCGACGGGCCCACGATGCACAGCATCTCGCCCTCGTCGATCGACAGATCGATGCCGCGCAGGATCGGGACCTCGCGCCCCTCGTGCACGAAGCTCTTCTTCACGTTCTGAACGGCTACGAGGGGCGTGCCCATGGCTACTCATACCTGTTCTCGCGCGCGAGGACCCGCGCGCTATTCATGTTCCCGCGCGCGAGGACCCGCGCGCTATTCATAACGTAAAGCGTCGACAGGGCGCAGGCGGCTGGCGAGGAGCGCGGGGTAGATGGTGATCACGAGGCACAGCGCCACCGCGGCGAAGCCGGTCAGCGCGAACTCGGTGGCGTCCATGTGCACGGGCAGCCGGTCCATATAGTACACATCCGGATTCATGCGAATTCCGAAGTGCTCCGCGGCAAAGCACAGCATGAAGCCGAAGAACAGGCCGAGCGTCGCGCCGAGCAGGCCGATCAGCCCGCCTTCGATCACGAACACGCCGATGACGGCTCGGTCGCTCGTGCCCATGGCCTTGAGGATCGCGACCTCGCGTCCCTTTTCTTGAACCATGAGCGTCAGCGTGCCGGCGATGCAGAAGCTCGCGACCACGATCGCGATGCTGAGCGTGATGAACATCGCCAGCTTCTCGAGCGCGAGCGCGCCGAACAGGCGGCTGTTGAGCTCTTGCCAATCGCGCACGCGCAGGTCCTTGCGCTTGATCTCGCCCCGGATCGCGGAGGCCGCCTCAGGCGCGCGCTCGAGGTCGGTCACCCTCACGTCGATGCCGCTGATCCGATCGCCGAGGTTCAAGAACTTCTGGCCGGTCTCGAGCGCGACGTACGTGAACTTCATGTCGTACTCGGGCATGCCGCTGTAGAAGATGCCGGCCACGCGGAACGGGCGGGCCTTCGGCATCGGGCCGGTCGGGCCGAGCGTGCCGAGCGGCGCGACCACGTTGACCTCATCGCCGACGTACAGGCGCAGCGCGCGCGCCAGCTCCTTGCCGACCACGATGCCCGGCAGCACGTCGCGCTCCTTGCGCGGCGTCTCGCGGACCGGCTCGCGTAGGAATTGCTCGATGTCGTCGAGCTTCTTCTGCAATGCAGCCGCCTTTGCTTCCAGCTCGCCGGCCGCGCCAGCGTCGGCCGCGCCGTCATCGGGTCGTTGTGCGACGACCGCCGGCTCGGCGGCGCCCGCGTCGGGCTCGCTGGCCGGCGCGCCCGCGTCGGGCGCGGGCGTCAGCGGTTTACCGCTCGGCAGCAGCGTCGTTTGCAGCACGCTAGCTGGCAGGTCGAGCAGCTTCTCAGGCGCGCTCAGGTACTCGAGCTTGCCCGCCTGGAGGTTATTGGGCAGGTCGTTCACACGGCCGATCATCTCGGGATCGATCCCGCGCAGCACACCGGTCGCGAGGTTCGTCGCGCTGGACAGCATCACCTCGCCGCTCACGTACGGTGAAGCGCCGCTCACCAAGGGCGCCTTCTCGGCCGCGGCGAGCAGCGCCTGCCAGTCTTCGATCGCCGCGTGCTCGCGATCGACGACGATGTGCGCGTTGTTGCCGAGGATCTTGCGCTTGAGGTCGTTCCGGAAGCCGCCCATCACCGAGAGCGTCATGGTCAACGCCATGCACGACACGGTCACGGCGAGCACCGACAAGAGGCTGATGGCGGCGAGGAAGCCGCTCTTCTTGGAGCGCAGGTGGCGCGCCGCGACCAGCTGCATCATGCCGGTGCGTTCGATGAGGTCGAGCGCGAAGGGCAGCACCCGCACGAGCAGGCGAAACAGCGCCAGCGTGGTGATCGCGTGGCGGATGACCGGCTCGAGCAAGAGGTCCGGATTGCCCTCCGGAGGACGGCTCGGCAGGCGCGCGACGACGTACACCAGCGCGCCGACCAGCACGATGTCGAACAACAGGAAAAAGCGCGCCCGCGCCTGCTCCGAGAGCAGCGCAAACGCCGACGCTGCGCTACCGAGCATCAACAGGGCGCCGGTGGCGCTGACGCCGATCGCCACCGCGACCACCAAGACCAGCTCGTCCGGCAGCGCATAGCCCGAGGCGACGATACGCGTCACGTCGGCCTGAGCGACCAGCGCGAGCAGCGCGAGGTTGCCGGCCGCGTGCACCACGCCGCTCCAGCCCGAGGTGATGAGCCGCCCGCGGCCCAGCGCGCGCAGCGGCCGCTTGCGCTCGCGCAGCAGCACGGTGAGCGCGAGCCCGCCGAGCACGAGCGAGCCGCCCCCGACGAGGCCCAGCGCGAGCGTGGGATCCTTGGCTGCGAGCGCTCCGCCGACGAGCTGCTCGCGCAGCGCGAAGCCTACGCCTTCGAGCACGAGCGCGAGCGGCGCCAGCAGCGCATACGCCCGCGAGAGCAGCGAAGGCGTCACTCCGGCGCCGCGCTCGTCATTCGCCATCGCGCGGCTCGGGCTTGAGCAACGGGAACAACAACACGTCGCGGATCGAGGCCTGGCCGCACAGCATCATGACGAAGCGATCGATGCCGATGCCCAGGCCCGCTGTGGGCGGCATGCCGTGCTGCAGCGCGCGGATGTAGTCGTGGTCGAAGTCCATCGCCTCTTCGTCGCCGCGCGTCTTGTTCTCGAGCTGGCCGCGGAAGCGCTCGGCCTGGTCGTCCGGGTCGTTCAGCTCGCTGAACGCGTTGGCTACCTCGCGGTGCTCCACGAACAGCTCGAAGCGATCGGTGAAGCGCGGATCGCGCTCGCTGCGCCGCGCGAGCGGCGAGACCTCGACGGGGTGCTCGGTCACGAACACGGGCAGTGACGCGCTGCCGTCTGCGCTGCGGTACAGCTTGGGCAGCAGGGGATCGGCGACCAGCTCGAAGAGCGCCGCGATCCGATCGCCGTAGCTGCGGCACTTCGAGATCAAGCGGTAGTCGTCGGGCGATACGCGCTTCTCCACGATCCGCTTGAAAGCGTCCTCGACCGCCGCCTCGTCGCCGACCTTGTCGGGCGCGAGCACGTCGGACCAACGCGTGCGGCCCTCGCCGGTGTGGGCGAGGGCGCGGCTGATCGTCTCGCGCATCGTGGCGCGCGCGAACGGCTCGGTCAGCGTGAACGGCCGGTTCTCAGTGAGGGCAGGGAAGCGCTCGCGGACCTTGGCGTCCACCGCGCGCATGATCTGCTCGGTCAGCGTGATCAGGTCGTCGTACGTGGCGTACGCCATGTACAGCTCGAGCATCGTGAACTCGGGGTTGTGCCGCGTGCTCACGCCCTCGTTCCGGAAGGTACGGCCCAGCTCGTACACGCGATCGAAGCCGCCCACGACCAGGCGCTTGAGATACAGCTCCGGCGCCACGCGCAGGTACAGCGGGATGTCGAGCGCATTGTGGTGCGTCTTGAAAGGGCGGGCGGTCGCGCCGCCCAGCAGCGGGTGCAGGATCGGCGTCTCCACCTCGAGGAAGTCGCGCTCGGCCAAGAACTGGCGGAGCGCGCTCACGATCAAGCTGCGCGCGCGGAACACGGCGCCCACGTCCGGGCTCGCGAACAAGTCCACGTATCTCTCGCGGTAGCGCTTCTCGACGTCGGACAGGCCGTGCCACTTGTCGGGCGGCGGCAAGAGCGCCTTGCCGAGGTGCCGGTAGCGCTCGACCTTCACCGTGAGCGCGCCGGTCTTGGTCTTGAGCAGCGGCCCCCAGACCGCGACGTGGTCGGCGAGGTCGAGCGCCTTGAGCTGCGCTGCCTCCGGCTCGCTCAGGTTCTCCGGACGGGCAAGCGCCTGCGCCGAGCCGTGCGGCGTCGCGATCACGATGAACGGACCGCGCTTGGCTGTCACCCGGCCGTAGAGTGGATAGCGCTTCGCACCTTCCGGCAGCTCGCCTTCACCCGGGAGCTGCGCGCGGCGCGCTTCGTCGTTCGCGATCGCGATGACCTCGCGCCGGCCTTCCTCGTCGGCGGTGAAGTCGTTCGGGTAGGGCTGCACCCCGACCTGAGCGAGCTGATCGACGTGGCGCCGCCGCGCGGCGATGAGCTCTTCCTCGCTCGCCATCAGTTCTTGTCCTTTTCTTCGCGGTCGGCCGCGGCCTTGAGCAGGTACGCCTCGACGAACTCGTCGATGTCGCCATCGAGCACGCGGTTGACGTCGCTGATCTTGTGCTCGGTGCGCTCGTCCTTCACCAGCGTGTACGGCGCGAGCGTGTAGGTGCGGACCTGCGAGCCGAAGCCGATGGCCATCTGCTGGCTGGTATAGTCCTTCGCGAACTCGGCCTCGCGCTCCTGGCGCTGCTTCTCGAACAGGCGGCCGCGCAGCATCTTCATCGCCGTCGAGCGGTTCTTGTGCTGCGAGCGCTCGGTCTGGCAGCTGACCACGATGCCGCTCGGGACGTGCTTGATACGGATCGCCGACTCCGTCTTGTTGACGTGCTGGCCGCCCGCGCCGCTCGACCGGAAGGTGTCGACCTCGAGGTCCTCGGGGCGGATCTCGATCTCGGTGTTCTCTTCGCCGAGATCGGGCACGACGAACACGGCTGCGAAGGCGGTGTGGCGGCGCGCGTTCGAGTCGAACGGGCTGATGCGGATCAAGCGGTGCACGCCGTTTTCGGCGCGCAGGAAGCCGTAGGCGTTCATGCCGCTCACGGTGATCGCGACGTCTTTGATGCCCGCTTCGTCGCCGGCCTGGTGGTTCACGATCTCCGTCTTGAGGCCCTTGCGCTCGCACCAGCGCAGGTACATGCGCATCAGCATCTCGGCCCAGTCCTGCGCGTCGACGCCGCCCGCGCCGGGGTTGATGGACAGGATGCAGTCGGCGCGATCGTGCGTCCCGGACAGCATCCGGCTCAGCTCGAGCTCGCGCACCCGCCGCTCGAACAAAGGCACCTGGGCGCCGATCTCGTCGAGCATGCTCTGCTCGCCTTCGCTCGCCGCGAGGTCGACCAGCTCGCTTTGCTCGCTCAGCTCGCGCACGAGCGTGTCGAAGCGGCTGAGCGTCTGCTCGACCGACGCGCGCTCCGCGAGCAAGTCTTTCGCCGCGTCGGGGTCGTCCCAAAACCCTTCGCGCAGCGTGCGGTCGTTCAGCTCGTCGATCTTCCGACGCAAGCCGTCGACGTCAAAGATACCTCCCCAGCGCTTGGGTGCGCTGAGTGAGCCCTGAAAGGCTCTGGCGAAGCTCCGTGGCGGATGTGCTCATGGCGTTCTCGAACGCTGGCAGCTCGAGCTGCCGGGCGCGAAAGCGCGCAAGGGGTAGCCCGCTCCGCGCGAAGTCGCAAGCACGAGCTTCACGACGGGCGCGTTCGACCTACGCGCGGGCTCAGCGCTTGCGGCGGCTGCCCAGCATCTTCTCGAACAGGATCGGGCCGAGGCTGCTGATCATCAGCTTTTCGACCGTGGCCTCGACCTGCTGGCGCTCTTCGTCGTTGTTGAAGATGAAGTGGATGCCCATGCCGGGCTCGCGCTCCGCGCCCGCGTCCTCCGGCGATACGATCCACTGCACCTTGCCGTGCAGGACGAGCGGCTCCTCGAGCGTGGGGACGCCGAGCTTGAAGACGAAGTCGGTGCCGACATCGAGCGGTCGCGCGGTGCGGATGAACGTGCCGCCGTGGCTGATGTTCTTCGTGTAGTCGGCGAAGAACGAGTTGAGCCGCTTGTACTCGACCTTCAGCTCGATCGGGGCCCTGGGAGAGCTCCGACGGTCGTCGTCTTTAATCACGATCTCCACGTTACACCGACTTGCGATGGGTTCGGGGGACGCAAGCTGCGGAATCCCCATTAAGGGACGGTATGTGCAGCGATACTGCACAGGCTGTGCGGCCGGTCGCACACGTGATCCCAATGCGGGGATGGCGGGCGGGGAATTGGCGCCGGGGCCGCTGGATCATGAAAAATTGCAGCTGGCACGCTGTGTGCTCGAGTCCGAGAACGGCGACTGATTCCGAGGACCAGACCATGAGCACGACGCCTGACCGCAGCCGAGCAACCGCATTTGGCCTGATTAAGGAAGGCGAGCGCGAGCAGAGCGGCGCCTATCCGATCGGTGACCGGACGCAGCTCACCGAGCAGCTCGCGAGCGATGCGGTGATCGCCGAGCTCGCCCCTGAGCTGGTGTCGCTCATCCCCGAGCCGCCTCCCGAGAGCCTGCGGCCGAGGGCTGCGACGCCTTCCGAGCGGGCGGAGCTGGTCATCGAAGATCTCAGCCTCTCGCTGGACAATCCATACCTTGCGTCGTCGCTCGTTCCGCCGCCCAAGCGCCCGCTCGCCATGCGCCGCGCGCTGGCCATCGCCGGCGGAATGCTCGCGGCCGCAGGTATCGGCGCGGCAATTCAGCTGTCCGCCCTGCGGGGTACCCCGGAAGCGTCGATCGAGAAGCCGCAGGCCGCCGCTGGGATCACGGCCCCTGCTCCGGTCGTCGTCGCGAGCCCCCGGGACGTGATCGCACCGCCCGCGGCGCTTACGCCGCCGGCCGTACGCCCCGCACCGGCGGCGGAAACCGTCGTCGCGCAGCCTCAGCCTGTGGCTGCGACGCCGGCTCCGACCACCCCGGCCAAGGCGCCTGGGCCGGTCGCCGCGAGCGAGTATCGAACGCGCGCAGACGCGCCAGTCGCGCCGTTCGAGCCGTCGTCGCTGTCCGCCCCGCAGCCCGTGAAGCAGCCCACTAAGGTGGCGCCCGTCGAAGAAGCGGCGGTTCCGAGCGCCAGCGTGCCGGTGGATTCGGCGCCGTCGCCGGTCGCCATCGACCTTCCTTCGTACCCCACGCGCGAGCAGGTCACTCAAGGCTTCGAAGCTGTGCGCGCCGCGATCGCGCAGTGCGCAGCCGGGCGCAGCGGCACCGCTGAGATCAAGGCGACGATCAACAGCAACGGCCGCATCGGCCATGCGCTCGTCGCAGGTGATTTCAGGGGCTCGCCCGAGGGCTCGTGCATGGCCCAGGCCGTGCGCGCGGCACAGTTCCCGCAGTTCGCTGAGCCGCGCCTCAAGGTCAGCTACCCGTTCGCGCTGTGACGCGGGCCGCCGTGCGCGCCGGAACCGAAAGCGCGACCGGCGACAGACACGTGACTTGAAGCCAACGTTGCGAGCGCATGCTTCGCGAACGTGAGAGGCCAGTTGCCGTGGCGTAGGCCTTGAACTAGGCTGCCGAGCCCCGGAAACCATGGCTGAGCCCATCGACAACAACGTTGCTGCGGAGAGCGCCGAAGGCGCGGGCGCAGCGCACGAGCCGACGTCGTTTGCAGACGTAGCGGCAGAGAGCTCGCACGCATCGAATGATGCGTCGGGCACGGACAATGGTGCGAGCGAGGCGCAAGGCGCAGCCGCGGAGAGTCAAGGTGAAGGCCACGCCGCCGACACCGAAGGCGAGAGCGAAGGTGAGGGCGACGCCGAAGGCGGCGAAGCTCCGGCCGGCGACGAAGCCTCCGCGAGCGACGAGGCCGGCCCTCCGGGTGAAGGTAAGAAGAAGCGGCGTCGCAAGCGGCGCCGCAAGGGCGGTCAAGCCACGTTGAATGGCGAGGCAGCGCCGGGCGGCGAAGGCGAGCAGCAGCAGCGTCCGCGCAAGCGTGACGGCGCCGTCGCTCCGCTGGCCCGCTTCTTCGGCGGCGCCAACGCCGGCAAGCGCCACGGCTTTGCGGTGGGCGAGGTCGTCGCAGGCCGTGTGAAGCAAGTCAGCGACGGCGTGATCACGGTCGACCTGTTCGGCAAGGCGCTCGCGCTCGTCGACGAGCACGAGCCGCGCGACGTGCCGGTCGCGCCCGCGCCCGAGGAGCCGAAGGAAGAAGTCGCCAAGGCGGAAGGCGCCCCCGAGGTCGCGGCGGAAGCCGTCTTGGGTGAAGGCGCTGCGAGCGAAGCTGCGCCCGCCGAGGCTGCAGCGCCCGCGGAGGCCGCGCCTGCAGAAGCTGCGGTCGCAGCCGAAGCGGCGCACGCGGTCACCGAGAGCGCGAGCGGCGAGCTCGCCGCCGCGGAGGCCGTTGTCGAGGCTCACGCCGAGGCAGAGGCCCTTCAGGAAGAGCATGAAGAGCACGACGAAGGTCATGGCGGGGGCCGCGGCCCGATGACGCCTCTTCCGGTCGTGCCCGAGGCGCTCGGCCGTCCGGAAGCTCCCGCGGTCGGCGCCGTGTTCCGAGGTCGCGTCGGCGTGACGTCGGAGAGCGGACACATCGCGTTGGTCAATCGCTTGGTCGATCGCGCGACCATCGTCGCCGAGCTCGAGCAGTGCCGCGTGAACCGCCGCCGCGTCGAGGGCATGGTCTTCGGGTTCAACCGCGGTGGCTTCGACGTGCTCGTCGCGGGCATGCGCGCGTTCTGCCCGGCGAGCGCGATGTCGCTGAGCGAGATCGACGACCCGAACCAGCTCGTGGGCAAGAAGCTCGAGTTCTTGCTGCCGGCTGCGCAACCCGTCGGTTCCGACATCATCGTCAGCCGCCGGTCCATCCTCGAGCGCCAGCAGCGCAAGGCCGCGCGCGAGATGCTCAAGGGCCTGACGCCCGGTCAGAAGTTCACGGGCATCGTCCACTCCGTGCGCGAGTTCGGCCTGATCGTCGATATCGGCGGCATCGAGGGCCTCGTGCACCAGAGCGAGCTGTCGTGGGCACACGGCGTTCGCCCGCAGGACGTGGCCAAGCCCGGCGACACGGTCGAGGTGCAGGTGCTCCGGATCGGCGCGGAGGGCGGCCGCGACCATGGCCCGCAGCGACGCGACCGGATGACGCGCGTAGGCCTGTCCATCAAGGCGCTGTTGCCGGATCCGTGGGACGCGCACCAAGACGCGTTGCGCGAGGGCTGCGTCCAGAAGGGCAAGGTCACGCGTACGACCGACTTTGGCGCGTTCATCGAGCTCGCGCCGGAGATCGAGGGCCTGCTCCACATCACGGAGCTGGGCCGCGATCTCAAGCACGCCAGCGCCGCCGTGAACGAGGGCGACGAGATCTACGTCGTGGTGGAGCGTGTCGACAAGCGCGCGCGCCGCATCGCGCTCTCGAAGCTGTCGTCGCAAGAGGTGGCGGAATTCGAGGCCGGTGCGCTCGAAGCGGGCACCAAGGCCGTCCGGCCCGGCTCACGCATCACCGTGAAGGTGGAGCGCGTCGAGCCGCGCGGGTTGCTGGTCCGCGTCCAGGGCGCGGTGGGTCGCCGAGCGCGCGGCTACGTGCCGCGCAGCGAGATGGGTGAGGCCGGCGCGGGCGACATGCGCAAGCGCTTCCCTCAGGGCAGCTCCCTCGAGGTGAAGGTCGTCGGCATCGATCGCGACGGCGGTCTGCGCTGCTCACCCAAGGCGCTGCAGGTCGACGACGAGCGCAAGGCCATCAAGGACTACCGTCGCGAGGCGGCGCAGCAAGGCTTCGGCACGTTCGGCGATTTGCTGCGCGCCAAGCTCGGCGAGGCCGGCAGCAAGCAGTAAACGTTGCCTGGGGTTTGCCGGGCTGCTACAAGCGGCCCGGTTCGTGAGCAGTCGGAAGGGCGATTAACTCAGAGGTAGAGTGCCTTCTTCACACGGAGGAAGTCGCTGGTTCAATTCCAGCATCGCCCACAAATAAGAAGGCTGGAGGACGAGGTCCTCCGGCCTTTTTACTTTGCGACCCAGTGAACAGGAGACGCGTCCATGTCCGAAGTCGTTTCGCTCAGCCGTGAAGGTGTGATCGCGATCGTCACGATCGATCGACCGCCCGTGAACTCGCTCGATGGCGCGACGTTGCGCGCGCTCCAGGCGACGTTGAAGAAGCTCGGCCAGAGCGACGCGCGCGCCGCGGTCCTCACCGGCGCGGGTGGCAAAGCCTTCGTTGCGGGCGCGGACATCGACGCCATGTCGAAGATGACGCCGGCCGAAGCGCACGCGTTCGCCCGCCTCGGGCAGGCTGTGTTTGCGAAGCTCGAGGTGCTGCCCATGCCCGTGATCGCGGCGGTCGACGGCTTCGCGCTCGGCGGTGGTTGCGAGCTCGCGCTGGCCTGCGACTTCATCTACGCGTCCGACAAGCTCAAGATCGGCCAGCCCGAGGTGAAGCTCGGCGTGGTGCCCGGATTCGGCGGCACGCAACGGCTGGCCCGGCGCGTCGGTCTGGGCGTGGCGCGCGAGCTCATCTACACGGGCCGGCAGATCGGCGCGGCGGAGGCGCTGCGCATCGGGCTCGTCAACGCGGTGTTCCCGCGCGCCGAGCTGCTGGACGCGGCCAAGAAGACGGCGCTCGAGATGGCTGGCATGAGCCCGAACGCGCTCCTGCTCGCGAAGCGCGTCATGAACGAAGGCGCCGGGCTGCCGCTGACCACGGCGATCGAGCTCGAGGCGCAGGCGTTCAGCGATTGCTTCGCGCACGGCGACCAGCGCGAGGGCATGACCGCGTTCCTCGAGAAGCGTCCGTCGCAGTTTGCCGACCGCCCCGAAGAGCACGACGCCCTCAGTCCAGATCAATGAACACGGGCGCGTGATCGGAGGGCAGCTTCCCCTTGCGCTCCTCACGGTCGATCTGCACCTGCTTGCAGCGGGGCAAGACATCTTTCGTCACGAGGATGTGATCGATGCGCAGGCCGTTACCTTTCGGGAAGCCGAGCATGCGGTAGTCCCACCACGAGTACGCCGAGTCGGTACGCAGCGCGCGGAACGAGTCGACGAGCCCGAACGCGATCAGCGCTTGAAACGCCTCGCGGACCAGCGGGTGGCACAGCACGGTGTCCCTCCACTCGTCGGGACGCGCGACGTCGATGTCGGCCGGCGCGATGTTGAGGTCGCCGCACAGCACGAGCTTCTCGCGTGAGCCATGGTGCCGCTCGAGGTATGCGAGGAGCCGCTCGAGCCACTTGAGCTTGTACGCGAACTTCTCCGAGCTGGGCTCGCCGCCGTTCGGCACGTAGCAGGACAAGAACGTGAGGCCGTGCACCTCGGCGGACAGCACGCGTGCTTGCGGATCATCGACGCCGTCGTTCAAGCCGGCCTGCACGTCGTTCACAGGCTCGCGGGACAGGATCGCCACGCCGTTGTAGGTCTTCTGGCCGTACAGCACGGCGGAGTAGCCCGCGGCTTGCACCTCGGCCAGCGGGAAGCCGGCGTCCTCGGCCTTCAGCTCCTGCAGGCACAGCACGTCGGGCTCGTACTTCTCGAGCCAGCGCATCAGGCGCTCGCTGCGCGCCTTGATGGAGTTGACGTTCCACGTCGCGATCCGCATCGTCTCGAGCATGCCACACAAGAGCGCGATCACGACCGAGCACGCACCGAAAGCCGTGGGGCCCTACAGCCAAGCGATCGTCGCCAATGGCTTCGTGTTTTGCTCCGGCCAGATCCCGCTCGACCCCGCGACCGGCAAGCTGATCGACAGCGCGGACATCGGCGATCACGTGCGGCGCGTCATGGAGAACCTGCGCGCCGTGCTGACCGCGGCAGGCTCCGACTTCTCGAAGGTCGTGAAGACCACCATCTTCGTCGCGCGCATGGAGGACTTCCCCGAGGTCAACAAGGCGTACGCGGCGTACTTCACCGACGTGCCTCCAGCGCGCGCGACCGTACAAGCCGGCGCTCTGCCGCTCAACGCGCGCGTCGAAATCGAGATGACCGCCTTGGCCTGAAGACGAGCTGCGCCGCTTGGCGGCTCGTCTCTCACCGCGCGTCGTACGGGTTTTTCACGACGATGGTCTGCTCGCGGTCGGGGCCGACGCTGAGCAGCCACGCGGGGCAGCCCACCGACTCTTCGATCAGCTTCACGTAGTCGCGCACCGCGCGCGGCAGGTCGGCCAAGCTGCGGCAGCCGCCGAGCGGCTCCTTCCAGCCGGGCACGCTCTCGTACACCGCGGTGACGTCCTCGAGCCCGTCGTACGGCGGCGCGGACAGCAGCTTGTCGCCGAGCTTGTAGCCCGTGCAGACCTGGATGGTGTCCATGCCGGTGAGCACGTCGAGCTTCGTGATCGCAAGGCCCGACAGGCCGTTCACCTGCACCGCATAGCGCAGCGCTGGAAGGTCCAGCCAGCCGCAGCGGCGCGGGCGCCCGGTGGTCGCGCCGAACTCGCCGCCCGCGTCGCGCAGCGCATTGCCTTCCTCGCCGTGCATCTCGGTGGGGAAGGGGCCGTTGCCGACGCGCGTGGCGTACGCCTTGGTGATGCCGACGACCGCCGAGATCTGTGTCGGGCCAACGCCCGAGCCAACGCACGCGCCGCCCGACACCGTCGACGAGCTGGTCACGAACGGGTACGTGCCGGTGTCGATGTCGAGCAGCGTGCCTTGCGCGCCCTCCATCAGGATGCGCTGGCCGCGCACGAGCGCGTCGCGCACCGAGCACGCCGCGTCGCCTACGATCGGCGCGAGCTGCCTGCCGTACTCGAGGTACGGCGTCAGGATCGACTCGACGCTCGGCACCTCACCGCCCAGATCCTTGATCACCGGTCGCCACGCATCGAGGTTCGCCTCGAGCTTGCGCTTGAACGTCTCGGGCGCGATCAAATCGCCGACGCGCAAGCCGCGGCGAGCGACCTTGTCCTCGTACGCCGGTCCGATGCCGCGCTTCGTCGTTCCGATGGAGCCGGCGCGGCCGTCGCGCAGGCCGTCGATCAAGAAGTGGTGCGGCAGCACCAAGAACGCGCGCTCCGAGATCACGAAGCTCCGTTCGTCGAACAGGTTGAGGTCACGCAGTGTGCCGATCTCGCGCAAGAGCACCGCCGGGTCCACGACCGTCCCTTGACCGATCAGGCAGCGCTTGCCCTTGTGCAGCGCGCCCGAAGGCACGAGGTGCAGCACGATTTTCTTGCCGTCTACGACCAGCGTGTGACCGGCGTTCGCGCCGCCGCCATAGCGCACCACGACATCCGCGTATTGCGCATAGATGTCGACGATCTTGCCTTTGCCTTCGTCGCCCCACTGAGCGCCCACGACCACTACGGCTCCCATCGCTTACCTCTTCCGGGCCTTAAGGGTTTTCAAGCCTGCTGTTTCGAGACTAGCGAGGCGGCGGATCGTGTCGAGATCCGCGTTCGTAAGCACCCGGCCGTTCGTGCTCGGGACGCGCAGCAGCTCGCTCGAGCGCGTGGTCATGACCAGCGCGACATCGTAGCCCCACGCTTGTGCGAAGGCGAGGCAACGAGCGCGCGCCCCCTCGCGATCATCGGCCTTGCCGGCGTCCGACGTGGCGAGCAACGTCGCAGCGATCATGTCCGCGCCGCGCAATCGCTCGGCAATTTCGCGCGTGGCCTTCGCGTCGTGACCCGAAACGACGATCCGCACCTCGCCGCCGTCATGCGCGCTCCTGCCGGCGGCGCGCAGCGTCCACTGCAGGTTGCCGAGATCGATCGCGAAGCCGGTCGCCGGCGCCTGCACGCCGAAGCGCGTGAGCAGGTCGTCGTAACGCCCGCCGCCGCCGAGCGCCTCGCCCGGACCGCTGGCCAGCACGCTGAAGCGCATGCCCGTGTAGTACGAGAGCCCGCGTGTCTCGCTCAGATCGAACACGATCTTCGACCCGAGGCCGAGCTCGGTCAGCTGCGCCGTGATGGCGTTGAGGTTCTTGAGCGCGACCGCGGCCTCGGGGCTGCGGAAGCGGCGCGCCGCGTCGCTGAGCACGTTCGGCTCGCCATAGAAGCCGAGCAGGTCCGCCAGCTGGTCGGCCACGTCGTCGGCCACGACGCCCTTCTTGGCCAAGCCGCGCAGCTCGGTCGCGTCCTTGCGAGCGACGATCGCCGACACTTCATCGCGCGCTTCGGCCGGCACACCGTCGAGCAGCGAGCGAACGAGCCGGATATCGCTCAGCTCGACGCGGAAGTCGCTCAGCCCGGCTTCCTCGCACGCGCGGATCGCGAGGGTGATGATCTCGACGTCCGCGTCGATGCCGGCGACCCCGATCAGCTCGACTCCGGCTTGCGTGACCTGCTGGCGATTGCGCGCGCGCCCGTGCTGCCGGCGAAAGACGCGACCCTCGTAACAGAGCCGCACCGGGGCAGGGTGCTCGGCCAGGTGGGAGGCGACGATGCGCGCGATCTGCGGGGTGATGTCGGGCCGCAGCACGACCACCTCACCGCTCTCCGGCTCGACGAAGCGCACGAGCTCTTTGCTCTCGAGCGTGCCGCCGCCGCGCGCGATCACCTCGGCGTGCTCGATGATCGGCGGCGTGACCAGCGCATAACCGCAGCGCTCGAAGCTGCGCAGCACGCGCCGCGTGAGCGTGCGGCGCGCGCCGGCCTCGGGCGGCAAGAGGTCCGCCATGCCGCGCGGAGCCTGCAGGAGTCCCGTTCCGCCGTGCGCCATACTTGCAGGCGCACGAAGTCCATCGCGCTTGCGCGCGCCGTCGGAACGGGGACGTGCCGTCATCGGCCTACAGCTTCACGAGCAGGACGGAGCGAACGTTCGACAGCCCGCGCAGCTCCTGGAGGGTGTCCCCTGCGATCTCGTGGTCCACGCTCCACAGCGCAAGCGCTTCGCCGTCGGCGAGGCCGACCTGCATGCGCGAGACGTTCACGTTGCGCTTGCCGAGGATGGTGCCCACCGCGCCGATCACGCCGGGACGGTCCTGGTTGTTCATGACGATGATGCGGCCATCGAGCTGCGCATCGAGGTCGTAGCCATCGAGGCCGACGAGCACCGGGTTGCCGCTTGCGCTGAGCGTGCCGGTCGCCGTGTGCAGGCCGCCTTCGCCCGACACCGTGACGCGCACGCTGCTCGTGAAGCGGCGGGGCGTCTCCTCGTACACCTCGATCACCTGGATGCCGCGCTCCTTGGCCTCGAAGGGCGCGCTGATCGCGTTCACCGGCTCTTCCAGGAAGCGCTCGAGGTAGCCCGCCACCACCGCGTTAGCGACGGGACGCACGCCGAACTCGCCGGCTTCGCCCGTGCACGTGATGCGCAGCTCCTTGACCTCGATCGGCTCGAGCTGGCCGAGCAGCTTGCCCAGCTTGCGCGCAAGGCCGAGGTACGGCTCGAGGCGCTTGGCGGCCTCGCCCGGCAGCGCCGGCACGTTCACGGCGTTCTTCACGGTGCCGTTGATCAAGTAGTCCGCGACCTGCTCGGCGATCTCGAGCGCGACGCGCTCTTGCGCTTCACCGGTCGAAGCGCCGAGGTGCGGCGTGAGGATGATCTTGTCGCTCTTCACCAGCGGGCTGTCGGCCTCGAGGGGCTCGTTGACGAACACGTCGAGCGCCGCGCCGCCGACGTGGCCTTCTTGAACGGCCGCGACGAGCGCCGCCTCGTCCACGATGCCGCCACGCGCTGCGTTCACGATCAGCACGCCCTTCTTCATCTTCTTCATCGAGTCGGCGTTCACGAGGTTCTTCGTGTCGGCCGTGAGCGGGGCGTGGAACGTGATCGCGTCGGCGCGCGAGAACAGCTCGTCGATCGACACCAGCTCGATGTTGAGGCTCTTGGCCTTCTCGGGGCTGAGGACCGGGTCGAACGCGATCACGTTCATCTTCAGCCCTTGGGCGCGGTCAGCCACGATCCGGCCGATGTTGCCCATACCGACCACGCCGAGCGTCTTGCCCGCGATCTCGGTGCCTTCGAACTTGCTCTTCTCCCACTTGCCGTTCTTCATCGAAGCGGTCGCTTGCGGGATCTTGCGAGCGAGCGCCATCAACAGGCTGAGCGCGTGCTCCGCGGTGGTCACCGCGTTACCCGTCGGCGTGTTCATCACGACGATGCCCTTGCGGCTCGCTGCCTGGACGTCGACGTTGTCCACGCCGATGCCGGCGCGGCCGATCACCTGCAGCGAGTCCGCGCGCTCGATGACCTTCGCGGTCACCTTCGAGCCGCTGCGGATCACGAGCCCGTCGTAGTCGCCGATCGCATCGGCCAGCTCGCTCTCCGAAAGGCCGGGGCGGTAGTCGACCGTGAGGCCGGTGGCCGAGCGCAAAATGGCCAGACCGGCGTCGCTGAGCTTGTCCGAAACGAGGACCTTCGCTGTCTTCATGATTTGCCCTGCTCTCGATAAAGGCGCGGCGCGTTTGCCGCGGAAAAATTGGCTGTTTGCGCGCCGCGGTCGGATCACCGCACGCAACCATGCCCTGGAGCGACCCTGTTTCGTTGGAAGTGGGTGCTCTCGGGCTGGGTGCGCCTACTAGGACTAGGCCTTTTTGGGCGCCGCGATCGCGGAAGAACGGCGGAGGGCTAGCACCGCGTCTGCTAGAGCGTCAAGCGCAGCGCGCATGCGCCGGCCGCTGTTTTCCTCGCCTCATTCGTCGTGTTTGGCGGGTGCGTTTCAAGGAAGCGGCCGGGCGCGTACCGAGCCCGCCGGGCACGTTGTGTGTCGGCATAGCGATCCGCACTTGACCTCACACCGCGATTCCTTTTTAACGCGTCCGGCGAGCGTACCCAGAGTGCCAGGGGACGCGCATCCGATGAGCGGAGACCCTGGCTTGACACGCGGGAAGCGTTGACCCTAGCCGTCGCCCCGGAGGACCACTGGTCGTAAGACCACGTCTCGACGGGCGCCGACTGGTGTGAGCGACCCGCGAAGCCGGCTAAGCAAGGGTCGGTCTTCTGCAGCGAGCGCACCGAATTCGGTGACGCGTAGCTGGTGTCAGGTAGCGACTCAGGAAACTACGCGTTCGCTTGTGTCGCTGAAGCGCGGTCTGTATAACGCGCGCGCTTCCGCGACCGGCTTGCGGCCGATGGAGCAACGAGCACGTCCATGCAGCTATTCCCGCGTGAACTGAACTACCTACCGCTCGCCGTGGCTGTCGGCATCGGCGGGATCGTTGGGCCCGTGGCGACCTTAGGCATTTGGTATTACTTCTCGCCGAAGAATACCCAGGTCGGTTACGCGCCCGAGCAGCCGATCCCGTACAGCCACAAGCTGCACGCCGACGAGCTCGGCATCGACTGCCGCTACTGCCATAGCAACGTCGAGCGCTCTCAAGAGGCCCAGATCCCCGCGACGCAGACCTGCATGGGCTGCCACGCGGTGGTGAAGAAGGACTCCGACCAGCTGGCCGCGCTGCGCGGCAGCTGGGCGTCGGGCAACCCGGTGCCGTGGGTCCGCGTGCACAAGCTGCCCGACCACGCCTTCTTCGATCACAGCGCGCACTTGGCGGCCGGCGTCGGCTGCGTCAGCTGCCATGGCCGCGTCGATCAAATGGAAGTGGTTCGTCAGGACCAGCCCTTGAGCATGGGCTTCTGCCTCGACTGCCACCGCGACCCGGCGCCGCACCTACGCCCGAAGAGCGAGCTGACCAACATGACCTGGAAGCCTGAGGGCCCCTCCGGAGATGAATCGGCCCAAGCCCATGAGCTGGCGGCCGCCGGCGTGAACCCGCCCGAGCATTGCACGGGGTGCCACCGATGACCCGATTGAACGTAATCAAGCCCGCTGCGCCCTCTTCGAAGGTCGCCGCGGAAAAGCCGGCCGCGCCCGCGGCGCAATCAGGCGCCAAGGTCTTTTGGCGTAGCCTCGAGGAAAAGGCCGACGCGCAGCGTAACGCCGAGGCGGCCCACGGCTCGGACGTCGTGAACCGAACGATCGACGCCTCGGAGCTGAGCCGGCTCAAGCGCCGCCACTTCATGACGCTGAGCGGCGCCATCGGCGCCCTGGCTACGCTCGAGGGCTGCATCCGCCGCCCGGTCGAGAAGATCCTTCCTTATACGGACGCGCCCTCGGCCGGTGACATGACCATCGGTCTGCCGTCGCACTACGCGACGGTGACGTCGCAGCGCGGCGAGGCCCTCGGCCTGCTCGTGAACAGCTACGAGGGCCGACCTACCAAGATCGAGGGCAACCCCGATCACCCGACGAGCGCCGGCTCGACCGATCTGTGGGCGCAGGCCACCGTGCTCGACCTCTACGACCACGAGCGGGCGCGCACTCCGAGCAAGAAGGGCGTCGCCAAGAGCTACGCCGACGCCGACGCCGCGCTCGACGCGGTCATCGCCGAGGCGCTCACGAACGGCGGTCAGGGCCTGCGCGTGCTGTCGCACCCGACGCTGTCGCCGACCTTCATCCGCCTGCGCGAGCAGGCCAAGAAGCGCTTCCCCCAGGCGCGCTTCCACACCTACGCGCCGGTGAGCGACGCGAACGTCTACGCCGGCACGCGCATCGCGTTCGGCCAGCCGCTCGCTGTGGTACCCGCATTCCAGAGCGCGAAGGTCATCCTGTCGCTCGACAGCGACTTCCTGCTGACCGAGACGGGCTCGGTGCTCGCGGCGCGCCAGTTCGGCGACTCGCGGCACATGGAGTCCGCGGCCGGCGAGATGAGCCGGCTGTACGTGGTCGAGCCGTCGATGTCGCTGACCGGCGCGAACGCCGATCACCGCCTGCGCCTCGAGGGTCGCGCCATCGGTGCATACCTCAAGGCGCTCGCTGCTGAGCTGGCAGGGCAGGGCGCCGAGATCGGCGTGTCCGCGGGCGGTGGCGAGGTCGCGGGCGTGCCGGCGAGCTGGATCAAGAGCGTCGCCAAGGACCTGCTCGCCAACCGCGGAGCGTCGCTCGTCGTGGTCGGCTCGCGCCAGCCCGCCGCGGTGCACGCACTGGCTGCTGCCGTGAATCGCGGCCTCGGCAACGCCGGCAAGACGGTCACGTACGTGAGGCCGCTCGACGGCGCGGACGTGGATCCGTTCGAGGACATCAAGGCGCTCGCCGCCGACCTCGCGTCGGGCAGCGTGAAGACGCTGATCGTGCTCGGCGGAAACCCGGCCTACGACGCGCCGGCCGACGCGGGCTTTGCCGCCGCGCTGGCCAAGGTGCCGACGAGCATCGCGGTCACGGACCGCGTGGACGAGACGGCTTCGCTTGCCACCTGGCACATCCCGCTCGCCCACGAGCTCGAGACCTGGGGCGACGCGCAGTCGCGCTCGGGCAGCTACGCGGTGCAGCAGCCCTTGATCGCGCCGCTGTTCAATGCGCGCGCGGCGATCGAGATCCTCGGCAAGCTTGCCGGCGAGACCGACACCAGCAGCTACGCGCTCGTGCGCACCACGGTGAGTGGCCTCGGCGGTAGCGATGAGCTCGCGTGGCAGCGCCTCGTGCAGCGCGGCTCCGGCCCCGTGAGCGGCTTCGAAACGCTCGGCGGTCTTTCTGTGGCGAACGACGCGGTCACGCAGGCCATCGGCGCGCTGCCCGGGCCGTCCGCGGCCGGTGAGCTCGAGGCCGTGTTCCTCGCCGACAACAAGCTGTTCGACGGCCGTTACGCGAACAACAGCTGGCTGCAGGAGCTGCCCGACCAAGTCACGCGCATCTGCTGGGACAACGCGGCGCTGATCGCGCCGAGCACGGCCAAGCAGCTGGGCATCGAGAACGGCGACATGATCAAGGTCACCGTCGGCTCGACTTCGATCGAGATCGTGGCCTGGAAGCAGCCCGGCCAAGCGCCGAGCACCGTCGGCCTGCCGCTCGGCTGGGGCCGCACCAAGGGCGGCACGACCGCCGCGGGCGCCGGCTTCGACGTCTACCCGCTCCGCACCTCGAGCGCGCCGCACTACGCGCCCGCGAAGATCGAGAAGCTCGGCAAGAAGTACCCGCTCTCGCAGACGCAGGAGCACGACTCGATGGAGGGCCGCCCGCTCGCCATCGACGCGACGCTCGACGAGTACAAGAGCCAGCCCGACTTCGGTCAGTGGGCGACGCCGGACATGTCGGTCGCGCCGCTGTGGAAGCCTCAGGATTACTCCGAGGGCCACCAGTGGGGCATGGTCATCGACCTCAACTCGTGCACCGGTTGCGGCGCGTGCATCGTGGCCTGCAACGCCGAGAACAACATCCCTACGGTCGGTAAGGAGCAGGTCGCACGCGGCCGCGAGATGCACTGGCTGCGCATCGACCGCTACTACGCCGGCGACGAGGCCGAGCCCGAGGTCGCGCTGCAGCCGGTGGCTTGCCAGCACTGTGAAGAAGCGCCGTGCGAGAACGTGTGCCCCGTCAACGCGACCGCGCACAGCCCCGAGGGCCTGAACGACATCGCGTACAACCGCTGCATCGGCACGCGCTACTGCATGAACAACTGCCCCTACAAGGTGCGGCGGTTCAACTTCCTGAACTTCAACCTCGAGGTTCCCGAGACGCGCAAGATGCAGTTCAACCCGCAGGTCTCGGTCCGCTTCCGCGGCGTGATCGAGAAGTGCAGCTACTGCGTGCAGCGCATCCAGAACGCGAAGATCGGAGCGCGCCGCGAGGAGCGCCCGCTCAAGGACGGCGACGTCGTCACCGCCTGCCAGCAAGCCTGCTCCGCGAGGGCCATCGTGTTCGGTGACATCAACGACAAGACCAGCGCCGTCTCGAAGGCGCGCGCGGTCGACCGCAACTACGCGCTCTTGTCCGACGTCGGTACGCGTCCCCGTACGCGCTACCTCGGCAAGATCCGCAATCCCAACCCGGAGATGAAGGGATGAGCGCCGACAAACCCATTGCAGAGATTGGCGAAGAGCCGCTCTTTGCGCCGCACGTCACCCCCGCGGTGATCTCGGACCAGGTGAGCAGCGTGACCGAGCGCGAAGCGCCGCTCGGCTGGTGGATCTACTTCGGCATCTCGCTGCTGTTCCTGGGCCTACTCGGCATCTCGGTCGGGTACCTGTTTTGGACCGGTATCGGCGCCTGGGGTAACAACAGCCCGGTCGCCTGGGCGTGGGACATCACGAACTTCGTGTGGTGGATCGGCATCGGCCACGCCGGCACGCTGATCAGCGCGATCTTGTTCCTGTTCCGGCAGAAGTGGCGCACCTCGGTCAACCGCTTCGCCGAGGCGATGACCATCTTCGCCGTCATGTGCGCGCTGCTCTTCCCGTCGATCCACGTCGGTCGTCCGTGGCAGCTGCACTACGCGTTGCCGATCCCGAACCAGATGGGCATGTGGCCCAACTTCAAGAGCCCGCTGCTCTGGGACGTGTTCGCGGTCTCGACCTACGCCACGGTCTCGATCCTGTTCTGGTACGTGGGCCTCGTGCCGGATCTCGCGACGCTGCGCGACCGGACGACCTCCAAGGTCAAGCAGATCGCCTACGGGATCTTCGCGCTGGGCTGGCGCGGGTCGCACCGGAACTG
>Ga0190269_10000448_pt1 | contig 21339 bp, 17 predicted proteins | sample Popmic249IS_FD_133749 | JGI IMG/M metagenome (GOLD analysis project Ga0190269, IMG submission 133749) | Populus adjacent soil microbial communities from riparian zone of Blue River, Arizona, USA - 249 IS | ecosystem: Environmental > Terrestrial > Soil > Riparian zone | place: USA: Arizona... | reverse complement strand
GTCGGGCTCGCACTGCCTGCCGTCGGCGACGCCGTGGCCGGCGTGGTGTCTCTCGGGATGTTGTTTCTGGCCGTGCAGTACCGCGTGCCCACGCGCGTCATCGTCGTGATGGTGTTCAACGTCGCCGTCGATGCCGCTGTCGGCGGCATCCCGATCGTTGGCGACGCGTTCGACTTCGTGTGGAAGGCCAATGAGCGCAACTTCGCGCTCCTGATGCGCCACCGCGGCGACGTGCCGCGCGAGCGCTCGTTCGGTCACCTGCTCGCGGCAGCGGCGCTCATGCTGCTCGGCCTCGCGTGTGTGCTCGCGCCGATCGCCGGCATCGTGTGGCTGCTGCTCCTACTCTAAATCCCCGAGCAGCCGTAAATCTCGAACGTGGCAGGCTCCGTGCTGATCGGCGCCACGACGTGACGCGTGATCGCGGAGCTGGCATCGCTCGCGATGTTGGCGCAGTAGATGCTGCCCCGCAGCACGTCTTTCTCGATCCGCAGGCTGACCTGACACGGCCGATCCTCCGACGGGTCGCCGCTGCCGCACGCGCCTTCGTAGGTGTTCGCGCCTTCGACGACGCGCACCGAGCACGGCCCGTCCGTCTCTTCGCCGAGGCTCGCGTCGTCGAGCTCGAGCGAGTAGCTGCGCGCGCTGTCCGAGCTCTCGTGCACGATGCTGAACGCCACGCGCTTGGTGCCCGACTTGGTGTCGGCTGCGCAGCTGAGCTTGAAGCCCGCCTCGTCGTCGACGGCCTTGACGTTGCGCGCCGCCTCGTCCACCGCGCGCGGCTGGCAGCTGATGCAGCGTACCTGATAGGACATCCCAACGTATACGGTGGGCGTGGTGTCGCTGGTACAACCGACGACACAAGAGCCAAGCAAGAGCAAGATCCCCAGGGTGCGCATGGGACCCGAGCGTATCCCGGGCCTCACCACAACGGCAAGCTGCCGGCGAAGGCCTCGTGCAGGCGGCTATACGGCGCCCACCGCGTCGAGGCCCCGCTGCAGATCGGCGATCAGGTCCGCCTCCGCCTCGAGCCCCACCGACAGCCGCACGAGCCCCTCCGAGATGCCCAGCTCGGCCCGCGCCTCCGCCGGGATCGAGGCGTGCGTCATGCTGGCGGGATGCTCGATCAGCGACTCGACCCCACCCAGGCTCTCCGCGCACACAAACAGGCGCGTGGTCTCGAGCAGAGCGCGCGCCGCGGCCATGCCGCCCCGCAGCTCGCAGCTGATCATGCCGCCGGCCGCCGCCATCTGCTGCTTCGCGAGCGCGTGCTGCGGATGCGACGCGAGCCCGGGATACAGCACGCGCAGCACCTGGGGCTGCCGCTCCAGATACGTCGCGACCGCCTGCGCGAGCAGCGAGTGCTGGCGCATCCGCACCGGCAACGTCTTGAGCCCGCGCAGCACCAGATAGCAGTCGAACGGCGACGGCACCGCGCCGATCGCGTTCTGCAAGAAGCGCAGGCGCGTGGCGAGCGCAGCGTCGCTCGTGAGCACGATGCCTGACACCACGTCGCTGTGCCCGTTCAGGTACTTGGTGCTGGAATGGACCACAGCGTGTGCGCCGAGCTCGATCGGTCGCTGCAAGAGCGGCGTCGCAAACGTGTTGTCCACGATGAGCGAGACGCCGTGCTCCTTGCACAGGCGGCCCATGGCGGCGAGGTCCACCAGCTTGAGCAACGGATTGGTGGGCGTCTCGACCCAGAGCATCTTGGTGTTGGGGCGCAGCGCCGCGCGCACGCGCTCGGGCTGGGTCAAATCGACGCGAGTGAACAGGAGGCCTTGCGGCGCGAACACCTTGTCCATCAGACGGAACGTGCCTCCATACACGTCGTCCGATGCGATCACATGATCGCCCGGTGACAACGTACCGAGCAGCGCAGCGCTGCCCGCCGAGCCCGATGCGAACGCGATGCCCTGCTCTGCCCCTTCGAGCGCAGCCACGCAGCGCTCCAGCATGCGCCGCGTCGGATTGTCCGTCCGCGAATATTCGAAGCCGCGATGTTGGCCAGGCCCCTGCTGCGCGAACGTCGATGAAAGATGGATCGGTGGCATGACCGCACCGGTCTCTGCGTCCGGGGCTTGTCCCGCGTGAATGGCCAGGGTGTCCAGCTCGAATGATGTGTGCATCTCGGCTCCTCTGCGCCGCGAGGGCGCTCGCACCCGATAAGGCGCGGACCTTTGGGGCTTTTGCTTGCCGTACAAGGTCGTTCTTGCACAATAGCCCGCGTCATGCGCGTCTCCAAACTGCTCACGCCCGACCTCAAGACCACCCTGGAGGAAGAGCCAGAGCAATTGCAAGACGCGCTGTCCGAGGTCCACGCCGAGGACATCGCCGCGGTGCTCGTCGAGGAGCTCGACCCCGAGGAAGCCGCGCAGGTCGTGGAGCGCTTGCCCGTCGAGCAAGCGGCCGAGGTGCTCGAGCGCCTCCCCGAAGAGCTCCGCATCAGCATGCTGGGGCACTTCAAGCCGGAGACCTCCGCCGAGATGTTGAGTGAGATGGCGCCCGACGATCGCGCCGATCTCGTGAACGAGCTGCCGCGTTCGCTGCGCGAGTCGATCCTCTCCGAGCTGCAGAAATTCGAGCCCGAGGTCGCCGAAGAGACCCGCGTGCTCGCCAGCTACGGCGAGGACACCGCGGGCGGCATCATGACCACCGAGTTTCTGTCACTCGGTCCGGGCATGAGCTGCCACAAGGCGATCGAAGAGGTGCGCCGCATGGCGCAGGAGCAGAACCCCGAGCAAATCTACTCGCTGTACGTGGTGGATGCGGGCCGCCTCGTGGGCGTGTTGTCGCTGCGCGACCTGATCCTCGGTGAGCCGAGCGCCTCGATCGCGATGTACGTGAACGACAACGTGGTCAAGGTGAGCCCCGAGACCGATCAGGAAGAGGTCGCGCGCACCATGGCGAAGTACGACCTCACGGCCGTGCCCGTCGTGGACCACGAAGGCCAGATGCTCGGCGTGGTGACGGTCGACGACGTCGTGGACGTGGTCATCGAGGAGGCCAACGAAGACGCGCAGAAGATGGCCGCCGTGGTGCCCGTCGATCAGTCGTACATGGACATCACGTTCCTCACCTTCGTGCGCAGCCGCGCCACGTGGCTCGTGGTGCTGTTCTTCGGTGAGCTGCTGACGGCCAACGTGATGCAGCACTACGAGTCGGAGATCGCGGCGCTGATCGATCTCGTGATCTTCGTGCCGCTGATCATCTCCTCCGGCGGCAACAGCGGCTCGCAGTCGTCGTCGCTGATCATCCGCGCGCTGGCGCTCGGGCAGATCGCGCCTGCCGACTGGGTGAAGGTGTTCTGGCGCGAGCTGCGCGTCGGCATCGCGCTCGGCGTCTTGCTGTCGATCGTGGGCTTTCTCCGCACGCTCCTGCTCGGCGAGTCCACGCACCCGCTCGTGATGGGCATCGTGGTGGGCTCGAGCCTCATCGCGGTCGTGACGCTCGGCACGCTCGTGGGCTCGCTCATGCCACTACTGATCAAGCGCCTCGGCCTCGATCCCGCGGTCTCGTCCACACCGTTCGTGGCCTCACTCGTGGATGTATTCGGGCTCGCGGTCTACTTCACCGTGTCGCGCGTGGTGCTCAACTATATGGCTTGAGCATGCCGTGCTGCTCGGCGAGCTCGCGCACCACAGGCAGCACGGCCGCGAATGCCGCACTGTTGCAGGCCAAGATCCCGCGCCGCGTGCGCACGTCCTCGCGTGCGTACACGATGGGATCACCAGCCAGATCCGTGAAGCGCCCGCCCGCCGCTATCAGCAGCGCCTCCGGAGCACACGTGTCCCACGCGCTCGACTTGTCTGACATATGTACATACAAATCGGCGTTTTGCTGCGCGATGTGACCGACTTTCAGGCCGACCGAGCCACTCGCGCTCTCGCGCGTCATGCCGAGGCGCTGCATCAGCTCACCCGTGGCGCGCGGCCGATGGGAGCGCGACACGATCAAGCCCAGCTCGCTCGGCTCTGCCCGCGCGCTCACCTGCAGCGCGCGCCGCTGCCCGCGCGCTTCGAGCCAGGCGCCCTGCCCCACGACGCCGGCGTACAGCAGGTCCTCGCTCGGTTGCAGCACCACGCCGAGCTGCGCGCGCCCTTCCACGGCGAGGCCGATCATCACCGAGAACTCTCCGTTCTTGGCCACGAACTCCTTCGTGCCGTCCAGCGGATCCACGTACCAAATGCGCGGTCGGCTGAGCACGGAGGGTGCGTGCTCACTCTCCTCGGCGATGATGCCGTCCTCCGGGAACGCCTCGCGCAGCCGCGCCACGATCAGCGCGTTCGCGCGCCGATCGGCCTCGGTCACCGGGTCACTCTGGCCCTTGCCCTTGAAGTCCACGCTGAACTCGGTCGCGTAGATCTCCAACAATATGCTCGCGGCCTCGCGTGCGATGGCAACTGCCGTGCTCTGTTCTTTCTCCCACATGCCGGACCAGCTTACACCAGCAACACGGCCACCGCTCCCGTTCCGCCGAGACTCGCGTGCGCGGTGGCAAAACCCCGGACGAGCGGTGCGCACAAGCCCTGCGTGAGCGCCTCGACGAGCGCCGGCAGGAGCACACCGTTGCCGTCCTCCGAGTGCAAGCCTTTGCCGACGATGATCAAAAGATGCCGCGCACCGCGGCGATGGTGCAGGCGCACGAACGACGCGACAGTGTCGCTCACTTCGGCTGCGCGCTTGCCGTGCAGATCGAGGCTGGCCTCCGCGGCAAAGCCCTTGCCGCTGAGCTTCGCCACGACCTTGCTGGAAGCCTCGCTGCGATAGGCCTGCACGAACTCCTCCTCGCGCTTGATCTTGAAGTGCACGCCGCCGGAGACGAGCGCAGCGAGCCGCTTGCGCGCTGCCAGCTCTTCGGCGCGATCTTGCTCCGATGCGCGCTTGCGACCGGGACTGGGCGTGACCAGCTTGCGCGAGGGTTTTGCAGCCAGTGGCCGCGCGCCCGCGTACGCGTCGTTCAGCATGCGCAGCTCGGTCGCGGGGCTCTCTCCCAAGGGGTCCGACTTGCTCACAGGTGGGCGCATGGACGCAGGCCGCAGGGATTCCGGACCGGGGGGCGGCAAGGTGCGCGGCAGCGGAGGCTTGCCCGCAGCCGGTGTGCTCTTGAGCGAAACATTCGCAGCCTTCAGCAGGCTGCCGAGCGAGGTGGTGGCTTCTGGGGCCGGAGCGGCTTTAGCTGGTTTGTCAGAGTCGCTACCGTGTTTACGCCGCCGAGCCATACCGTCGCTCTCCCTTGTAGATAACCCTACACCGCCGTGCAACGCGCAAACAACGCCTGGCGCTTGACCAGGCAGCCGCTCGGCGCGTTCAATGAGAGCGAGCGTGTTTTCCATCCTCATCACGGAAAAGGGCGGTGCCCAACGCCAGCTCGACTTCGAGGCGGCGGAGATCGGCATCGGGCGGCTCGAGGACAACGACCTCTGCCTGCCCAAGAACAACGTGTCCAAGCATCACGCGCGCCTCGTCTTCAAGGACGAGCGCTACGTGATCGTGGACCAGAAGAGCACGAACGGCACCTACGTCAATGGCCGGCGCATCACGGGCCCCATGGTGGTGCGCCGCGGCGACAAGATCTACATCGGTGACTTCATCCTGACCCTGGCCGGGATGGCGGGCACCGACGGCGTCGCGGCGCGTGAGTTCGGCCCACTGACCGCGGGCCCCGCGAGCACGCTCGATCCGACCACGCCGAAGCGCCCGAGCGCGATCACGCACAATCGCTTCCCCGCCGAGCTCAAGCGCACCCAGCCCGAGCGGCGCAAGCCTGCTGACCCGAACGCCAAGGCCGGCCCGACCACGCCTCCGCCCGTGCCGCGTCCGAGCCCTTCGCCTCCGCCCTTGCCGCGCAGCTCCAACCCGCCGAGCCTCACCGCCACGACGCCGCAGCCCGTGCTCGGCGCCACGGTGCCGCCGCAAGGAGCTGCAGGGCCGACGATGCCTGCTCCCGGTTTTCCAGATCTGCCGCCGAGCGCTGCGAGTGAGCAGCCGCCCTCGGCTGCAACGGTCGCGCGCAGCTTGCGGGTCAAGCCGCGCGACCGCCAGAGTAACCCCGGCGAGCCGATGGCGACCCGCACGGAGCAGGATCCCGTGGACCGCAGCCTGCTCGAAGACGTGGATAGCGCGCAGGCCGCTGCGCTGAGCGGGTTGACCTCGCCGGCCGTGCTCGCGCCGTCGGTGCGCCTGCAGGGCGCGCTCAGCTTGTTGATGGAGCGGCTGGCCACGCACATGAACGTGGCGCGGCCCGAGGAGAGCGCGTTTCCCTCGGAGCAGCAGCCCGTGCTCGAGCGTCTGCTCGATCAGCTCGCCGAAGAGGGCACGCTCGGACCGGACATCGATCGGCAGTATCTCCGCGAGGCAGCCATCAGCGAGGCCGTCGGCCTCGGCCCGCTCGATCGCCTGCTCGCGAACCGCGCCGTGCGCGAGATCGTGGTGGACGGGCCCACACGCGTGCTGGCCGACGCGGGCGGAGGCCTGACACCCGTGAGCTCGTTCTTCTCGGACGACGCCGCGGTGCTCGTGACGGCCCGGCGCCTCATGCATCGCGCCGGCCAGCGCCTCGAGCCGGAGCAGCTCGTGCACGAGGCGCAGCTCCCGAACGGCGGTGCGGTGCAAGTGCTCTTGCCGCCGCTCTCCCCGAAGGGCCCGCTGATCGCCGTGCGCTGCGCGATCCGCGCGCAGAGCAGCCCCGAGAGCTTCGTGACCGACGGCGTCTTGTCGAGCGAGATGCTGGCGCACCTGCGCAGCGCGATGCAGCAACGCAAAAACGTGCTGGTGCTGGGCCCCGCGGGCGCTGGCGTGAGCCTCGTGCTCGCCATGTTGACGCGCCTCTTGCCCGAGCACGAGCGCGTCGTGGCGATCGAGCAGGTGCCGTCGGCGAGCCTCTTGAACCCGCAGGTGCTGCCGCTGTCGCGGCGCGCGCTTCCGCACACGGGGCTCGACGAGCTGCTGTCGCGCGGGGCGCTCCTGCGCTACGACCGGCTCCTGCTCGACGACCTTCAGCCGCACGACATCTATCACGCGCTCTTCGCCGCCGCTGGCAGCCGCGGCGCGCTGCTCGGGCTACACGCGCCGAACCAGGAGGTCGCTCGCAGCTTGATCGAGCACGCGGCGCGCAGCGAGCGCACGTCCAGCGGCCTGCCGGGGCCGCTCGTGGCTGCAGCCCTGCAGCTGCTGGTGCACGTCGGTGCGGACTCCGCCGGCGCGCGCAGGATCCTCGGCATGAGCGAGCTGCGCCTCACGCCCTCCGGTACGGTCGAGCTGCGCCCCCTGTTCCATCACGACGGCAAAGGCTTCGTGACCAGCGGGACGAGTTTTCTCGGCTCTTGATCGGTGCTACATGGCGCTCTCACGTGTGCGGCGCCGGCGCTGCGCACGGCCGCGGGCCGTGACCAGCACGCCGTGGCGAGCACAGAGGGATAGGCATGGTAGAGATCCGCAAACCCGAGTACGGCTCCACGCTCGACCGCTTCCTGTTGGAGAGTCAGCGCGCATTTCCAGACGCCAAGGGCGAGTTTACGCAGCTGTTCCAGCAGCTTGCCCTGGCGGGAAAGATCATCGCGAGCCGCGTCAACCAGGCTGGTCTGGCTGGCCTGCTCGGGCATACGGGCAAGGTCAACGTCCAGGGCGAGACCGTCCAGAAGCTCGACGAGTTCGCGAACGACACCCTGATCCGCGCCATCGAGGGCGGCGGCCAGGTGTGCGTGATGGCCAGCGAAGAGAACGAAGATCCGATCCCCATCCCCACGCGCTATCCGAAGGGCAAATACGTGTTGATGTTCGATCCGCTCGACGGCTCCACCAACATCGACGTCAACATCTCCATCGGCACCATCTTCTCCGTGCACAAGCGCGTGAGTGAAGACGGCGAGCCGGGCCTCACGGATTGCCTGCAGCCGGGCCGCACGCAGCTGGCCGCGGGCTACATCATCTACGGCTCGTCGTGCATGTTCGTGTTCACCACGGGCCACGGCGTTCACGGCTTCACGCTCGACCCAACGGTCGGCGAGTTCTTCCTGTCGCACCCGGACATCCGCATGCCCGAGCGCGGCAAGATCTACTCGGTGAACGAGGGCAACGAAGCGGTGTGGGAGGACGACGTGCGCGCCTGGGTGGACTGGCTCAAGACGCCGGACAAGGCGGCAGGCCGGCCCTACAGCTCGCGCTACATCGGCACGTTGGTCGCGGACTTCCACCGCACGTTGATGAAGGGCGGCATCTTCGCCTACCCCGCGGACAAGAAGAACAAGAACGGCAAGCTGCGCCTGCTCTACGAAGCGGCGCCGATGGCCCTGCTCGCGCAGCAAGCTGGGGGCATCGCGAGCACCGGCAAACAACCGGTGCTGGACGTCGTGCCCACGGAGCTGCACCAGCGCGTGCCGCTCTACATCGGCAGCAAGCTGGACGTCGAAGATTGCATCGGCAAGCTCGCGCGCTGATTCTGGCCCAGGCCCGCGCGTGTGCGGTAGGCTGCGGGCCTGGACCTCGAACGACACCTGGATGATCCGGAGCGGCTGGAGCGCTGGTATCGCGAGCAGCCCGAGCGCTTCGTGGCCGCGCTCCAGCAGCTGTCAGCGGCGCACGCCGAACACGTTCTGGTCCGGGCGTGGCGCGCGCGGCTCGAGCTCGCCGTCACGCCGAGCGCGGCCGCGCCCGAGCCGCGCGCAGCCGGATGGTCCATGGTCGTGGCGCTCGCGTGCTTCGCGGGCTTGTGCGCGCGGTTGTTGTTTCTGGGATCCCAGTACAACGGAACCGATCGCCTGATCCGGGGCGGCGCGTACGTCGTGCTCGTGCCGCTCGGCGTCCTGTGGTACCGCGAGCGTCCGCGCACGCGCACGGAGTTGTACGCCGCTGGCGCTGCGCTCGCGAGCTTGCCGCTCGCGATCTTCGTACAGTACGAGAAGTCTCAAAGCGGACTCTTGCTGTTCGCACACTTGCCCGTGTTCCTCGCGGCGCTCCTGGCCATGCTCTTTCCGCGTGGCAGCGAGCGCGCGATCGAACGCGCGGAGTTTCTCGCCATGCTCGCGGAGGCCGCGATCATCACCCTGGCCCTGCTGTTCGGCGGTGTGCTCTTGACGATGCTCACCATGGGCGTGTTTTCGCTCATCGAGCTGCAGATCAGCGAGTTCTACATCCCGAACGTCGTCGTGCCCTGCGCCGCGGCCGCGCCGATCATCGCCGCAGGCCTCGAGCGCGCGCGCTCGCAGCGGGGTGAGCGGCTCGGCCCGGCGCTCGCGCGCATCTTCTCGCCGCTCGCGCTCGCCACCCTGCTCAGCTACGCGATCGCCGTCGTCGGGACGCGGCGCAATCCCTACCAGGATCGAAACTCGCTCGCGATGTTGTACATGATGCTGCTGGCCACGGCCGTGCTCGTGACCTTGATGCTGCAGACCCCAAACAAGCAGGGCCCGAAGCGCGGCGTGATCCTGCTCGCGAGCGCCATCGCCGCGCTGTCGGTCGCAGTGGACGGACTGGCGTTATCCGCCATCATCTACCGCTTCGCGTCGTTCGGGTTCTCTCCCAATCGCGTCGCCGTGCTCGGCGGCAACCTGCTGTTGTTCAGCTATCTGCTGGGCCTGACAGTCCAGCTCGTGCGCGCGCACAAGGCCGGCACCTCGGCCTGCGCGCAGCGCTGGATCGGCGGCTTCATCCCCGTGTTCGGTGCGTGGGCCGCGTTGTGGGTCTTCGTCTTGCCGGCGCTGTTCGGTTATCGCTGACGGCGCAGCGCCTCGCTGATCAAGAGCGCCTTGTCTTCCACGAGGCCCGCCGACTCGCCCCGCTCGAGCAGCGTCTTCAGGTTGCACACGACGATCGCAAAGCCTTGCGTCGCTTCGAGCGCCGTCTCGAGCGCCTCCGCAGCTGAGCCGCCGAAGCCGCTGTTTTCGACCGCGAGCACGGTGAAGCCATCCGCGCGCGACTCGAGCTGGAAGGTCAGCTTCGTGCCATCCGACCAATCGATCAGAATGCGCGAGCTCGGCACGAGCTCGCGTACGTTGCAGTCGACGGTGGAGCCCTGCACCTTGAACTCCCAGTGCACCGTCTTGCCGGCCTCGAGCGGAGCGGACGCGCTCGACAGCCAGAACTTCGTGAGCTGCTCGGGCCGCGTGAGCGCGGCGAAGACCTCCGCTGCGGGTCGCCGGATCAAGAGCTTGACCTTCGCGCTGGGTGGCTTGCTGGAGCTCACGGTGTCACCTGTTCGATGGATCGCGTTGTGGCGCTTCTGCTGGCTGTGGTGCGGAGGTCCCGTCGGACGGCGCGGCGCGGCGCGTCTCGGTGATTCGGTTCGTCTGGATGGGCACCTGTTGCTGCTGGCCTTCCACCGTCACCTGCGTTTGGCTCGGGATCACCTTACGTTCCGTGCGCACTTCCGCCTGGACACGCTCCGGCGCCTGGCTCGCCTCCAGCTCGCGCCGCGCGCGCTCGGCGTCAGCGTTGTATTTCTGAGCAGCCTCCTGCGCCTCTTTCGCCTCTTGTTGGACCTGGCGCTGCTCGTTTTTCACGGCCTCCTTCAGCTCGTTGCGCTGCGCCGTGACGTCGTCGGTCACGCCGCGCTCGGCCAGCGCAAGCTTCTCCTCTAGCTGCACGACCTCCGACTTCTTCTGTTCCAGCTCGCGGCGCAGCTCCTCGGCCACCTTCGGGCTCGCGTTCTGCGCCGCCTTGAGATCGGTGACCTCGTTCTGCACGCTCGTGCGACGCTCGCAACCGAGCGCGCACAGCGCCCCGCATACCATGAGTATCCCGGACCACCTCGGCGTCATGTGATTCCTCCCGTAAGCTCGCGCTGCCCGCGCCGAATGCGCGCGCTGGCGCTGAGCAGACGAGGTACAAAAAGCGCGCCAGTCCGTTCGAGCCGACGTCGAGCTTCGGTGGGGGCCCACCAGCGCAAGGCTGCCTCGCTCTACTGTCGCGCGCTCAGGTCGTTGCGGCAGCCGCCGTGGCATCCGTCACGAGCTGCTCGAGCTCGCGCATGGACAGCACCTGCTCTACGTCCAACACGGCGACGAAGCAGCCCGTGAAGTTGAGCATCTCTGCCACGAAGTCCGAGCGCAGACCCGCACCGAAGGCCGGCCGCGGCTCGATCTGCGCGGCGTCCACCTCGAGCGCTTCGCGCACCGTGTCGACGATCAGGCCGATCGGCTGCGGCGCATCTGGCTGTCCCATCTCCACGACCATCACGCACGTGCGCCGGCCAAATGCGCTCGGCCCGCGCCCGAGACGCGCCGCGAGGTCGACGACCGGCACCACCGAGCCGCGCAAGTTGAGCACGCCCGGCACGGCCGCGGGCGCGAGCGGGATGCGCGTGATGCTCTGCAGACCGATCACCTCGCGGATCAGCCCGATCCGCACCGCGAACAGCTCGTCGCCGAGCGTGAACGTGAGGTACTGCGACGTGCCGGGCGCGGCCGCGCTGGGTCGAGACACGCTGCGGACGAGTGCATCGCTCATGCCGCGCGCTCCTCAGAACTGGTGAAACGAATCGCCGTCCGAGCCGTTGCCGCGCGTGGCGACGTGCTTGTGCGGCGCGGGGGCGGCGTGCGCCGCCGCCACCGGCTGCGCAGCGAACGCGCCGTTGTCATTGTCGGCGCTGACGCGGAAGAACTGCATCATGTTCTGCAGCTGCGCCGCGTGCGTGCTCATGGACTGCGCCGTGGACGACAGCTGATGCGACGCCGAGGCGTTGGTCTGCGTCGTCTGTGTGACCTGCGTGATCGCCGAGTTGATCTGCTCGATGCCGCCGCTCTGCTCGCGCGATGCGGCCGCGATCTCCTGCACGAGATCGGCGGTGCGCGTGATCGACGGCAAGAGATCCGCGAACAGACGCCCCGCGCGCTCCGCCCGGCTCACGCTGTTCTCGGCCAACGTGCCGATCTCCTGCGCGGCCACCTGGCTGCGCTCCGCGAGCTTGCGGACCTCTGCAGCCACGACCGCGAAGCCCTTGCCGTGATCGCCCGCACGCGCGGCTTCGATCGCCGCGTTCAGCGCGAGCAGGTTCGTCTGGTACGCGATGTCGTCGATGATGCCGATGCGCGTCGCGATCTGCTTCATCGCTTCCACGGTCTGCATCACGGCCTCGCCGCCGTCGCGCGCGTCCTTCGCGGACTTCGCCGCGATGCCGTCGGTCACCTTGGCGTTCTCCGTATTCTGCGCCACGGCGGCGGACATCTCTTCCATGGACGAGCTGGTCTGCTCCGTGCTCGCCGCCTGCTCGGTCGCGTTCTGGCTGACGAGCTGCGCCGAGGCGTTCACCTCCTCGGAAGCGCGCGCCAATGTGTTGGCGGACTTGCGCACCTGACCCACGATGGTCGCGAGCTTCTGCACCATGTCCTGCACCGCGCCGAGCAAGCTGTCGTGATTGGTCGCCTCGATCTTCAATGTCAGGTCACCCTCGGCGACCTTGCCCACGACCAGGCTCGCGTACGCGGGCTCGCCGCCGATCTGGCGCCCGATGCGGCCCGCGACGAACGTGCCTGCCAGGGTGGCGAGCACGAAAGACAGCAGCATCAAGCACGACATGATCGTGAGCGCGCGCGAGACCTGGGCCTCTGCGCTCTCGTAGCTCTTCTTCGCGAGCTGCTCGTTCAAGTCCGTCAGGTCGAGCAGAATCTTCTCGACGTGCTTCGCCACTTTGAAGGCCTCGCCGTAGCTCAGTACGGCGGCCTCTTCGAGCTTGCCCGCCTCGCCGAGCTTGCGCGCCCGCTCGTTCAGCTCCAGATAGCCGGGGATCTGCCCTTCCAGCTCGCGCACGAGCACCCGCTCCTCCGGCGTGATGGGCCGCGAGAGATAGGACTTCAATGCGCTCTCGTACTGCTGCCACGAGCGCTCGGCGCGCCCGCGCACCTCCGTGAGCTGCTCCGGGTCGCGCAAGGTCAGCATGCGCACGTACGAGCGTGTATGCACCGCCTGCGCAGAGCGCGCGCGCCCCAGGTCGTCGATTGAGCGCAGGTGCGTGCCGTAGATGTCCGACAGGTTGGTCGCGATGCTGCGGTTCACCGACAGCCCGAACAGCCCGACGACCACGTTGAGCAAGGCGCCAAACAGCACGGCGAACAGGATCTTGTTCTTCAAACGCAGGCTCTCAAACCAACCCATGATGCACTCCAGTCAGCGTTACACGGCCCGCGCGCGCGGCGAGGACGAGGCCTGCTCGGCGCGAGCGACCAATGTGGGAACATCGAGAATCAGCGCGACGGTACCGTCGCCCAAGATGGTCGAGCTGCTCACGGCGCGATTGCCGCGAAACAGCTGGCCGAGCGGCTTGATCACGGCCTGCATGTCGCCGATCAACCGATCGACGACGACGCCCACGCGGCGCGCGCCGTGCGCCACCACGACGAGGCTCTCGCGCGCGCCAGCGAGCGGCGGCATGCCGAACACCTCCCGCAGCCGCACGTACGGCAGCGGCTCGCCGCGCAAGCTCATGATCGTCTGCGTCCCGGCCGCTTCCACCTGCGTCATGCCGATGCACTCGACCACGCTCTCGAGCGGCAGCACGAACGTGCTGTCCCCGAGCGCGATTTGGAAGCCGTCGACGATCGCGAGCGTGAGCGGCAGGCGGATGCGGAAGCGCGTGCCGCGACCGAGGCGCGTGGCGATGTCGATCTCACCGCGCAGCTGCTCCACGGCGCGCTTCACGACGTCCATGCCCACGCCGCGCCCGGACAACCCCGTCACCTGCTCCGCCGTGGAAAACCCGGGCAAGAAGATGAGCTGGTACACCTGCGCGTCGCTCAGGTCGGCGCCCGCTGGCACGAGCTCGCGCTGCACGGCCTTCGCGAGGATCTTGTCGCGCGACAGCCCGCGGCCATCGTCGCTGATCTCGATCACGATGCTGCCGGAGTCGTGATAGGCGTGCAGGCGCAGCTTGCCCTGCGGCCGCTTGCCCTGCGCGGTGCGCTCCGCCACGGCCTCGATGCCGTGATCGAGCGCGTTGCGCACGATGTGCAGCAGCGGGTCGAACAGCTGATCGACCATCGACTTGTCGAGCTCGCACTCGGCGCCCGTGATCACGAGCTGGATGTCCTTGCCGAGCTCCTTCGAGACGTCGCGCACCACGCGCGGAAAGCGTGTGAAAACCTCGCCGATGGCGATCATGCGCATGGCGAGCGCGCGGTCGCGCAGCTGCTCCACGAACTGCCCGACGCGCCCGAGCGACTCCTGCAGCTCCGCGTTCGCGGCCCGCGCCGCCGTGATGCGCGCGCCTTCGCTCGCGATCACGAGCTCACCCACCAGGTTGATCAGCTGATCGAGCTTGCGCGCCTCGACCTTCACGATGTGCTGCTCTTGCACGCGGCGCTCGTCGCGCTGCTTCTGCTGCGTGAGCGCGGCGGCCACGACCGGCGCCGCCACGAGCTGCTGGGATACGACGACCTCACCGAGGCGCGAGCGCTGCCCGGGCGCCTGCTGCTCCTGCAGCGCGAGCGCCTGTTCCAGGTCCTGCTGGCGCATGGCGCCGCTCTCCACCAAGAGCTCGCCGAGCTTGCGCCGCGAGCCCGACTGCGAGCGGATGATCTGGATGTACTCCGCGACGCGTGCCTCGGGCGGCAGGATCTGGATCTGACAGTCATCCCGCACGAAGTCGAACGCGCTCTCGATGCGCTGCCGACTGGCCGAGCTGCGCAGGCCGACCTCGAAGCCGAGATAACAGCGCTGCGGATCCATGTCGTCGAAGCGCGGCAGGCCGTCGGTGTGCGTCTGCGCGTAGATGATCGTGCCGAGCTCGCGCAGGTGCGCGATGAACGCCAGCGGATCGAGACCCTTCTGCAGCACCTCGGCCGAGAAGCGCAGCGACAGGTGCCAGTGCCCGAACGCTTCCAGCGCGGGCGCGCGCGCGACGTGCGCCAGCGCGCTCGTCCGTCCGGGCGTGTGGCTCAGCGCACGCAGCGTATCGAGCAGGCGCGCGCGCACTTCGGGGTCGGGATCGACGCTCTCACTGCGCGCCTCGATGGCCGACACCAACTTGCCAAGGTAGTCACAACAGGACAGCAGGATCGACACCAGGCTGTCGTCCACGTGCAGCTGCCCGGAGCGCGCGCGCTCGAGCACGCTCTCGAGCACCTGCGTGAACGACGTGATCAGCTCCAGATCGAAGAGGCCCGCGGCGCCCTTGATCGTGTGCGCCGCGCGGAACGCGGCGTTGATCAGCTCGGACGAGTCGTCCTGCTCGAGCTGGAGCAAGGTGCGCTCCATCTCGGCCAGGAGCTCGCGCGCCTCGAACACGAATACACTGCGGGCAGAGGGATCCATGTCAGCTCCAGACGACCACGCCCGGACGTCCGAGCACCTCCGCGAGATCCAGGAGCTCGATCACCTCGGCGACGGCCAGACTGAAGCCGCGCCAGCGCAGCGACTTGCCCCGCGCCTGCGCCTCTTGCTGCAGGCCTATCAACAGCTGCAAGCCGGCCGTGTCGAGCTTCGTGACGTTCAGCAGGTCGACCTCCAGGTCGGGATGGCGCTGAAGCGCATCACGCAGCGCGGCGTGCAGGGCGTGTGCGCTGCCGAAGGTGAGCTCTCCGCTCACGCACAGGACGCCGGGGCGCGGCTCGTCGAGCGTAAAGTCACCCATGCCTGAACAACGATGATCTACTCGTCGCCCGCAGCTGTCAAAGGCGGATTCGCGTTGCTGTTTGCGACACATTGCACGCTATCAGCTGCATACGCAGACGTAGCGGCCACCTGTTCAAACTCCGCAGCGCCAAACACCCGACGAAAATCAAGCAGTGGCAACATGCCGCGCTCCGTCGGCAACAAGCCTTCGATGTACTCGACTGCGATCTGCGCGCCGACGCGTGGGGCTGGCTTGATCCGGCTGATCTCGACCTCGAGCAAGCTCGCCACATCATCCATCACTACGCCCATCGGCAAACGTTGCGCTCCGAGCTCGAGGTCCAGCAACAGGATGCTCGTACGCTTCGGCGCCGCTCCCCCGCGCAGGCCAAGCTTGTGTGCGAGGTCGACGACGGGGATGACGCGCTCGCGCACGTGCACGACGCCGCGCACGAACGCGGGCATGCCCGGCACGGGCGAGACGTGCTCGTAGGGGACGATCTCCGAGACGCTGGCCAATGCCGCCGCTAGCTGCAGGCCCGACACACTGAACATCAGGTATTGCTTGGTGGTGGCGCGCTCAGGTGCGCTCGAGTGCGTGTTCGGCTCGGGATCGGTCCAGAGATCGTCATCAGGGTGCGGGTCGTGCGGCCTCATGTCTTGTGCCTCGCGTTGGGTTGGTGCTCGGTGCGGCGACCGAAATGTGCGATCAACGGGGGAAGCTGAGCGAGCGCAAGCACCTCGCGCACGCCGCCTTGCTTGATGGCTTCCTTCGGCATGCCGAAGATCACACAGCTCCCCTCGTCTTGAGCGACAGTGTGGGCGCCCGCATCGAGCATCTCCTTCAGACCATGTGCGCCGTCGTCGCCCATGCCGGTCATGATCACGCCGAGCGCGTTGCTGCCCGCGGCCTTGGCCACGGAGCGAAACAAGACGTCGACCGAGGGCCGGTGCCGCGAGACGAGCGGACCGTCGACGACCTCGACGACGTACTGCGCGCCGCTGCGCTTCACGAGCAGATGCTTTCCGCCGGGTGCGATCAGCGCCTGACCGGCGAGCACGCGGTCGCCGCTCGCAGCTTCCTTGACGGCGATCTGACTCAAGCCGTCGAGCCGCTGTGCGAAGCTGCGGGTGAAGTGTTCGGGCATGTGCTGCACGATCACGATGCCCGGGCACGTGGCCGGCAGCGCGGGGAGCAAGTACTGCAGCGCCTGGGTGCCACCCGTCGATACGCCGATGGCGACCACCGCATCGGTCGTGCGCACCATGGCGCGGTTCGGCGGCGGCGCAGCGAGCACCGCATCCGCGGTGAGCTTAGGCCCCGCTACCGTGGGCTGGGCCAGGCGCCGTACGTTCGCCACGGATGCGCTGCGGATGGCCTCGACCAAGTCGTGCTCGCTCTCTCGCAGCGAGCTCGCGACCCCGAGCTGCGCCTTGGGGATGATCGCGACCGCCCCCGCAGCGAGCGCGTCGAGGCTGGTCTGCTGGCCCGCCTGTGTGAGCGACGAGCAGATCACCGTGGGGGTCGGACGGTCGGTCATGATGCGGCGCAGGAAGCTGATGCCGTCCATGCGCGGCATCTCCACGTCGAGCACCAGCACGTCGGGCCAGCTCACCTGCATGCGCTGCAACGCGAAGATCGGGTCCTGCGCGACTCCGATCACCGAGATGTCCGGATGTTTCCGGAGCAACTGCTGCAGCACTTCGCGGACCACGGCGGAGTCATCGACGATCATCACGCGAATCACGCGCGCATACTCCTGGGTCGCGAAGTAGACAGAACCGAAGTGTGCCCGAGACTGGGCTGCCTCGACATCACTCGCACGCGTCATCGCTCGGCCTGATACATGTCGGTTGGACGTGGCCGTTGCCATACGCACGGCGAACAGGTGTCTCTCGAGGCGCGTGCGCCGCAGGGGCCGTGCAAAAGCTTGCCGCGCAGAGTTTTCGCGCTGTTCCCGGGCGCTGGCTTTCGCTATGAGTCGGGCCCAGCACCCAGGGCCTCGGCACATGCCTCGATCGCGCGTTTTGTTCCTCGCCAAGCTCCTCGTCTCGCTGGGCCTCCTCGGTGCCGTGTACTGGAAGCTGCTGAGCCACGATGGCAGCGCCGAGCTGTGGCGGCGCCTCTCGAGTCTGTCACCCCGCTGGCTCGCCTTTGGCTTCGGCATGCAGGCTGCCGCCGTGGGCTGCAGTGTGTTGCGCTGGCAGCGCCTGCTGACCGGTCAGGGTATCCACGCACCGCTGCGGCACCTCGCGGGCTCGTTCCTGATCGGTCGCTTCTTCGGCGAGCTCGCGCCGGGCGGCTGGACTGGCCTCCACGGCTACCGGCTGTACGACATCGCGAAGCACACGGGAAAGCTGGCGCGCGCCGCGGCGAGCATCGGCATCGAGATGGTGCTGGGCTGGTTGTCGTTCGGCGCGGTCGTCGTGGCAGGCTCACTGTACGGCGTGCGCTTCATCGGTGTGGGGGGCGTGCTGCTGGTCGACGCGTTTTTCATCGCGCTGATGGCGCTGGCGCTCAGCCTGGTGAGCAGGCCGCGGTTGTTTCGAGCGCTTGCGGAGCGCTTTCCGGGCACACTCGCGAGAAGGCTCCGCACCACGACGGACGCGGTGTGCGCGTACGAGGGCCGCGGCGGGCTCGTGGTGCAGGCGGCGCTCCTGGGCGTGGGCACACACGTCTTTCGCGCGTTCATCTACGTGAGCGCGGCGCGCGCGCTGCACGCGGAGCTGAGCGTGGGTGAGGTGTTTTTCGGCTCGGCGCTGCAGGTGTTCGCGACCTGGCTGCCCGCGTCCATCAACGGCATCGGCTTGCGCGAGGCCACGGCCGTGGCGCTGTACACGCGGGGCGGCGTGCCGGAGAGCACGGCCGTGTTGATCCCGACGGTGGGCTTTCTGCTCGAGACCGTCATGTCGCTGCTCGGCGGGCTCGTGCTGCTCTCGCGCCGCGCTGACTACGCTCCGGCGATCCGCGTCGAGCGCGCCGAGCACGAGGAGCTGACGCTCGCGCAGCTGCCTACGGTGCAGCCGGTGCCACAGGCGCGCTGGCCGCGCAAGCTGCGCGGGCTGTCGCTCGGGCTCGGCGCAGGGCTGTTGGCGGGTGCCGCCGTCGGCTGCGTGGAGGCGTTGATCGTGTCGCGGAGCGGCGCCGGTAGCCCCGTGCTGGCGTACGGCGCGCTTGCGTACGCGCTGTGCCTCGCCGCGATCGGTGCCGCTCTGGGCTTCAGCAGCGCGCTCTCCGGGCGACTCCTGCAGCGGGAAGCGGCGGCCGAGCCCGGTGCGTACGCGCGCGGCGCGGCGTTTTTGGTGGCGCTGTCAGGCTTGGCGCTCGGCGCGTTTCGGCTGCGCCGCGACGTGTTCCAGGAGCAGCTGGTGTGGCTGAGCCCACGCGGGCTCGCCGTGCTGCTCGGTTGTGCGCTCTTCAGCCTGCTCGTGGCGGTGGCGCTGAGCTTTGCGCTCGAGCGCTTCACGCGCAGCCGTGCAGGCGCGTGGCTCCTGCGCGCCTGGGGCACGCCGGTCGCGGTGGGCGCGCTGCTCTTGCTGCTGATGGCGGCGGACCGGGTCGGGAGCGGCGCAACCGCTGGCGCGCGCAGCGCTATGCGCACGCAGGCTGCGCGGCCCGCCCCTGCCGCTGCGAGCAACATTCTGCTCGTGGTCGTGGACACGTTGCGCGCCGATCACCTGCCCGCGTACGGCTACACGCGCGGGAGAACGCCCGCGCTCGAACGCTTCGCGCAAGACGCCATCCGCTTCGAGCTCGCGTTCGCCAACGCGTCCTGGACGCGGCCGAGCTTCGCCTCGATCCTGAGCGGGCGCTTCGCCGCGAGTCACCGCACGATGTCGAAGGCGGACGCGCTGCCGAACGAGATCGTCACCTTGCCCGAGGTGCTGCGCGACGGCGGCTACCGCACGCTCGGCGTCGTCACGAACTTCAACATCGCGCCGTTCTTCAACTTCGATCAGGGCTTCGATCGCTACCTGTACCTCGAGCCGAGCTTCGTGCTCGGCGCGAACGACACGCAGGCCAAGCTGCTGCTCGTGCAGGCGCTGCGCCAGAGCATCGAGAGCTGGCGCGCCAGGCGCGGCCGCGTGGAGGTGGGCAGCGCGTACCAGGATGCGCCGACGCTCAACCGGGCGGCGCTGTCGCTGCTCGATGAAGCCGCGGGTGCGCCGTGGTTCATGCTCGCGGCCTACATGGATCCGCACGATCCGTATTACGTCCATCCCTACGACGGCTCGGGCTACTCGCGCGCCGCACATCCGCGACCCGCGCCGAGTGAAGCGCCGGAGCTCATCCGCCTGTACGACGGGGAGATCACGTTCTGGGACGAGCACTTCGGCGTGCTGCTCGAGGCGCTGAAGCAGCGCGGCGTGTACGACCAGACCCTGATCGTGGTGACCTCCGACCACGGCGAAGAGTTCATGGATCACGGCGGGTACTGGCACGGCGCCACGTTGTACGACGAGGCATTGCACGTGCCGCTGTTCGTGAAGCTGCCGGGCAATCGCCTCGGCGGCAGTGTGCTGCGGCATCCGGTGCAGTCCATCGACATCATGCCCAGCGTGCTGGACGCGGTCGGGCTGTCTGTCCCCGATGCCGTGCAGGGCCAGGCGTTGTGGCAGCCTCACGAGAGCGTGCTCGCGGAGGAGAGCCACGAGGGCAACGTGCTGCGGGCGCTGCGCTTCACCGAGCAGGGACGCGCGCTCAAGGTGATCCAGGCGAACCCCGAGAACCCGCGCGGGCTAGCGCCGCTCGAGCTGTACGAGGTGGAGCAGGATCCCCACGAGCAGGTGAACGTGGCCGCGAGCGCGGCGGAGCGGGCCGAGGCGGCGCTGCGGGCGCTCGACGAGGAACAGTCGGACGCCGCGCGTGGCCGCGCGACACAACGCTCGGTCGACCTGCTCGGTGACAGCACGGTCATCGAACGGCTGCGCGCGTTGGGCTACGCTGGCGGGGACAAAGGCCGAGCCAACTGATGCCAGACGATCTGATCCCCAAGCTCCACGCGCTCGTTCCGGACATGCTGCGGCTCACTCGCGCGCTGGTCGAGATCAACAGCTTCACCGGCAACATCGCGGGCGTGAACGCGGTGGGCGAGCGGCTGAAGGCGGCGTTTGCGTTGCCCGGGCTCGAGCTGCGCGAGCACGCCGCCGTCAGCTGCGGCTCGCACCTGTTTTGGTCCACGCCGGCAAGCGCACGGCGTCCACCGTGGCTCTTGATCGGGCACCACGACACGGTGTTTCCGCCCGGCCACTTCGAGGGCTACCGTGAGGACGGCGCGCGTGCGTACGGTCCAGGTGCGCTGGACATGAAGGGCGGGCTCGCGATCATCTGGGGCGCGCTGAAGGTGCTCGCAGACGCGGGCGCGCTTGCGGAGCTGCCGCTGTGCGTCGCGTGCGTCGCCGACGAGGAGACGGGCTCGCTCGACTCGCGGCCACATCTCGAGGCGCTCGCAAAGCGCGCCGCGGGCGCTCTGGTGTTCGAGGCCGGGCGCAAGGGCGACGCGATCATCACCGCGCGCCGCGGCGTCGGCGCGCTGCGCGTCACGGTGCAAGGCAAGGCCGCGCATGCGGGCGCAGCGCATCGCGACGGCGCGAACGCGATTCGCACGTTGGCCCGCTTCGTGGAGTTTGCGGAAGCGCAGACCGACTACGCGCGCGGCACCACGGTGAACGTGGGCACGATCCGCGGCGGCACCACACCGAACACGGTGCCGGAGCACGCAGAGGCCGAGCTGGATCTGCGCTTCGAGAGCGTCGCGGACGCACATGCGCTGATCGAGAAGTTGCAGGCAGCGGCAG
>Ga0190269_10000447_pt1 | contig 21341 bp, 14 predicted proteins | sample Popmic249IS_FD_133749 | JGI IMG/M metagenome (GOLD analysis project Ga0190269, IMG submission 133749) | Populus adjacent soil microbial communities from riparian zone of Blue River, Arizona, USA - 249 IS | ecosystem: Environmental > Terrestrial > Soil > Riparian zone | place: USA: Arizona... | reverse complement strand
CTGGTCGTGCTCGTGGTGTTCGTATTCTTGCAGAGCTGGCGCGCCACTTTGATCCCGCTCCTCACCGTACCGGTCTCGCTGATCGGCGCGTTTGCGGTGTTCCCGCTGCTCGGCTTCTCGATCAACACGCTCTCGCTGTTTGGTCTCGTGCTCGCGATCGGCTTGGTCGTGGATGACGCGATCGTCGTCGTCGAAGCGGTGGAGCATCACATCGAAAACGGCCTGAGCCCGCGCGAAGCGACGTTTCGCGCGATGAAAGAAGTGCAAGGCCCGGTGATCGCCATCGCGCTGATCTTGGCCGCAGTGTTCGTGCCGGTTGCGTTCATGAGCGGCATCACCGGCCGGTTGTACCAGCAGTTCGCGCTGACGATCGCGATCTCGGTGCTGATCTCGGCATTCAACGCGCTCACTTTGAGCCCCGCGCTCTGCGCGCTCTTACTGAAACCTCGCAGCGACAAACGCGGCTTCTTCGGCCGACTCGCGGAGCGCTTCAACCACGGCTTTCTGCGCGCGACCGACGGCTACGTGTCGGTCAACCGCTGGCTGATCCGCAAGCTCGCCATCCCGCTGATCTTGCTCGCGGGCGTCGCAGGCGTGGCGTACGCGACCGGACAGCGCTTGCCTTCGGGCTTCCTGCCCGACGAAGATCAAGGCTACGCCGTGATCAGCGTGCAGCTGCCAGACGGCGCATCGCTCCAGCGCACGAAAGCTGTCTACGAGAAGATCAACGCGATCCTCGGCAAGACCGAGGGCATCCGCACGTACAATGGTGTGGCAGGCTTCAGCTTCTTTACGCGCACCGCGGCGAGCTACTCCGGCACGGGCTTCATCGGCTTCAAGCCCTGGGACGAGCGCAGCTCCGACGAGCTCAGCGCGACTGCGATTTTGGGCAAGATCAACCGCGAGTTCGCGCAGATCCCTGAAGCCCGCGTCTTTGCTGTCGCGCCTCCGCCGATCCCCGGCATCAGCTCCGCGGGCGGCTTCAGCATGATGCTGCAGGACAAGAGCGGAGGCAGCTACGACTACCTCGCGCAGAACGTCGGCAAGTTCATGGCAGAGGCGCGTAAGCGACCCGAGCTCGCAAACTTGCGGCCGATCTTCTCGCCCGCCGTGCCGCAGATGTTCGCGGATGTGGACAAAGACAAAGCGCTCAAGCAGGGCGTTCCGGTGCCCGAGGTGTACGCCGCGCTGCAAACCTTCCTCGGCGGCGCATATGTAAACGACTTCACCCGCTTCGGGCGCCAATGGCGCGTGTTCGTGCAGGCGGAGCCGAGCTACCGGACCTCGCCCGAAGACGTGGGTAAGTTCTACGTACGCAACGTTCGCAACGAGATGGTGCCGCTGTCGTCGCTCGTCACCGTGCGCCAGACCGTCGGCCCTGAGTACACCGTGCGCTTCAACCTGTATCGCGCCGTCGAGATCCAGGGCGCGCCGGCCCCGGGCTACAGCTCGGGCCAAGCGCTCACTGCACTGGAAGAAGTCGCGTCGCAGACCCTGCCTGCGGACATGGGCTACGCATGGAACGCGCTCTCCTACCAGGAGAGAGTCGCATCCGGCAGCTCGGCGCGCGTGCTCGGTCTGTCACTCGTGTTCGTGTTCCTGATCTTGGCTGCGCTGTACGAGAGCTGGTCGCTGCCGTTCAGCGTGCTCTTGAGCGTGCCGGTGGCGGTGCTCGGCGCGTACTTGGGGCTCCTCTCACGCGCGTTCGACAACAACGTCTACGCCCAGATCGGGCTCATCATGTTGGTCGGCCTGACCGCGAAGAACGCGATCTTGATCGTCGAGTTTGCCAAAGAGCGGGTGGAGCAGGGCATGTCGCTCCTGGATGCCGCGCTCGAAGGCGCGCGCTTGCGCTTACGTCCGATCTTGATGACCTCGCTCGCGTTCGTCTTCGGGTGTCTGCCACTTTGGAGTGCGACGGGTGCAGGCGCAGGCGCTCGGCGCATGCTCGGCACGACCGTCGTATCGGGGATGCTCGCTGCCACGATCTTCGGCATCTTCTTCATTCCAGCCTTGTTTGTAGCGTTCGAGCGCTTGGCGGGTCGCGGACGGGTTGCTGCTAAGAGCGGCGCCGAGGTGGGGACGCCAGCAGAGTAATGGCTGTTTGAAGCACTTTCGTTTGCGCGCGCCGCGTGCTTGACTCGGCGCCATGAAGCTCACCAAACAGCAGGAGGCGCGCCAGCAGGTAGCGCTTCATGCTTTGCGTGGCATCAGCGCGAAGCTACCGGGCGCCGAGGAATATGTGATGGTGCACCATCCGGCGTTCCGCGTGGGCAAGAAGCCCTTCGCGATCGCCGGAATGGATGAAGCGGAGCGCGGCCCGACCGTGTCGATCAACCTGGGGCACGAGGCGCAAGGCCATCTGCTCGGCGATGATCGCTTCTACAAGACACCTTACATCGGGCAACACGGTTGGGTGACAGTGGGCTTTCACGCGCTCGCCGAAGCTGAGCTGGCCACGCTCGTCGTCGATAGCTATCGACGCATCGCCGGCAAGAAGTTGTTGGCAAAGCTCGATGCAGGCACAGAGCCGACCTCCAAAGAGCCGGCGCGCAAAGCGGCAAAGCCCAAGAAGAAGGCTGCTACCAAGTCGAAGCGACGTTCCAAGTAGACCGGATATGGATGCGCCTCGCGCGGGCTCACGAAGGATCGACGTATGCTCGGGCACCCCACGAAACTATTATGGGCCACCACACTGTTCGTTCTGCTGGGCTGTGAGCTCGAAGATCGTGCAGCTGGTGGCGGCAAGCGGTCCGACGCAGTCCAAGGGGGCTCGAAGGGCTGGAAGCCGAGCACCGGCCCCGAGCCCAGCGCTGCCGCGAGTGAGCGCGAGCGCGATGCCTCGGTTGCGGATGCTGCAAGGACCGGCGCGAGCGCTCCGGATGCGGCAGCACGCGCGCCTCGTGCAGAGCAGGACGATGAGCTAGACGCGGGCGATTCACCGAAGACGAGCACGAAGCCCATGCCGGCCGGTGGCAACGGCGCATGCGCGAGTGGGCGAACGGAGATCTGCAACACGATCGACGACGACTGCGACAAGAGGGTCGACGAAGACTGCGAGTGTCCCAGCACGGAACCGGTCGCGTGTTACGACGGCCCTTCGAGCACGCTCGGTGTCGGCAACTGTCGCGCGGGCACGCGCAGCTGCACGGCGGGTGCGCTCGGTCCGTGTCTCGGCGCAGTACTGCCGAGCGAAGAGACTTGCAACGAGGTCGATGACGACTGCAACGGTCAAGTCGATGATCTGCCGAGCCTCGTAGAGGACACGAAAAACTGCGGCAGCTGCGGCAACGAGTGTGCTCGCAACGAGAGCTGTTGCGACGGCCGCTGCGTCAATCCACGCGGTGACGACGCAGCGCACTGTGGTGGCTGCGGCATGGCATGCACCGAGGGTGAGCGGCCCGGCTGCTGCGCCGGGCGCTGCGTGGACCTGTTGAGCAACTCCACGTGCGGGAGCTGCAACAATGCCTGCGGCTTCATCTGCGCCTGCATGCTCACGGAGGCGGAAGGTCCGCGGTGCGTGGCGCAGATGGACAACCAGGAGTGGCTCTGTCAGTAGCTCGCTTCTGCGGGCGGCGGCGCTTCGCAATCCTCGTTGCTGAACAGCAGCTCAGAGCTGCAGTTGTCTGACGAGGTTTGCGTCGAGGTGCCCGGCTGACAGACCGGCGCGCCGGCCTTGGGATTTCTGCAGAAGCCACAGCCCGCTTTGGATGCGCAGGCCATGCAGTTCTGCTCTTCAGAGGGACCGCTCGCGCAGTACTCGGCTTTGCTCGGCTCGCCCGGCTTCGGGTGCTCTGCGCCGCCGCTGAAAGCTGCACAACCAGACAGCACCCAAAACAAGCTCCACAGTGTGCGCATCAGGTGTCCTCGCATGTGTTCTTGAGCCCCTGCTGCTGACGGTCGAGCACGATCAGCGCGGCGCGCGCGATCAGAAAGCCGGGCCAGATGCTCTGCACGTTGCCCGTTTGTTTGGTGAACTTCACGTTGAGATCCATGTACGGCGACGCGCTCTTGGTGCCGCGATCCATGATGTCGCGTGCTGTGATGCGCAGCTTGACCGGCTCGTGTCCGTTCAGCTGGATCTCGCCGGTGTACGCGTTGTCCGCGCACGAAAAGGCGGTGGGCTTGTAGCCGCTGATGCGGTTGATCTTGGTCTGGATCGTCTTGCCCAGATACAGCACCTTCGGTTGCCCGAGCGCGGTGCCCGCTTCGAGGATGAAGCAGCTCGGCAAGGCCGCAGCGTCGCGGTAGCCGAGGAACAAGCTCACAGCACCGAAGCGCAGGAGCTGCCGCGGCGGCGTGATGACGTCCAGGCGAGCGAGCGGATAGCCGAGCGCACGCTGGTACTTCTCGTTCGCCTCGAAGACCGTGGAGATCAGATGATCGCTCGGCTCGAGCGTACCGATCACTGTGCTGAAGCGGCGCGGCTCGCGCTCCGGCAAGCTGGCGCGGACCATGGCCAGCTCGCCGGTGAACGGCTCATAGCCATTCGGCGTCTGGCGCGTGTGCGTCGCCTCCACCCAGTAGTAGCTGATCGGATCCGCCTCGTGGACCGTCGTGCTCGCCCTACCATCGGCGGCGCGCGCGTTCTGGGGCAGAGAGGCTGCGAGCGCATCGAGTGTCTTCTTGTGCGCGTCCAGCGCAGCGCTGTTGGCCGCGCCGAATAGCTTCTTGTCGGGAGGGCTCGCAGCCAGGTTCTGCTGCAACGCCAGCGCAACGCCCTCCAGATCGCAGTCATCGAAGCGCGCGTCGGGAAACGCCTCCTTCAGACGGTCAGCGAGCATCTGTTTGACGACAGCATCGAGCCCTGCAGTCATGCGACCTCCTACGATTGCTCCCCCAAGTCTACGCGTTGTCCGCGGACCGGTGGTGTGAATCGCGCCACGACCGCCCAGGGCGTCAGGCGTGCGCGAATGTCACCAAAGGAATGCAGGAGGTCTGCTGCGCGTGATTACTTCTCCGTCGCCTTGATCGCGTCCGTGATCTTGATGACGGCGTTTTGATCGAGCTTGTCGGCGTGTTGGCCCGGTCCGAGATAATACGCGTGGTACCAGCCGGGGTCGCAGTTCGGGAAGTCCCACACGCGCACGGGACCGACCTCGGTGGGGCCCATCTTGCCGTCGCAGCCGTGCTGCGTCGCGTACGGCGCGATGTTGGCGGCATCGACCAAAGCCTCCGCTTCCATCGGAGAGTTCGCACTGCCGCCGCCCTCCTCGAGATCCTGCTGGATCACGACGCACGACAGCCGATCCGAGCAGGCGGGGCAGCCGCCGCCCACGACCATCAGCACGCCGTTGAGACGATCCTTGAGCATCTCGTCACACGCGAACATGGACAGGTAGCGAGCGCCCCAGCTTCCGCCGTGGGACCACATACTCTTGATGTTAAACTTCGGCCCGAACGTGTCGTAGACATAGTTCACGACGTCGTGCAGGTGCGGCAGATCCACGCCGTTGTCGCCGTTACCCCATTGCGTACCGACCGCCTTCGGCGTGGCCACGATGATGTTGTGCGAGTCGACGAGCTCGTGCACGGAGTACGCATTCATCGTGAACGAGATCTTCATCTGCTCTTGCAGCGTGCCGTGCACGAACAAGAAGAACGTGACGGGCGCGCCTTCGTGCGCGCATGGATAAGCGATCGCGACGTCGCGATCGGTGATCTTCACTGTAGGGAAGGGCGAGCGCGGCACACCGCACGGGATCTCGGGGATCGAAACCATGGGCTTGCCGGGATCGCCGTCCTCCGGAACATCCGCGGCTGGGCCTGTGCCTGCGCTGCTCGTGCCTGCCGCACCCGTGCCAGCGCTCGCGGTCGTGCCGGCAGCTGCATTTCCAGCGCTCGCCGTGGTGCCGGCGCTCGCCGTCTGCCCAGCAGAAGTTGCCTGCGAGGCGGATGCTCCACCGTTCGTCGCGTTGGTGCTCGAGCGACTGCCCGCTGTGCCAGTGCCTGACGCAGCCCTGCCCGCAGTTGCACCCGCTTGCGCAGTCGTTGGAGTCTTGGTGGTGTCGCTGGTGGTAGTCGTGTTTCCAGCAGCTGCTTGATCAGTGGTCTCGCCCTGAGTGGAGCCCGAACCACCACCTCCACAAGCTGCGCCAAGGCACAAAAGTATCCACAAACCTGGTGCGATAGCCTGAAAGCGCGCCATGTTCGACCTCGCGTGTTTGTACGCTCAACGCAGCGGCCCGCTGGGAGCAGGCCGGCGTCGAGCCATGACCATGGAGCGATGCGCTGCGCCGATCAGCGCGGAACAATCGCTCAATGGGCCATTCTAATACCAACAATCACATGCGGCGTCGATGGCTCCACATTCTAGGTCGCTCGCGATCTAACTGTCCAAACTCCGAGTTGAGCGCGTATTTACGCAGATGATCACGGCGCAGGTGTGGTGACGAGCTCGACCGTATAACCGTCGGGATCTTTGACCAAGCTGATCAACGCCTTTGTCCCGAGCACATCGAACACCGTCGGCGGTGTGAGGATCGGCAGGCCCTCGCGACCGACGCGCGCACTGACGGCTGCAGCATCGGCCAAGAAGTACGCAGTCTTGAGCGGGTTATTCGTGTAGTTGCGCGGTGTGCCGTCGGTGAACTTCATGAGCACGAGCGCTGAGCCCATCCCGCTCGGATGCTGCAAGATCCACTCGTCCCAGATGCCTGGCACGACCAACAGGTCGCCCATCGGCTTCATGCCCAGCACGCGCGTGTAGAAGTCTTTTGCTTTGTCGAGATCGCTCACGCCCAAGCCGATCGCGCCCAAGTACGGCACGGTGAGCTGTGGCGATTCGATGATCTCCAAGATGTAGCCATCCGGATCGCGCGCGAAGCCGATCACCACATTGTTGAACGCAGCTTGTGGCGTCGGCTCGGACACGATCGCGAGGCCGCGCGCGCGAATCGCTTCGATCACCGCCCTCGCGCTCGGCACGTAAAATACGAGCTTCGCCGGGTTGTTCAGATAGTTGTGCTGCTGACCGTCGATGAAGTTCATCAGCACGACGTCAGAGCCCTGACTGTCTTTGAAGTATAAGATGCGTTCGTTCGCGTAGCCTGGTACCGGCAGCTCGTAGCGAAGCGACATGCCGAGCACCGTCACGTAGAACTCTTGCGACTTCTCGAGATCGCTTACGCCGATGCCCGCACCGGCGAGATATGCGCCCGCCAAGCCAGCTTCGCCGTCGCTCGGAGCGGCGGCTGCCGAACCTGCTCCGGATGCACTCGCACCCGCAACAGTTTGTGCGCCAACATTCGCGGCGCTGTTGTCGCTGCACGCCACACCCATAAGACTGATGACCAAACCCAGTGTCAGAAGGCACTCGCGTCTCATATGCTGTTCCCTGCGCGCGACAGCCGGCTTCGATCGGCGCGCCGTCGCGCGCGCCCCTGTCCCAGTCGCTTCGCATGCGCAACGCATACGTAGAATGCGCGGCGCGCTGCCCGTGGGACTTAAAGGCTAAAAGACGCTGACATGCCGCGTCAGGACACGCGGCCCGTCAGGCTCGCGATCACCGTTCCGAGCTCTGTAGCATCGACCGGCTTACTGACGTGCGACTGGAAGCCAGCGCTCAACGCGAGCCTACGATCTTCCGCGCGTGCAAAGGCGGTGAGCGCAACTGCCGGCAGGTCGCGCGGGCCGACCCCGCGCGCCCGAATCTGTCGAATCAGCGCATAACCATCGGTGCCAGGTAAGCCGATGTCGCTGATCATGACATCGAAGCTGCCCTCCGCGAGCAGCTCGAGCGCCTCAGTGGCACTTTCTGCGGCGCGCACTACAGCCCCCCGCCGCTCCAGGAGAAGGCTCAGGAGCTCGCGCCCGTCGGCTTCGTCTTCCACCAACAGGATCTTGAGATCGCGCAGCGTAGCGGCGTCTTCCTCGGGCTTCTTGGCGTGCTGGGTCTTGCTGTCGTCGCGCTTGGCAGTCGTCGCGAGCGGCAGGAGCACGGAGAAGCGCGACCCGCGGTTCAGCCCGTCGCTGTGCGCCGAGACTGTGCCGCCATGCATCTCCGTGAGATGTTTGACGATCGAAAGACCCAAGCCGAGCCCACCCGAGGAGCGCGAGAAGCTGGAATCCGCCTGCGAAAAGCGGCTCCACACGTGCGGTAGGAATTCCGGCGCGATTCCGCGCCCGTTGTCCACGACCTCGATCTGTAGCTGGTCGTCGACTGTGCTCAGCTGAAGCGCCACGGTGCCGCCGCGTTGTGTGTACTTCACCGCGTTCGACAGCAGATTCCAGATGATCTGACCCAAACGCTGCGGGTCAGCGTTGAGTGGAGCGTTCGGCACCGAGCCACCGACTTTGATCGCGATATCTTTGGCTTCGGCCGCAGGACGCACCGAGCCGAGCGCTGCGTCCGCGATGTCTTTGATGTCGACGCGCTCGATCTCGAGCCTGAGCTTGCCCGCGATGATGCGTGACACATCTAACAGGTCATCGATCAGCTGGGCTTGCGCGCGGGCGTTGCGTTCGATGACGCTCAAGCCCTTGCTGAACGTGCTGTCTCCACCCGCGGATTCCGCGAGCATCTGTACCCAGCCGAGGATCGCGTGCAGCGGCGTCCGCAGCTCATGGCTGACCACCGCGAGAAACTGATCACGCGCGGCGTTGTCGGCGAGGGCGCGCGTGTGCGCCGCCTGTAGCTCCTTGGCGCGCTCACGCTCACTCAGATCCGTGAAGACCAGGCCATACATCGGCTCATCGAGGGACGGCAGCGCGGCGACCGCCATCTGCGCGGGGAGCGGCTGCCCATCCGCCGAGCGCAGCGCACAGTCGCTGTGCACGGGCCGCGCTGCAGCGTCGCGCAGGCGCGCGCGGAACGTGTCCAGCGAGACCGGTGCGATGAAGCGTTCGAGCCGTGTGCCAAGCAAATCAGTCAGTGGCACATCGACCATCTGCGCGAAGTAGCGGTTGGAGTAGACGATGATGCCCTGCAGGTCGATGGTGACCGCACCTTCCTGCATGTGCTCGACGAAGATGCGGAAGGGCTTGTCGGGCCCTTCGAGCGTGTACACCTGCTGCCCTTTCGGGCCGTCGACGAGAACCGCGTCGACCTCACCAGCACGGATCGCTTCGAGAGTTTCCTGCGCTTCGCGCAGATTCGCTTTGCGACTCTCCTTTTCGTCCTGGCTTTGGCCTTTCGGATGTGTTCTCGGCATGAACTGCCCCGGCTTTACTGCTGCTTGGGTAGGTCGAGTGACAGAAGTGCACGATCCGCGTCGGAGAGATCTCCGATGATCCTCTTCATGGGCTCAGGCAATTTGCGTACCAGTGTGGGTATGGCGAGGATTTGATCCGCCTTTGCCAGCGCTGGGTTTTTGAGGAGGTCGATCACCTCGATCTTGTAGGTGCCCTCCTTCATGTTTGCCTCACACAGGTTGCGCAGGTTGCGCAGAGCACGCTCCGAACGCTCGCCTCGACCTGTGATGTACAAGCGCAACGTCCACACGTTGCCTTCGTCTTTGGAAGGTTTGGGCGCGCGCTTGCTCTCTGCTTTGCGCTTGCTCGCGACGTTCTTGGGTGCTGGCTTGCGCGTTGCTTCGGCCTGCGGCTTGCTTTTGCGGGTTGCAGGCGTCTTTGCGCTGGCCCTTGTTGTCGACTTGCGCGTGGTCATGCGCGCTGCCTTTCTCGCGCGGCACCTTGCTTACGCTCGCGCGTTGTGTCCTGTCCTCGCCGGTGCGCCATCTTCTGACGGTCTGCGATGAGTTGTGAGGCCCGTTGTTCGGCCTCGTCGATGCTCAGATCGATCTCGGCGTTGTCGCGCTCGAACTCTGCGCGGAGCGCAGCGATGTGGCTCTCGAGCGCAGCCTTTTTGGCAGAACGCTGGCGCTGCAAGCGCTCGACTTCCTGCCGACGCGTAAGCACCTCGTCACGCTCGCGCGCTTCTTGCTGCTCGCGTGCCGAGCCAGTGAGTACGCCACCTGCGCCGATGTAGACATCGACCAGGTCCACCCCTTGGCTCGTGATGATGAACTCGCGCACCTGGTTAGAGTGCGGCATGCCGCGCGACTTGAGCACGTACAGCGTGCGGTTACGCTCGCCGTTCAGCTCGCTCGCGCGCACGAGGAGCCACGTGTCGACCAAGCTCGAGACAGCGACCAACGTGGCCTCTTCGGAGGCGGCTTCGCCTGCGGTCAAGCTCGTGAGCAGCGCGGTGATTCCGCGCATCTTCAGGAAATCGATCAAGCGCACGATCATCAGGTGCGCGTCCTCGACGCTCGAGCTCTGGATCAGACTGGTCACCGGATCGACGACCACCACGGAGGGGTTGTAGCGATCGATCAAGCTGAGCATGAGCGCGAGGTGCGATTCCAGCCCTTGTGAGGTGGGCCGCGCCGCGAAGAAATGAAGGCGTCCTCGGCGCTCCGGCAGCGACAAGTCCAAGTTGATCGAGCTCATGTTGCGCTTGATCTGCTCAGGCGACTCTTCGAACGAGAAATACAGGCACTGCTCGCCGCGCCCGGTCGCTGCCGCAGCGAAGTGTGCCGACAAGCTGCTCTTGCCTGCGCCCGCAGTCCCCGAGATCAACACAGTGCTGCCGCGGTAATAACCTGAGCCGCCGAGCATCGCGTCTAGCTTCGGCACGCCCGAGGACACCCGCTCGTCCGAGACCGCGTGGTTCAAGCCGCTCGAGGTGATCGGCAGCACGCTGATGCCTTTGTCGTCCAGCAAAAACGGGTATTCGTTCGTACCGTGCGTCGAGCCGCGGTACTTGACGACGCGGACGCGACGCGTGGAGATCTGATGGTTCACACGGTGGTCGAGCAAGATCACACAGTCAGACACATACTCTTCGAGCCCATGACGGGTGAGTGTGCCGTCGCCGCGCTCTGCCGTGATAATGGCCGTGACCTTGCGTTCCTTGAGCCATTGGAACAAGCGCCGCAGCTCGGAGCGCAGCACGGCGTAGTTGTCGAGACCACCGAACAATGTTTCAAGCGTGTCGATCACCACGCGCTTGGCCTTGACCGAGCGGATAGCGAGCTCGAGCCGCATGAACAAGCCGTCGAGGTTGTACTCGCCGCTCTCTTCGATCTCACTGCGCTCCACGCGGATGTGGTCGAGCGCCATTTTGCCCGAGGCCACGAGCTCGTCGAGGTCGTACCCGAGCGACGCGACGTTCTGCGTCAGGTCCTCCGTGCTCTCCTCGAACGCGATGAATGCGCCAGCCTCCCCATGCTGCTCGACACCGCTCACAAGAAACTGCATGCCGAACAAGGTCTTGCCGCAGCCGGCGGTGCCACAGACGAGCGTGGTCCGGTCGCGAGGCAGCCCGCCGTTCGTGATCTGGTCGAGGCCCGGAATACCAGTCGGACACTTTCGGATGGTGGGGAGCTTGGGCTTCCGCGGACGCACACGAGAAGTCTGATTCATGAGACTGGTGAGGCAGCCTAGTAGGAAGCGCAGCCAGATGCGAGCGGCGAGAATGATTGCGTGTGGCGATCTTCGCCCGCTATGGTGACCGCGCCAGGCTTTCCGCCTTTCTGGGGCAAAATCGCACCCTGATCACGCCTGTGGTCCGCCAAGACGACTGCCGCCCTCCGGGTTTGTTGCTTGCAGGCGCTGCCGACCCCGCACTGTGCTGGCGCAGAGCGTAGTTTCCATTCGGACAGCGCCCCTTGGCAGCTCGATGCTGCAGCTCTGGGCGTCACAAGCTGAAGCTCTTGGCTGCAGCCACCCTGCACAGCGATCGTCAGGACGCGAGGTGTCGTTTGAAGAACTCAATGGCGTGGCCGAGCATCAGCACGATGTTCTGACGCTTCTGCGCGCCGTGGCCCTCGTCTGGATAGATGTTTAGCTCGCATTCGATATTGCGGCGCACCAGCTGTTCGTAGATCTGAATGGCTTCGCCGGCAGGAACGCGCGGGTCGGTCGCGCCCTGCTCGATCAGGAGCGGCGCGCGCACGCGGTCGACGAATGTCACAGGTGACAGTTGCTCGAGTGCTTGGGCGTCGCGCTCGGGATCGCCGTACTCCGTGACGCGCAAGAGACGCCGGTAGGGCGCGGTATTCTTCAGGAACGTTCGCAAGTCACTGATGCCGACGATGGTCGCGCCTGCGTCGTAGGCGCCGGCGAAGCGAGTCATACCCATGAGCACGGCGTAGCCTCCGTAGCTGCCGCCGTAGATCCCGACCTTCGGCTTGCGGCCGCCCACTGCGAAGCGCGTGCGCGCCCAAGTCGCTGCGTCCTCGATGTCCGTGATCACATCGAGCCGCTTCGGACCGTCGTCTGCTTTGAGCCAGGTCTTGCCGTATCCATCGCTGCCGCGCACGTTGGGCTTCACCAGCACGAAGCCCGCATCGACAAAGGCTTGGCCGGCGAGATCGAAGCCAGCGCGCGACTGGCCTTCGGGGCCGCCGTGGAAGTCCACTACGACCGGGCACAGCGCGCGCGCGCACTTGTCGGGCTTGCGCACAAAAGCAGGAATCTGTGTGCCGTCACGCGCCGGGAACGAGCTCAGCTCAGCGCGCGCAAAGCGCTCAGTGTCGATCTCCGGGGTGCTCGGGGTATGCCAACGGGTGAGCGTTTGGGTCGTCCAGTCGAGCACGAAGCTCTGCAGCGGATGGCGGCCGTCGTCGATCGCGAGCGTGCTGTAGCGTGCGTCGGGCGTCGTGGCGCCGAGGCGGATGTGGTCCGCCTCGGGCAAGCCTGGGATCGTCAGCGACTTGCCGCTCGCAGCGTCGAGCGCGTACAGACGCGTGTAGCCGCGCTCGTTCACATTGTACACAATGCGTTTGCGTGCACGGTCGATGCTGAAGCGCTCGACGTCGTGCTCCAGCGCGCTGGTGAGCGGTGTGAGCTTGCCCTCTGCGAAGCGATAGAGCTGCCGATATTCACCGAGCTTGTTGGTGAGCACGATCAGCTCGTCGTCTCTCGGACCGTATTTTGCGACGTATTCTTCGTGCTCGTTCTGCCCGAGGAGCGGTACGAGCTTCTTCGTGGCCGGTTGCCACTCGAAGTACTCCGCCCACAGCGAGCCGGTCTCTTTGCGCACGAGCAAGCGGCCGTCGCTCTTCAGATCGGACACATGCCAGAGGCCAGGCTCAGCCTCGAATGCCAGAGCTTTTTGGCGCGTGGCGAGGTCGTAGCGGTACACGTTGTAGGTCGCGCGGTCGCGATCGTTCGAGCTGAAGTACAAGGTCTTGCCGTCGTCCGAGAGCTGCTCGAACAGCGTTTGCACGCCCTCAATGTGCTGGATCGGCACGAGCTCGCCGCCGTCAGCGGCCTGCAGATACAGGCCTGGGTTTTCTTCGCCCTTGCGATCGCGCACGACCACGAGCTGCTGACCGTCGGCTGTGATCGCAGCGAGGCTGGTGCGGTCTTCGCCGCCCGTCAACTGCTTCGGAAAGCGATCTGGGCCGGTGATCGACCAGATCTGCGGCACGCCGGAGATGCTCCAGGAGAAGTACAAGCTCCTGCCGTTCGGCGTGAGCTCCCCGACACCGGGTGCGCGTAGATCCATCAGCGCTTGCAGCCTGCGGCTGAGCGCGCTGTCGATCGCTTTGGGTCGGAACTTCTCGATCAGCGCAGGATCGAGGCTGGCTGCGCCGTGGCCTTGGTATGGGGAGGGGGTGGGCGCTGTCTGAGGTTGCGGTTGCGGAGGCGGAGCGGACGGGGCTTCCGCGCGCTTGGGGGCCGCTTCTTCGGCCGGCGCCTGTTGGCTCTGTGGGGTCGCATCCCTTCCACATGCGAGCCAACCTGTGGCTAGCAGCGCGGCCCACGCCGCTGTTCGCTGTGCTGCTGCTCTGGACATTGCGTCAGTCTCCCGCTTCGTGAGTGTCGTGAGTGTCGTGAGTGTCGATCTGGAGCACCGCGCCAGCGCGCGCTTCGGCCACTATCTTGCTCGCATGGGGCAAGCTTCGCACGATCCTGCGTGCGATCCGCTGAGATGTGTAGACATAGCGCGCCTGGTATTTGCGCAGCAACGCGATCCGGCGCTCGCCGCTCGTGCGTTCGTGAAAGAACTCATCCACGTCCGCGCGTCGCTCGTGCATGTACGGAAGACCGTGCCAGCCGCGCCCGGGTGCAAGCGCGATCACGGAGTTTCGGCACAGCATGGGCAGGCCGTAGTCCCAACGAGGATGCGCCATCACAACCTCGCCCTTGGGGATGGGCCCACACAGCAGAGCCTGTCGCGCCGCGAGGCTCTCCCACTGCCCGCGCGCTTCGAACGCAGTGGCATGTTCCCACAGACGCTCGGCTGTCCAGGGCTCGCCGTGGCTGATCTGCAAGCTGCCGATCGCTATCGCTGCCGCTAGTAGCGGCAGCCCTGCGCGCGAGGTCCAGCGGGATAGGCGCGAGCGCGACAACCACCGCAGCGGCGCAGCGGGCACGAGCGCGTAGAACGCGACGGGCAACACCTGCGCGATGCGCAACGCCGCCCAGGGTGCACCGGTCACGAACAAGAGCACGCTGCACAGCGCCGGCACGAGCAGCCAAGCGCAAGTCATCGCTACGAACAAAGCCAGCACGCCGAGCTGCTTGCGCGGTCGCAGCACGAGCGTGATCGCGACCACCGCAAGCAGGATCAAGTTCGCATCGAATGGCCCGCGCAGCTTGTCCGGCTCGTACGCGGACATGCCGTTGTCCAACTTGCGAAAGCGCTCCGCCTTGTAAACAGCTTTGGCTTCGCGCGCCCCCTGCTCGATGGGTGCAGCCGATTCCGGTTGAGCAGTCGCGCCCGTGTCGTCGTGCTCCGCCTGCGCGCGCTGCGCAACGGGTGCAGCGGACTCTGGTTGGGCGGTCACGCCGGTGTCGCCGCGCGCGGCAGCTGGCGCTGCGGGTTTGGGCGCGGTTTGCCTGCCGTCCTCGTGCAGGCTGGTCTGTGTGCGTTCGTTCGGCTGGGGCAGCGGCGCTGCCGCTTGCAGCGTTGGTAGCGCGAGCTGAAGCAGCACCTGCATGCGCGGCGCACCCGCCACGACGAGCCACGGCAGGCTCGCCATGCAGGCGAGCATCCCGAGGACGAGCACGCGCATGCTCGGGCCCGCTCGGAGCTGTACGCGCAGCAGCGCGAGCACACCGCGTACGAGCAGCACTGCAAGCAGCACCGGGCCAACCACCATCGCGAGAAAGATCGCGTTGAGGGCGTGCATCTGCGCGAGCGCCATCGCGCTGAGCGCGAGCCATACCGCAGCTCGCTTTGCGCGCTCCCCGGCCCACAGCTCCGAGGCTGCGCACAACCCCATCGGCAAGAGCGCGACTGGCGCGAGCGTGTTGGGGAAGGGCAGGGCAGAGTAAGCGCTCTGGGATACGAGCATTCCGAGGCTCGCGATCCAACCGGCCGCTGCGGACCCGAACGCGCAGCACGCCAGCGCGCCGACGCCCGCCGCCATCAGCAGCTTCGCGAATGGCCACGTTGCGAGCCAGGCGATCGCGGCATCACTGCCCGTAAGCTGACCGCTCACCGCGATCAGCGCGTGGTACAGGTTGGTGTGATAGATGATGTCCAGCCGCGGCTGGGCGACGATCGGATCCCAGTTCGAGAGCCCATCGGCCATCAACATGCGCACGCGCGCGATATGGTAGCCCGCATCGCCCTGTGTATGCGTCCCAGCGCGCAGGCCGAGCCACAGGTCGAAACAGATCAGGGCGCAGCTGACAGCGGCCAGCGCATTCGGCTTGCGCAACGCCGCCCACAGCGCGTGACGATCGCGCGCCAACATGGCGGCGCCGACGATCATGCCCAGCGCGCACGCAGCCGTGAGCGCCCAGAGCGGCCAGCTGCGCCAATACCCGAGCACAGCGAACGGCGTCAGCAGCCCGAGGCTCGCCAAGTAGCAGCGCGCGAGCCCATACAAAAAGCCGCGCTGCAGAGACTCCTGATCCCAGCGTCGCACTGCCGCGTATCCAGGCAGAGCAAGCGCAAGCCAAAACAACTGTATCAGCCAAAGCCTCGACATCGACGCGCCGCGAGCCTACCCGACAACCACAGCCTCGGTCGACGCAATCCGAGACGCAGCGCCAGGCCCTTGTTATGATCGCGACATGCGCTTCGTCGTGGTCCTGATGTTGTGCCTTGGCTTATGCAGCAGCACGCTCGCGCAGTCGCCGCACGGCGTTGCCCTTGCTATGAGCGCGCCGCGCGCCGCGCTCACGCTGCTCGACAGTGAGGTGAGCGCCAGTGACCGCGCGCGCTGGGCACGCCTGACCGAGCTGCGACTCTCGATTCGAACCGATCGCCAGACCGCCGGGGTGGTGCTGTTGGGTCTCGGCCTCGCAAGCGCGGCTCTCGGCGGTGCGCTCGCTGTGGTCGGTCGCGACGAGAAGATGCTGCTCGCAGCTGGCATCACCACCGCGAGCTTCGGCGTGGTCAACGCCGCGCTCTCCTTCGGCATGCTCGACGTCTCAGGCAGTGACGAGCGTCGCATCCGCGCCGCACGAGACCCGCGGGACTTCGAGGCCCGGCGCGAAGCCGAGCTGATCGCCCACCTCCACTCCGGACAATTCTTTGCGGTGAACACCGGCCTCGACGTGTTTTACATGGCCGCGGGCGGTTTGTTGTGCGCGATCGCCGCCGTCCAAAACGAAAACGATCGCTGGGAGTTGGGCACGGGCATCGCGCTAATCGCGCAAGGCGCCTGGCTCATGGCCTTTGACATCATCAACTGGATAAACTCCAACGATCGCGCCGCCCGTTTTCGCGCACTTCAATAGAGTCAAACCAATATGCATTGCGCGTTTTGTCAGCAACCCCTCGGCTACGTCCATGGACACGCAGCATGCTTACGGGGCACCTGCCCCATGTTCGGCGTAAACCAAGCAGAGTGCTGCGCCGGTGACCACGGCGACTGCATCGCAACCTCCGCGGCAGCTAGCGTATCGCTCCAGCCGAGCAAACCCACGGCGACTGACCCTGGGCAGCGCACGCGAGAGCGGTAATGCAAGCAAGCTCCTGGCCAGTCGACGAGTAGAAGTATGTGGGTGCGGGCGCGATTTCGTGGGGCCGCCGACCTGGACTAAGATCTGACTGTGCGCGGTGGCTTCGTACTCGCAGTCGGTATACCCGTGGTGCTGAGCGTGTGGCTGCTCGGCACCTCGCCGGGCCAGGAGGTCCTCGATCTCTGGATCGAAGGAGTGAATGCCCTCGCTCACGAGGAGTTGGACCAAGCCGTGCCCGAGCCGCGCCTGCAGCCATCCGCGGCGGACGCCGCACCTCCACCCGACGCGCTGCGCGTGGTCTTCGTCGGCAACAGCCACACGATGTTCAACGACATGACTGCGATGATCGCAGCGCTGGCGCAGGCTGCAGGCAAGCGGCCGTTGTACGCCAGGCTGATCGTGCGCGGTGGCTCGACGCTGCGCGAGCATGCAGCTGAGGGCGTCGTGAGCCGCGTGCTCAGCGAGGGCGGATGGAACGCCCTGGTCTTACAAGAGCAGCAACAGAACCCCTCGCTCGGGAGGGAACGCCGCGAGCGCGAGATGACGGCGCCAGCGCGCATCATGAGCATGAATGCGTACGCGAGCGGCGCTCGTACCATCGTGCAGATGGTTTGGGCGCGCCGAGACGGCGACTTCACGAACTTACCGGGCGACACCTATGCTGCAATGCACGAGCGCACGGTGATCGGTCACAAGGAGCTCGCGCAGGCGCTCGGAGCCGAGCTCGCGCCGAGCGCGATCGCCTGGAAGCGAGCCATGACCGCGCGACCCGAGCTCACGCTGTGGCAGCCGGATGGCTCGCATCCCTCGCTCGCGGGCAGCTATCTCGCTGCCTGCGTCTTGTACAAAACCCTGTACGGCGAGAGCCCGCTCGGCCTGCGCTTCACGGCAGGCCTACCCGAGCGCGACGCTGCATTCCTGCAGGAGATCGCCGCGACCACCCACGTGGACTGACGGCTCAGCAGCTTAGCGCCGCTTCCCCTTCCCCTTGCCTTTAGGCCCGCGCTTGTCGGAGCGCTTATTTTCCTTCGTTCGCCTGCGCTGCTCGCGTTCGTTGCGCGGCCGACCTTTGAGCGAGCTCTGAAGCTGCGCTCCAGCACCGCGCTTCGGTGGCTTGGACGGCTTGCGTCGCATGCGACCTCCGCCGCCTATCTGCTGCGGCGCAGCCGAGGCCAGCACCTCGACCGGGACGGCTGAAATCCTGCGGCGCGCGACCGACACATCTTCGATGCGCACGACGATGCGATCGAACAGCGCATAGGCGCGGCCGGTCGCGAGGCCCACCAACCGCGTGTTGAACTGATCGGCTTCGTAGTGGTCCGGCGGCAGCGACTGCAAGCGACAGAACACATCGACGCACGGCGATTCGATGGCCACGAAGATGCCGTGCTCGGTGATTCCAGTGATCGTGCCTTCGAAGTCTTCGCCGACGCGATCGCGCATCAACATCGCGCGGTAGAGGTCGACGACCTCGCGCTCGATCAGCATCGCCCGCCGCTCTAAGCGGCTGGACTCTGCCGCTTGCTCCGCGAGCTCGGTCTTCAGCTTCTTACCGTGCAGCGGCTCGCCCCGGGCGATCTTGCGCACGATGCGGTGGATCGCTAGGTCCGGGTAGCGCCGGATCGGGGAGGTGAAGTGCACGTAGTCTTCCGCAGCGAGCCCGAAGTGACCGATGTTGTCGGTCGCGTAGGTGGCCTGCTGCATCGCGCGCAAGAGCAGATACGACAGCACCTCCGCGTGCCGCGGGTCGACCACCGTCGACAAGAAGCGCGCGAGCTTGCCCGGCTGCTCGGCGATGTCGTCATCGATCTTGAAGCCCATCGTCCCGGCGAGCTCCGCGAACGCCATCACCTTCTCTTCGTTCGGCGCGCCGTGCACACGGTAGATCGCAGCGACTTTGCGCTTGCTCAGGTCGCGCGCGACGACTTCGTTGGCGAGCAACATCAGCTCTTCGATCAAGTTGTACGCTGAGCGCACGCCGGGATCGGTGCGTGAGCGCTCGATCGACACGGGCTCACCCGTCTCCGGGTTCAGCTTGACCTTGGCTTCAGGGAGATCGAAGTCGAGCGAGCCGCGCCGCTTGCGCTGCGCGCCCAGGAGCTTCGCCACTTCGAGCAGCAGCTCGAGCTGAGGCTTGCGGCTCATGGCGGCGGGCTGCACCGGGCCTTGATCGGTCATGCCGAGCGCACGCGCCACGCCGCCGTAGGACAAGCGCGCCGCCGAGCGCATCACGCACTCGACGAACTTGTACTTGCGAACATTGCCTTCGCGATCGAGCTCCAAGTCGACCGCGAGCGCGAGCCTGTCCACATCTGGCACGAGCGATGCGAGGTGACTGCTCAGCTCACGGGGCAACATCGGGATCGCGCGCGAGGGCAGATAGATCGTGCAGCCACGCGCGAGCGCTTCGCGATCGAGCGCGGTGTCGGGACGCACGTAGTGCGAGACGTCAGCGATCGCAACGATCACGCGAAAGCCACCGGCCGAGGCAGGCTCGGCGTAGACCGCGTCGTCATGGTCGCGTGCGTCGTCTGGATCGATCGTCAGCAAGTCGAGGTCGCGGTAGTCCACGCGGCCTTCACAGTCAGCTTCGGTGACGTGATCGCCGTACGCGCGCGCTTCGGCCTGCACGTCTTCATCGAACTCCTCGCGCACACCTTGCGAGAGCAAGATGCGTCGGATCTCGAACTCCGCGAACTCCGCCGGATCGAACGCCTCCACGACGCTCGCCAGCAGCGGCTCGCCCGCGTGCTCAGGGAAGCCGACCACCTTCGCGATCACGCCCTGTCCCGTGCGTGCATTCTCGGGCAAGTCGCCGACGACTTGTACGCGCGCTTTGAGCCGCTCGTCATCGGCCTCGATGAACGTCGCGTAGGGCAGCATCAAGAGCTGACCGCCGATGTAGTGCGTTGCGCGCTCGATCACCTCGATCACTTGGCCATCGAAGCCCTTCGGGCTCGGGAACACGCGCACGCGCACCTTGTCGCCATGCAGCGCGCTGCCGAGCGCGGGCGGCGGGATGAAGATGTCCGGCCCGGGCTCTTCCGGCGTCACGAAGCCGAAGCCACGGGTGTTCACGTTCAGCCTTCCGACAAGCTCGGCGCGTCCGCGTGGCGAGCGATAGTCGCGCTGCCCTTCGACCAGCTCGAGGGCCGGCCGCTCATGGCGGCGGCCACGCGGCAACTCACGCGCGCGCCGATCTTTGCCCTTGTGAGGCTCACGCGCGTGCGCCTGAAACTGCGCCACGCGGCTCCGCGCCACGCGCTCAGCGCGACGACGCGTCTTGGGTCCGCCACGCTCCGCGCGGCTCGCAAAGGCTTGCTGTCGAGAGCTCGGATCGTCGCTGTCGTCTACATCGTCCGATGCGAACACGTCCTCGCCATCGTCTGCTTCCACCGAGCGTGCGTCGTCTGCGTCTTCCGACGCGAGTGCACCCAGCTCATCGCTGTCTGCTTCCGCGGCGCGAGCGAAGCGCCCTTTGCCTCGCGGATCAGGCTCAACGCTCAGGTCGGAGTCGTGCGACGCGCGCTCATCGCTGTCTTCCGCGGCGCGAGCGAAGCGCCCTTTGCCACGCGCGCCTCGCGCATCGCGGTCCTCCGAGCCAGCAAAGCGTTCTTTGCCACGCGCGCCGCTTTCGCTCCCGTCAGCGACTCGCGTTTGGCCACGCACGCCGCGCTCGTTGCTGTCAGCCGCGTCAGCGAAGCGGGTTTGGCCACGCGCGCCGCGCTCGTTGCTGTCAGGCGCGTCAGCGAAGCGTGTTTGGCCACGCACGCCGCGCTCGTCGGCATCAGCCGCGTCAGCAAAGCGCCCTTTGCCACGCGCGCCGCTTTCGCTCCCGTCAGCGCTGCGCGCTTTGCCTCGTGCGCTGCGCGCGTCGGTATCGCCTGCGTCAGCGGAGCGACTCCTGCCGCGCAGGTCGTCTCCGTCGGCACGGCGGGCAAACGGATTGCCGGCTTTGCCGCCTGCTTCGGCTCGGCTCGGGAGCGCTTGTCGAGCCGTGCCACGCGACTCTGGCCTGCCGCCGTCAGCGGCATCGGGCCCGCGGGGCGCCTTTTTGGGCGCGCGGTACTTCCCGCCAGGCAGCTCAGTCACCAGGCCAGCTTCCGCCATCAGGCCTAGCTGATTGGCCAGCTGGCCATGCTCTTTTTTGTCTAACATCATCAGCTTGCGCAGCTCGCCCACATGCATGGAGCGCGCGTTCGCGCGAAGCAGCCCCAGGAGCTTCTGCTCGAGGGACTCAGGTTGTTTCGTTTCTTTCTTATTCACGGATGTTCCGAAGTAGGCCGAGGTGCCGCGCCGCTCGCAGCGGCGGGTTCGGCGACGTAGATGCGGCCCGCGCACAACATCGCGACCTTGGTCGCGCTCGGCGACACCACTGCATCGCTCACCGTTCCGCCGGCACATGATGCCGGGGTACGGATGAGTCGCGCGCTATCTCGCGTGCGATCGATCAGGGCGACGCCTTCGCT
>Ga0190269_10000446_pt1 | contig 21389 bp, 24 predicted proteins | sample Popmic249IS_FD_133749 | JGI IMG/M metagenome (GOLD analysis project Ga0190269, IMG submission 133749) | Populus adjacent soil microbial communities from riparian zone of Blue River, Arizona, USA - 249 IS | ecosystem: Environmental > Terrestrial > Soil > Riparian zone | place: USA: Arizona... | reverse complement strand
GACGCCACCCCCGCCGTGCGGGCCTGGCTCGCGGAGCGGGCCGCGCCGTGGCCCGAGGCGGTCGAGATCGACACGTCCGGCGACCTCGACGCGACGCTGGCCCGCGCTGCCGCGCAGCTGGACCGCGGCCGGGCTCAGCGACCGTCGGCCCTGACGAACCCGTAGCCCGCCGCCCGCAGCCGCCGGAGGAGCTCCGGCAGCGCTTCGTCGTCAGTGGACGCGGCGCCGACGTGCATGAGGACTACCGCGCCGGGGGTCAGCTCGTCCATCACGCGCTGGACCACCTGGGCAGCCGGGACGCCCTTCCAGCCCAGCGTGTCGACCGTCCACATCAGCTCGTACCCATAGCCGGCGGCCGCGACGTCGCGGTCGACCGAGGCGTCCCGGTCGCCGTACGGCGGGCGGAACCACGGCTTCGTGCTCACCCCCGCCGCCTCGCGGACAGCTGCCTCGGCCCCGCTCAGCGCGGCGAGCCGCCCCTCCCGGCTCAGCGGGTCGGTCCGCGTGGAGAAGCCCGTGAAGGACAGGTGCTGGTCGGTGTGGTTGACCAGCAGGTGGCCCTCGGCGGCCATCCGCCGCACGAGCGCCGGGTTCGCGCGGGCCCAGCGGCCGGTGACCCCGAACGACGCGGGGATCCGCTCGGCGCGCAGCAGGTCGAGGATCCGTGTGGCGTTGCCGACGTCCGAGCCCGCGTCGAACGTGAGGGCCACCACCCGGCGACTCGTCGGGAGCCGCCAGAGCAGCGTCGCCCGGGCCGTCGTGGGCACCACGGCTGCGGTCGGCCGCGGGGTTGCCGTGCGCGTCGCGACTGGCGTGGGGCTCAGGGACGGGCTGGGCGTCGGGCCCAGGGACGGGCTGGGCGACGGGCTGGGCGACGGGCTGGCGCTGGGGCGCGGCGTCGTCGCGGAGGGGCTGGTCGGCCCTCCGGCGCGGTCCTCCGCGCAGGAGGCCAGGGCGCCCGGCAGCAGCACCAGGGCCACCAGAGCGGCGTACCTCCTCATGATCCTGACGCTAGGCCGCCGCCCCCTGCCGCGCGGCGTTACGGGAGACTTGCCGGCGTGAGCGCCTGCTGCCAGCCGTCGCGGGACAGCGGCGGCAGCCCGGCGGGGCAGCCGCTGCCTGCCGCCGGCGGGTCGCCGGGAGCGCTCGTCACGGTGCCGGCGGGCACGTTCCTCATGGGCAACGACCGGCCGCCGTGGTTCCCCGGTGACGGCGAGGCGCCGGTCCGGCCGGTGGACCTGCCGGCGTACCGGATCGGCGCGACCGCTGTGAGCAACGCGTCGTTCGCGCACTTCGTGACGGCGAGCGGCTGGCGCACCGATGCGGAAGCGTTCGGCTGGTCCTTCGTCTTCGTGGACAGCGTGCTGCCCTCGGCCGAGGTGCTCGACGCCTCGGTGCCCGGAGCGCCCTGGTGGCGGGCGGTGCGCGGCGCGACCTGGCGGGAGCCACACGGTCCGGGCAGCGAGGCGGCCCCCGACCACCCCGTGGTGCACGTCTCCTGGCAGGACGCCCAGGCCTACGCCGCCTGGGCCGGCGCCCGGCTGCCGACCGAGGCCGAGTGGGAGAAGGCCGCCCGGGGTGGGCTCGAGCAGGCGCGCTACCCGTGGGGCGACGACGAGCCGGCCGGGCGGGCGAACGTGTGGGAGGGCGACTTCCCGGTACGCCGCACCAACGGGCCCCCCGGCCCCGTGGCGGTCGACGCCTTCGCACCCAACGGCTACGGCCTGCACAACGCGGCAGGCAACGTCTGGGAGTGGACCCAGGACGCCTGGGCCGGCGCTCCCGGCCGTCGGGTGGTCAAGGGCGGCAGCTTCCTGTGCCACCCGTCCTACTGCCACCGCTACCGCGTCGCCGGGCGCACCTTCAGCACCCCGGACAGCTCGACCGGGCACACCGGCTTCCGGGTCGCCGCAGGCTGCTGAAAGGGCCCGAAGCGGTCACCAGTCCCATTGTCACCACCAGTCACGTAGGATTCGCGGCGGAAGGGAGTTCCCCATGCCGCAACTGCGCTCCCGGGCGCGCGCATCCCGACCGCTGGCGATCGGCGCGGCCCTCTGCGCGCTCCTGGGCCCCGCCCTGCCCGCGGTGGCTGAGCCCGCGCCTTCGCCGTCCGACCTGCAGCAGGCCCGCAAGGACGTAGGCCGGGCCGAGGGGCGGGTCTCGCGGCTCCAGGCGCGGGCCGAGCACGCGGCCGAGGAGTACAACGGCGCCAAGGTCAAGGCTGACCGGGCGGAGCTGCGCAGTGCCCAGCAGGAGCTGCAGGCGCGGCAGGCTGAGCGGCAGTACCAGGCCGCCGTGGCCGAGGTGGACCTCGCGCGGGAGGCGGCCCGGGCGGCTGACGCATGGGCCCGGCAGGCGGAGGCCGCGCGGGAGGCGGCGCTCGCGGAGGCGGCGCGCGAGCAGCTCGCGCTCGACCGGATGGCCGTGGGGGCCTTCCGCAGCAGCGGCGAGCTGGGCATGGTGTCGCAGCTGCTCACGTCCGACGACCCGGTCTTCGTGGCCAAGGCCGGCACGGTCTTCAACCGGATCAGCGTGCACCAGAAGGCGCTCATCGCCGCGGCCCAGGAGGCGCGCGCGAAGGCGGAGGTCGCCGGCGCCACCGCGCGGTCCGCGCGGGAGCAGGCGGTCGCCGCCCAGGACCGCGCCACCGCGGCGCTGGGCCGCGTCGGCGCGGCCCGCCAGCAGGCCCGGCTGCAGGCCGAGGCGGCCGAGGAGCTCGCCGACGAGGCCCGCAGCACCGCGCGCCAGGCCGAGCGGGCCAAGAACCGGGCGCTCTCGCTCGTCGCCGAGGCCGAGCGCGTGCTGGGCGCGGCCCGGCGCACCGCGGCCGAGCTGGAGCGGCTCGCGCGCGAGGCACGCACCGGGGCGAACGGCCAGTGGGACGGCTCCGCGCCGAGCCAGGAGGCCAGGACCGCCATCCGCGCCGCCTTCGACCAGATCGGGGTCCCCTACTCCTGGGGTGGCGGCGACGAGAACGGTCCCACCGAGGGGTTCGCGCAGGGGGCCGGCACCGTCGGCTTCGACTGCTCGGGCCTGACGCTCTACGCCTACGCCCAGGCGGACATCCGCCTCGACCACTACTCGCAGGCGCAGTGGGACCAGGGACCGCGGGTCGAGGGAGGCCTGGCTGCGGTGCAGCCCGGTGACCTCCTCTACTACGCCTACGACACGAGCGACCCGTCGACCATCCACCACGTGGGCCTGTCGATCGGCAACGGCAAGATGATCGAAGCCCCCTACACCGGAGAGGTGGTCCGCGTGGCCTCGGCGATGCGCAGCGACTTCATCGGCGCGACGAGGCCGTGGGCCGCGTGACCGTGCAGCTCGACGTCGACGGCCGGCTCGGCCGGTTCATCCAGTCGCTGGCCCGACGGCCGCGCTTCCAGTCCACGGCCGGTCGCGTCATGCCGGCGGTCGACCGCTTCGTGAACCGGATCAGCCGCGGCCGCTTCGTGGTCAGCCACTTCCTGGTGCCGACGCTGGTGCTGACGACGACCGGGGCCAAGAGCGGCCTGCCGCGCGAGACGCCGCTCGCGACCCTGGTCGACGGCGACTCCTGGTACGTCGTGGGCAGCAACTTCGGTGGCGACAAGCACCCGGCCTGGTCGGGCAACCTGCTCAAGCACCCGGACGCCACGGTGAGCTTCGGCGGCCGCACGGTGCCGGTGCGGGCCCGGCTGCTCGACGCCGAGGAGAAGGCGTCCGTCTGGCCGCGGCTGCTGAAGGTGTGGCCCACCTACGACGCCTACGTCGAGCGCAGCGGCCGCGACCTCCGGGTGTTCCGGCTCGAGCCCCGCTGAGACCGGCTCAGGCGGAGTAGGCCTTCACGCCGTCCTGTCGGCGTACCGTCAGGCGCCCCTGCGCGACCAGCAGGTCGAGGTGGGCGCCGGTCTCGAAGATCGCGAGCATGGCGTTGAAGGGGTCGAGGTCCTTCACCCGGTGCTCCCGGCGGGTCCAGCGCAGCGCGCTCGCGGCGTCGAGGACGGTGACGGCGCCCTGGCGGACGGCCTGCTCGGTCAGGTCGAGCCGGTGGTCGTGGTGGGCCAGCAGCTCGTCGACGCGGGCGTGGGCCGACTCGGTCACCGGCCCGTGCGCCGGCAGGAGCATGGCGTCCGGCCGTGAGCGGACCACCTCGAGCGAGCGCAGGAAGGCGCCGAGCGGGTTCTCGCTGAGCACCGGCTCGAAGCCGATCGACGGCGTGATCGTCGGCAGCACGTGGTCGCCGGCGAAGAGCAGCTCGGCCTCGAGGTCGTGGTAGACGAGGTGGCCGGCGGTGTGGCCAGGGGTCTCGACGGCGTGGAGCGTCCGGCCGGCCAGCGGCACCGGGCCCTCGCTGAGCCACTCGTCCGGCGACTCCCAGTTCTGCGGGTCGGCCTTCTGGGTCTGGAACCAGGCGTGGATGAGCTCGGCCAGCTCCTTCGCACCGGCCTCCCGCAGCGCCAGCACCTGGCCGTTGAGCGGCGTGCGCTCGGTCTCCTGCAACGCATCGAGGGTGCGCTTCTCCCCCAGCCCGAGCGCCACGTGCGACCCGGCGTCGCGACGGACGTGGACGGCCTGGGTGTAGTGGTCGCGGTGGACGTGCGTCACCAGGAAGCGCGTCACGTCGCCGATGCCGGCGCCGAGCGAGGCCAGCGACTTCTCGAAGAGGGCGCGCGACTCGGGGATGCCCCAGCCGGCGTCGATGCAGACGAGTCCGTCAGGCGTGGTGATCACGTAGACGTTGACGGCCTTGAGGCCGTCGTTGGGCAACGGCAGCGGCACCCGGTGGACGCCGGGCACGACCTCGTGGGCGCCTGGCTCCACCCAGGGCAGGTCGCTGGTGCTCGTCACGGGTGGTGCCCCTCTCGCGCGGCCGTGGCCGCCTCCAGCACCCGCGTGTTGTCGCGCGGCGTGCCCACGGTGATGCGGATCCCCTCGCCGGAGAAGCAGCGGACGAGGACGCCGTGCTCCTCGAAGACGCCGGAGACCCGGTCGCTGTCGTGGCCGGTCGGCAGCCAGACGAAGTTGCCCTGGGTCGGCGGCACGTCCCAGCCGAGCGCCAGCAGCTCCTGTCGCAGCGGCTCGCGCAGCGCCACGACCTGGGCGACCTGCGCGAGGAGCTGGTCCTCGACCTCCAAGCTGGCCAGCGCGGCCGCCTGCGCGGGGACGGAGACGGCGAACGGCAGGTGCACCTGGCGCAGCGCAGCGGCGACCGCGGGGTCGGCGGCGAGGGCGTAGCCGACGCGGAGACCGGCCAGGCCGTAGGCCTTCGAGAACGTCCGCAGCACCAGCAGGTTGGCGTGGCTGTCGAGCAGCGCGGTGCCGTCGACGGCCAGCGGGTCGTCGACGAACTCCGCGTAGGCCTCGTCGAGGACCACGAGCACCTCGTCCGGCAGGGCGGCCAGGAAGGCCTTCACCTCGGCGGCGGCCAGGGCCGGCCCGGTCGGGTTGTTGGGGCTGCACAGCAGGACCAGCCGGGTCCGGTCGGTGACGGCCGCCGCCATCGCGTCGAGGTCGAGGTGCGACGCCCGCAAGGGCACCGGTACGCCGCGGGCCCCGGAGATCGCGGTCAGCGTGGGGTAGGCCTCGAAGGAGCGCCAGCCGTAGACGACCTCGTCGCCGGCGTCGCAGGCGATCTCGACCAGCTCCTGCACCAGCTGCACGGAGCCGCAGCCGACGGCCACCCGGTCGACGGCCACCCCGTGCTTCGCGGCCAGCGCCTCGGTGAGCAGCACCGCGCCGGGGTCGGGGTAGCGGTTGCCGTCCACGACCGCCTCCGCGATCGCCTGCTGCACCCGCGGGAGCAAGGGGAACGGCGTCTCGTTGCTGGCCAGCCGTGCCAGGTCCTGGCCCGGCGCCGGGCGGCGTCCCGGTCGGTAGGCGCTCAGCTGGTCCAGGACCGGGCGCAGGCGTGCGGAGCTCACGGCCAGACCCTAGTCGTGGGTCGGGTGCTCGTGCTCGACGTGCGTCGCGTGCTCGAGCTGGAAGGTCGTGTGCTCCAGGGCGAAGGTGTCCGCGACGCAGTGCGCGAGCCGGTCCAGGGTGGCGGGCGCTCCCCCGCTGTCCCACACCTCGTCGGCCAGCACGACGTGCGCGCTGAGGACCGGCGCGCCGCTGGTGATCGTCCAGGCGTGCAGGTCGTGGCAGGCCAGCACGCCCTCCACCTCGAGCAGCCGGGCGCGCACCTCCTCGAGGTCGACACCGCGCGGGGTCGCCTCGAGCAGCACGTCCACGGCCTCGCGGAGCAGGTGGACCGTCCGCGGGACGATCAGCACGCCGACCAGGAGGGAGGCCACCGGGTCGGCGTACCTGGTGCCGGTCAGGGCGATGGCACCCGCGGCGATGAGCACACCGGCGGCGCCGAGGGCGTCGGAGAGCACCTCGAGGTAGGCACCGCGCAGGTTGAGGCTGTGCCTGGCCCCCTGGCGCAGCAGGAGCAGTGCCGCCCCGTTGGCCAGGAGTGCGACGGCGCCGAGCGCGGCCATGAGGCCCGGCTCGCTCTCCACCGGGTCGCGCAGCCGCCAGACCGACAGCCCGATGATCGTGAGGCCGACGCCGAGCAGCAGCACGCCGTTGACGACCGCGGCGAGGATCTCCGCGCGAGCGAAGCCGAAGGTGCGCCCGGGGGTGGCGGGCCGCGCCGCGAAGGTCGCCGCGACGAGCGCGAGAGCCACGCCGGCGACGTCGGAGAGCAGGTGCCCGGCGTCGGCGAGCAGCGCCAGCGACTGGGCGAGGAGGCCCCCGACGACCTCGGCGACCAGGACGACGAGCAGGATGGCGAGGACGAGCTTGAGCCGGCCCCGGCTCGCTGCCAGCTGGGTGTGGCTGTGCGCGTGCCCGCCTCCCAAGGCGGCTACTCCTCCGTGTCCGCAGCCTCGACGCACTCCTTGAAGCCGTAGCCCGTCATCCACTTCTCGTCGGCCTCGGTCATCTTCGGCGCGTCCCCGAGCGCGGCGAAGACCTTCGCCTGGTCGTTGGAGGCGGCCGCCGTCTTCACCTTGTCGGCCCACTCACGGCCCTCGTCCACCTGCGTCCGCAGCGGCTTGAGGAACTTGCTCTGGAGGGCGTCGGTGTCGTCCTTCGGCGTGTCCAGCCGCTCGAGCTCGTCAGTGGTCTGGTCGGCCGTGGCGACCAGGCTGTTGAGGAACGTCTCGATCCCCTTGACGTCCGAGGGCGGGGCGAGGGCGTCGATGTCGTCGTTCGCCTTCTTGCAGATCGCCTCGGCCTTGGCGAGGTAGTCGGACTTGCTGGGCCCGTCGGAGCCGCCGCAGGCGGCCACGAGCAGGACGGGCAGGACGAGTGCGATGCGCTTCATGGGGCCACATCCTGCCCGGTGCGACGACCGACGACCCAGAAGGCGACCGCAGCGGCGTTTCCCACGTTCAGCGAGTCGACCTCCCGCGCCATCGGGATGCGGACCCGCAGGTCGCTGCCGGAGAGCGCCTGCTCCGACAGCCCCGGGCCCTCGGCGCCGAGCAGCACCGCGGCGCGCTCGTCGTCCGCGAGCCGCACCCGGTCGAGGTCCACGGCGTCGGGTGAGGGGGTCAGGGCGAGCACCCGGAAGCCGTGCTCGCGCAGCAGGTCGAGCCCTTGCGGCCACTCCAGGTAGGCGTAGGGCAGCGCGAAGACCTCGCCCATGCTGACGCGCACGGCTCGGCGGTAGAGCGGGTCGCAGCACGTCGGGGTCAGGAGGACGGCGTCCATGCCGAGGCCCGCGGCGCTGCGGAAGATCGCGCCCAGGTTCGTGTGGTTGTTGATGTCCTCCAGCACGACGACGCGCCGGGCGGTCGAGAGCAGCGTCTCGGCCGTGGGCAGCGGCAGCCGGCCGAACGAGGCCAGGACGCCGCGGTGGACGTGGAAGCCGGTGACCGCCTCGAGCACCTCGTAGGACGCGCGGTAGACCGGCGCCTCCGGTAGTCCCTCCGGCAGCGGGCGGTTCTCGGCCAGGAGCACCGAGCGCAGCGGGTAGCCCGCCCGGGCCGCCCGCAGCAGCACCGGCACGCCCTCCGCGAGGAAGAAGCCGGCCTCCGGCTCGTGCTTCGAGCGTCGGACCACGTCGGTCAGCCCGACGTAGTCGGCGACCCTCGGGTCCGCGGGATCGGTGACGAACTGGCTGCCCTGCACCACGCCAGGCTAGGTCCGCTCGCTAGAGTCGTGAGGTCCGAACGAGCACTAGGAGCGAAGCCATGGCCGGCGGCCACAACGTCAAGGCGACCTCGTGGGTCACCGTGGTCCTCATCATCGTGGCCAGCATCCTGCTCGGCTTCGCGCTGCCGATGGAGTCGCTGGCGCTCGCCGTGGTCGGCGGTGCGCTGCTGGTCATCGGCCTGGTGACCGGCGTCGTCTACCGGATCATGGACGACGCCTACTAGTCCTAGCGGCGCTCGCGGGCCCAGCGCCGGATCGTCTCGATCCGGTCCTGCAGCTGCTGCGCAGTCGCCTGGGCCGAGGGCGGGCCGCCGCAGGCGGTGCGGAGCTCGGCGTGGATCGTGCCGTGCGGCTTGCCAGTGCGGTGGTGCCACGCGCCCACCAGCCCGTTGAGCTCCTTGCGGAGCCCCGAGAGCAGCTGGTACGCCGATGCCTCGCGCTCCGGAGCCGGCACCACCGGGGCCTTCTGCACCTGCTTGGCCTGCTGCTGGGCCAGCAGCACTGCCACCTGGTCGGGCGACAGCAGGCCCGGCAGGCCGAGGAAGTCCAGCTCGTCCTCCGAGCCCACGGCCGCCCCGGTGCCGTACTCGCCACCGTCGTAGATGACCCGGTCGAGATGGGCCGAGGCCTGGAGCGCGACGAACCCTGGCTCCTCCTCGCCCAGCTCCTTCTCGGTCCGGTTGGCCGCGGCGAGCAGCTCGTCGGCGAGGAACTGCTCCTTGGCGGGGCCGTCGAGGGCGTGGTCGCGCTCGGCCTCCATCTCCGCTGCCAGGGCGAGCAGCGCCGGGACCGAGGGCAGGAAGACCGACGCGGTCTCCCCCGCGCGTCGGGCCCGGACGAAGCGCCCGACGGCCTGCGCGAAGAACAGCGGTGTCTGGACGCTGGTGGCGTAGACGCCCACGGCGAGCCGAGGGATGTCGACGCCCTCCGAGACCATCCGGACGGCCACCAGCCAGCGGTCGTCGGACTCCTCGAAGGCGCCGATCTTCTTCGAGGCCGCCGGGTCGTCGGAGAGCACCACGACAGGCGGGCGGCCGGTGATGCCCTCGATCAGCTCGGCGTAGAGCTTGGCGCTCTTGTGGTCCGACGCGATGACCATGGCACCCGCGTCCGGCACGCCCCGGCGCACCTCCGTGAGCCGGCGGTCCGCGGCCTGCAGGACCGCAGGCATCCAGTCGCCGTGCGGGTCGAGGGCGGTCCGCCAGGCGTGGGCGGTCTGCTCCTGGGTGAGCGGCTCGCCGAGGGTGGCGGTGATCTCCTCGCCGGCCCGGGTCTTCCACGTCGCCGTACCGGAGTAGGCGAGGAAGAGCACCGGGCGGACGACGCCGTCGCGCAGCGCGTCGCTGTAGCCGTAGGAGTGGTCCGAGGAGGACCGGGTGATCCCGTCGGACCCCTTCTCGTACCGGACGAACGGGATGGGATTGGTGTCGGAGCGGAACGGTGTGCCGGTCAGGGCCAGCCGGCGGGTCGCCGGGTCGAAGGCCTCGCGGACCGCGTCGCCCCACGACAGCGCGTCGCCGGCGTGGTGGACCTCGTCGAGGATCACGAGGGTCCGTCGGCGCTCGGTGCGGGCCCGGTGCAGCAGCGGGTGGGCGGCCACGCCGGCGTAGGTCACCGCGACGCCGTGGTAGTCGGACGAGGTGGCCCCCATCGCGTTGGTGAACGTCGGGTCGAGCCGGATGCCGAAGCGCTCGGCCGCCAGCGCCCACTGGGTCTTGAGGTGCTCGGTCGGGGCCACGACGGTCAGGCCCTGCACCACGCCGGTCGAGAGCAGCTCGGAGGCGATCCTGAGGGCGAAGGTCGTCTTGCCCGCTCCGGGCGTGGCGACGGCGAGGAAGTCGCGCGGCTGCTGGCGGAGGTAGCTGACGAGCGCGCTTCGCTGCCAGGCCCGTAGCGGTACGGCGGCGACGGCTTCCTGGGGGGCGGTCAACGCTCTCTTTCCTGGTCGTGCGGGACGTTCACGGCAAAGCGACAGGCGCCCCGCGGGCGCCCGGCAGGCAGCCTAGGCGAGGCCGCCGACACCGCCCCGTCGGCACGCCGTGACGTGCCCGAAACCGGCCGGGTGCAGTCTGGTGATGTGCCTCTCGTCCCGTTGAGCCGTGAGTCCCGCGTCGTCCACGGCCACCGCCGGGCCTTCCTGCTCGGCGGCCGGCCGCTCGGCACCGCGCCGGTCCTCTGGATGATCCACGGGATCGGCGACTCCTCCCGCACCTGGGAGCAGGTGATCCCGCTGCTGGGCGAGGACCACACGATCGTCGCCCCCGACCTCCTCGGGCACGGCGACTCCGACAAGCCCCGGGCGGACTACTCGATCGGCGGGTTCGCCAACGGGATGCGCGACCTGATGATGGTGCTCGGTGTCGAGCAGGCCACCGTGGTCGGGCACAGCCTGGGCGGCGGCGTGGCGATGCAGTTCGCCTACCAGTACCCGGAGCACGTCGAGCGGCTCGTGCTGGTCGCCTCAGGGGGCCTGGGCTCGGAGGTCAACCCGGTGCTGCGCGCCGCGTCGCTGCCCGGCGCCCACGCCGCCATCGGGCTGAGCACCAAGGGCCCGGTCCGCGCCGCGACGCTCAAGGTCGCGCGCGCGCTCGCCACGGTCGGGGTCCTCGAGCGCAACGACGTCGAGGACGTGGCGGTCATCTGGGAGGGGCTGCGTGACCCGTCCACGCGGAAGGCCTTCCTGCGCACCCTGCGCGCCGTCGTCGACGCCCGCGGTCAGGCCGTCACGAGCAAGGACCGGCTCTACCTGGCCGCCGACGTGCCGGTGCTCCTGGTCTGGGGCGCGCGGGACCCGATGGTGCCGGTGATCCACGCGGCCCACGCGGCCGAGCTGCTGCCGCTGGCGAAGCTGGCGATCCTGCCGCACGCCGGCCACATGCCCCACCGCGTCTCCCCCGCGTCGTTCGCGGACGCGGTGCGCGAGTTCGTGCGGAGCACCGAGCCGGCGCACCACGACCTCGCGCTCATCCGGGAGCTGCTCGCCGGAGGTCAGCCCTCGGTGACGAAGTCGATGAGGCGCTCCACGGCGTTGAGGAGCGGCACCTCCACGTCGGTGTAGGAGTCGACGGCAGCCAGCACCCGGCGCCAGCCCTCCCAGGTCTCGCCCCAGCCGAGGGCCGCGCAGACGCCCTCCTTCCACGGCCGCCCCGGGGGCACGACCGGCCAGGCCGCGATCCCGAGCGCCGCCGGCTTCACCGCCTGCCAGACGTCGACGTACGGGTGCCCGGTCACGAGGACGTGCGGGCTGGTGACCTTCGCCACCACCCGCGACTCCTTGGAGCCGGCGACGAGGTGGTCCACCAGCACGCCGAGGCGGCGGCCCGGCCCCGGCCGGAACTGGCCGACGAGCGCGGGCAGGTCGTCGACGCCGTCGAGCGGCTCGACCACGACGCCCTCGACCCGCAGGTCGTGGCCCCACACCCGCTCGACCAGCTCTGCGTCGTGCTTGCCCTCGACCCAGATCCGGCTGTCGCGCGCCACCCGGGCGCGCACGTCGGCGACGACCGTCGAGCCGCTGGCGCTGCGCTGCGGCCCCCGCTGCACGGCGACCACGGGGCGGGTCAGGGTGACCGGCCGTCCCTCGAGCAGGAACGCCCCGAGCGGGAACACCCGCACCTTGCCGAAGCGGTCCTCGAGGCTGACGTTCTCCTTGTCGCAGGCCACGACTGCACCGCAGAAGCCGGAGAGCACCTCCTCGACGACCAGGCCGGCCTCCGCCGGTACGGCGGGCAGGGGCTGCTTCCTCGGAGGGGAGAGGTCGATGCCGTCGTACGAGCGCACCTGCCGCACCCTAGGACGGCGGTCGCGACTGGCCCCGTAGGCTCGGGTGCCGTGTCGTGGTCAGCTCCCGTCCCCCCGCGCAGCGCGCTGCTCGCGTCGTGGGCGACGGCGTGGCTGTCCGCCGAGGTCGGGCTCCCCGAGGTGGTCGAGCGGACGACGGCCTTCGACGAGAGCCACGTGGTCACCGGCCTGTGGGTCGACGACCTCGATCTCGAGCAGGCGCTCGGACGGCTCCGTGCCGAGGGCGTGACCCGGGTGCGGCTCGTGCTGCCGGCGCCGGGTGACCCGCTGGGCCTTCCCGGCCCCGGGCCGTTCACCGGCGCGGCCCTCGACGCGGGCGAGGCCGTGATCGCGCTGCGGGAGGACGGGGGCGGGTGGGGCCTCGTGCCCGCGCTCACCCACCACGGCTCGGAGCTGGACGGGACGGTCACCTCCGTGCGCTGGCACGCCTTCCCGGTGCAGATGCCCGGCCCGGACCCGGGGCCCTTCCTGCACGAGGCGGAGCACGACCTGCGGGTGGGGCTGATGGAGGCGACCCAGGCGCTGGTCGACCTCGACGTGGCCCGTTGGGACCCTGACGTCGCAGACGCGCTCCACGACCTGCGCCGGGCCCAGCGCAAGGGGCTCGCCGACGACGAGCTGCCCGGCTCCTGGCCGCCGCGGGCGCGTGACCTGCTGGTCCGCACCCGTGCGCTGTCCTCCCTGGTGCACCTGGCCGATCGGACGGCCGGCGGCGCGGTCGACACCCGGCAGGCGGAGGAGCGCGCCAAGGTCCTGCGCGACCTGGCGCGAGTGGTGCGGCGCGCCCGCGTCGCTGCCTACAACGCACATGGGGAGCGCTCGTGAGCCTGCTGGTCACCGTCACCGGCCCGGACCACCCGGGAGTGACGGCGGCGCTGATGGACGTGCTCTCCGAGCACGGTGCCGTGGTCGAGGACGTGGAGCAGGTCGTGGTGCACGGCCGGCTGCTGCTCGGCCTGGTGATCAGCGGCGAGGGCTCGAGCGCAGCCGTCGAGGAGGGGCTGCGCGCAGTGGCCGCGTCGCTGGGTGTCGGCGTGGAGCTCGAGGCGCTCGAGGGGGCCGAGCCGGCGGCGCTCAACCGGCATCACGTCGTCGTGCTCGGCGCCCCGCTGCCGCCAGCCGCGCTGGCCGGCGTGGCGCGGCGGCTGTCCGCCTGCGGCGCCAACATCGAGACGGTGCGGCGGCTGTCGTCCTGGCCGGCCCAGTCCTACGAGCTCGTCGTCAGTGGCGGTGACACCACGCGGCTGCGCACCGAGCTCGCGGCGGAGGCGGTCGCCCAGTCCGTGGACGTCGCGGTCGAGCGCGGCACGATCTACCGTCGGGCGAAGCGGCTCGTCGTGATGGACGTCGACTCGACCCTCGTCCAGGGCGAGGTCATCGAGATGCTCGCGGCCGAGGCGGGCTGCGAGGCCGAGGTCGCCCGGGTGACCGCGGCGGCGATGGCGGGGGAGCTCGACTTCGAGCAGTCGCTGCGGGCCCGGGTCGCGCTGCTGAAGGGGCTTCCGGTGGAGGCGGTCGACCGGGTGCGCGCCTCGGTCCGGCTCACCCCCGGGGCGCGCACGCTGGTGCGCACCCTGAAGCGGTTGGGCTGGACGGTCGGCATCGTCAGCGGCGGGTTCACGGCAGTGACGGACGACCTCGAGCAGCAGCTCGGCCTCGACCACGCCGTGGCCAACGTCCTGGAGGTCGTCGACGGCCGGCTCACCGGCGAGGTCGTCGGGGAGGTCGTCGACCGGGCCGCCAAGGCCGCGGCGCTCCGGCGCTTCGCCGAGGAGGAGGGCCTGCTCCCCGAGCAGACGGTGGCGATCGGCGACGGCGCCAACGACCTGGACATGCTTGCGGCCGCAGGCCTCGGGATCGCCTTCAACGCCAAGCCGGTCGTCCGCGACGCGGCCCACACGGCCCTCTCGGTGCCCTTCCTCGACGCCGTGCTGTTCCTGCTGGGCATCCCGCGCGAGGAGGTCGAGCAGGCCGTCTAGCCCGGGCGGCGCGGCGGCGGGCAGCAGCGCTCGGGGCAGACGTCGTGCGTGGCGACCCCGCCGTGGTCAGGCAGCTCCGGGCCCTCGATCCGCTCGACGACGAGGTCGCGGAGCATCGTCACGAACTCCGGGTCCGTCCCCACGGACCGCGCACGGCGTACCGTCATGCCCTCCGGCGCTCCCGGTACGGCGACCACGTCCAGGTCGTAGACCACTTCACGTGGTCGCTGGTGAAGCCGAGCGGCACGAGCACCACCTCGGCGACCCCCTGCTCCCCCAAGGCGGCCAGGTGGTCGCTCACGTCGGGCTCGAGCCAGGGCACCGAGGGCGGCCCGCTACGCGACTGCCAGACGAGGTCCCACGGCCGGTCCCCCGCGACCCGCGCGGCCGCGGTGCGCAGCGCCGCCTCGTAGGCGCCACCGTCTGGCCCGGACGCCGCCGCCGCCGACATCGGGATCGAGTGGGCGGTGAAGACCAGCCGTGGCGACTCCAGCCCGGCTGCGGCCTCGTCGGCATTGCGCCGCACCGGGCCGAGGAAGCCCTCCTCGGCCCAGTAGTGCCGCAGCTTGCGCACCACCAGACCCGGTACGGCGTGCCGCGCCAGGTCCTCCCGGTACTGCCGGCACCCCGAGTAGGACGGGAAGGCGCTCGTGACGACCGCCAGCGCGTGCCGCTTCCCATCATCGCGCATCCGCTGCAGCGTCCCGGCCACGAAGGGGTGCCAGTTGCGGTTGCCCCAGTAGACCGGCAGGGCCGGGCCGCGGGCGGCGAGCTCGGCCTCCAGCGCGCTGCGCAGCTGCCGGCACTGCTCGTTGAGCGGGCTGACACCGCCGAACACCTCGAGGTAGTGACTCCCGACCTCCGCCAGCCGCTCGGCGGGGATACCGCGGCCGCGGGTCACGTTCTCGAGGAACGGCACGACGTCGCCAGGCCCCTCCGGCCCACCGAAGGACAGCAGCAGCACCGCGTCGACAGGGGGCAGGTCCACGCCACTACCTTGCCACCATGTCGCGCGTCGCCCTGGTCACCGGCTCCTCCTCCGGCATCGGCGCCGCGATCGCGCGGGCCCTCGCTGCTGACGGCTTCACCGTCGTGGTCAACAGCCGCTCCTCCGTCACCGAGGGCGAGGCCGTCGCGGCGGAGGTCGGCGGGTCCTACCTGCAGGCGGACGTCGGCGACGAGGACCAGGCCCGCGACCTGGTACGCCGGGTGCTCGACCTGCACGGCCGGCTGGACCTGCTCGTGAACAACGCCGGGACCACCGAGGTCATCCCCCACCAGGACCTCGCGGCCGCGACCCCCGAGGTGTGGCGCCGGCTCTACGACGTGAACGTGGTCGCGCCGTTCGTGCTCGTCACGGCGGCCGAGCAGGCGCTGCGTGACGCGAAGGGCTGCGTCGTCAACGTCTCCTCGCTCGCCGGCGTGCGGCTGACCGGGAGCTCCATCCCGTACGCCGCCTCCAAGGCGGCGCTCAACCACGTGACCGGCTTCCTGGCCAAGGTGCTCGGACCTGACGTCAGGGTGAACGCCGTCGCTCCCGGCCTGGTCCTGACGCCGTGGACCGAGGGCTGGTCCGACCTGCACGAGCTGGTGCCGCTCATGGCGCCGCTCAAGCGGGTAGGCACGCCCGAGGACGTGGCGGAGGGCGTGATGGGCCTGGTGCGGTCGACCTACGCGACCGGTCAGGTGCTGGTGCTCGACGGCGGCCTCGGGCTGCTGCCGTGACCGCTGGACCGCTCGCGCTCGTGGGGAGTGGCGAGTACCTGCCGGTGATGCAGGACGTCGAGGCCCGCTTGATCGCGGGCCGGCCGCCGAGGTACGTCCAGATCCCCACGGCAGCAGCGCTGGAGGGGCAGCACACGCTGGACAAGTGGGTCCGCCTCGGCAAGGAGCAGGCGGCCCGGCTCGGCGTCGAGGCGGTGCCGGTCGTGGTGCGCAACCGTCAGGAGGCTGACGATCCGGAGCTGGCCGGGCTGGTCGAGGGAGCCGGCCTGGTCTACCTCAGCGGGGGCAACCCGCCGTACCTCGCGCAGACGCTGCGCGGGACCCGCGTCTGGGAGGCCGTGCTCAGAGCATGGGAAGAGGGTGCCGCGCTGGCGGGCTGCAGCGCCGGCGCGATGGCCCTGACGGGCTGGGCGCCCCATGTCCGGGACCTGACCAAGGAGGCCGACCTCGGCCTGCGCGTCGTACCGGACTGGCACGTGATCCCGCACTTCGACCGGATGGCGGAGTGGCAGCCGCGGCTGGTCGACCGCGTCCTCGCCGACGCGCCGGCGGGCACCAGGGTCGTCGGGATCGACGAGGACACCGCCGTGGTCCGCGAGCACGACCGCTGGGTCGTGCACGGCCGGCAGCGTGCCTGGTTGCTCACGCCGGACGGCAGGCAGGGGTTCGGCGCCGGCGATGCGCTGCCCGCCTAGCTCGCCCCGGCACGCCGCTTGAACGGGTCGGGTGCGGCGGCCGCCAGGGCGGTGCGCGGGCAGGTGGCAAGGGTGAGGTCGACGTACTGCAGGGCGTCGTTGCAGATGCTGTCGACCGACCAGCCCTGCTTGTGGCCGTGCTCGGTGACGGTCACCCGGTAGATCGTGATGTCGTACTTCGACGGCGTGCCGTAGACCGCCCCGATGGTGCCGACGAGCTGCGCCGAGCCCCTGGTGCCGCCCGGCCCGTCCCAGGCGCGGTCGTAGCGCTGCCAGAGGCCGGGGCTGACGCTCCAGACCCCGCCCCTGCTGACGTCGCGGCTGTCGAGCTGGCGCACCAGCTCCTTCGCCAGCTGGTCGGCCAGGACCGCGGACGGTCGGATCACCTCGGTCGTGTCGGCCATGCCAGGATCCTGCCACCCCGCCGGAGCGCGGCGGGTCGGTATGGTCCGCTTCATGCGTGCAGTGCAGATCACCGAGTTCGGCGGACCCGAGGTGCTTCGGCTGGTCGACCTGCCGGAGCCGGTGCCGGGGCCGGGCGAGCAGGTCGTCGCCGTCACGAGCGCCGGCGTCAACTACGCCGACACCCACCAGGCCGAGAACTCCTACCTCGCTCCGCAGCAGCTGCCGCTGGTCCCCGGGTCCGAGGTCGCCGGGACCCTGCCGGACGGCACCCGCGTCGCGGCGTTCACGATGTCGGGCGGCTACGCCGAGCAGGCCCTCGTCCTCCCCGACCACACCTTCCAGGTGCCGGACGGGGTCAGCGACGGGCAGGCGCTCTCGCTGCTGGTGCAGGGCCTGACCGCCTGGCACCTGCTCCGCACCTGCACCCACCTGCAGCCGGGCGAGTCCCTCGTCGTCCACGCCGCCGCCGGCGGTGTCGGGACGCTCGCAGTCCAGCTCGCCAAGGCCTGGGGCGCCGGGAACGTCATCGCGGTCGCGTCGTCGGAGGAGAAGCTGGCGCTCGCCAAGGGCCTGGGGGCCGACAGCCTGGTCCGGGCGGACTCCGAGACGCTCAAGGACGACCTGCAGGCGGCCAACGGCGGTCGGAAGGTCGACGTGGTGCTCGAGATGGTGGGCGGCCCGACGTTCGACGCCTCGCTCGCCGCCCTCGCCCCGTTGGGGCGGCTGGCGACCTTCGGCATGGCCTCCCGGACGCCGCCCCGTCCGGTCCACGCCGGTGAGCTGATGTCCCGGAGCCGTGCCGTGATCGGCTTCTGGCTGGCTCACTGCTTCAGCCGGCCGGAGCTGCTGCAGCCGCAGATGGCGGAGCTGATGGGGATGGTCCAGGCGGGCACGCTGCAGCCGCTGGTCGGGGCGACGTACCCGCTGTCGGACGCCGCCGCGGCGCACGAGTCGCTGCGCTCGCGAGGTTCCGTTGGCAAGCTGGTCCTGGACGTGCGAGCCTGACCGTGTGGGGCGCCTACGGCTCCTGACCGCACTCCTGCTGCTCCTGCCGCTGCTGGTGGCCGGAGCCGCTCCCGCTGCGTCCGCGACCGGCGAGCTCGGGCACGACGTGTCGTGGCCGCAGTGCGGCAACCCACTGCCCCAGCCGCGCTACTTCGCGATCGTCGGGGTCACGCACAGCCTGCCGTTCACGAAGAACGAGTGCCTCGCCGGCCAGGTCGAGTGGGCTGCGAGGTCGGGCGACTGGTCGCTCTACGCCAACACCGCCAACCCGGGCCACACCGACCCGCACTGGCCCGAGACGGGCGTGGGCTACTGCCGGGACAGCTCCACCGACTCCGACCTCGGCTGCGCCTACGAGTACGGCTCCGCCTCGGCAGCCTTCGCCCTCAGCCACGCAGCTGTGGCACTCGCGGGCTCGGGGCGCGACCCGCTGAAGGTCACCTGGTGGCTCGACGTCGAGACCTTCGGCGACCCGTGGGTGGGGAGCGACCTGGCCGACACCGCGGTGATCCAGGGCTTCGCCGACGAGCTGGTGCAGAACGGCGTACCGGCGGTGGGTGTCTACTCGACCGGCTACCAGTGGGGCCTCATCACCGGCGGCTACCACCGCGCGAACGCGGCTGCCTACCGCCGCGCCTGGGGCTTCCCGCTGCAGACCGCCCTGGAGGACGGACCCGTCTGGTTCGGCAACGTGCAGGACCTGGCGCGCGCGAAGACCCTGTGCGCCTCCGACTCCTTCACCGGCGGGGAGAAGCTGCTCGCGCAGTTCCAGTCGCAGGAGGGCGGCCGCACCTACGACTTCGACTACCGCTGCGCCGACCCGGACCGTGTCCACCCGACCCGGTCGCTCACCGCGCCCACGTCCCGCGTGACCACGACGGCGTCGGTCCCGGTCGGCTGGACCGGCGCCGACGCGGGCGGTTCCGGGTTGGCGAGCTTCGACCTGCGCGCGATCACCGCGCCCTACGACGGGCCCTTCGGCTCCTGGCAGCTGCCGGCCGTCACGACCCGGGTGCTGGGGCGGGCGCTGTCGGTGCGGGCGCCGGACCAGGGCTCGACCCGCTGCTTCCAGGTGCGCTCGCGCGACGGCGCCGGCAACGTCTCGGACTGGTCCCCGTCCCGCTGCACCGCGGTCCCGCTCGACGACCGGCGCCTCGCAGCCTCTGCCGGCTGGACCCGCGCCACCACCGACGGCTGGTTCTCGGGCACCTCGACCGTGACGACCCGGCAGGGGGCGACCCTGCGCCGGTCGGGCCTGGAGACCAAGCGGCTGCACCTGGTCGCGCTCCGCTGCCCCACCTGCGGCAAGGTCGGCATCTGGCTCGGGACGGAGCCGCTCACGACCGTGGACCTGGCCTCCCCCGTCACGGCCCGCTCCGTGATCGCGCTGCCGGTCTTGAGCCTGCGCGACACGTCGGTGACCGTGAAGGTGCTCAGCTCGGGGCGGACGGTGCGGATCGACGGCCTCGCGACGAGCCGGGCATAACGGGCGGGTTGGCCCTAGCCTGGGCCGATGCGCCGGCTCGTGATCGTGCTGCTTGCTCCCGTCCTGCTGCTGCTCGTCACGCCCTCGCCCGCGTCCGCCGCGTCGGGTGAGGTCGGGTACGACGTCTCCTACCCCAACTGCGGCCAGACCCTGCCGACCGACGGCGGCTTCGGGATCGTCGGGGTGAACAACGGCCTGCCGTTCTCGAGCAACCCGTGCTTCGCGACGCAGGTGGCCTGGGCCCAGGCGACGGGCGAGTGGGCGCTCTACGTCAACACGGCCAACCCCGGTACGGCGAGCGCGAACTGGCCGGCGGCGGGGACCGGCGCCTGCAGCACGGGTGGGCTGGACGCCGGGTGCGCCTACGAGTACGGCCGCAAGGCCGCTGCGGACGCGGTCAGCCGCGCCACGACCGCCCTCGGGTCGGCCGCCACGACCGTCACCTGGTGGCTCGACGTCGAGGGCAGCCGCACCCCCGGCCAGCCCGGCAACTCGTGGGTCGGCTCCGGGGTCGTGAACGCCGCGGACGTCCAGGGCTTCGCGGACGAGCTCCGGCTCGCCGGGGTGCCGGAGGTCGGCGTCTACTCGACGGCGTACCAGTGGAACGACATCACCAGCCCCGGCTACACCCGCAGCAGCAGCGCGAGCTACCGAGCGCAGTGGCCTGTCGGTATGGCGAGGTTCCCGCTGGAGGACGGCCCGGTGTGGCTCGCCGGCGCCACCAGCCTGGAGAGCGCGATGGCCAAGTGCTCGGACGCGTCCTTCACCGGCGGCGAGCGGCTGCTCGTGCAGTACAAGCTCTCCTTGGACAACGACTACCAGTGCGCCGACCCCGACGCGGTGGCGCCGACGGCGGTGACGACCGGCCCGCCGTCGCTCGTCAGCACCGCATCGACGATCCGGGTGTCGTGGAGCGGCACGGACAGCGGTGGCTCGGGTCTGGCCTCCTACGACCTGCGCACCACGCGAGCGCCCGCCGACGGGTCCTTCGGGGCGTGGTCGGAGCCGCTGTCGATGCAGCGGCTGCTCACCACCTACAAGGACGTCTCGCGCCCGGCCGAGGGCTGGACCGCCTGCTTCACGTCGCGCACCCGCGACGCAGCGGGCAACCTGTCGCCGTGGGCCGCGGCGATGCGCTGCACCGCCGTACCGCTCGACGACCGCCGGCTCGCCGCGAGCAGCGGCTGGACCCGCGGTACGACGAGCGGCTGGTTCAACGGCACGTCGAGCTCCACCACCCGGTACGGCGCCACGCTGACCCGGACGAACCTCGTGACGAAGCGGCTGCACCTGCTGGCGCTGCGCTGCCCGAGCTGCGGGAAGGTCGGCGTCTACGTCGGCGGCCGCCTGGTGGGCACGGTCAACCTGACGTCCTCGGCGACCGGGCGCGTCACGGTCGCGCTGCCGACCTTCACCCTCACGCGGGCGGCAGTCACGCTGAAGGTGCTCACGTCCGGCAAGCTCGTCCGGGTGGACGGGCTCGCCACGTCCGGCCGCTAGGCCGACTCAACCGCCTTCGGGCAGGGGCAGTGCTCGTCGTGCCAGGCGCGGCGGCAGCCGGCCGGGTAGTGCAGCTCGCGGACGATGCGCGCCGGGTTGCCGGCGACCAGGCAGTCGTCCGGGACGTCGCGGGTGACGACGGCGCCGGCCGCGACGAGGACCCGCTTCCCGAGGGTGACGCCGGGCAGGATGATCGCCCGGGCGCCGATCCAGCAGCCGTCACCGATGCGGATCGGGGCCTGCCGGTGCGGCCGTCCCTCGACCCCGTGGCTGTCGCTGTCCATCACGTAGACGTCGTTGGCGAAGGCCACGTCGTCGCCGACGACGATCTCCTCCACGGCGATGATCGTCGTGCCGACGTTCACGAAGCAGCGGTCGCCGAAGCGGATCTTGCCCCACCCGCTGATCAGCGTCTTGCGGGGCCCGGACCAGACCTTGAACTCGTCACCGACCCGCATGTCGCTGCCGTCGACGATCGGGCGGCCGTAGACGACGCAACGCCGACCGGTCTCGTCGCAGTGCCGCAGGGACCACTTCGCCTGCAGCCGCTGGCGGATGGTCGCGCGGTACCACTTCCACGCCAGCCGTCGGAGCTGCCAGGGGGTGAGGTCCTCGTGCACCCTCCTACGCTATCGGGCGTGGAGGCGGCGCTGTGCTCGGCCAAGG
>Ga0190269_10000445_pt1 | contig 21397 bp, 17 predicted proteins | sample Popmic249IS_FD_133749 | JGI IMG/M metagenome (GOLD analysis project Ga0190269, IMG submission 133749) | Populus adjacent soil microbial communities from riparian zone of Blue River, Arizona, USA - 249 IS | ecosystem: Environmental > Terrestrial > Soil > Riparian zone | place: USA: Arizona... | reverse complement strand
TGCAGGTCGACGCGCTGCTCACGCGCTTGGGCTACTCCGATCCACACCGCGCTGCCGCCAAGAGCGGCAGCGACCACGAGCAGCCGCAGATCGTGATCCTCGGGTTTCACCGCGTCGCCGCAGCGCTGCTGCAGGACATGTCGCGGCAGCATCCTGAGCTCTTGTCCGAGGTGCTCGTGGTCGATCTGAACGTGCAGACCCACTCGGTGATCAAGCAGCTCGGCGTGCGCGTGATGTACGGCAGCGCTGGCTCGAAGGAGACACTCATCCACGCCGGTGTCGAGCAAGCCAAGCTGGTGATCTCGACCATTCCCGACGAGCTGCTGCGCGGCACCTCCAACCATGCGATCGTACAAGCCGTGCGTGCGGTGTCGCCGTCCGCGACGATCTTCGCGTGTGGCTCGCGCGCCAAAGCGATCGATGCGCTGTATCAAGCAGGCGCGACCTACGTGTACATGCCATCGTCCGAAACGGCCAACGGCGTGTTCGCGGCGGGGCTCGCGGCGCTCAACGGCAAGCTCGAAGACTATCGCTCCACGCGCGAAGCAGCTTGCGGTCCGCTGCAGACGCGGCTCGATGTAGAGCGCATGTCCAACTAGTCCAGCCCGCCACGCGGCAAGCGCGACGCGCTTGGCACACTCTGGCACGAGCCGCCCTGCGCGAGATCCGACTGCGAGTGCCCGCCACGTGTGGCATAGGGACTGCACTGCGCAGCTCGAAACTAACGTTGGAAAGTGAGTATCAACATGTCCCTTCTTCGCGTTCAGCGCGCGTGCACCCCGCGCATCCTCGGCTTGATCGTGACTGCAGCTCTGAGCTTCGCGGTCGCCTGTGAAGACACCACAGGCTCCACCTCGGAGGCATCCACCGCGGACGCTGGTCCCGACGCCGCGAGCGGCAGCGGTGAAGCCGGTAAGGCCGGAGGCGCAGGTAAAGCCAGCGCTGGCAAAGGCGGCGCAGCGGGAGGGAGTGGTCAAGGGGGCAAAGCCGGCAGCAACGGCAGCGCAGGCAAAGGCGGCCCTGGTGCAGCAGGCGGAGCAGCCGGAGCAGCCGGTGCAGCTGGTAGCGACGACAGCGACGCGGGCATGACAGACGAGGATGCCGGAGCGACCGACGCGCCCGAAGCCTTCAAGATCACGTTCAGCACGAGCGAGTGCTTCGGCTTCTGCCCGGTGTACACCGTCTCGCTCGATCAGGACGGCGAGGTGAAGTGGAACGGGCAGAGCAACGTCGACCAAACAGGCGAAGCCGAAAAGCGAGTGTCCGCCGCGGCGGCAGCCGAGGTCTTCGACGCGCTCGATGCAGCGGGCTACTTCGCGCTGAATGACAAGTACGCCACCGAGGCGGATGGCTGCGAGCGCGTGCGCACCGACAGCCCGACGCACGCCTGGAGCGTGGAGCGCGACGGCGAGACAAAGATGCTCTCACACTATCTCGGCTGCGAGGGCGTGGCTGCGCTCGACAAGCTCGAAGAGGTGCGCGTGCTGCTCGTGAGAAAGGCCGAGATCCAGCTGTGGATCGGCGCGGTACGCTGAGCTAGTCCGACGGGTTGCCGCCAACAGCGGCAGCCCGTTTTCACGTTTGGCAGCTGCTCTCGCCCATGCAAACGCGCAGGGTGGCTTTGGCGCGATGGACGAGCACGTCCACATGGCTGCGCGACAGCCCGAGCATGCGCGCGACATCCTCGCCCGAGTGTTCTTCCAGAAGCCGCAGCGTGACGACTGCCCGCTCCACCTCGCGCAGCTGCGCGACACAAACCTTCAAGCGCAGTGACGTCTCCGCCGCTTCGAGCAGCAGCTCTGCGCCGCGCGCGCTGTGGTCGAGCACGCTGTCGTCGTCGATCGGAAGATGCGGCCGTAAGCGATGATGCCGTCGGCGCCCGTTCCGCGCGGCATTACGCACCATGTGCATGAGCGTCGCGATCCACACAGGCTGCTCCGGGACATCTGCCCCGTGCCGCGCGAGCCATGTGCACAGCGCGTCCTGCACACATTCGAGCGCTTCCTCGGGACGCAGGCCCTCGCGCACAGCGACCCGCAATAGCGCAGCGCGCTGCTCGCGTACCAGCTGGCCGAGCGCCTGCCAGGCGTCAGCGCGTTCCTTCGGTCTCGGTAGTGTCAGCGCGCCCATACAAACGAGAGGTCTCGAGCCTCGACAATCTTACGAGGAAAACGCCCGCCGCGCTTGGTCGTAAGATCGAGCCTGCCGGGCACCTACCTCCTCGCATGACGACAAAACTCGAATCCATCGACGACGCCAACTTCGAACAACAGGTGCTCGGCTCGGAGCTCCCTTATCTCGTTGAATTCAGTGCGACATGGTGCCCGCCCTGCCGCGCGCTGGAGCCCATCCTCGAGGCTGTGGCGAGCGAGCTGCAGGGCAAGCTGCGCGTCGGCAAGCTCGACATCGACAGCGCGCCGGAGCTGGCGGCGCGCTACGGCGTCCGTGGCGCCCCCACCGTGATCCTCTTTCGTGACGGGCAGGAGGCAGGACGCAAGCTCGGCTTGACGCAAAAGCGTGTGATCTTGGAGCTGGCCGCCAAAGCAACCACGCATCCGTGAAGCCGTGCGCCCCACGCGCAGCGTTTCGACGCATACTCAGCGAGCCCTGAGCCGAAGCGTCGAAACATGGACCAGCCACTGTCTCACTGCCGCTCTGCCGCTGTCAGCTTCACGCGCAGCGCGTTGTTCTGCATCGCCTGCGTGCTGTATGCACCGAGCCAAGCAGCCGCCTGGTGCCGCGCTTCAGCCGAGGTTACGAGGACGGGTGAGTGCGTGCAGAGTCCGACGGCTCCGCTCTTATCCTGGAAGCGCTCGTGCACGGCGTACGCGTTCAATGCCGACTTCTTCGATCAGATCGAGGCGATGAGCGAGCCTGAAGCGCGCGCTGCTTTTCGAGCGAGCTTCGATGCGTGGGCCGAGGTGAGCTGCGCTGGCCGCGCGCCGTTTCTCGTGGAGCAGCTCGCTGGCACCACCTCGACCGCACAGAGCGAGTGGCGACGCGAGGGCCCGAACGAATCGGTCGTGGTCGGGATCGACGAGGAGACCTGGACCACTTTGCCGGACCACTCTGCGCGCGCAGTCGCATTGACGCTGATGTGGCACAACCGCAGGACGGGCGAGATCTTAGACACGGACATCGAGCTGAATCTGGGTGCGGGCAAGTTCGCGGACTGTGTCGCTGGCAGCTGCAGCGCCGGCATGGTGGATCTGCAAAACACGATCACCCACGAAGCCGGTCACGTGCTGGGGCTCGGGCACAGCGCCGACCGCAGCGCGACCATGACGGCGCAGCAAGTCGGCACGGTCGAGTCGCAGAAACGCAGCCTCGCCCCGGACGATAGCGCGGGCTATTGCGCGCTCGAGCTGCCAGCGCACGCATGCAGCGCTGCCGGCTGTTCGTGCGCAGAAGTGCTGGCGATGCTGCCCAGCAGCGCGACCAGCCGAACGAGTTGTGAGGCTGCCGCACCTGGCGCTGGCAGGGGCGGTTGGCTGTGGCTGCTCGCCGCTCTTGGCTGCATGCGCTGCCGAGCCCGTGCCCGTCGCAACGGAGAACTGTGATGCTCTTTCGCCAGCTGTTCGACCAAGACTCTTCCACTTTCACATATCTCCTGGCCGACGAAGTGACGCGCGAAGCAGTGCTGATCGACGCCGTGTTCGAGCAGTTCGCGCGCGACCGCACGCTGATCGAAGAGCTGCAGCTAAGCCTGCGCTATGTTCTCGACACGCATGTGCACGCCGATCATGTGACGGCCAGCGGCCTCTTACGCGATCACTTCGGCGCGAAGACAGTGTTGTCCGAGCGCGCTGGCGTCGTATGCAGCGACCTTCAAGTCAAACACGGCGATCGCATTCGCTTCGGCCAACACGAGCTCGAGGTGCGCGAGACGCCAGGGCATACGTCCGGGTGCTTGTCGTACGTCTGCCATGAAGCGCACATGATCTTCAGCGGCGATGCCCTGCTGATCCGCGCGTGCGGTCGCACCGACTTTCAGGAAGGTGACGCAGCGACGCTCTACCGGTCGGTGCATGAGCAGATCCTGAGCCTGCCGATGGGCTTCACGATCTACCCGGCGCACGATTACAAGGGCCGCACGGCCACCAGCGTCGAGGAAGAGCTCCGGCTCAACCCCAGGCTCGGCCAGAACAAGACGGAAGCCGAGTTCGTGAAGATCATGAGCGAGCTCGATCTGCCGTACCCACGCAAGCTCGACACGGCACTGCCTGCCAACACGCGCTGTGGTGTGCTGACGCAAACCGCTCCTGCAGCTGCGAATCTCGACATGACGTGGGCACCGATCCAGCTGTCGAGCGCAGGGGTGCCCGAGCTCGCAGCGGACTACCTCGCGCAGTCGCATCCCGACCTGCTGCTGGTCGATGTGCGCGAGCAGGACGAATATCGAGGCGAGCTCGGCCACATTCCTGGCAGCGTGCTCGTCCCGCTCAGCACACTCGGCGTCGCTGCGCGCGAGTGGCCGCGCGAGCGTCCCATCGTAACGATCTGCCGCTCGGGTGGGCGCTCGGGCAAAGCAGCGCTGCAGCTCGCACAGGCTGGGTTTTCACGCGTGGCTTCGCTGCGCGGCGGCATGACCGGCTGGAATGCACAAGGCCTTCCAGTTCAACGCGGGTACATCGAGAACCGCCAGGGATAAGCAGCGGCTAGAGGCTGCGCGCGATCAGCACCCAGCTCTTCGCTGACGGAGCTTGCAGTGCACGCTGGCCACTGCCCGACAGCTCGCTGCCTTCGCGCGTCTGCCCTGTGGTGGGGTCGCTCCAAGTCACGCGCACCTTGCTGCCCGGCATACGATCCAAGTCGAGCTGCACGCTGCCGCCCTCACCCAAATACGCCACCACCAGCCGATAATCCGACGTGCGCGCAACGCACACGTAGCTCGCTGTTCCGCGCTCGCCGTAGCCCGCGGTGATCGCGGTGTGGTCGACATCCGGCCTCAGCTCGTGCCAAGGCAGACTCGAAAACAACTTGAACCAGTGCTGCGTCTCGCGCGTGCCTGGCGTGTCCATGTTGCGAAAGTTCTTGAACAAGTACCAGTCGGGTCCAGCGTTGAAGCTCGAGCCCGCGGCACCGCTCAACATCGCATCGTACGCACGCTTCCTGATCTCCGCAGGCTCGCCGCCCCACTCCGTCTCGTAGCTCATGTCGAGGTGAAACAGAGGAAGACCTGTGCGCCGGTTGTATTGCGCGAGGACCTTGTCGTAGGTCAGCTCGTAGTTGAACGCGTAGTAACCATCGAGATCGATATAGGGCGCAAACGTGGGGTTCTCGCTCGCCAGCATGCCGGTGTCTTTGCCGCTCCAGTGCGCTGTCCACAGATGGTCAGGATCCTCCTCGCGGATGCCTTCAACGATCGCGAGCATATGCTGCTCGAGCTCGCTGCCCTGCGCCGGCTTGTTGTCGCCACCGGCGACCCATACGATGTTGTCGAAGCTCTTGTAGCGTCGTCCGAGATAACGACCGTACGTGCGACTCTTCTCGACACTGTTCGTGCTCGCGAGCAGCTCGTCCGCCCAGCCTTGTGTCGAGTCCTCCGGATAGCCGAGGTAGCTCGGCACCAGCGTCACGAGCATGCCGCGCTCGCGCGCGAGTTTTAGGATCTGATCTGCATGATCGAAGTATGCGTCGTTGGGCGTCGAGAAGTCCCAGCGCTTCTCGAATGGGTCGATCCCGTTCCACGCCGGCGGGTCGCCCGGCATACGTTCGTCATACGAAATGATGCTCACCATCACCGCGTTCCAGCCGCGCGATGCGAGCTGGTCTAGGTACGTGCGCGCGTCTTCAGTGGATAAGCTCTGGATCAGGCCCCATGACGACGCTTGATTGATCAAGAACGGCTTACCCGCGCTGTCCACGAGCCGCCGTCCATCGTGACTGACGCGCAGCGGAAAGCGTGCGTGGGTGGGCTGAGTCTGCGCAGCGTCCACCACGGTTCCCGTCCCCGTCGTCTCCTCGGCGCTCGACTCACCGCCGCCATCAGCTGCTGGCTCGCCCTGGTCCCCGGCGTTCCCCTCATTGATGGGAGGCGCACCGTCGTGACATGCCCAGAGCGAAGCGAGCAGGACAAACGCAAGCGATGATCTGAGTTGACTAGACATGACTACACCGATCGAGGAGGTGGTGTAGCGCTTAGCGAGGCGCGTGCCAGCACGAGGTCCGGCCGCGGAATCATGGCACTTAAATGTGCGACGGCCGCCACTGCACGCTGAGTTGCGTGCGGTAGCGGCCGTTTATCGTGCTGCTGATCGTGTCAGCAGTGGCGTGTTGGCTGGCTCAGCGAGCGCCGCCGCCGTAAGGCTGACGGTACCAGATGTAGCCGAGGCACATCTCTTGGCGGGTGTCCTCGCCGAACGTCGTCAGCTGAGGCGTGTAGCGCTTGCCGTCGGGACCGATGCCCTGATCCTCTGGGCCGTTGCTGTACACACATTCCTGCGAGACGCTCATGCCGGCTGCAGCTTTGATGTACTCGGACGGCTTGAACAGGTAGTCGATCTGCCAACCCTCTTCCCAGTCCGGAACCTCGACCAAGCACAGATTGTTCTGACCGCCGCCGTTCAGCGTCTGCTTGAAGCGCTGACCGAGGAGGTGCATGTGCGGGCTGAGGCCGATGATCTCAGCAGGCGCGCGGGCTTCGACGCTGGCTGAGGTCTTGATCGACTGATTCTTCGCGCCCACCGGGATGGTGATGTTGAGCGCGTGCACCGCCTGACGATGGATCTGACGCATGGGCTTTTCGCCCTTGGGCAAGGTCCACAGACGCAGCGGGCTCTGATCCTTCGGGTAGCTGTCAGCAGGCTTGGCACCGCGTGTATTGAAGTGAAACTGGATCGAGATCCGCTGACCAGCCTTCAACAACAACGCATCGCCCTCTTCGAACACAACCGTGCGCGAGCCTGGACGGTAGCTGTAGATGTTCTCTGCCGAGATGCCGAGCGCGTCGCACTGGCCACCACCGACGTTCACGATCGCGTGGTGCACGTATTCAGCGTGCTGCGGCTTCACGTCCAGCGCGCGAACCCACACGTCCTCAGTGAGGTTCGCGTCGGTCTGCATGCACTGGTAGCCCTCGTAGTTCGCCGTCAGCTGGTACGCTTGCGGCGTAACGATCAGATCAGGCTCGCCGAGCTCAGGCGCCGGAGTCTCTTCGACCAGCGGAGCGAACTCAGCGGGATCGCCCTGCTGGAAACCATCGGCCTGCCACTTCGTGAACAGCGCGAGTTGTTCGTCGCTCAAGCGCTGCTTGTTTGCGTGCTTGACGCAGTTCGTGTCGTCAGCAGGCCACGGCGGCATACGGCGCGACATGACGGCGGGCATGATGACCGCCTTGTACATGTCGACGAGCTCCCAAGTGTCCAGCGGGAACGGACCCACGCCACCGTCGACGTGACAGCCGGTGCAGCGCGCTTCGATGAGCGGACGAATGTCGTGATGATAAGTCACGATGCCACCTGCCGGCGCGGCAGGTGCACCCGTAGCGGGCGCTGTGCCCGGCGCAACGCCCGTCGTGGGCGCGCCGCCAACAGGCGCGGTGGGAGGGGTCGCGGCAGGCGTACCCGTGGTTGTCGGCGGCGTTGGCGCCGTCGTGGGAGTGGTCGCAGCGCCGTTCGCCGGAGTCGTAGCGGTGGTCGGAGCCACGCCCGTCCCGGGGAGCGCAGGCGCTCCTGCAACGGGAACAGTGGGTGCAGTCTCCGGAGTCGCCGCTTCGCCAGCACAAGCAGCTACCCCAATTCCTAGACTGAGCAGGATCCATCGCCCAGCCAAACCGTTCTTCCTATCTTTATTCCCTGCCATCGCTCGCCACTCCCGCGGGGTCGCCGCGCTTCGCTGTCGTCCTGAGAGCGAGTCTACCGACCCGGTCCACGCGCCCTTGATACTCAAAACTTCGGATGGTCATCGCCTGCTTCAAAGAGTGATCGGCCGGATGCGACCCGACTTTCCACCCCGCTCGGTCCGTTCTCTCATCGGACCTCGTTGACACCAGAGGATCGCAACGAGCAAAGCAGGCAGTGAGCGTTACGACTGATGTCATACGTCAACTCCTGTCACGAGGAAAGTCACGCGCTCGGATCAGGCGTTCGTTTATGTGGCAGTGCGCAAGCCGCTACAGAGCAGCTATCGCTTGCGCGCAGCGACGCATCATCGAAGCCGCTGACGGCGTCGAGACGAAAGAGCACATATGCGCCTCATTCCTGCGCCCAAAAGATCGGCCGTACAGCGTGAATCGCAGCAGTTCACGCTGATCAGACAGCACTGCATTCGGACGAGTCTTTCCGAATCACTACCAAATAGTTCGAGAGCGCAAACCAACGCTGATGTTCGTTATCAACTTCCGTCGATTAAGCGTCCGGCGGCGCAATGCGAATCTGATCGCTGATGTCCTGAACGGGCGCGTGAGCACCGCGCTTATGCGACAGCGCGCGATGACAACACACTGTCTCCCCGACTGGAGTGGGCCATAAAACCCACTAACTTCGCAGGTTTAGCTGCCCAAGGTCGTGCTACGATCCAGGCCACGTTCTGCGGGGAACTGCCATGGAGACACCAGTGCCGCCCGTCAAGCCTCGTCTCGCCAAAGATTTTCTGGCGGCGGTGCTCGATACTGTCATCGACGGCGTGATCTCGATCAACGAGTCGGGAACGATGTTGTCGGTGAACGCCGCGGTGCTGAGAATCTTCGGCTATCGCGAAGAACAGCTGGTAGGACACAACGTCACGATGCTGATGCCGGAGCCACATCGCTCCGCACATGCGCACTACATCCAGAACTTTCGCCGGACCGGTATCGCCAAGGTCATCGGCGTCGGCGGTCGCGAGCTGACAGCGTTGCGCGCAGACGGGAGCCTGTTTCCGATCTCGCTCGGCGTCACAGAGACGATCGTGGACGGCGTCTCGATCTTCGTCGGAGTCATCCGCGACATCACCGAGCGCCATGCCGCGCAAGAGCTCAGCACGGAGCTCGCCGGCGTGGCGGAGGTCGTGGTCGATGCGCTGGTGGTGATCGACGAGACAGGTACGATCCAGTCGTGGAATCCCGCTGCGAGTCGGATCTTTGGCTACGAGTCGAGCGAGGTGATGGGGAAGAATGTGAAGCTGCTGATGCCGGAGCCCTACCACTCCGAGCATGACGAGTATCTCCGGCGCTTCGCGCTGACGCGCGAGCCACGCATCATCGGCAGCGGGCGCGAGGTGACAGGTCGGCGCAAGGACGGAACACTGGTACCGATCGATCTCGCTGTCTCAGAGCTACGTCGCGATGGTGCCCACCGCTACGTGGGACTGATCCGGGATATCAGCGAGCGCAAGCGGCGCGAGCAGGAGCGCGAGCAGCTCATCGAAGCGCTCAAGCTTACGAATCAGGAGCTGGACGACTTCGCGTACATTGCTTCACACGATCTGAAAGAACCTCTGCGCGGCCTCGCCAACAACGCGCGCTTCCTCGAAGAGGACTACCGCGACAAGCTGGACGAAGGCGGCAAGAGCCGGCTCAAGCGCATGCGCTACCTGTGCATTCGCATGGAGTCGCTGATCAACGATCTCTTGTATGTGTCGCGACTGGGCCGGCAGGAGCTAGCCATCCGCGACACGGATCTAAACTTGGTGATCAAAGAGATCGTCCAGCTGATGGAGCCTGTGCTCGAGGAGCAGCACGCGACGATCGTCGTACCGCGACCGCTGCCGCGCTACGAGTGCGACCACGTACGCGTGCAGGAGCTGTTCCGAAACCTGATCACGAACGCGGTGAAGTACAACAACTCACCGGTCAAAAGCATCGAGGTCGGGCACCTCGATCAGCACAAAGGCTACAAGGATGTCTTCTACGTGAAAGACAACGGCGTAGGTATCGACCCGCGCTTTCACTCCGAAGTGTTTCGCATCTTTAAGCGCCTGAATGCGGAGCCGGACGACACCAAGGGCACAGGCTCCGGGCTGACGTTCGTGAAGAAAATTGTAGAGCGGCACAACGGAACGGTCTGGATCGAGTCAGAGCTGGGTGAAGGAGCCACCTTCTATTTCACGCTGAGCTGAACGGGAGAGTCTCTATGGCCAACGCTGAGACGGTGCGGGGGATCTTGCTGATCGAAGATAGCCCCGACGACTTCGAAGCGACCGAGCGTAGCTTCGAAAAGGCCGGCCTCTCCAATCCGCTGCACTGGTGCTCGAACGGACAAGACGCCCTCGACTATCTTCAGCAGCGCGGAAAATACGCTGATGTGTCGGGCGTGGAGCGGCCCTCGTTGATCTTGTTGGATCTGAATATGCCCGGCCTCGACGGTCGCGCGCTGCTCGAGATCGTCAAGCAGGACAAGGACCTGCGCCGGATCCCCGTCGTGGTCCTGACCACCTCCAACGACGCACGCGACATCGACCGCTGCTACGAGCTCGGCGCGAGCACGTACATCCAAAAGCCTGTGGACTTCGATGGCTTGATCCGCGTGGCGACGGTGATCCGCGATTACTGGTTTGGCATCGCGCTCTTGCCTAAAGAGGAGGAGCGCTGGTGAGCGCGCAGGTCAAAGCGCTGTTCGTGAGTCGTGACCCGCAGCTAGTGGCTGCTGTTACGGGCATGACCGCGCTCGAGCGCAACATGACAGTGGTCTGGACAGTCGCACCCGAACCGGACGCGAGTCCGGAACCGTCGGGCGCCGATGTGATCGTGGTGGACGAGCAGCTGTGGACAGGGGGTGTGCGCAGCCAGCTCGAGCAGCTGCGCGCCCGCGCCTCGGAGATCCCGATCGTGCTGCTATGCACGCCGGGTACGGCGCTGCTCGGGTCTGCGCTGCTGGGCGTGCGAGGCGTCGAGCTCGTGGACAAGACCCACGTCTCGTGCGTCTTACCTGGTCTCCTCGCGTGGCTCGGAGCGACCGGCGCACACACGGCAGCCGCGCGCAAAAAGATCCTGATCATCGACGACAGTCCCGATGATCGCGAGCTTTATGCGCGCGCACTGCGTCGCACCACACAGATCTACTACAGCACGATCGAAGCCGCCGATGGCGCGCATGGATTGGAGCTGTTGCGGCTCGTGGATGCAGACTGCATCTTGCTCGACTACTCGCTGCCTGGAACCAACGGCCTCGACGTGCTGCGCGAGATCCGTGCCGAATGGCCTGACTTGCCGGTCGTGATCCTGACGGGGCAAGGCAACGAAGCGATCGCAGTCGAGGCGATGAAGAACGGCGCGCAGGACTACGTGCTCAAGTCGCAGCTCGACGGCGACAAGCTGCACCGCGTGATCAACACGGCGTGCGAGACGCGCGCGCTGCAGCGCAGGATCGTGCAGCAGCGCGACACCTTGGAGCTCTTCACGCGCGCGCTCGCCCACGATCTCAACGAGCCGCTGCGCACGATCCGAAGCTACGTCGAGATCGTGTGTAAGAGCGGTCAGCTCACGGATCGCAACCGCAGCTTTCTCTCCACGGTCAGCTCCGCAGCGGAGCACATGCAGCGCCTGGTCGGGATGGTCACACACTACGCGCGCCTCGAAGCCGAGCAGCTGCCGACCGAGCGCGAGCTGTGTGATGGCAACGAGCTCGTGCAGCAAGCGCTAAAAAACCTCGCGCAGCACGCGAGTGTCGTAAAGCACGAGCTGATCGTGCAGGAGCTGCCGCACATCTACGGCAATGCCGTGCAGCTCACCAATGTGTTGCAAAACCTGATCGGCAACGCGCTGAACTACGGCGATAAGCCCATCACACGCATCACGGTGAGCTGCAAAACGGAAGAGCTACACCACACCATCAGCGTCGAAGACAACGGCGCCGGCATCGATCCGCGGCACACACATCAGCTGTTTCAACCGTTCAAGCGGCTCAATCCTGGCGTGACGCGCGGCTCTGGCCTGGGCCTCGCGCTCTGCAAGAAGATCATCGAGAGCCACCAGGGCAGGATTTGGGTGGAATCTCAGCTCGGCCGAGGCACGAAGGTTTCATTCAGTCTGCCCACCTTGGCGCCGAGCCCGGAGCTGCGCGAAGCGAGCGCGCCGCCCGAGAAGACGGTCAGCGACCCGGCGCCCGATCGCGACCTCGCGCATGTGCTGCTCGTGGAAGACAACGAAGCCGACGTGGTGCTTACGCAGCTGCTGTTGCAGGAGACCGACGGCCTGCAGTTCCACATACACTCGGCGTCGAACGGAGAGCGCGCACTGCAGTGGCTGACAGACCCGAGCCATCCTCCGATCGATCTCATCTTGCTCGACATCAACATGCCCGTGATGGACGGCTTTGCGTTTCTGCAAGCGCTGCGCGACGAGCCGGCGCACGCGCACACGCCTGTGATCATGTGCTCCACGTCGGACGAGCCGGGCGATCTCACAAAGGCGCGCGCGTTCGAGGTCGCTGCGTATGTGACAAAGCCTGTGCGATTGGAGCAGCTCGAGGAGCCGTTGCGCGACGTCGAGACGTTGGTATTGAACCGGGCGCGCGGTGCGCCGCGGCTCGAGCGGCGGCAAGGCGTTTCTTGATTGTTAACTCCAACGACACGCTGATGTTCTGATTGACAACCTTGTCGTGCACGCCGAAGGCCTTAGGATGTTCCCAGCACTCGAAAGGAACGTGACAATGTTTATCCGCCCCATCATCGCTTCACTCGCATTGAGCCTGGCCGCCTCTCAAGCGGTCGCCCAAGCTCCTGCCAAGGCACCCGCGCCGGCTGCGACACCCGCCGGTCTGACCGAGTGGAACATCGACCCCAGCCACTCCCATGTCGGATTCACAGTTCCGCACATGGTCGTCTCTGAAGTAGACGGTAAGTTCAAGCAGTGGAAGGGTAAGGCGCTGATCGACGAAAAAGCGCTGGAGAAGAGCCAGGTCTCATTCACGATCGAAGCGGCTTCGATCGACACGGCTGACGCAAAGCGCGACGAGCACCTGAAGGGCCCCGACTTCTTCGACACCGCCAAGTTCCCGCAGATCACGTTCAAGTCGACCAAAATCACAAAGGCTGGCGCAGGCTACAACCTGCAAGGTGATCTCACGATCCACGGCGTGACGAAGCCTGTGTCGCTGACGGCGACGGTGAGTGACGGCATCGCGAGCCCGTGGGGCCACATCGTGCGTGCGGTCAAGATCAACGGCAAGATCAACCGCGGTGACTTCGGGCTGAACTGGAACAAGGCGCTCGACAAGGGCGGCGTCGTCGTGGGTGACACCGTCGACCTGAACCTCAAGCTCGAGATCAATCGTCCGGCGACTCCCCCGAAGAGCTGAAGCCAGCCTCTTTCGAAGCAGAACGCCCGCGTCGCTCTTCGCCGAGCGTCGCGGGCGCATTCGTCTTCAGCGCCAGAAGTGCCAGCTCCAGTACCACGGGTCGTCCGGCGAAGCTGCAGAGCCATCCGGCGCCGTGGCGGCGCTCGGCGGGCTGCCCGTCGGCGGCTCCAGGCTGCTCACGGGTGAGGAGGGCGTTGGCGCTTGTGATAGATCGCCGTTCTTCTTGAACACGCGCAGATAGTCGACGTCCATCGCCATCGGCTTGTCACCGTCGACACCGTGACGACCCGCCCAGTCGCCGCCGACTGCCAAGTTCAAGATCAAGTTGGCTTTGTTCGCAACGTCGCCTGCGTTGTTGACCCAGCGATAGTTTCCGCACTGCACGAGCTCGCCGTTGATGTACGTGCATTGCCCCGCGATGGTCCACTCTGTCGCGATGTCGAGCCACACATCGCGCAGCGAGCTGTCCGCGGTGAAGTTGTTCCACTCTTCGTCGAAGCGCGGACCGGTCGCGGTGATCTCTTCTTTGTGCGAGTCGGTCTGCTCGCCCTTCACGGCGACGCCGACGCGCACCATCTCCTCTGTGTCTTCGACGCCATTCATCGCGGCCTCGAGGATGTCGATCTCGGGCGGCCAATCGAACTTGCCATCATCGCCATACCCGGAAGACAACCAGAGCGCAGCGAAGCTGCCCTGCACACTCGGCAAGCGCAGCCGTGCCGTGATGTAGTAGCTCTCGCTCTCGCTCGGACGCAGCGCGAGCTTGCTGCGAATCATCGCGGCCTCGAACGAAGCGTAGTCGTCCGAGCCGGTCTCGGTCGCGCGCAGCGCCAAGTAACCATTGCTTACGACGTGCAGCGCTTCGCCGCGCGAGTTGTGATCGCGGTAGCGCTGACGCTCGTCCTTCAAGAAGTCGCCAGTGCCATTCTTCCCGTCCGGCCCGGTGCATTCGGGATCGTCGATCTCCAACTCGGCACCGCCGCCGTGCGCGAAGCGTGTGCACCACAAGCTGCGATCCAAGCTCGTGCCGTTGAACTCGTCGTTCCAGAGCAGCGTGTAGCCCGGCGCTGGCGCGGACTGGGCTGCTGCTGTGTTGCCGGTGCTGCTGCCAGCGGCGGCGGCCAGTGCTGTGCAAATGAACGCGCCGGCGTGCGGATACTGCTTCTGCTTCATGCGCTGCGGATCCCTGATAGAGGTTCAAGGGGTCTCTACCACGTGCCTGTGACGAGAGCGCGTCGTTCTTCGTGTTCGAGCGGTGCACACAAGGACGCGGCGGGCTCGCACGAGATACGCGCGCACGTTAGATTGCACGCGATATTTATCTAACAGTTAGCTATCGATATCTAACTGTTAGACTAACATCAGGAGCCCGGCCGACGCCCGCACCCACTGAGTGAACCGCACCTCGGCTTGGCTTTCGCTCACCGGGCGCGAAATCCCTGGTGATTCTGCCATCAGCTCCCGCCCTGGGTCACTCGAATCGGGTCGCCTCTGTGAGCGCGGTCTTTCCATTGGCGGCCATATCCATGGCACCGTATGATGCCGCGAGGACTTAGATTGCAGTGTACAAGCGACTTCGTGCGGGGACCTGGAGTCAGTGGATACGCTCGGTGTTGCGCACACTTTTTGTGGCGTCAGCGCTCGGGGCAAGCGCCTGCGGGCAAGGCGTGCACGAGCTCGAAGCGCCGCTGACCGAGCCCCCTGCCCCATCCCCGACGGGGCCCTGCAGCGTCCAAGCCGAAGAGGAGCTGAGCCTCGATCTGCCCATCTGGAATCTCCAGATCGCGCAAGCCGATTGGGATGCGTTGCACGACGATGTCTACGCAGACGTCGAGGTGCCCGCCGCGCTGTGCGCCCAAGGCCAGAGCTATGCGGTCGAAGTCGAGCTTCAAGGCTCGTCGACCCGCCGGCTCGCCAAGAAGTCGTTCGATCTCAAGTGGAAGCGAGGCGCGGAGCTGCGCACGTGGCCATACGACGGCGCTCCCCCGACTGAGCCAGTCGCCATCCGTAAGTTGCTGCTGAAAGCCATGGGCAAAGATCAGAGCATGATCCGTGAGGCGCTCGGCTTCGATCTGTACCGCGCGCTCGGTTATGCGACGCCTCACACGGGATTCGTGAACCTGCGCATCAACGGCGCGTATTGGGGGCTGTACGCCACGATCGAGCCGGTAAATGAAGCGTACATCGCGGCGCGCGGGTATCCCGAGGGCGGACGGTTGTACAAGGCGGTTCGCAAGCACGGTTCACGCGCGGACTTCGCACCCGGTCGCGATCTCACGCGTGCGTTCGAGACCGATCTCGCGCGCACGCCCATGCGTGACGATCACGGGGATGAAGCGGACGAACTACCTGCTCCGCCACAAGGCGAAGAGCCCGATGAGAGCCCGGACGCTTTCGAGCCCGAGACGATGGAGGAAGGCGCTCCGAAGAGCGATGAACAGGAAGACGACGAGCGCCGCCTGCCTGATGAATACGCGGCCCTGGAGCGCTTTGTGAGTCGGCTGCAGAACACGCCGCTCGAAGAGGGCGAGCTCGAGGTGCAAGTCGACCCCATCTTCTCACTCGTATCGTACTTCGATCGCATGCTGTGGGTCGCGTTCACGCAGAATGGCGACGCAGTCGCGCAGAATTTCTACCTCTACCACACGGGCGCGCAGGAGGCTGAGCACTGGTATCAGCTTCCATGGGACTCAGACATCAGCTTTGGTGCTGATTACCGCGACGTCGAAGGGGTCGTCGACACGGCGAGCTCGCCGCTCGTCGACGGCGGGAACTACTTCAGTCGGCGCATGCTCGAGGTCTCTGGTCTGCGCAGCCGTTACGTCACACGCGTCTTGGGTGTGCTCGATGAGCAGCTGCTCGAGGCGGAGGGCCTGTCGCAGCTCGTGAGCTATCGCGAACGCCTCCGCAATGATCTCGCGCACGATCAGCTGCGCTGGCACCGAGTCACAGACCCAGACACTGCGTTCGATCGCATCGAAGCGTTCATCAGCGAGCGTGGCGCGGTCCTGCGTCAGGCGCTCTCCGGGCTGTAACGGCTCAGCATTGCCGGCGCATTTTGTGAGTGTTCCTTGTGGTTTGTTGACCCGCGACAAACAACCACAACCACTAAACGTCCATGCGCACTCTGCTCAGAACGCAGTCAGCTCGCCGCTCTGTTCCGGTCTGGGTACACGCAATTCGGATCAGCGCTGTAGTTTCCGGGAGCTTTGCACCGTTGGCTGCTTGTGGTGGCTCGCCACAGGACGCTGCTGAAGGAGCTGCTACAGCCAGCTCCGGCACGGCGGCGAGCGCGGGCACCTCCGCAGCTGGCAGCGGCGGGACCGGGCTGGCCGCGAAACCAACATCCAGCACTGTCACCACGGCGACTGGGGCAGCCGGTGCGAGCGGTGCTTCGCCGCTCACGGCTGCAGCGGGAAATCCCGGCGACGTCACGCCGGGCGCGGCGGATCAAGATGCAGATGGCGTCGACGATGCACGCGACAACTGCATAGCGAAACCGAACCCCGAGCAGCTCGACCAAGACGGCGACAAGCTGGGTGACCCATGCGACAACTGCGCTGCGCTCGCGAATCCGGATCAGCTCGATGCGAACCGCGATGGCATCGGCGATGCGTGCGCGATCGCTTGCGATAACCCCGTCGTCAAGTGTGAGAACGGCATGTCGGGTCCATTTCCGTGCAGCGGCGTGGACATGCTCGCGCGCATCTCTCTCGCTGACCTCGGCGGTCGCTCGGGCAATGCGATCTGGGGCGGCGTGGAATCGAAGGGCGGACGCGAGATCGGCGTCGCCGGCATGAACAACGGTGCAGCGTTCGTGGACCTGAGCGCCCCGGGTTGCCCGGTGGTGCTCGGCTTCTTGCCCAGCACGACGTCGCAGTCTGTGAGTCGTGACGTGAAGGTCCTGAAGGACTACGCGCTCGTCGGCGCCGAGATCCAAAATCATGGCATTCAGATCTTCGACATGAAGACCTTGCCCGAGCGCAGCGACAGTGCCAGCGCGATGACCAAGCTCACTGCGATGAGTGTGTACAAGGGCACCTCCGAAGAACCGATCAGCAACTCGCACAACATCGTCGTCAACGAAGACACTGACATGGTGTACATCGTCGGCGCGCGCTCGTGCAGCGGTGCGCTGCACATGGTCGACTTCAAAGACCCGATGAACCCGAAGTTTCTCGGTTGCGGTCCCGAGCATTCATACGTGCACGACGCCCAGTGCTTGATCTACAAGGGCCCTGACATGGCGTACAACGGGCACGAGATCTGCGTCACGTACAACGGCGGCGACAACTTCAGCGTGATCGACATGCAGGACAAGAGCGCGCCCAAGCTGCTCTCCACCACGCATTACGAGGGCGGGCGCTACTGTCATCAAGGCTGGTTCAATGATGCGCACACGCACATCATCGTTCAGGACGAGGTCGACGAGAGCCGCGGCGGCCACAACACGCGCACGTACATGTTCGACCTGACAGATCTCGATAAGCCGGTGGCGCTGCCGCCGTACGAAGCGGAGACCAGCGCGACCGATCACAACGCATACATCGTCGGGAACTTAGCCTACCAGGCGAACTACACAGCCGGCCTGCATGTGCTAGACATCAGCGGCTTGCCGCAAGGCACGCTGAAGCAAGTCGGTGCCTTCGACACCATGCCCAACGCGGACGACGCGAATATGCGCGGCGCCTGGACCGCATTCCCTTTCTTCAAGAGCGGCATCGTGATCATGCACACGACCGAGAGCGGAATGTTCGTTTTGAAGCCGCAGCCAAGCATCCTGGGCCAAGCTGATTCCGATGCAGCCAAGCAGTAAAGCTCTCTACTCGATCATCGCGTGTGCTGCTCTGTGGCTCGTAACTGCGGGTGCGTACGCGCATCCCGTGCCTGCGTTGCCGCCGGACTTCGGCGCGCCGGAGTGCATCACCGTCGTCGACAAGCGCACGACCGAGACCGTGCCGCTCGACTATCTCGTCGGTTACGACGACGTGATGGAGGAGCCGGATCACATCCCAGTGGCCGACCAGAAGACGCATCAGTTCTTCGCGTTTCGCGGTCAGCTCACAGGCCAAGATCCGAGCTACCACTACTGGCCGTTCGATCCCACGATGGCGCCGCAGATCCCCATGCCGGTGTGGATCAACCAGGCGGATCTGCTCGCGTGCGACGCCAAGAACACTCCCGAGATCGCGCCGCAGTTCAGCTCGATGGTCATCGGTACGGATACGCTCAGTGATCGTCCCGAGCTTGCAAATCAATGGCTCGACGTGAGGCAGATGCGCGTGCCGATCACCGAGCGACAGGCGCTCATGGGTTTGCCATGGTCGGTCGCGAGTGTTCCCGCCGGTGTTTATCAGGTCGTCGGATACATCTACAGTCCGCCGTTCAACGCCTGGGAGGCGCGGCCCGGCGTGATCAAGGTGATCGACGGCACGCGCGACGTTCCCGCGGTCACTGTCAGCTCGATCGACGCGATGCTGTTCGAAGGGCAAGGTCGCAAGATCAGCGGCTGTGTCAACGCGCAACCCGGCACTGAGCTGCGCGCGTTCTACCGCGCGACGGACACGCCGAACGCGCCCTGGGAGATGTGGGCGACCACGCCAGTCGATGACACTGGCAAGTACGAGCTGTGCTACCGCAGCCCGCGGCCTGGCTTCGCGGGCATTCTCCAAATGCAGATCGTCGCGGTCGGTCCGGATGGCGAGCAAACCGCGGCCTATGCACCGGACAATCTGGTGGTGGTCGCGAGCTCTGCCGGCTGCACGGAGAGCGCGAAGCTGTGCTGCGATGCCAACGCAACGCAGCCAGCAGCTGCAGGGTCAGGTGCTGCCGGCTCGATCGCGCCCGCCGCTCCAAGCGACATGGGCGCCGCTGGCACCGGCACGCTCACACAAGCCGCGACCATGCCCACACAGTCCGCACCCGCTGCGCCTGCGACCGAGAGCTCGGGTTGCAGCTGTGGGATGGCGTCAGCAGGCGCTGACCTCGCTGGCGCGTTCCTGATGCTGCTGATGGCGGCAGGTTTTCGCCCGCGCCGGGCTCGCCCACACGTGCGTCAAACAAGCTGATCTGGCGCAGAATTTCGTGTGCGCGCGCTGCGTTCGCGTTGCGCCGTCGTCACGCCAATGTCTTCATGGGAGTAGGCGCCGCGTTTGTCTCGACCTCGTCACGGGGCGCTCACGTGACGCAGGCAGGCTGCGTGCCGAGCTGTGACCGAGAAGCCTCTGTTGCCCACAACTTCGCAATCGACAACGGTCAGTCGCCGCGTAACGCGCGTGCTCACGCTGCTGATGGCGGCGTTCGGGGTCGCGACATTCGCGCTCTTGGCCTGGAACCTCGGTGATGGCGAGGTGCTGCGGGGTTTGTGGTCGCTCAGCAGCTTTCTGCCTCTCTTGGTCCTGCTGGAGCTGGGTCGGCTCGGCTGCGAGGTGCTGGGCACGCGGGCGCTGCTGACGGCGGCGGATGCGCGCGTGCCTCCGCTGTGCCTCCTGCGTGGTCAGCTGATCGCGCAAGCGCTCGACGTGGTGATGCCAGCCGGGCGCACAGCGGCCGAGGCCGCCAAAGCCACTGTGTACGCGCGTCACCTCGGTCTGCCGCAGGCAGCGGCCATCGCGACGCTGCTGCAGCTCGCGGTGTTGGTTGCGAACGCGTGTTGGGCGATCGCGGGCTACGTGGCGAGCGTCGGCTCGTCGCTTCCGCGCGCGCTGCAGCTCGCCCTGCTCGGCTTTGCCGCTGCGACCTCGTGCTTGGTGCTCGGCATCGCCGTGTTCGCGTGCTCGCCCGCAGCGCGCAAGCTGTTTGCGCGCGTGCGGTTTTTGGAGGTGAGCCTGCAACGCTTCGCGGCGCTCTTGCGCTCGGCACCGCGTGCCCTCATGAACGCAGTGTTCGCACAGCTACTCGGCCGCAGCCTGCAGGCCGCACAGCTCGTGGTGCTCGGTTACGCGCTCGGTGCGGAGCCCGGTCTCGCGCGCGCCGCGATCATGCAGGCCGTGTACTTGGTAGGCGCGGCGTCGGGCGAGCTTGTGCCCGCGCAGCTAGGCACGACTGATGCGGCGTTCGTGCTGGCGGCGCCGGCGTTTGGGCTGACGCAAAGCGCAGCTTTTTCTGCGAGCTTGATGCTGCATGCCGTGCAGCTCTTGTCGGGCGCCCTTGCCTGCCTCGCCGCGTTCCTCTTGTGGTGGCTGGAAGCGCGTAGGCCTGACACCAAAGTGTCGCTGCCTGCTTTAGAAAGTCGCGGCTCGGTGTAACAGTAGGCCTGTGAACGCTCACGCGATTCCCGTCCTGCAAACCGATCGCTTGATCCTGCGCGGACATCAGCGTGGCGATCTTCGAGACTGCGTCGCGTTGTGGTCGAACCCAGCCGTGACGCGCTACATCGGCGGACGCGCGTTCACGCCAGAAGAAGTGTGGTCGCGCATCCTGCGCTACGTGGGACATTGGTCACTGCTCAGTTACGGCTATTGGTTGGTCGCGGAGCGGGCTTCGGGCGCATTCGTCGGCGAAGTGGGCTTCGCCGACTTCGAGCGCGACTTGACACCCGGTCTTGGCAAAGCCCCGGAGGCCGGTTGGATCATCGCGCCGGGCTCCCGCGGTAAAGGCTATGCGAGCGAAGCCATCACCGCGGCGCACGCATGGATCAACGATGTCTACGGCGCGAGTCGCACGGTCTGCATGATCGATCACGACAACGCGATCTCACAGCAGATCGCGAAGAAGCACGGCTACCGGGTGTGGAGCGAGACTAGCTACCACGGGACGCCGGTGCGGCTGTACGAGCGCAGCGTCGCGCTTCCGGGACCCTGACAGTCAGCGCCTGCGGTTGCGGCGTACGAGCCACACCGCAGCGAACACCAGCCCACCGAGCACAGCGGCAAACGCGACGCCGAACGCGCGCACGCCGCGCGCATAGCGATCGACGAGGTGAGCGAACGCGGAAGGCGGCTGCACCTGTTCCGGTGCGACCGGTGCAGGCACGCGAGCCGCTTGCTCGCCCTTGTCTTCGGGCAGCGGTGTGACGTCGGGTTTGGGGCGCTCGGTTTGAGGGGCGCTGCTCGGCTCGGGCGTCGCGGGGATGTCGGGCGGAGCATCCGCAGCTTCTGGTGCCTCCTCGGCAGCCGCTGCAGCTGCAGCCGGCGCTTCGCTGGGCTCCTTCGCTGCCTCGCCGCTCTCAGCTGCAGTCG
>Ga0190269_10000444_pt1 | contig 21407 bp, 21 predicted proteins | sample Popmic249IS_FD_133749 | JGI IMG/M metagenome (GOLD analysis project Ga0190269, IMG submission 133749) | Populus adjacent soil microbial communities from riparian zone of Blue River, Arizona, USA - 249 IS | ecosystem: Environmental > Terrestrial > Soil > Riparian zone | place: USA: Arizona... | reverse complement strand
GGCACGCCGGAAGGCACTGGCACGCCGAATGACGAAACGCCGGCCACCGATGAGAGCGGGTTGCACGGCGACGCGGTCGGCCTGGAGATCGGCGACCTCCGTCCGGGATTCGCCGAACTCGAGGAGCACCTGCTCCACCACGGCAAGGTGCGCCACTGGTCGGAGTGGTGGGACCAGTACGTCGAGCAGCCGCTGGTCGGCGCCGACTACGACACCTACCGCCAGGTGATGGTGCTGATCGGCAGCCTGTTCCGGCGCCTGCGCCCCGCGGACGACGCGAAGCTCGACCGCGACGAGGACCGCGAGCGCTTCATGTGGACGCGGATGCGCGAGCACCTGGCGCGCACCGGCACCGACCGGTCCCGCGCGCTCTACGTGTGCGGGGCGTTCCACGCGGCGAGCCGCGTCGCGGAGTTCGGCTCGGACGCCCCCGCGACGTCGTTCACGATCACTGAACGCACGCCGACGAAGTGGCTCTACGGGCTGATCCCGTCGAGCCACTCGGCGATCGAGGCCCAGTTCGGGCTGGCGCCGGGCTCGGTGTCGATCGCGGCAGCGACCTGGAAGAAAGCCGTGGCGAAGGCCGGTGTGAAGCCGTTCGCGCTGGCCGGCCAGCGCGGCGCCCGTGCCGCGAAGCCGGCCGCAGCAGCTCCGGCGAGCCGCAGGGGCGGAGGATCCGGGACCGCGCTGCTGCCGGCCACGCCGTCGGTACCGGTCGATCGGCTGTCGGGGTTCCTCTCGCAGCCGCCCACGCTCGACGACCGCGACGAGGCGGAGCTGCTCGGATGGTGCGTCGACATCGTGCGGCTGGCACGGAAGAACGGCTACCTGTCGAGCACCGCGGACGCGATCGCGGTGTTCGAGACCTCGATCCTGCTCGCCGGCCTGCGTGGCCGGGCCCGGCCGACGCCCTACGACTTCCAGGACGCGGCCGTCACCTGCATCGAGAAGGACGGCGTGCCGGGCCGCCGCGACGTGCGGCGGCTCTGCGAGATCCTGCTCGGCGGTGACCGGATCGGCAGCGTCGGCTACGACGCGCTGCCGCCGCTGGCCAGGGACGTCTACGACCGGCTGGCGCCGCTCGGCGTCGATCTGGAGGCCCGCACCGTGCAGCGGGCGCTGCTCGATCTGGCCGCGAACCCCGGCCTGGTCCCGGCGTCGCGGCTGCTCTGGCGGCTGCGGTACCTGCTGCCGGCGGACGCGGTGCGCCCGATCATGGGCGAGCGGCGGCTCGGCGACACGGCCGCGCTGCAGGAGAGCTGGGATCTCGCGATCGGGAGGTACCAGCGGTCGCTGATCGAACTCGGCTACGAGGGCGTGCAGATCGAGCAGGTGCTCGAGCAGCGGCTACGGCAGAGCGTCCGGACGCCGGAGGCCACCGCGGCGACGGCGCTGGCCGCGGTCGAGGACGCGATCCTCTACCTCGACAGCCCAGCGTTCGTGGCCGAGCTCGGCGCCCGCGCGGTCGACCTGCTGGCTGCCGAGCGCACGGTGGACGACGCACCGGCGGTGCTCCGCCGGATCCGGCGGTTGCTCGCGCACTACCGGGCCACCGAGCCCGAGCTGCCCGCCTGGTGCGAGGAGTTCGTCACGGTCGGGTACGCGCACTACTGCACGTTGCTGCCGACCGCGTTCGTGGACGAGCAGACCGGGGTGCGGCAGGTGGCCGCGATGCTCGGCTTCCTGTTCAGCCTGGAGAGCCTGGCACTGACGCTCGGCTGCGACCGGGCCCAGCTCGAGCTGGCCGTGGCGCAGGCGCACCCGGAGACGCCGGCCAAGGTCGCGCTGGCCTGGGCCGCGCAGGTCCAGCTGGGCACGCTGACCAGGGCGGCGCTGCGGAGCCGGTGCGACGAACTACTCGGCAACCCGCTGGTCCTGCCGGCGTTCCCGCAGTACCTGAGCGGGTTCGTGCAGGCGCTGGAGCCCGTGCCGAACCTGGCGCCGTTCGTCGTCGAGGTGCTCTCGAAGGCGTTCGGGCAGCTGCCAGACCCGGTGCTGCTGCCGTGGCTGCCGTCGCTGATCACCACCGTGCGCGAGCAGGCGGGTGAGCTGGTGCCGACGCTGGTGCGGGAGGCCGCGCGCACGTTCCCGGGTACGCTGCCGGCTCTCGACGCGTTCACGCCGCCGTGGGAGTCGGCCGCCGCACCGCCGGCGGCCGCGGCACCGGTCGCGGCCGGCCCGGTCGCCGACCTGCTCACCGCCCACCCGGTGCCGACCGATGCCCTGGCCGTGCTGCTCGGCCTGCACCCGGTCTGGACGCAACCGGGAGCGTCCGCGGGCGAGGCCGACCCGGCGGTGGAGGCGCTACTCGCCGCCCACCCCCACCCGGCGACGGCGCTCGCGGCGCTCGTCCCGGGCTGACGGAGCCAACAGCTGCCCGCCCCGGGCTGACGGAGCCGAGAGCCGCTCGCCCCGGGCTGACGGAGCCGAGAGTCACTCGTCCCGGGCTGACGGAGCCGACGGGCGCTCGTCCCACCCGCACGGCCGGGGCGAGCGGCCCGGTTCTGCCTCCCGCCGAATATCCGGACGGGGCGCCTCCACGCGGAACCGATCGGGCAGCGTTACCGTCTCATCATCATGGTGGTAATGCGGATTATTCGGTCAGCGGTGTTGGGAACGGTCCTTCACGCCTCGGCGTGCGGCACCGTCGCCACCGCCGATGTCAGCTCCCGGGACGAGAGCGCGTCCGCCTCGTCCCCGGCGGTGGAGCAGTCCGACGCGCTGGTTCTCCGCGTCGACTCCATCGGCGGCTTCGTGCCGCCGACGTTCACCTACAGCCGGCTGCCCACGGTCAGCATCTACGCCGACGGCCGGATGATCACCCAGGGCCCGCAGGTCACGATCTACCCCGCGCCGGCGCTCCCGAACCTGCTGGTCAGGACGTTGCGCCAGGAGGGCATCGAGCGGCTGATCGACGAGGCGCGGCGAGCCGGCGTCGGTAAGCGCACCGACTTCGGTACCCCCGGCGTCGCCGACGCGACGACCACGCGGTTCACGCTGGTCGACGACGGCCGCACGATGACCACCGAGGTCTACGCGCTCGGCGAGACCCGCGACGAGGACACCGGGCTCACCGCGGCGCAGCGGCAGGCTCGGCAGCGGATGCGCGACCTCCTGCAGACGCTCACCGACTCCCCCGCCGCAGGCGGCCCGGCCGGCAGCGACACCCGGTACGAGCCGACCGCGATGGCGGCGATCGTCAGCGAGTGGGCGGCCGGCGACGTCGGCACCCCGCCGGCACCGCGTGCGTGGCGCGGCCCGGCACTCCCCGGCCAGGTCGTCGGCCCGGCCGACGTCAGCTGCGTGACCGCAACCGGCGACGCACTGCAGAACGTGCTGGCGGACGCCGCGTCGGCGAACGTCGAGACGCCATGGACCTACGGGGGCAAGCGCTGGTCGCTGTCCTTCCGCCCGTTGCTGCCCGACGAGACGGACTGCTCGTCCCTCGGGAAGTGACGCGTCGGGCGTCTCACTGACGCGTGCGGTGGCAGGCAGCCCCGTCCCGCCCCGAACGGGGCTACCTGTCACCCGTCATCGCCGGCGTCAGGCCGGTTCGCGTAGCTCCTCGTCGGAGCTGATCTCCCCCTGCGCCTCGGCCCGGAGCACCAGCTCGGCCCAGCTGCGGCGGTAGCACGGCCACTCACCGGGGTACACGTGCGTCGCCGACCCGCAGTACCGCGGGTTGGCGGCATCGATCACGTGCTCGGCGAGCAGCGCCCGCGCGGTCTCCACGTCATCGGCCACGTAGCGCCGGTGCCACCCCGGCGCGGCGAGTCGTTCGTGCCGGTTCCCGTTCCCGCCCATCACACACTCCCGTCGAATGAACCCCGGGAGCGGTGTCGGGACCGGCATTTCCCCACCGTTCCGGTGATTCCCCGGCTGCACTGTGTCCTGAGAATGAACGGCGACACTGCGATTGGCAAGCCTCAAACTGCTCTGACGCAATACCAGTTCCCGGACTCAGAACGAAGTCCCAAACTGCAAGACTGCAACGGGACGCCGAAACAGAAGGGACGTCTTTCGTGGACGAAGTCAGCCCCACGCTTGCGCGGCGCATGCTTCTCTCGACGCTGCAGCGCCTCCACAAGGCGGACGGGCGTTCCACCGACCTGATCGGCACCGAGGTGGGTGTCGACGGGTCCACGGTCGCCCGCTGGCTGGCCGGCGGGAAGCGGAGACTGCGTGCCCACGAGATCCGCGGGCTGTGTGACGTCTACGGGGTGGACGAGGACACGAAGAACCAGCTCGTCCGGCTGGCCCAGGAGGCCGGCAGCCGCGGCGTGACCCAGCGCCTGTCCTGGTTCGCGACCTACCAGTTCGGCATGTTCCTCGACCTCGAGCGCGACGCCAGGCGCGTCGTCACGTTCGAGTCCACAGTGGTTCCCGGCCTGTTGCAGACCGCCGGGTACGCCCGGGAGGTCATTCGCGCCGGGGCGCCCGGCGCGGGCCTGAGCGAGCCGGAGATCGACGAGCGGGTGCAGTTACGCCTGGAGCGCCAGACCGTTCTCCGCCGCGAGCGGCCGGCCGAGTTGCTGGCCATCCTCGACGAGGCGGTGATCCGCCGCCCGATCGCCGATCCGGATGCGATGCGCGCCCAGCTGGCACACCTGCTGACCGCCAGCACCTGGCCGAACGTCACGATCCAGGTCATCCCCTTCTCGGCCGGGCCGCACGCCGCTGCGGCGACCGGCCCTTTCGTCCTCTTGTCGTTCGACCATCTCGGGGACGCTCCCGGAGAGATCGCCTATGGCGAAAACCCCGCCAACGCCCTGTATATGGAGACCCAAGAGGAAACGGACCGGTATCAAGCTGTTGTTGATCATTTGGTCGGGCAGGCACTGAGCCCGGCCGCCTCAGCGGCGATGATCGCCGGTGCGATGGAGGACTACGGAACAGAGAGGGAGAAACACCGTGAGACCACCCGAACCTGAGTTCGATATCAGCGGCACGCGGTGGCGGAAATCCACCCGGAGCGGCACCAACGGCAACTGCGTGGAAGTCGGGACCGGAGCGGCCGCGATCGGCGTCCGTGACACGAAGGACCACGGCCACGGCCCGGTCCTGGTATTCAGCAGGCCGTCCTGGGACGTGTTCCTGGACGCCTGCAAGGCCGGTGAGTTCGACCGGTAGTACGTGAACAGCGAGGGCGACCGACCCATCCGGCGCTTGGGTCGGTCGCCCTCGGCGCGTCCACGGACGGGTGGTGCATCAAGCGCCCCCGTCGCCGACCCGCCAGTACCGGTATATACCCCGGTGGCTCCACAGTGGCCACTTTCCGGCGATCCGCGCTGCCCTGCCCCGGGCGCGCTACACCTCCAGGACGAGCGCGCCACCCTGACCGCCGCCTGCGCACATCGCGGCGACCCCGATGCCGCCGCCGGTGCGGCGCAGCTCGTGCACGAGAGTGGTCACCATCCGCGCGCCCGAGGCCGCGATCGGGTGCCCGAGGCTGCAGCCGCTACCGAAGAAGTTCACGCGCTCCTCGTCGAGACCGAAGTGCTTGCAGGCCGCGACCGGCACCGAGGCGAACGCCTCGTTGATCTCCCACAGGCGGACGTCGTCCGTGGTGAGACCCGCCCGGTCGAGCACCTTCTCGATCGCCCGCACCGCACCGACGCCGGTGCGCTCGGGCTCGACGCCGACCGACACCCAGGCCCGTACGGTCGCCAGCGTCTCGATGCCCTCCGCGGCCGCCAGGTCGGCACCGGTGACCGTGACCGCCGCCGCCGCGTCGTTCACGCCGCTCGCGTTGCCTGCGGTGATCGAGAAGCCGGGAATCTCCGGGTGCAGCACCTTCAGGGACGCGAGCCGCTCCGCGCTGGTGTCCCGCCGGGGGTGCTCGTCGACCGCGAACTCGACGACCGACCCGTCCAGCACCGAGACCTTGATCGGCACGATCTCCTCGGCGAACTTCCCGGCGTCGATCGCCGCCACCGCGCGCTGGTGCGAGCGCAGCGCCCAGGCGTCCATCTCCTCCCGGGTGATGCCGAACTCCTGCGCGCTGTTCCACCCGACCGTGATCGACATGTCGGTGTTCGGCGCGTCAGCGGTGTTCGGGTGGGTGCTCGGGTACCAGTTCTCCGTCTCGTCGACCGTGCCGGGGACGCGGCGCTCGAGTCGCGGCGAGAGCGACGAGGAGTTGACGCCGCCGGCGACGACGATCTTCTCCATCCCGCTGGCGACCCCGGCGGCCGCGAGCCCGATCGACGAGAGGCTGCCGGTGCAGTGCCGGTTGACGGCGAGACCGGGGACGCCGGTCATCCCGGCGACCACGGCGGCGTACCGCGCCAGGTCGCCACCGCCGTAGAGCGACTCGGCGAAGATGACGTCGTCCACCCGCTCCGGGTCGATCCCCGAGCGGCGCACGGTCTCGGTGAGGATCGCGGTGGCGAGGTCCTCGGCGGGTGTCTGCGCCAGCGTCCCCTTGCGCGCGGTCCCGATCGCGGTCCGGGCCGCGCTGACGATGACGGGCTGGGCCATGCTCCACCTCTTCTTTGAAGTCACAACGGCTCGAAGGCTCGCCCGGCCGCTTACTGTAGCGTTTACCGGTAAGCCAACAGTAGGCTGCGCACAGCGCCCCCGGAGGCCTTTTCGACGTGTGCTGGGCCACGTCGAAGCCCCACACCCGAAGGAGAGAACGTGGAGCTGACCGGATCGTCCGCCCTCGTCGTCGGCGGAGCAGGAGGCTTCGGTGCGGCCACCGTGCGCCGCCTCCACGCCGCCGGTGCGCGCGTCGTGATCGCCGACCTCGCGGAGGAGAACGGAAAGGCGCTCGCCGCCGAACTCGGCGAGCACGCGCTCTACGTCCACACCGACGTGACGAGCGAGGAGAGCGTCGACGCGGCGGTCGCGGCGGCGGTGGAGCTGGGGCCGCTGCGCACCAACGTCATCGTCCACGGCGGCCCGGCGGCCGGGAAGCGGATCATCAACCGGTCCGGCGAGCCCTACCCCGTGGCGACGTTCCGGCGCACCGTCGAGATCTTCCTCGTCGGCACGTACCACGTGCTCAGCAAGGCCGCGGCGGCGATGTCGAAGAACGAGCCGCTGGACTCGGGCCAGCGCGGCGTCGTGATCACCACCGCGAGCATCGCCGGCTTCGAGGGCCAGGTCGGGCAGTCGGACTACTCGGCGGCGAAGGGCGGCGTCATCGGGATGACGCTGACCGCGTCGCGCGACCTGGCGCCGGTCGGCGTCCGGGTGATGTGCATCGCGCCCGGCGTGTTCTACACGCCCGCGTACGGGTCGATGACGAAGGAACAGGCGCAGGAGCGGTTCGGGAACAACATCCCGAACCCGAAGCGGCTCGGGGAGCCCGACGAGTACGCGAAGCTCGCACTCTCCATCGTCGACAACGACTACTTGAACGGCACCACGATCCGCATCGACGCCGCCCAGCGCTTCAACATTTAGGCGGCCCGGCCAGGGCGCCACGGCCGGCGGGATCAGGCGACGCCGCGGCCCTCTTCGGTCGGCGCCAGCAGCGGGCGCAGCCCACGCAGGATGTTCGTGATGCCGAACTCCAGGTCGTCGCCGGGCGACGCGGCCGACGGCGCGCTGCGCCCCTTGCGCTCCACCAGCAGGAAGCCCTGCGTGTAGACCGAGAGCGTGAAGAACGCGTGCTGCGCCAGCGCGGCCGGCAGCCCCGCCGCCTCGAGCGCGGCGAACAGCTCCTGCGCCCGTGGCCAGTTACGCGCGACCGGATCCCCGCCGAGCAGGTCGTCGCCCGGGACGCCGATCTGCCGGACGATCAGGTCGCACGCCAGGTCGTCGGCGGCGAGCAGCCGGTGGAAGTCGAGGAAGAAGTTGCGCAGCAGCTCCTCCCAGCCCTCGCCCCGCAGCGGCGGCATCCGCTCGTAGAACGACGCCAGCGCCGCCTCGGTCATCGCCGCGACCAGCTCCCGCTTCGTGCGGAAGTACCAGTAGATGCTGGTGACGCCGACGTCGAGATGGGTGGCGAGCTGCGGGATGCTCCACTGCTCGATCGGGGTGTCGCGGTAGAAGTCGAACGCACCGGCGATGATGTCGGCCGGATTGATCGAGCCGCGGGGGCGCCGTGTTCGCGCCGACTTCTCCGCCTTACCCGCTGCGGACGGCATGGCGACCTCCCAGCTCGCTGACCCGGACCGGAAAAGTCTACCGGAAGCCATGCGGCAAGCTGGTACGCCGTTCAGCGCGCGAGAAGAACCGCCTGCGAGATCTGGGCCGCGACGGCGCCGGACGGCGTCCGGAACTCGGTCATCGCGTGCGCGTGCGCATCGGCGGGCGCCTCCGCGGCGCCCGCGAGACGCCAGGCCCCGAGCGGCACCCCTGACGCGCCCGGCACCCGTGGCCCGGCCAGCGACCCTGCCCCGGGCGACGCTCCCGCCCCGGTGGACGGGAACGCGACCGTGGACGCGAGCACAGTGGCGCCTGCCCGGGACGCTCCGACGGCCGGGTACGCCGAACAGCCGGGCGGCATCGTGACCGCCGTACCCACGTAGGCGAGCAGCGCCCGCCCGGTCGTCGGGTCCGGGCAGGCGACGCCGCTGAGCAACCCGGGCGGCACGATGCCGCCGAGCAACCCGGGCGGCACGATGCCGCCGAGCAACCCGGGCGGCACGACGCCGTGCGCGGCCAGCTCACCCGGCGTGAGCGGCACCGCCTCCCGCGCGTTCGTCGCCGAGCGGCGACGCGCCCCGCCCGCGGTCTCCCGGTAGTCGCTCGCGGCGTCGGCATCGGCGTACGGGCTGTGGAGCGCCGGCGGGTCCTGGGTGAGCACCGCGATCGCGTGGCCGCACGGGCGCCGGGGACCGCGGGCGGAGTCGCGCTGGTCGACCGTGAGCCGTGCGGTCACGTCCCCACCGGCGCCGCGGTGCACGACGTCGACCGAGATCCGCACCGACCGGCGGGCCGACGGCGGCGCACCCGGCGACCACGAGACGAGGGCGACCCGGTGGCCGGGCGCGCTGCGCTCGGCCGCCGTGACGAGCGCGGCGGCGAGCTGCGCGCCGGGGAAGACGGGCCAGTCGGGGTCGACCGCCATGGCCAGGTAGTCATCGGCCCCGACCCGCCAGAGGTCGAGAGCGCGGACGAGCCGGTCGAGCGCGGGCGGGCTCCAGCGCTCCCCCGCGAGCCGCCCGGCGACCCCCCGGCCGGGCCCGGACGGTACCGCGTGCAGCGTTCGCACCGCACTGGCCATGGTCGGCCTCCCTCGGACGCTGTTCTCCCCGCCCCCAGTCACTCATATGATTAGATGGTCGTCAATATTTCTATCGATCAAGAGGGCGCCCATGGACTGGGTAGACGTCGGCCTGCTGCTGATCCGGCTCAGCCTGGGGATCACGCTGCTGATGCACGGGTGGAACCACTGGCTCGGCGGCGGCAGGATCCCCGGAACCGCCGGGTGGTTCGAGAGTCTTCGGTGGCACTGGCGGCGATCGGCCCCGGTCGCGTCTCGCTCGACCACGCACTGGACATCGAGATCACCGGCGCCACCGGCTTCCTGATCGCGCTGCTGGCCGGGCTCGGCGGCACCGCGCTCCTGCTCGCCACGACCTGGCGTCCGGTTACGAAGCAGTCCGACCTGCCCCGGTGACCGGCCGTGCATTGACATTCATCCAACGTCGAACTCAGCGTCGGGCGATCGCGCTCGACGGACGGCAGGAGCAGCATGAACCTCCTCACCCTGCTCGACCTGACCGTCGCCGGACACGGCGACCGCGTCCTCCTCGGCACCGACCGGGCCGGGCTCACCGGCCTGGACCTCCAGCGGCGCGCGCGGGCCGGTGCGGCGCACGTCCTCGCTGCGGACGCACGCACGCTGGTCTACCTCGGCGAGAACGGCCTCGCGTTCCCGATCGCCCTGTTCGCCGCGGCCACCGCCGGGATCCCGTTCCTCCCGCTGAACTACCGCCTCTCCGCCGACCAGCTCGCCGAGGTCGTCGCGGCGCAGGAGAAGCCGTACGTGATCAGCGCGGACCCGTCGATCGCGGGTGTGAGCGTCGAGGACTGGCTGTCCTCGACCGAGGGCCCCGGGCCGGACGTCGCCCTGCCGCCGGAGCCGAACCCCGACGCCGAGGCGGTGCTGTTGCTGACCAGCGGAACCACCGCAGCCCCGAAGAGCGCCGTACTGCGCCACCGGCACCTGGCCGCCTACGTGCTGGACACCGTGGAGTTCGGCGGCGCGGCCCCCACCGACGCGGTGGTGGTGAGCGTGCCGCCGTACCACATCGCGGCCGTCGCGAACCTGCTGTCGAACCTCTACACCGGCCGCCGGATCGTCTACCTGGACAGGTTCACGCCGGACGGGTGGCTGCGCACCGTGGCCGAGCAGGGCGTCACGCACGCGATGGTGGTGCCGACGATGCTCTCCCGGATCGTCGACGCGCTCGAGGCCGGCGACGCGCCCGCGCCGAGGACGCTGCGGTCGCTCTCCTACGGCGGCGCGCCGCTCGCCCCGTCGATCCTCCAGCGGGCACTGGCGCTGCTGCCGGACGTGGGCTTCGTGAACGCCTACGGACTGACCGAGACCTCGTCCTCGGTCGCGGTGCTCGGCCCGGAGGACCACCGGACCGCCGCGGCGAGCGACGACCCGGCGGTGCGGGCGCGGCTCGGGTCGGTCGGGCGGCCGCTGCCGAGCGTCGAGATCTCGATCCGGGACGCGTCCGGCGCACCGGCACCGGCCGGACAGATCGGCGCGATCTTCGTCCGCGGCCCGCAGGTGGCCGGTGAGTACCGGCAGGGTGGCAGCCGGGTCGACCCCGACGGCTGGTTCCCCACCAGGGACGAGGGCTATCTGGACGCCGAGGGCTACCTCTTCGTGAAGGGGCGCGCGGACGACACGATCATCCGGGGCGGCGAGAACATCGCCCCGGCCGAGATCGAGGACACGATCCACCAGCTGCCGGGCGTGGCCGAGGCGGTCGTGGTCGGCATTCCGGACACCGAGTGGGGGCAGCGGATCGGAGCGTTCGTCATCCGCCGCCCCGGCGCGGACCTGAGCGAGGACGGGGTACGGGAGTACGTCCGCAGCGTGCTCCGGTCGTCGAAGACGCCCGACGTCGTGACGTTCGTCGAGGAGCTCCCGCGCACGCCCACCGGCAAGATCCTCCGCCGTGACCTGGTCGCGGCGATCACGCCGGCACAGTAGCGGCGCCGCACGTCGTCGAAGGCCGGGCGCCCCAGCGGGCACCCGGCCAGTTTCCTCGTGCCGGACGAGGGTGGGCCACCCTGCTGCGAGGGTGGCCCACCGTTCGTGACCTCTCAGGTGCGGCCCTGCTTGACGTCCTTGAACGGGACGTCGCGATCCGCCGCGTACTCCCGGGGCATCCCGAGCAGCCGCTCGCTGATGACGTTGCGCGCCATCTCCGTGCTCCCACCGCCGAGGCTCCCGGCCTGCCGGTTGAGCGACAGTTCGCTGACCTCCCCGGCACCGTGCTGCCCGACCGGGCCGGTCACCGCCGCACTGCCGGCGATCTCCAGCCGGATGTCGGAGTCGCGCCAGTCGGTCTCGGCGTGGAAGAGGCGGGTCATCGACGCCGACGGGCCCGGCAGGTGCCCACCGACCAGCCCGGCCGTGACCCGCCGTACGAGCGCGCCCTGCACGAGGTGGTTCGCCCGCGACTCGCCGATCAGCTCACGCACCTTCGGGTCCTCCAGCCGCCCGACCGACCGCGCGAGGTCCCAGAGCGCCCGGCCTGCCGCCGCCGGAGCCCCCCGGCCCTGGCCGCTGACGTAGGGCGAGCCACCCCCCATCGACGTGCGCTCCCAGTACAGCTGCCGGGACGCGACCGCCCAGCCGCCGTTCACCTCGCCGACGACCGCGTCGGCGGGCAGGATCACGTCGTCGAAGAATTCCTCGCAGAACTCGGTCGAGCCGTTGACCTGGCGGATCCGGCGGATCGTGACGCCCTCGGCCCGCACGGGGACGAGGAACATCGTCAGCCCGGCGTGCTTGCGCACCGACCAGTCGGTGCGCACCAGGCAGAGGCCGTAGTCGGCGGCGTAGGCCCCGGAGCTCCAGATCTTCGCGCCGTTGAGCACCCAGACGTCGCCGTCGCGCTCGGCTCTCGTGACCACGCCCGCCAGGTCCGAGCCGCCCTTGGGCTCGGAGAGGAACTGCACCATCAGCTCGTCGCCGCGCAGGGCCGCGCCGATCCGGTCGCGCTTCTGCTGCTCGCTGCCCATGTCCAGGATGGTCGCCGCGCAGATCGAGAGCGTCGGGATGTTGATCCGCAGCGGCATCTCGTACGGGCCGGACTCGGCGTTGAACGCGCGCTGGTACTCCGGCGTCAGACCCAGGCCCCCGTACGCGCGGGGGAACGCGATGCCGGCGAAGCCGCCGTTCCAGAGGATCCGCTGCAGCTGCTTGGTGCGCTCCCAGGACGCCCTGTCGTTCTCCGGATCGTCCAGCCCCGGGTCCCGGTCCTCGAGCCGCGGCATCTGCTCGGCCAGCCACGCGCGGGCCCGGAGCCGGAACTCCTCGACGGTCTCAGTGCTCATGCGGACACACCCTCCGAGGGGATGACGAGGTCGGCGAGCGCGCGGCGGTGCTCCTCCGGCGTGCCGTAGAGGGCCCGGTTGACGGTCACGCGCCGCAGGTAGAGGTGCAGGTCGTGCTCCCACGTCACACCGATGCCGCCGTGCATCTGGACGCAGTCCTGAATGATCTCGGTGGCCCGGGACCCGACGTAGCACGCGGCGGCAGCCACCAGCTCGGCGGCGTCCGGCGCGCGGTCCTGCACCGCCCGGCCGGCGGCCGACACGATGCCGTGGCAGGCCTCCAGCCACGTCTTGGAGTCGGCGAACCGGTGCTTGAGCGCCTGGTAGGAGGCGAGCGGACGGCCGAACGAGTACCGGTCGAACGCCCACGCGACGGTGAACTCGAAGACCCGGTCGACGGCGCCCGCCGTCTCCGCGCTCTGCAGCACCGACGCGATCTGGCGCTGCCGCTCGACCAGCGGCGCCGCGGCTCCCAGCCGCCCGACCAGCGCCGGAGCCGGCACCGCGACGCCGTCGAAGTGCACCTCGCCGAACCGCCGCACCAGGTCGAGCGACCACAGCGGCTCCACGCGCAGGCCCGGTGCGCCGCGCGGCACCAGGAACTGCGTCAGGCCCTCCGGGGCTCGCACCGTGACCAGGAACAGGTCGGCCTGATCGGCGGCCTCGACGCGGTCCTTCACGCCGGAGAGGGTCCAGCCCTCGTCGGTCGGCGTCGCCGTGACTCCCGGGGACTCCGGTGACCAGCCCCGGCCCGGCTCGTAGACCGCCCAGGTGCCGACCGCCCGGCCGCAGACCAGGCTCTCGATCTCCTCGGCGTGCCCCCCGGCGTCCACCAGCGCCGCCAGCACCGTGTTCACCGGCAGCAGCGGGCCCGGCGAGACCAGCCGGCCCATCTCCTCGGCGACGATGAGCAGGTCGAGCAGGCCGGCGTCGGAAACGCTGCCGCCGCCCCGGTCCTCCGGGACCAGCAGCGTGGTCCACCCGAGTTCCGCGCCCCGCGCCCACCAGTCGCGGGCGAAGCCGTCGGGCCCGTCCGCCCACTCGCGCACCGTGGCGAGCGGCACCTCGGTGTCGAGGAACTTCTTGGTCGTCGCCCGGAAGAGTTTCTGGTCCGGGGTGAGGTCGAAATCCATGAAACTCCTCCAGGGAGGGCAGGTCGGCTCCCTCTATGCTTTGACAGTTCTGAAATTATGCAAGAGGCTAGTCCGCGTCAAGGCGCGGCGCCACCGGCTGCACGAGAGGACGCCCGTGGAGAACGCACCCGGTTTTACCTCGGCGCAGGACGCCGCGAACCGCTTACGCGCGGTCGACTACCTTCCGGACGACCGGATCGCGGGGACCGTCCACCTCGCCGCACGGATGGGCAAGCCGGTCCTGGTCGAGGGGCCGGCCGGCACCGGCAAGACCGAGCTGGCGAAGTCGGTCGCGCTGGCCACCGGCGCCCGGCTGATCCGGCTCCAGTGCCACGAAGGACTCGGCGAGGCCAGGACGTCTCGGTGCCGGAGCTGGGCACGATCACCGCGCGGCGCACCCCGCTGGTGTTCCTCACGTCGAACGCGAGCCGCGAGCTCTCCGAGGCGCTCAAGCGGCGGTGCCTGTTCGTGCACCTGGACTACCCGGACCCGGCGCGCGAGCGCGACATCGTGCTGGTCCGCGTCCCCGGCGTCTCCGAGCGGCTGGCCACCCAGGTCGCCGACGTCGTCCGGTCGCTGCGCGCACTGGACCTGAAGAAGCGCCCGTCGGTGTCGGAGACGCTGGACTGGGCACGGGCCCTCGTGCTGCTCTCGGAGGAGTCCGTCACCGAAGCGACCACCCGGGAGTACTTGCACGTGCTACTCAAGAACCAGAGTGACATCGTCCGAGCGACCGAGCACGTGAGTGGGGTGTCGGCATGAGCGTGCTGCTGGTGCACGGAGCCGGTTCGACCGTCGACCACAACTTCCGGCGTGCCGGGTGGGTCGACCTGCTGGAGGCCGCCGGGCACACCGTCGTCGGCTACCACCTGCCCGGCCACGGCCCGGCGGCCGGGCGCCACTTCGCCGACGGCGCGCAGATCGTCGACGACGTGCTGGCCTCCGTGCCCGAGGACGGTCCGGTCGACGCGATCGGGTTCTCCGCCGGTGCACAGCTGCTGGCGGCCACCGCGGCCCGGGAGCCGGCGCGATTCCGGCGCCTGGTGCTGCTCGGCGTCGGCGACGGCGTGCTGCGCCCCAACGTGGCGGGCATCCGGGCACTCGTGGCCGCGCTCTCCGGCGGCGACGACCGGTCCGGCGTCGCCCGGGTGTTCCGGCGCGCGGCCCACTCGGCCGGCAACGACATCGACGACGTTCGCCGGTACCTGGACACCCCCAAGCCGCCGGTGACCGCCGACGAGCTGGCGAAGGTCGAGTCGTCGGTGCTGGTCGTGCTCGGCGACCGGGACTTCAACGCACCGGCGGACGACCTCGTCGCGGCGTTCGGCCAGGCGGAGCTGCGCACGGTGCCCGGCGCGGACCACTTCGGACTGACGGCCGACGTGCGGTGCCTGGAGATCGCCCTCGCGTTCCTGGAGAGCTGATGCTCGCCGCCGTCGAGAGCCTGGTCGGCGAGTTGCGGGCGGTCGGGCTACCGGTCTCGGTCAGCGAGCAGATCGACGCGCTGCGCGCGCTGGAGCACACCGACGTCGGCGGGCGCGCCGAGGTGCGGGTGGCGCTCCGGGCGTCGCTGGTGAAGACCGCCGCGCACGAGCACGCGTTCGACACGGTCTTCGACCTGTTCTTCCGGCCGGCGGACGGCGGTTCCGGCGTCTGCCTGCCCGACCTCGGCGACGACGACCTGCGAGAACTCCTGGTCGACGCGTTGCACGCGGGCGACGTCGCGGTGCAGCGGGCGATCGCGGCGGTACTGGTGGACCGCTACGCCGGAGATCCTGCGACGGCTGCGGGCGGACGCCGCGGCGCTGTACTGGCTGAACCCCGAGCCGCCGGCGGCGTGGGGCAGCGGGGACTCGGTGATCGGCGAGTACGCCCCGCACTGCGACGCGGTGGTGCAGTGCCGCACGGTCCGGCAGCTCGCCGCGTTCGTTGACAGCCTGGCGTAACGACGGCGAAACTTAGGCAAGTGTCTAAGGACGGGAGAGTCCATGCGAACGAACGTGTCCGACGCCATGCGCGGCGCGCTCGGCAACCTGCTGACCCGGCGAACCAGCTACCCGGTGGCGGAATCCGACATCCGCAAGTGGGCGCTGGCGGTGTACTGGCCGCAGCGGCCGCCGCGGGCGTTCCTGGACGCCAGTCGCGCGCCGGAGGACTTCAACCCGTTCGCGTGGGCGGTCGCCACCACCGAGTCCACCGGCCGGCTCGCCGCCGACGCCAACGCGGCCGACCGCACCGAGCTGCTCGCCGGGGTACCCGGGCCCGGCCTGCAGTTCCAGCTGAACGGCGGCCTGGAGACCGAGTACGGGGCGCCGATCCGGCCCGGTGACGTGATCACCAGCGAGAACCGGCTGGACTCCTACTCCGAGCGCGAGGGCAAGCTCGGTCTCATGCTCTTCACGGTCACCGAGGACACCTGGACCAACCAGGACGACGTCGTCGTGAAGCGCAGCCGCATGACGCTGATCCGGTACTGAGGAGCACCCATGACGCAGCAGACCAGCACCGCGGTCACGGTCGGCGAGGAGCTACCGCCGTTCGTCCGCGAGACGGGCCTGGAGAACTGGAACCGGTACGCCGCGGTCAACGACGAGTTCGTGCCGATCCACATGGACGACGAGGCGGGGAAGGCGGCCGGGTACCCGTCCGCGTTGGGGATGGGCAACCTCCAGTGGTCCTACCTGCACAACGTGGTGCGCGACTGGCTCGGCGACCGCGGGCGGATCGTGCAGATCTCCTGCCAGTTCCGGAACCCGAACCTCAAGGGCCAGGTCGTCAGCGCGCGCGGCGTCGTCGAGCAGGTCACCGAGGAAGCCGGTGTCGTCACCGCGCAGCTCCGCGTCTGGACCGAGACTCAGGACGGCGCGAAGCTGGCGCCCGGGACGGCGACCGTCGTCCTCGACTGAGCCGCGGCCGCAGGTGGCCCGCACGACGAAGGCCCGCGGTCGGCGGGCCTTCGTCGTGCAGGGAACATCAGTGGGGCCGGGACGTCACCAGGTCAGCAGCGTGACCTCGGACTCGCGGCCCTCGTCGCCGGCCGCCTGGCGCAGGCGGGTCGGCGCGGAGCTGCGACGGCGGCGGATCGGCGTCGGCTTGTGCTCGAGCTGGCCGCCGTCACCGACCGGCCGCGGCTCGGGCGCCAACGCCCAGACCTCGTCGATCAGTCCGCGCAGCACGTCGCGCCGCAGAGTGTAGAAGTAGTTCCGCCCCTGCTTGCGCGTCGCGATGAGCCCGGCCTGGCTCAGGATCTTGGTGTGGTAGGAGATGCTGGGCTTGGAGATCGGCAGCGTCTCCTCGAGCGTGCTGCACGCGAGTTCGTCGGTGGCGGCCATCTGCTGCACGATGCTCCAGCGGATCGGGTCGCCCAGGGCCTTGAACACCTCGGTCGCGCTCACCGCGTCGGCGGAAGGTGGGGTCACCATTGCTCCTTACTGTGCCCGCTAAGGCGCCCGGCTAGACTCCCTCGGCTAGCGCCTCGACATTCATCAAACTATCAATATACGCGGCCGCGCCAAATCGCCCTGATGCGAAGTGTCACAGACCCTTGAAGTTCGGCGACCGGCGGTGCCGCCTGGCCTCGATGCCCTCGTGCAGGTCCTCGGTGGTCATCGTCACCGGTTGGGCCAGCGCCTCCCACTGCAGCGAGGCCTCCAGCCCGTGCGCGGCCTGTTCGAGACCGGCCTTCGTGAGGCGGGTGGCGATCGGCGCGGCACCGGCGATCTGCTCGGCGACCTTCAGCGAGTGCGCGAGGACGTCGTCGGCGACACCGCCGATCAGGCCCCACTCGAGCGCCTCCTCGGAGAACACCTCGCGGCCGGTGTAGAGCATCTCGCGTGCCCGTGACACGCCGACCGCCTCCTGAAGCAGCCAGGTGGCGCCCATCCCGGCGTGCGTGCCGAGGTAGATGAACGGCGTGCTGAACATCGCGCCCGGCCCGGCGTACCGGAGGTCGCAGGCGAGCGCCAGGCACACCGCGGCGCCGACCACGGGTCCGTTGACGGCGGCGATCACCGGGAACGGCAGCGACCGGGGGCGCAGCCACGTGCGGTAGAACGGCAGCATCCGGTCGCGCAGCCGGTCGGTGGTGACGTCGTGCCCGGCGGCCTGGTCGAGCCAGGACAGGTCGGCGCCGGAGCAGAACGAGCTGCCGGCACCGGTCACCACCGCGACCCGGGTGTCCCGGTCGGCTGCGACCTCCTCGATCGCCTCGCCCCAGGCGGCGGTCATCTCGCCGGTCATCGCGTTGCGCACGCCGGGACGGTTGAGCGTGAGCAACCGGACGCCCGGCGACGGCTCGGTGATCAGCACCGCGTCGTCCGCTGCCATGTGTCCTCCTCGCGGCGCCGACCGCGCCCACCGTGGTACCCGTCTCGCTCCGGGCACCCTACCGCCGCGCCGATCCGTTCCCGCCGATCGCGGCCCGCTGCGCCGCGCCCGGCGTCGTACCCCTCGGGAGGGCCGCGGAACCTACACGGCGAGGCCGACGAGCTTCTCCTCGAGGTACTCGCCGATTCCCTGCGCGCCGCCCTCGCGCCCCAGGCCGCTCTCCTTCGTGCCGCCGAACGGTGCGGACGCGGCGGTCGGGTTGATGTCGTTGATGCCGACGATGCCGAACCGCAGGCCCTCCGACATCCGCACGGCCCGCCCGATGTCCTGGGTGTAGACGTAGGAGGCCAGCCCGTACGTGGTGTCGTTGGCCGCCTCGAGCACCGAACGCTCGTCGTCGAACGGGAGGACGGCCGCGATCGGGCCGAACGTCTCCTCCCGGTAGACCGCCATGTCGGGGGTCACGCCGGCGAGCACGGTCGGGGCGTAGAAGTAGCCGTCGTCCAGTCCGGCGCCGGTCAGCCGCTCACCACCGGCGAGCACCTGCGCGCCCTTCGCCCTGGCGTCGGCCACGTGCCGTTCCATCTTCGCCAGCGCGTCCGCGTCGATCAGCGGACCGACGCCCACGGCGGGGTCCAGTCCGGAGCCCGCGCGCAGCGCGGCGACGCGTGCGCAGAGCGCCTCCACGAACCGGTCGTAGATCGGGCGCTGGACGTAGATGCGGTTCGGGCAGATACAGGCCTGACCGGTGTTGAGGAACTTGACCAGGGCCGCGCCCTTCGCTGCGCGCACCGGGTCGGCGTCGTCGAAGACGACGAACGGCGCGTGCCCGCCCAGCTCCAGCGAGACCCGCTTCATCGTCGCGGCGGCACGGGCAGCCAGCTGCTTGCCGACCTCGGTGGACCCGGTGAACGTGAGCTTGCGGACCTCCTGCGCTGCCAGGAACACGTCGCCGGTCGCCACCGGGTCACTGGTGGTGACGAGGTTCACGACACCGGCGGGCAGCCCCGCGTCGGCGAAGATCCGGAACATCGCCACCGCGCAGAGCGGCGTCTGCTCGGCCGGCTTGAGCACGATCGTGCAGCCCGCGGCGAGCGCGGGCGCGACCTTCCTGGTGATCATCGAGATCGGGTAGTTCCACGGCGTGATCGCCGCGACGACGCCGACCGGCTGGCGCAGCACGGTGAACCGCTGGTCGGCACGCGCGGACGGGATCGTGCTGCCGTAGACACGCTTGGCCTCCTCCGCGTACCAGGCCAGGAAGTCGGCGCCGTAGCGCACCTCGTTGCGCGCCATCTTCAGCGGCTTGCCCTGCTCGCGGGTCATCAGCAGGGCCAGGTCGTCGGCGCGCTCGAGCATCAGCCGGTGGGCGGTCGTGAGGAACGCGGCCCGCTCGTAGGCGGTGTGCGCGGCCCACGGCCCGAAGGCCGCCGCGGCCGCGCCGACGGCCGCTTCGGCGTCGCACCGGTCGGCGTCGGCGACGTGGCCGATGACCTCGCCGGTCGCCGGATCGGTCACCGGGAACGTGCGGCCGCCCGCCGCGTCCTTCCAGGCTCCGTCCAGGTACAGGGTCCCCGTCAGGAGGGAGGCCCCGCTCGGCCCGGAGTGAGCTGTCTCGTCCATCAGAGCGACCCGCAATCAACGCGTTGATACTTGTGCAATCACCTAACGATAACGGACCACCCGATGGTCGTCCGGGCCTCGCACGATCTTGTCCGCTCACCGGCGCCTCCTGTATAGATACATAGACAACATTCAAATTGAGTGCGCCGGGCCCGGCCGTCGAGGAGTACGCGTGCAGATGAAGCGGGTGGCCGTGATCGGCTGCGGGACGATGGGCGGGGGCGTCGCGCAGGTCGCCGCCCAGCGCGGCTACGAGGTCGTCGTCGTCGAGAAGGACGCGGCCGCCACCGAGGCCGGGCAGCAGCGGATCACCGCCGGTCTCGACCGTCAGCTCGGACGCGGCCGGATCACCGCCGACGACAAGCAGGCGGCCCTGGACAAGCTGCGGTTCGGCACCGACCTCGAGTCGATCACCGAGGCCGACCTGGTCGTCGAGGCGGTTTACGAGGACGTCGACCTCAAGCGCGGCCTGCTCGCCCGGATCGACGCGATCGTCGGCCCCGAGACGCTGATCGGCTCGAACACCTCCACGATCCCGCTGGTGATCCTCGCCGGGGCGACCAACCGCCCGGAAGCCATCGTCGGGCTGCACTTCTTCAACCCGGTTCCGGTGATGAAGCTGGTCGAGGTGATCAAGACCCCGATCTCGCTGCCGGCCAACGTCGACGCGTTCACCGCGTTCGCGAAGGACCTGGGCAAGACACCGGTCGTCATCAACGACGTCCCCGGCTTCGTCGGCAACCTGCTCGTCGTTCCGTTCCTGCTCGACGCGATCCGCGCGTTCGAGCGGGGCGTGGCGCCGATGGAGTCGATCGACGAGGTGCTGCAGCTGGGGTTCAACCACCGCATGGGACCGTTCCGGCTCGCCGATCTGATCGGGCTGGACATCGTCCACGACATGGCCGCCTCGATGTACGAGGAGTACAAGGACCCGAAGTACTTCCCGCCGCCGCTGCTCAAGCAGTACGTCCGCCTGGGCTGGCTGGGGCAGAAGACCGGCCGAGGGTTCTACACCTATGACGGCTGAGCCGGCCCTCTTCACCCCCGCCCGCCACCCTCAAGAGGAATCCCATGGAGAGAGTTCCCAAGAAGACCGGTGACTACGGCATCGGCATCATGATCCACTGCATCCACATGACCGACGACGTCAAGCAGCTCAACGACTTCTACCGCGACGTCTTCGGCGCGCACGTCTACATGGGTGCCGACGAGCCGAATTACCTCCCGCCGGAGGACCGGTGGGCGAGCCTGATGATGGTCGGTGACCTCTGCGTCGAGACGATGGCCCCGAACACACCGGTCGACGCCACCAAACCGGTCGGCAAGTTCTACACGAAGTTCGGCCGCCACTGGCACTCGGTCGGCTACAAGGTCGACGACCTGGTCGGCCTGGCCAACAACATGATCGAGAAGGGCATCTACATCGGCCGGCCCGGCGGCGGCAAGGTCGAGCAGATGGCGCCCGACGTGCCCTACTTCTACCCGAGTCCGCGGGACATGTTCGGTCTGATGGCCGAGATGTGCGTGATGGACATGCCGGGCGACCCGCGGCTGAAGGACGACTGGTCGGAGCGGGTCGCGAAGTGGGAGACCGAGCACCCGCTGACGATCCGGCGCCTGGCCCACGTGATGCTCGGCGTCAAGGACCTCGACGCCGCCGTCGACTCGTACGTCAACCGGGTGCAGGCCGTGCCGCTGCAGGAGGGCGTCGACGACGTCACCCGGGCCCGGTTCCAGATCGTGCAGCTCGGCGACTCACTGCTCAAGCTGGTCCAGCCACTGGACGACACGTCGGATCTCGGCCGCCACGTGGCGAAATACGGCAACATGATCTACGCGGTCACG
>Ga0190269_10000443_pt1 | contig 21495 bp, 16 predicted proteins | sample Popmic249IS_FD_133749 | JGI IMG/M metagenome (GOLD analysis project Ga0190269, IMG submission 133749) | Populus adjacent soil microbial communities from riparian zone of Blue River, Arizona, USA - 249 IS | ecosystem: Environmental > Terrestrial > Soil > Riparian zone | place: USA: Arizona... | reverse complement strand
CGGGCCTGTGACGTCGCCAGCGCCACCGTGGACGATCAGAGAGTAACCGCCGGCTTGACCCAGCGATCCCGTGACCGTCATTGCAAGAGACCTGCCGGCCCGCTCTTCACAACCTGCACGTCGAGGCCATCGTCTTTGCGGTCGACGACGACGGCTCCGCCGTTTTCGAGATCACCAAACAAGAGCGCCTCGGACAGCGGCCGCTTGACCTTGTCTTCGATCAAGCGGGCCATCGGCCGCGCGCCGAAGCTGGGCTCGTAGCCCTTTTCGGCGAGCCACTCGCGCGCAGGATCCGTGACGGTGATCGCGACGCGCCGCTCGGTGAGCTGGGCTGCGAGGAGCCGGATCTCCTTGTCGACGACGCGCAGGATGATCTCGCGCGAGAGGCCGCGGAACAGGATCCATGCGTCGAGGCGATTGCGGAACTCGGGCGAGAACGTCCGCTCGAGCGCGCCTTTGGCTTTGCTTTCGTCCAGCTCGCGGCGCGAGCCAGTCGGACTGGTCGGTGTCGCGCCGCTGTTGTCAGCGGGGAAGGGCAGAACATTGCCGCGCTGACTGCCGAAGCCGAGCCTGGCGCGGTTCATCTCGAACGCACCGGCGTTGGTGGTCATGATCAGGATGACGTTGCGGAAGTCCGCCTTGCGACCGTTGTTGTCGGTCAGCGTCGCGTGATCCATCACCTGCAGGAGGATGTTGAAGAGATCGGGATGGGCTTTTTCGATCTCGTCCAGCACGACCACCGCGTGCGGATGCTTGCGAACGGCGTCGGTGAGCAAGCCGCCCTGGTCGAAGCCGACATAACCGGGAGGTGCGCCGATCAGGCGCGAGACGGTATGCCGCTCGGAATACTCGCTCATGTCGTAGCGCAAGAGCTCGATGCCCATCTGTTGAGCGAGCTGCTTCGCGAGCTCGGTCTTGCCGACGCCGGTCGGACCAGCGAACAAGAACGAGCCGATCGGCTTGTCGCTCGCGCGCAAGCCCGAACGCGAGAGCCTGATCGCGCTCACGAGCTTCTCGATCGCGGCGTCTTGGCCGAAGATCACGCCCTTGAGATCAGCGTCGAGCGAGCGGAGCCTGTCGCGATCGGAGGAGGAGACGGACTTCTCAGGGATGCGCGCGATCTTACTGATCACCGTCTCCACATCGTTTGATGTGACGCGGTGCGTGCGCGCTTCGGTCGGACGGAGCCTGTCGAGCGAGCCAGTCTCGTCGAGCACATCGATCGCTTTGTCGGGCAGGAAGCGCTCGTTGATGTGCTTCGCCGAGAGATGCACCGCTGCCTCGACCGCGTCGTCGTCGTACTTGACGTCGTGGTGCTCTTCGTAGCGCGGCTTGAGGCCCTTCAAGATCTCGACCGCTTCCGTCAGCGTCGGCTCGCCCACTTCGACTTTTTGGAAGCGGCGTGCGAGCGCGCGATCCTTCTCGATGTGCTTGTACTCTTGATAGGTCGTCGAGCCGATGCAGCGCAGCTTACCTGCAGCGAGGGCGGGCTTCAGGATGTTCGATGCGTCCATCGAGCCGCCGCTGGTCGCGCCTGCGCCGACGATCGTGTGAATCTCGTCGATGAACAAGATCGCTTCCGGCTGCTCTTGCAGACGCTTGACCACGCCCTTCAAGCGCTCCTCGAACTGACCGCGGAACTTGGTGCCCGCGAGCAGTGCGCCCATGTCGAGCGAGTACACCCGCGCTTTTTTCAGGACCTCGGGCACGTTGCCCTCATGGATCGCGAGCGCCAAGCCCTCAGCGATCGCGGTCTTGCCGACGCCCGATTCACCGACGTAGATCGGATTATTCTTTCGGCGCCTGCACAGCACTTGCATCGTGCGCTCGAGCTCAGCCTTGCGACCGATGAGCGGGTCGATTCGGCCTGCAGCGGCTTCTTCGTTCAAGTCGGTGGTGAACGCCGCGAGTGGATCGCCGCGGAAATCGCCTTCTTCTTCACCGTCTCCCGACGCGCCGCCTTTGCTCTCGCCTTCTTCGCCCTCGGGCAATCCGTCTGGACGGATGCCGTGCGCGATGAAGCGCTTGAGCAAGAACGGCGTGAGACCCTCACGCTGCAAGAGGTACACGGCGTACGACTCTTCCTCGTGGAACATCTGCACGAGCACGGCGGAGCCACGGATCACTTCCTGATCGGACGAGACCACGTGGATCGCAGCGCGTTGCAGCACGCGACGAACACCCAACGTCTGCTGCACTTGCACATCGACGTCCTTGGGCAGCTTCTCCATCGAGGTGCCCAAGAAATCTGTCAGATCGGTGCGTAGCCGTTTGATGTCGGCGCCGCAGCCTCGCAGCACATCGATCACTGTCGGATCATCGAGCAGGCCTAAAAGGACGTGCTCGAGGGTCACGAATTCGTGGCGCTGTTGCTCCGCCGCCATAAAGGCGCGACGCAATGCCTCTTGCAACTCTTTGGCAATGACTGGTCCGGAGTTCGCCATGATTTTGTTCGACCGTTATTCTTCGGGTTCGATGCTCAGCATCAGCGGAAACTCGTGCTCGCGCGCCAGCGCTTCGACCTGGCGCACCTTCATTTCGGCGACCTCAAACGTGTATACGCCTGCGACACCGACCCCGTTCTGATGGACGTGCAGCATGATCCGCACGGCGTCTTGCTCGCCCTTGTGGAACACGGAACGTAGGATTTCGACCACAAACTCTCTGGTGGTGTAGTCGTCGTTGTGCAACAGGACTTTGTAGAGAGGCGGCTTTTTGAGCTTGCGCTCCGTCTCTGTGCGAGTGCGGGTAATGACCCCGGTTGCGCCTGCGGTGCGTTCAGCCATGTCGACCCATTGTAGTCATGGATTCCGCTCTGTGCATCCTAGCCTAGATGCCTGGTGGTAGCGGTGCAGGGTTCCTGCGAGCTCCCGCAGACCGAGCCCGCCGTAGAGCGGCTCTACGCTGAGCTCTTCTGTTTCACCGGCGCGCAAGACGACTGCGATTTTATCCTCGTCGAGCTCGATGCGGGTGATGCGTTCGAAAGGCACGGAGCGCTCTCCTGCTCCATCGGCTAGGGTGACTCGATCCATTGTGATTTCGAGATAATGTGCAGAAGCTGCCGGCGCCAAGCGTCTCACTTTTCGATAGCTCGCGATAAAACGCGCCGCAAACAACAAGCTTACCAGCGCAGCGACGCGCAGCCACACGGACGTCTCCACCCATGCGAGCCAGAGCGCAGCGCCCGCGGCGATCGCGGCCGCCGATAGCCGCAAACGGGCGTCCGTCTGCTCGTGCGCGATGTCGAGCATGAGACGTAGGGGTGCTAGAGCTACATCTGTGCGTTGCGCTGTGGTCGAGGACATACCCACACGGTGTTTCCCGTCTGCACCATGATATACCCTAGGCGTCAAGCGCGCCGCGCGACAACCCGGATATCCTATGAAGCTAGGTCTGAACATCGGTTACGCCGCTCGCAAGTTATCGCTGCCACTCGAGCTGATCGCTGAAGCCGAGCGGATCGGCTTCGATTCTGTTTGGACATCAGAGGCTTACGGCTCGGATGCAGTGACTACGTCGGCATGGATCTTAGCGCACACCAAGCGCATCCGCGTCGGTACGGCGATTCTGCAAATGCCTGCGCGCACACCTACGATGACAGCGATGACTGCCATTTCGCTCGACCATTTGTCCGGTGGTCGCTTCATCGTGGGCCTCGGCCCATCTGGGCCACAAGTCGTCGAGGGATGGTACGGCGCGTCGTACGCGAAGCCGCTGACACGTTTGCGCGAATACATCGAGATCATGCAGAAGGTCGCTGCGCGCGAGGCGCCCGTGACCTACGAGGGCTACCACTACAACCTGCCCTACAAAGGCGCTGATTCGACTGGGCTGGGCAAAGCGTTGAAGCCCATTTTGCACGCTGAACGTCGCATCCCGATTTACACCGCGAGCTTGCAACACAAGTCGGTCGCGTTGAGCGCGGAGCTGACGGATGGCTTCTTTCCGTTTTGGCTCGATCCCGAAAAGGCCGATTACTTCGAGCCGTGGATCGCGGAAGGTCTCGCAAAGGCCAATAAGCCGCGCAGCGCGTTCGACACAGCGCCGTTTGTCGGCGTGGTGATGGGCGATGACTTGCAAGCTTGTCGCAACATGCTGAAGCCGATGTTCGCGCTGTACATCGGCGGCATGGGCGCGCGGAACAAGAACTTCTACAACGAGTACGCGACGCGCAACGGGTACGGCGACGCGGCTCGGAAGATCCAGGACCTGTATCTGGACGGGAAGAAGGAAGAGGCCGCGGCGCAAGTTCCGGATGCGCTCGTCGACGCGGTTGCGCTCGTTGGGCCGAAGGACCGGATCAAAGATCGGCTTCAGGCGTGGATCGCTGCTAGCAAGGCTGGGAAGGTCGGCACGATGGTGCTCGGTACGGGCCAGCCTGAGGCGATGCAGCTGATAGCGGAGACTGTGCTCTGAGCCTTTAAATGCATGCAGCGCTCAGCGGCAAGCCGAGCGCTGCAGCACTGCCGCTGGCTCACGCGCCGAGCGCTCGAGCGGCTTCGATCGCGTGATAGGTGATGATCACATCGGCCCCAGCACGCTTGATCGAGAGCAGCACTTCCAACATCACGCGCTGCTCGTCGATCCAGCCCAGCTTGCCGGCGGCCTTTACCATCGCGTACTCGCCACTGACGTTGTACGCAGACACGGGCACGTTCACTTCCTGGCGCACGCGCGTGATCACATCGAGATAGCTCAGCGCAGGCTTCACCATCACCATGTCCGCGCCCTCAGCTATGTCGAGGTGCACCTCGCGCAAAGCCTCACGCGCGTTCGCGGGATCCATCTGGTAGCCACGACGATCGCCTTCTTGCGGCGTGCTGTCTGCTGCTTCGCGGAACGGGCCGTAGAAGCCGCTCGCGAACTTGGCCGCGTAGCTGAGCAGCGCGACATCGGAGTAGCCTGACTCGTCGAGCGCGGAGCGGAGCTTCGCGATGCGACCGTCCATCATGTCGCTCGGCGCGACGATGTCAGCGCCTGCTTCCGCGTGACAGAGCGCTTCCTTCGCGAGCAGCTCGAGCGTTGCGTCGTTGTCGACGACAGTCTGACCGCGGCGCTGCACGAGCTTTCCGCAGTGACCGTGGTCCGTGTATTCGCACATGCATACGTCGGTAATCACGCACAGCTCCGGCACCGTGTCTTTGAGCGCGCGCACTGCCTGCGCCACCGGACCGTGTGCGTCCCAGCCACCCGAGCCGAGCGCATCCTTCTTTTCAGGAAGGCCAAACAAGATCACTGCAGGCACGCTGTGCTTGTGCGCGAGCTTCGCTTCCTTCACGAGCTCATCGACGGAGAGCTGGAACACCCCAGGCATCGAGCCGACGGGGTTGCGCACGCCCTTACCCGGAACTGCGAAGAGCGGCAAAACGAAGTTCTTGGGCGACAGCGTCGTCTCGCGCACCATGCTGCGCAAAGTCTCGGTGCGGCGAAGCCGCCGCGGTCGTTCGATAGGAAATGTCATGACTGTCTCACAGAGCTGAAGTGTCGTTCCAGGGCAGCGACCAGACCAGGAATCGTGAATGCCTCGGCAGTGATGTCGATCTCTAGGCCGCGTGCGGTCGCTGTGTCTGTTGTGATGGGCCCGATCGACGCCAAGGTCAACCCGCGCAGGCGTTGTGCCCCATCCACCCCCAAGGCGGCAAGGGTGTGATCTACAGTGGAACTGGCCGTGAAAGTCACGACATCCAGCTCGCCTTGATCGATGAGCTCACTCAGCTTTTGCGCGGTTTCAGGCGCTGCGCCGTACGTCCGGTAAGCCTCGACTACGTCGACGTGGGCACCCGCGTTTCGGAGAGTCTCGGGCAGCACGTCGCGCGCGACCGCCGCGCGCGGCAGGAGCACGCGCACGTCGCGCATGCCCTTCGTTTGTCCCGCTTCAGCGAGGATCACTTCCGCCAACGCTTCGCCGCGAAAGCTATCGGGCATGACGTCGGCGCGTACTCCGAACGGCTCGAGCGCTTGCGCTGTGCTCGGACCGATGGCCGCGATGCGTAGCCCAAACAGGCTGCGACTGTCCAAGCCTTGGCGCGCGAGCTCCGCGAAGAACGCGCGCACGCCGTTCTGGCTGGTGAACAAGAGCCAATGGTAGCTGCGGAGCGCAGCCACTGCCGCCGTCAGCGGCGCCGGATCAAGCGGCGGCTCGATCCGGATCATCGGAAGCTCGACCGCCTGCGCGCCGCGCTCGCGCAGCGCTTGGGCGAGGGAGTCGGACTGATCGACGGCGCGCGTCACCAACACGCGCTTGCCGAACAGCGGTTTATTGTCGAACCAACGCAGCTGATCGCGCAGCTTCACCACTTCGCCCACGATGGTCAGCGCAGGCATGCCGATCCCTGCTGCCTGAGCTTTTTCCGCGATGTCTGCGACCGTGCCGACGATGGTGCGCTGAAACGGCGTCGAGGCGGATTGAATCACAGCTGCTGGACAGTCTGCGGAACGCCCGTGCTCGATCAGGTGCTGCATGAGACCTGCGAGCTTGCGCACGCCCATGAAGATCACGAGCGTCTGCGTCGCAGTGGCGAGCTTCGACCAGTCGTGTGCGCTGTGCTCTTTGTCAGGCGATTCGGTCGCGGTCAGAAACGCGATGCTGCTCGATAGCTCGCGGTGCGTCAGCGACATGCCCGCGTACGCAGCAGCTGCGCTCGGCGACGGTACGCCGGGCACCACCTCGAACGGCAAACCGGCAGCGGCCAACGCTTCCGCCTCCTCGGATCCGCGGCCGAACAAGTACGGGTCGCCACCCTTCAAGCGCGCCACGACGCGACCTGCGCGCGCGGCATCGATCAAGCGCTGGTTGATCAGCGCCTGGCGCTCGTACTCGCGTCCTGCGCGCTTGCCCACGAACACGCGCTCGGCGTCCGGCCGCGCGTGCTTGAGCAGGTCGGGATGCACGAGCGCGTCGTACAGGATGAGGTCGGCTTGGCGCAGGCAGCGCACAGCCTTGAGGGTGCAGAGCTCCGGATCACCGGGGCCGCCCCCGATGAGATAAACAATGCCAGTCACGCAGCCGTCCGCTTCATAGGAAAAGACAGTTGAAAACGCGCAGCGCCCGTGTCACCGAGGCGGGTACATGGATGCGCGGCCCGGTTCGTAGCACACAAATCGGTCCAGGCAGCATAGCGCGGGGTGGCTCGAACCGGCAGATCCGGGTACCTCGCAGTGGCTATGCCGGGCTTGGAGCCGATGCGCTATGGTGGGTATTCTCGGCGGTCAGGCATGTTTGCTCTGCGTTCAGCTTCGCGTACGGATGGGGTGGTCGCGCGTCGGCTCTGTAGCTGCGTGGCGGCAGCGCTGCTGCTCGCCACGCTCCGTGCGCCGGCCGCTGCGCAAAACGTGCTGTCGTTCAAGTACACGCCCGCACCGCGTGCGCAGATCGCGATTTGGATCGAAGACGGCTCGGGCCAGTTTCTCAGCACTGTCGCGCTCACTGAAGCTGTGGGCTATCGCGGCATCGGCAACCGGCCTGGCGCATCGGACATGAACTCCGGATACCGCTGGCCGTACGGTCGACGCGAAGGTGTGCTGCCGATCTGGGCGCACCGTCGTGCTTCCGCGCCGAATGCGCAGCTGTTCCCGCGCGTCGTGTTTCAGAGCCGCATCGAAGGCCTGGCATCGCGCACCACAGCGGACCAGTCGCTCGACTCGTATTACTGCTTGCAGTTCGACGCCAAGAAGTCGGCGCTCGAGGAGCTCGACGCCGTCAGCTGCGCGACGCCGTTCTCGAGCGACAAGGGCCGCTATCTCACTGAGCAAGACGTGATGCTCAACTACGGCGAGCCCTACGAGCCAATGCCAGGGCAGGGCGTGCGTCAGCCGCTGCCGCTCAAGTCGCTCTATCCGCCGCGCATGGATGTCACGCGCTGCACGGCTGCGGGCTGCTACGACCACGCCGATGTAGCGCGCTTCGCAGACGATGCGCGTGCAGTCATGCCCGACATCGACACGGTCACGATCGCGACGCCCGCAGGCGACACCGCGCAGTCCGTGTTGTTCACAGTGCCCGCGAGCTGGCCCCCGGGCGACTACCACGCGTACATCGAAGTCAACGTGGAGGGTGACTACAACCAGGCTTGGAGCGCGCAGCGCTTCCCCACGCCGACCACGCCCATGGCGGATCGCGACTTGTTCTCGACCGACTACGGCTATCCCTATCGCGGCCAGCCGTCGATCGCGTGGCAGGTCAGCTTCCAACTCGGAGCTGGCGGCGATATCGACGCGGGCGTCGCGGAGCCAGCCGGACGCTCGTCATGGGACTACTGGGCGGCGAGCTACGGTGCGATCGAGCCGATCGTCACGACGAGCGCTGATCCGAACGCGATCAGCATGAATGTGCCGAACAGCGGAATCGATCGCCTCCATCTGGATGCCAAGGGTCGGCGCTTCACAGTGCAGTCCGGCAAGCTCGCGACGCCGGGCACTGCCGAGACGCCTGAGCGCCCGAGCGTCGAGCCTGCGCCGCCGCCAGGAGCGATGGCCGGTACGATGGCGAGCCCTGCGGACGCAGGTGTGCAGGTGAAAGCCGCGGCCGCGGGACGACCTGGAGAGCCGAGTAACACAGATCAGCCTGCAGCCATGAGCGGCGTGGACGAGCCGGTGCGCCGCGACGACAGCACAGCGCAGACGCTTACGCCCCCTGGCCCGGTGCGCGATCTCGAGCTGATCAAGCACGAGGAGGCTGTGCACGCGCACAAATGGGTGCACATGCGCATGCGCGCGGTCGACTCCGCGCTGCCCTTGCACGCATACGAGGTGCGTGTCGCGACCGAGCCGATGACGGACGAGACATCGTTCATTCGGCAAGGTCGACAGGCCAAGAATGCGAGCGACGCCAAAGAAGGGCCGAGCTACCTGCAGCTGCCGACCGATGTGCCTGCCGGCGAATGGATCGAGGCGACGATCGGCGATCTGTACGAGCAGACGCACTATTACGTGGGCGTGCGGGCGCGCAATGTGAACAACCAAGCGGGTCCGATCGCGTTCGCCGAGCTCACCACGCCGAAGCGCGAGTTCGCCACAGTGTCGCCGTGCTTCATCGCCACGGTGGCTTATGGCTCGCCGCTCGCGCGCGAGGTAGGCGCGCTGCGGCACGTGCGCGACCGCTACTTGCTGTCGAACGCGCTCGGGCGCGCAGCGGTGAACGTCTACTATCACTACGGTGCGGACCTCGCGCGCTGGGTGCGCCCGCATCCCACGATCCGTGGTGCGCTGCGTGTCGTGCTCGCGCCGCTCGTGGCGCTTGCCGAGCAGGTCACCGACTGAGCTTCTGCAGCGAGTTTTCCGCCGCGCGCAGGGTGTGGTTTGACGCGCATATCGCAGGGCCGCTCGTGCCTCGCTAGGCGCGCGGATATGCGGGAGCCGCGCGACGCTCGTACCTCGCTAGGCGCGCGCCACGCCGCGTGCTAGGCATTTGCCCGCTATGTTTGCGACGGGTCTTCCTACATCTCGATGGCAGCTCACTCTCGGCTGCGCGCTCGCGCTCGCGGGCGTGAGCTGTCGCACAACGACGACCGGCGAAGCGCAGCCGAATACCTCACAGGAGAAGACTAAGGTTACGACAGCGCCTGCGCCTGCAGTGCCGCGGGTCGAGCTCACGTCGCCCGGACAAGAACCGGTGAGCGTCACGGTCGAAGTGGTCGAGACTGACGCTGCGCGCCAGCGCGGCCTGATGCACAGAAAGCATCTCGCGCCGGACGCAGGCATGCTGTTCATCTTCGATCGCGAAGAGCAGCACAACTTCTGGATGCACAACACGCTGATCCCGCTCGATATGCTGTTCATCAAGTCGGATTGGACTGTGCTCGGGATCGTGGAAAATGCCGAGCCGCTCACCGACCAGTTGCGCAGCGTGCCTGGCGCGTCGAAGTACGTGCTCGAGGTCAACGCAGGTTTCAGCCGCCGCCATGGGCTGCAAGCCGGCACCACCGTTCGCTACATACCAGCCGGTCCAGCAGGAACTGGAACTGGAAATGGAACTGAGGAGAGACGATGAAAGCTGCTTTTCTATGCTTAGGTGTGTCGATCGTGACGATCTTGCCGGGCTGTAGGGAGTCGATGCATCCCGATCCAGAGCAGCCGCGCCCGGCGAACGAGGCGCCCGCGCAGCCTGCCGCTGCCACGACGGAGAAAGCTCCGGTGGAGAGCGCCAAGCAGGACGACAAGCCCGCAGTGACGAACGACGGCTACGAGGTCGTGCGCGCGAAGGAAGGCGACAGGAGCGCCGAGCTGGCCGTCAAACCGCCTCCCGGTTATCAAGTTGCAACCGGTGCACCGGACAGCAAAGACCCGCACAACGGCAAGTTCACCCTGGATGAGGCGCTGAAGGATCTACCAGGCAAGGGCAACCTGCACGCGACCATCCGCACCTCGATGGGCAGCTTCGAATGCCGATTGTTCGATGACAAAGCGCCGAATACCGTCGCGAACTTCGTCGGCTTGGCGCGCGGTCTTCGCAAGTTCTGGTCGGCGAGGGACAAAGCCTGGGTGAACAAGCCGTACTACGACGGCACCACCTTTCACCGTGTGATCCCTGAGTTCATGATCCAGGGCGGCGATTGGAAGGGCGATGGCTCGGGCGATATGTACTACACGATCCCGGACGAGCTGCACCCGAGCTTGAAGCACGATCGCGGCGGTTTGTTGTGCATGGCAAATCGCGGTCCGAACACGAACGAGGCGCAGTTCTTCATCACCGAAGCTGCCGCAGCGCACTTGGACACGAGCTACACCATCTTTGGCGAGTGCTCGCCGGTCGACCTCGTGAAGCGCATCGCGCGTGTACCGCAAGGGCACGGCAACCGTCCGCTCACGCCGGTTGTGATCGAGAAGGTGACCATCGGTCGTCGTCCGGGCGGGCTCGATGCGGCGAGCAAGGTCGCGCCGACGCCTCCGGTGCCGAAGGGCAATGCGATCCAGGTGCCTGCGCCGCACCCAGCTGCACCTGGCGGCAACTGACTACGGATCCTTCGAGCCAGTAGGCGGCGGCTGATTGCCCTTGGGCTCGGTCGTCGCCTTTTCGACTTTCATCTCGGACTTGATCCGACCGCTTTCGTCTTCACTGAAGCGCAGGTTGATCGTGGCTTCGACCTTCAAGCCTGCGAGCGCCTTGCGGAGCTCAGATGCGATGTCAGCCTGACGCAGGAAGCGACCGACTTCACTCGCGATGGCTTTGACCAGGCCATGTCGCGCATCTACCAGCTGCGACGCCACGCTGCTCGCGAGCTCGCGCGGGAACAGCGATTCACTCACCGCTTGGCCGGCGGAGAGCCCACGCTTCAAGAGCTCGGTCAACGGCAAGCGCGCGTCGCGCGGCTCTTTCGTTGATGCTTCGCGAGGGGGTGCTTCTCGAGGTGGTGCTTCGCGCTCACTCGCGCCGGCTTCGCGGCCGGGCCTACCTGGCTTCTGGTCATCATCCGTAGGCATGCTGGATTGTGGGCTTCCGCAGGTCGAAAAGTCAAAGGCTCGCCCGGCGTGCGACCTGCTTTACGAGTCGCGAGCAGTTGCCGAAGTGTCCGAACCCGCTCAACATGCGCGACGCAATGCCCGATGTCTTGCTCGTCTCAAAGCCCATAGCGCCGCCGTGGCACGATAGCTCGAAGAACTTGGTGCGCGACTTGGCGCGTCATATGCGCCGCTACACGCCCGTGGTGATGTCGCGCTCGAACGCCATCGTCGATCTGCCACGCGCACGCGTCGAGCCGATCTACGCCGACCCAGCGGCGAGCCCAGGCTTTGCACCCGCGCTGCTCGACAACATCAAGGTGTTGCGCCGGCTCGCGCTCGGTCGCAAGACAGCGCTCTGGCACTTCTTCTTTGCGCCCAATCCGCGCACCTCGAGCGTGGCGCGCTGGACCGGACGTTTGCGCGCGGCGCGCTCGGTGCAGACTGTTTGCAGCGCACCGGCGGCGCACGTCGACGTGGCATCTGTGCTGTTTGCAGAGCGCGTCGTCGTGCTCTCGGAGCACACGCGTCGGCGCTTCTTGCAGGCTGGCGTATCAGCAGAACGTGTCGTTCTGATACGACCCGCGATCACGCCGCTCACACCTGTTGCACCAGAGCGGGCCAAAGCGCTGCGTACGGAGCTCGGCCTGCACACAGATCGACCGCTCGTTGTGTACGCGGGTGATCTCGAGTTCGGTCGCGGCGCAGACCTCGCGCTCGAAGCACATCATGATCTGCCGAGCAGCTTGGATGCAGAGCTCGTGCTGGCATGTCGCGAGAAGACAGCGCGCGCACAAGCGCGTGCGCGCGAGCTGCGAGAGCGCGCGGCACAGCTCGGCATCGCCGAGCGAGTGCGCTTCATGGGAGAGACACCGCGTATTCACGACCTGCTCGCGAGCGCTGATCTGGTCACCATGCCGACGGAGACTTTGTACGCGAAGATGGACCTCCCACTCGTGCTGTTGGAGGCGATGACACTGGAGCGCTGCGTGCTCGTGGGTGCAGGCACACCTGCTGAAGAGCTAGCCGCGGAGGGCGGCGCGATCAAGGTGGCGACACAGCGCGAGGCCGTGAGTGAAGTCACGCGTCGCTTGCTCGAGGACTCAGCACAACGCGCACAGCTCGGCGCGCGGGCGCGTCAACTTGTTGTACGGAACTACGCGCCAGAGCAAATGGCGGCGAGTTACGAGACATTGTACGACCAACTCTGCGCCTGACGCGCTTGACGAAGCCTTCGCCAGGGCCTATCCCGAGCAGCGTTATGCTAAATCCGAGCCTGTCCAAGTCTGACCTGGACAACCAAGCTTATTATGACGACTTCAGCGGCACGTACGAGCGTGAGCGTGGCGCTGGCTATCATCGCATGCTCGACGACCTCGAGATGCGTGTGGTCGCCCCCCTTGCCACAGGCCGCCGCGTGCTCGAGGTTGGTTGCGGCACCGGTCTGATCTTGTCGAGACTTGCCCAACACGCCGACAGCGCCTGGGGCGTCGATGTCTCGGATGGTATGGTGCGCGTCGCGAAGCAGCGCGGGCTCTCGGTGGTGCTCGGCAGTGTCACCGACTTGCCGTTCGCTGATGCGAGCTTCGACCTCGTTTGCAGCTTCAAAGTGCTAGCGCATGTGCCCGACATTGGGCGAGCATTGAGAGAGATTGCGCGGGTCACGAAACCCGGTGGCCAAATGGTGCTCGAGTTCTACAATCCGCTCAGCTTGCGTTACTTGGCTAAGCGCATCGCAGGTCCGCAGCCGATCAGCGAAGGTCGCGACGAGTCAGACATCTACACGCGTTGGGATGCGCCATATGTGCTGCCACGTATCTTGCCACCAAATGTCGAGCTCGAAGGTTTGCGAGGTGTGCGTGTGTTCACGCCGGCGGCCTTTGTCCACAAACTGCCGTTCGTGTCGAGAGCATTGCGTGTTGCCGAAGAAGTCGCGCTAGACTCACCACTGCGATACTTCGGAGGATTTATTGTAGCCATCCTCCGGAAGCGGCCCGGGCAGCCGGGTTGACTTACTTGCGAGTAGGATGCGAGATATAGAACCACGAGGCGCTGATGCCGGAAACCATGGATACGCGTTTGAGTCGATTGCGAGAGCGCGCGGAGCGTGCGCTCGCTAGCGGCCGACGCGGCGGTGACGTACTAACCGTCCTTGAGACCATGACGCGCGAAGCCCCGGACGGGAGCGCGCACGCCTTGTTTGCGCACCGCCATCTGGCAGAGCTGCAGCTCTCGGGTTCACCCTGGCGCGCGGCGTTGCACTTGCGTCGGCTCGTCCAGGCCGGTGCTGCCGATGACAGTGCTCATGCGTTGATGGGGTTGTCGCAAGCGTTGTTAGGCAACTACCGCATGGCCGTGGCGGCGTACCGTCGCGCGATCAAGCTCGCGCCTCGCAATCCTTGGTACCACCATAATCTGGGTCATCTGCTGGACGTGGGTTTGTCGGACTCGGTCGCTGCGCTCGAGCACTTGCGTATGGCGCATCGCATCCAGCCTGAGGAGGACGAGATTGCCGCCTCGCTGGCGCACTGTCTCGCTCGGCTCGGCCAGTTGAAAGAAGCGCAGCTGATGGCGCAACGCGCCGTCCGGCGTTCGCCGCGGAATCGCGAGCACGCAGCGTTGCTCGAGTGGATCAAGAGCGGCGCGCCGTCGAATGTCGTTCCGTCCGCGCGTGTGGACTCGCGTCTCGACTCGAATCCGCCGCAATCCACGTCGTCTTCTGCGAACCGTGTGCATCGGCGCACGGCCCGGTCGCTCGATGTGGAAGCGGGACACACATCGCCGGGTGCGGCCCAGACCAACGCCCAGACCAACGACCGAGACAAAGAGAAGCAGGACAAAGCAGAGGCTCGTGAGGTCCAGAACGCGAAGGACGCGAAGGACGCGAAGGAACCGAGCAACACCAGCCTGAAGGCCGCTCGCCCCGCGCTGAAGGCTGCCTCGTCCGTGCCTGCGGCCAAGGGAAATCCCGGCTCAGCGCAGAGTCCAGCGCCCGTGCTCGGCAGCAGCCACCCGGAAGAGCAGACTGATAGCGAGCTCACTCCGGCATTGGGCCGCGTTCTCTCTATGCTCGAGGCCTATGGTGAGCCACCTGCGGTGCCCGGTCCGGAGGGCAGCGCGGGCGAGCCCCACGGCGCTCATCCTGCCGACGAATTCGCCGCCCAGTACCTCAACCTCGCGCGCAGCCTGTGGGTCGACTTTTGTGCCCAGCGTCAGCCGCGCGTGCAGAAGCCGGCCGTCTACGCGGCTGCGGTCGAGTACACGCTTTCAAAGCTTGCGAGCCGCTCGCTGACGCAGGCGCAGCTCGCGCGCCGCTACGGCGTGACAGCGCGGGCCATTGCGGCACGTTACGAAGAGATCTGCGAGGCCTTGGCGCTCGAGCCAGGTGACCCGCGCTACGTCGGCCGCGCCCAGTAAGCACGCGCGGCCGCCGTCAGCGGCGAGAGTGTCAGTTCGTCACTTGGATTCGGCAGGCACCCACCACTGATCGCTGGTTGGCTTCTCTTCCGGCGGCGCTGCGGGCACAGGCTCTTGGCGCTTGTCGCTGTCGGCGGCAGGCGCTGCTGGCTTGGGTTGTGACTCCTCAGGCGCTTGCTTCGCATCGGCCTGATCGGTGGGCTTCGTGGGCTCTTCGACTGAGACGTAGAGCGGGTTTTGGTTCTGCCACCAGGGCACCCGATCATCGGCCGAGGGTGCACCCACGCCGCGCAGCTGCGCGATAAACCAGAACGGCTTGGCGCCCTCTTTCACCTCGGCTTCGTCGCGCGAAGCATCGGCACGCAGCGCAAACGTGTAGCTCGCGAGCCTTCGGCCGCGTGCGAATGCAGGGAACTGCAGCGCTTCGATCTTCGGCTGCAGGCACTCGAGCAGCTCCGCCCGCTTGGGCCAAACAGCGAAGCGCGAGAGCTTACCCGAGCGCTCGACGATGAAGTGGAAACGCAGCGCGCGCAGGCCCGCGTTGCGCGAGAGCTCGGCGGCGATGCATTCCCGCAGCTCGCCCGCATGCGCGGAGAACACGCTCGAGATGGTCGCATCGTTCAAGCGCTCGAGCACCGGCGCTTCAGGCTCTGGCTCGGACTCGTCCTCGCTTGCGACAACTTCGGGCTGCGGTGCAGCCGCGCGCGTCGCGAGCAGCGATACGAGCCCATCTTTCACCGGCGCCAAGGTCGAAGGATCTTTGGAGATGGCCTCGAGCAGCTGCAGCTCCGGCTCGGAGCGACGCGGTGCCGTGGCTTGTGCTTCTGCGCTCGCGGGCACTTCGGGCGCGAGCGCTTTGGCTGCAGCCAAGAGCGACGACACATCGTCGGCGAGTGAGCTGTCGGCGTGGTACAGCGCTAGGAACTCTGCGAGCGGCTTCTTGGCTTGCGGTCCGCCGAGCTTCGCGATCGCCTCGACCAGCAGCTGCAGCTCTGGTAGGCGCGTGTCGGGGTCGAACAAGCGATCGATCAAGCGCGGCAGCGCGCGCTGCTCGTTGTTCTTCACGAGGCCCGGCACGATCGCAGCCAATGGCGGCGCTGGCGTGCCGGTCAGGAAGTTGTAGTCGCCAGCCAAGGCTTCGACCAAGTGCTCGCTGCCGCGCTCGCGCACAGCGAGCACGCGCGCCACATGGCCTTGCAGCTCGCGCGGGGCGTGCGGCTGAGTGTACACGTCGAGTAAGTCGCGCGTCGCGCTCGGCTCCTTGGAAGCCGCGAGCGCGCTCACCGCGAGCTTGCGGCTCGGCAGCAAACGCGCGTCCGTGTCGAGCGCGAGGGCGCGCAGCTCGCGCTGCAGCGAGGGCGCTGCAGCGACATCTGCCCGCGTCGCTGGGTCAGGCGCTGTGGCTACGGCGCTGCTGTCCGCGCTCGTGAGCTGATCAGGCAGCTTTACTTGCCCGAGCGCGACGCCGCTATCGGCTGCAAACCAGAGCACTTGGCCGGACTCGGTGATGACGCGTACGTGCTCAGCGGTCGCGCGCAGCTCGGCGCTGTCTGCGCCGAGCTTGTGTGCCCAGCGCAGCTCCCCGCTGCCGTCGAACGCGAACAAGTGTCGGTAGAACGCGAAGTAGTAGCCGCCGTGCGCGAGGGCCGGTGCTGCACCCGACGCATCCAGCGTGCTCACCAGCGCGACGCGGCCGTACGCCGAGCGTTCGGCCGCGATGCTCTGGTACGCGGATGGTTGGAGCAGCGGCTGACCGGGCAGCTCTGCGACCGGCAGCTGCAAGCGGCCGAGCTCCGTGGGCGCGCCTTGCCCGAGCTGCACAGCCCGCGCGGTGTGCGTGCCCAAAAGCAGCTTATCGCCGCGCACTTGCAGCCACTCGATGGGCTCACTCCCGAGCCGAGAGCAACCGACGCTCGATCCCGAGTCCGCTTCCAGCGCCCAGACATCGGCGTGGTCCGAGATCACGTACGCGCGACCGGCCGCAGCCGTCGGTCGGCTGAGCGCGTACGGCACGTTCCGCTCCCAGCTCAGCGCGCCGCTCGCGGCGTTCAACGCTGTGACTGTTGAGCCGCGCTCCGAAGGCCGAAAGGAGAGCGAGCTGGTGGTGAAGATCAGCTCGTCGCCGACTTGTGCTGCGCCGAGAAAGCTGGCGCGTGGCAGCGTGTACGAGGCGCGCTCGGATCCGGTCTGCAAGTCGAACGCGACTAGCTTGTTCTGGCCATCCCGTTCGGCGACAGCAACCACCACGTCGCGCAGCAGCTGAGGGCGGCTGCGCAGCACGCCCTCTACCTGGAAGCGCACGCGGCCAGCTCGCACGTCGTACACGACCAGCTTGCTGGCAGGGCGCGGCGTGACGTACGCCACCAGCGCCTGGTCGGCGCGCTCCGGCGCCTCGCTCTTGCCCGCCGCTGTGAGCTGCGGAACCCCGCTGCACACGCTGCCGGCCAGGATGACGGTCGACTCTCCTTGTCCGGTGTGCGCGCAGGCTGCGCACACGAGCGCGTAAAGACCCAGAGTCACGCGCGCGAGCGTGCCGCTCATGGCTGCAGCTCCTGCGTGGCAGTGCTCGGCTCGCTGTCATCCACACGAATGCGCCCGGCGCTGATCGACATCGCCTGTTGCAGCTTGGGCGTGGTGTTCTTGCCAGGCGTCTGTACGCGCGCGTTCAGAAAGGCTTTTACGGTCGCGCCGGAGACCTGCTCCAGGCCCGCGATGATCTCGAGCTTGACGCTCTCTGGGATGTCCGGACGCTCGAGATATTGCCCGTAACCCTCCAACATCACAGGCAGCGGCAGCCGACCGAGTTGTCCGCCGTAGCTCTGCACGCTGGCCGCGTCGCCGAGCTTGCCGATGGCGGCGGCGGCTGTGTGCACTCCCAACTCCAGGGCGCGCAGCAAGTCAGGAACCGCATCCTTGGCTTGCAGCTGGCCGAGCAGCACGGCCACTTGCGAGCGCACAGTCGCGGCGCTGTCGCGCAGGCCTTCGATGATTACGGGAATATCGCGAGAGTCGCGCAGATTGGCGAGGGCCGTGTAGGCGCGTACGCGAGCATCGGCGCGGCGATGTCTACAGAACGCGGTGAGCACAGCGCGCGCTTCACGCGACTTCATGCGCGCGAGCGCGTCGAGCGCGTGATCTGTCACCACATCCGGTTGTCCCGCACGCAGCAAATCAGCGACGGCGCGGCTGTTTCGGTCCGACTCTGCGCTCGCGCTCAGCTCATCGAGCGCGATCAACAGCTCCGTCTGGTCGTGTGTCGACAGGCGTGAGGCGAGAGGTTGCGCGGACTCCCGACCTGGTAGGCGAAAGAGCTCAGCATCGACTGCATGCGCCGCATCGGCAGCGAGCACTACGCATGACGCGAGCGTCGTACCGAAAGATAGGAGGATGCGGGAACGTCGCGCAGATATCATGACCCGTACTGTGCCATTTCTATGCGCCCGCGCCCAAGCGGTGATAGTGGTGTTTCCGCGATTCCTACAGCCCCGGTGGCGTGGCCGTTTGTTACGATTAAGACGCTCGGTGGCGGCGTGTCTAAACGCAGTTCGAAGTCGAAGCGGCAGCGATCCACAAAAGGTAGACCGGCAGCGGCCCGTCAGCGCGGGCGCACTGCGTCCGGCGGGAGCGCCACGAAGTCGGGTGCGCACAAGCGTTCATCTGCAGCGCGTGCAGAGCTCGATTCATCGGGCGTCGTCACGGTCGACCAGCTCACGCAGGTCACGCGTCCGAGCCGCGAGCTCATTGCAAACGAGACACAGCCTCTGCCGCTCTGGCGCCGCTTATGGCTGCGGCCTGCGTTCCATGTGCGTCTGCGTTTGATCGCAGCGCTCGTCGCGATCTTGGTGAGTGTCGGAACGTGGCGCGCGTTGGCGGGTTCGGTCAGCGCGCCGACACTGGAGCAGTCGTTGGCGACACAGCTCGAGCGACGCGGCTTGCAGATCGAGCCGCGTGCAGTGCGCTGGCTCGAGCCCAAGCCGAGCTGGCTCGGCGTACGGAGCGCGCTGTTCACCGCGAGGCGCGAGAACGAGCTGCGCGACATCTACTACGCCGATGTGCGCGTCTCGGAGCGCAGCGTGATCGATATCTACACGCTGACCAACACCACGCGCAGCTCGAGCGCCGACGAGGCCCAGATCGTCGGTGGCAAAGGCTTCGTGGCCTACGCATCGCGCGTGGGCGACGCGTACCGCGCGCTCGTGATCGTCAACACGCGCGGTGAGCCGGCTGAGCTCACGCGCGCGTGGCCGTGGTACGCAAAGGTCCAAAATGCGATCAGCAACCTGCAAGACACTGGGCGCATGCGCGCGTTCGGGTTGCGCCGCTATCATTTCCAGGCGCCGGTCAGCACGCTCAGCTTGCGCGTCACGCACGGGCTCGTGCATGCGGTCGCCGATGGTGCGACGGTGCTCATTCATCCGCAGCGCCCGGAGCCGCTCGAAGGTGCAGACAGGCTCGAGATCGAGCTGCCTCAGAAGGGACAACCTGGTCTCATCACGTGGGTGGTCGACACGGTGCGACGCATGCCCGGTGTCGGCAGCGCGCCAGTCGAGTGGCTCGAGCACACGGTGTTCGGGCTGACCGATCGCGCGAGCCGCGCTTATCACGAGTTCGTAGAGACGGACACCGCGGCCGAAGCGCAGCGTGCGCTCGCTGTCGCGAAGCTGCCTTCGGCAAAGCTGGAGTCCGCAGCTGCGTCAGCGCCTGTGGAGCTCGTGCAAGAGCCGGCCGCACCCGAAGACATCGGCTGGCCACCGGCAGCGCTCACGCCCGTGCTGAAAGACGAAGTGCGCGGCGAGGGCATCTGGTTGCCGGTCAAAGACGACGCCTTTGCAGCCACCGAGCCGAACGGCACGCCGCTGTTTTATCAGAGCTTCATCCGCGTCGACCCACAGCGCACGTACACGCGTGTCTACGTCACGATGTGGGATCCGCGCATGGTTCAGCTCGGGATCGTGATGGGCACAAAAGAGCCGGAGAGCGCGACCGGTGAGACCGGAAACGGGCAGATCCCGCGCGATCCGTACGTGCTCTCGCATCTCGTCGGCGCGTTCAACGGCGGCTTTCAAGCGATGCACGGCGAGTTCGGCATGATGGCGAACAAGCGCGTGTTCTTACCGCCGAAACCATTCGCTGCGACGATCGCCGTGTTTGAAGACGGCAGCATGGGCATGGGCTCGTGGCCTGGTCCGGGCCGACACACCTGGGACGAGAGCTTCGCCAACTCACAGATCCCCGAGGGCATGCTGGCCATGCGCCAGAACCTAACGAGCGTCGTAGAAGGCGATGCTTGGAACCCGTGGGAGCGCTGGTGGTGGGGCGCTGCTCCGCAGTGGGCCGAAGAGCAAACGTACATTCATCGTTCAGGTCTGTGTTTGACGCGTGAAGGCTTTTTTGCCTATTTTTGGGGCGAGTCGATGGGGCCTGAGGAGCTCGGCAAAGCCATGCTCACGGCGCGCTGCGTGCGCGGCATGCACCTCGACATGAACAGCAAGCACACGGGCTTCGAGTTCTATCGGCCGTACGCGCGCGAGGATCAGCTGCCTGAGCTGGGCCGCGCATTGCGACCGACCGAGTTCGAAACCACGCTCGGAAGCGACCCGCTCGGCATGCGTTTCCGCGGTCGCTTGGCCGTGACGACGATGTCGCCGATGCGGCTGCCCCGCTACCTGGCCCAAGATCCGCGCGACTACTTCTACCTGCTGCGCAAGCCAATCCTACCCGGCGCGGACTTGCCGTCCGACTCGGGAAGCGCGCTGAGCTTCAGCACGAACGGCCTTCCGAGCGCAGGTTTTCCTCATGCTTTCGCGCGTGCGCGCGTGCGCGACGCAGGCTGGCTGGCGCGCATCGACCTGTCGCGTGCGGTGCCCAAGCCGTTGGCGCATCCGTCGCTCGGACGCGCGCTCGGCCATATCACCTTCGCCAAGCCGGAAGGTCCCGTGCCCGCGCAGGCCGAAACAGCCTTGTTCGCGGCCTACGCCCACGGTCATGTCCGAGCCCAGATCGGCCGCCCGAGCGCAGGCTCTCAGGTCCTGTTTGTAGGGCCGCTGGTCAGCGAAGCTCCGAACGTGCTCGCTGCGCTAGGAGTGGACAGCGAAGGTTTCCTCGTCTACGCGCAAGCCTCGCGTCCTGGCGAGATCACTGGGCTCCTGGCGCGAGCGGGTGTCTCCAAAGCCATCGCTTTGGCCGAAGGTCGGCTCGTGCTCAAGACCGAGGAAGGTCCGCGCGGGCTCGACGGAATCTCGGCGCCCGTGGTGGATGAAGCCACGAGCCTGACGCTCATGGCCGAGACGCGCCCTGCGGCGCAGGTGCTCTTCGAAGACGTGCAGCCGATGCCGTATCGGAAGTGGGGCCACCTGCAAGGACAGCGCGTGCGCTATTTCCCCAGCCATCCGGCTCGTTTTCAAGCGCCCGAAAGCGTGCGCTAAAAGCGCTGCGCGGGGCCCTGACTTCGTGCTCCTGACGCGCCATACGTGTCGAGCGCCTTGACCGCATTTGCTGGGGTCTCGTACCGTCCCCTACTGTCATTGGCGAAGCCGACATTGGGGCATGCACAGATGAGGGCGATTTGAAGCAGCCCATTCCATTCGGGAAGTATTTCCTACTCGATCGCATCAACGTCGGCGGCATGGCGGAGGTCTTCCG
>Ga0190269_10000442_pt1 | contig 21586 bp, 15 predicted proteins | sample Popmic249IS_FD_133749 | JGI IMG/M metagenome (GOLD analysis project Ga0190269, IMG submission 133749) | Populus adjacent soil microbial communities from riparian zone of Blue River, Arizona, USA - 249 IS | ecosystem: Environmental > Terrestrial > Soil > Riparian zone | place: USA: Arizona... | reverse complement strand
GGAACGGCCCGATGCCCTCGCAGAACAGCGGCCGGATGTAGGCAGGGACGAAGCCCGGGTACTCGAACGCCTCCTCCAGCCCGGCTTCCTTGGCCTCGCCGCGGAGGTTGTTGCCGTAGTCGAAGACCTCGGCGCCTGCCCGCCCGAAGCCGACCATCGCCCGGCAGTGCTCGACCATCGCCGCGCGGCTGCGCTCGACGTACTCCGACGGCTTGGTACGCCGCAGCTCGAGCGCCTCCTCGAGGGTCATCCCGTTGGGCACGTAGCCGTTGAGCGGGTCGTGGGCGCTCGTCTGGTCGGTGACGACGTCGAAGCGCTCCCCGGCGGCGAGCAGCGCGGGCAGCACGTCCGCGGCGTTGCCCACGACGCCCACCGACTGCGGGATCCCCTGCGCTGCAGCGGATCTGCACTGCCGAAGGGCGTCGTCCAGGGACGGTGCTACCACGTCGAGGTAGCGGGTCTCGACCCGCCGGTGCGCCCTGGCCGGGTCGACCTCGACGCACAGCGCCACGCCGCCGTTCATCGTGACGGCCAGGGGCTGCGCGCCGCCCATGCCGCCGAGCCCCGAGGTCAGCACGACCTTGCCCCGCAGCGTGCCGTCGTACCGCTGCTCGGCCAGCGCCGCGAAGGTCTGGAACGTCCCCTGCACGATGCCCTGCGACCCGATGTAGATCCAGGAGCCGGCGGTCATCTGGCCGTACATCGTCAGGCCGAGCCCCTCGAGCTCCCAGAAGTCCGGCCAGCTCGCCCAGTCGGGCACGAGCAGCGAGTTGGCGATGAGCACCCGGGGCGCGTGCGCGAACGTGCGGAACACCGCCACGGGCTTCCCGCTCTGCACCAGCAGCGTCTCGTCGTCCTCGAGCCGCATCAGCGTCTGCTCGATGGCGCGCAGCGACGGGTGGTCGCGGGCCGCCTTGCCGCTGCCCCCGTAGACCACGAGGTTCGCTGGGTCCTCGGCCACGTCCGGGTGGAGGTTGTTGCGCAGGCAGCGCAGCGCCGCCTCCTGCAGCCACCCCTTCGTCTCGAGCGTCATGCCAACCCCCCGATCGCCGCCTCCACCGCCTGCACCAGCCGGCCGTCCTGCACCAGCCCCACCACACCTTCGATCTCCGGCGAGAGGTAGCGGTCGGGCCCGGGCCCCTCGACCACCTCCCGCACCGCGGCCAGCGCCGCGCCCGTGCCCGCCGCCGGCTCCAGCGGCGCGCGCAGGTCCAGGGCCCGGGCAGCCGCGAGCACCTCTACCGCGAGCACCTGGGTCAGACCGTCGACCGCGCGCCGCAGCTTGCGGGCCGCGGCCCAGCCCATCGAGACGTGGTCCTCCTGCATCGCGCTCGACGGGATGGAGTCGACCGAGGCCGGTACGGCGAGCCGCTTGAGCTCTGAGACGATCCCGGCCTGGGTGTACTGCGCGATCATCAGCCCGCTGTCCACCCCGGGGTCGTGCGCGAGGAACGGCGGCAGCCCGTGGGAGCGGTGGGCATCCAGCATCCGGTCGGTGCGCCGCTCCGAGATCGACGCCAGGTCGGCGAGCGGGATGGCGAGGAAGTCCAGGGCGTAGGCCAGCGGGGCGCCGTGGAAGTTGCCGTTGCTCTCGATGCGCCCGTCCGCCAGGAGCACCGGGTTGTCGATGGCGCTGGCGGCCTCCCGGGCGGCCACCTCCCTGACGTGCGCGAGCGTGTCGCGGGCCCCGCCGGCGACCTGCGGGGCGCAGCGCAGCGAGTAGGCGTCCTGCACCCGGGTGTCGTCCGGCCCCGCGTGGGAGGCGACGACGGGGGAGCCGGCCAGCATCGCGCGCAGGTTGGCGGCCGACGCGGCCTGTCCCGGGTGCGGCCGCAGCGCGACCAGGTCGGAGGCGAAGGCCCGGTCGGTGCCCAGCAGCGCCTCGACGCTCATCGCGGCGGCGATGTCGGCGACCTGCAGGAGCCGGGCGGCGTCGTGGCAGGCGAGCATCAGGGTCGCGAGCATCCCGTCGGTGCCGTTGATGAGGGCCAGGCCCTCCTTCTCGGCCAGCTCGACGGGGGCCAGGCGCGCTCGCGCCAGGGCCTCCGCCGCGGGCTGCAGACGGCCGTCGTACCGCACCTCGCCCTCGCCCATGACGGCGAGCGCCACGTGCGCGAGCGGCGCCAGGTCGCCGCTGCAGCCGAGGGACCCGTGCTCGCGGACCACCGGTGTGATGCCGGCGTCGAGCAGCGACGCGTAGGCCCGCGCGACCTCCAGCCGCACGCCGGTGCGGCCGGTCGCCATCGTGCGGAGCCGCAGCAGGGCCATGCCGCGGACGACCTCCTCCTCGACCTCGGCCCCGGAGGACGCGGCGTGCGAGCGGACCAGCGAGCGCTGCAGCTGGGTGCGGAGCTCCGGGGGGATGTGCCGCGTCGCCAGGGCGCCGAAGCCGGTCGAGATGCCGTAGGTCGGGCGGTCTGCATCAGCCAGCGCCTCGACGTGCCTGCGGGCCGCCGTCAGCGCCTCCACCGCCTCCTCGGCCAGCGTCACGCGCGCGCCGTCACGCGCGACGGCGACGAGCTGGTCCTCGGTCACAGGGCGCTCGGGGTGCAGCTCGACGTGCATGGCTGCATCACACCACCGCCGGTAACGGTTTGGCTGCCTGTCGGCGAGGGCCAATAGGGTGCTGCGCATGCGCAGCCTCGCAGAGCTGGTGCTCCGGCACCGGCGTCTCGTCATCCTCACGTGGGTCCTCGTCTTCGTCTTCGGCGGCATGGCGTCGGGCGCGGTCAGCAAGCGGCTGGTGGTGGACTTCTCGCTGCCCAGCGAACCGGGGACCCAGGCGGCCAAGCAGATCGAGCACGAGTTCAGGAACGGCGGCTTCACGACGCCGTACCTCGTCTCGGTCACCCCGCCCGACGGCCAGAAGGTGACAGGCAACGAGAAGGCGGTCGCCGCTGCCTTCGCCGCCATCCCCAAGGCCTCGCCCGACCTGCGGGTGGTGGACGAGGCGATGGCCACGGCGGGCACGGACCCGCGCGCGTTCCGCACCGACGACGACCGCACGGCGTTCGCGTACGTGAGCTACCCGTTCATCCACACCGGGACCTTCCTGCTGCCCACGGAGAAGATGCGCGAGGCCGCCGAGGGCGCCGTCCCTGCCGGCTGGGAGGTCGGCGTCACGGGGCTGGACGTGCTCGCGGCCGGCACCAGCGAGGGGGAGGGGCCCGGTGTCCTGGTCGAGACCCTCATCGGCGGCTTCGGGGCGCTGCTCGTCCTGGTCTTCGTGTTCTCGTCGTTCCTCGCGCTGCTGCCGCTCGTGGTGGCCGCGTGCTCGATCCTGCTGTCGTTCCTGCTGCTCCTGCCCCTGACGCACGTCACCGACGTGTCGTTCATCGTGCAGTTCCTGGTGGCCCTCATCGGCCTCGGCGTCGCGATCGACTACTCCCTGCTGTTCGTGACCCGCTGGCGCGAGGAGCGCGACCACGGGCGCGACAACCACGACGCCGTCATCGAGGCCATGGAGCATGCCGGCAAGGCCGTGCTCTTCAGCGGCGTCACGGTCGCGATCGGCCTCATCGCCCTGGTTGTCCTGCCCGTGCCGTTCATGCGCTCCATCGGGTACGGCGGCGCGCTCATCCCGCTCGCCAGCGTGCTCACGACGCTGACGCTGACCCCGGCCATCCTCGGCGGCATCGGGCCGAGGGTGGACTGGCCCAAGATCCGGCACGAGAACCACGCCAGCCGCAGCTGGACCCGCTGGGCGAAGGGCGTCGTGCGCCACCGCTTCCTCGCCGCCGGTGCCGGGATGGCCGCGATGGCCGCCCTGGTCGCGGCCTTCCTCGGCATCAAGATCGGGCTGCCCGGCACGGACTCGCTGGCGAGCTCCGGACCGGCCTACACCGCGCTGCAGCAGCTCAAGGACGGCGGTGTGCACACCGGCCACCTCACGCCGCTGCAGGTGCTGGCCTTCGAGGACACCGCCGAGGAGGTGGCCGCGACGCTGCGCCGGGTCGAGGGCATCGACAAGGTCGTGGTCTCGACCGCGCCCGGCAACGTCCGCAACGGCCACACGGTGATCTTCGCCGTACCGGTGAAGGAGACGGTCAACTCGACGACCGTCGAGCCCGTGCGGGCCGTGAAGGAGGCGGTCGAGGGCGACCGCAAGGTCCTCGGGGTCGCCGGCATCGGGGCGGACCAGATCGACTTCCTCGAGGCGGTCTACGGCAACTTCCCGGTCATGCTCGGCCTGATCCTGGTGCTCACGTTCATCCTGCTGGCGCGTGGCTTCCGCTCGGTGCTGCTGCCGCTGAAGGCCGTGCTGATGAACCTGCTGACCCTCGCCGCGACCCTCGGGTTCATGGTGCTCTTCTGGCAGGAGGGGTTCGGGTCCGACGAGGTCTTCGACGTGGCGCCGACCGGCGCGGTGACCTTCTGGATCCCGATGATGGTCTTCGCGTTCCTCTACGGGCTCTCCATGGACTACGAGGTCTTCATCCTGTCGCGCATGCGGGAGGAGTACGACGAGCTCGGTACGACGGACGCCGCGGTCGTCGAGGGCATCGCCCGCACCGGCCGCCTCGTGACGAGCGCTGCGCTGATCCTCTTCCTGGCCTTCGTCGCCCTGGCCTCCGGCCCCGGCACCGACCTGAAGATCTTCGCCACGGCGCTGGGCTTCGGCATCCTGCTCGACGCCACCGTGGTGCGGATGCTGCTCGTACCGGCCCTGGTGTCGCTGTTCGGCCGGTGGAACTGGTGGATGCCGCGCTGGATGGCGACGACGCTGCGGGTCCGGTCGGCCGAGGAGGAGCACCTCGCCGCGCTGGCGGACTAGCGGACCCGCTGTGGAGTTCGCACCCTGGCTCGCCCTGGAGCCGGTGCCGTTCGTGCCCGAGGTGCTGCTGCACCAGGCGGACGACCTGCAGGCGCTCTGGCGCGCCGTCGGGGGCGAGCAGCCGCCGTACTGGGCCTTCGCCTGGCTCGGCGGGCAGGCGCTCGCCCGGCACGTGCTCGACACCGAGGTCGTGCGGGGGAGGCGGGTCCTCGACCTGGCCACCGGCTCCGGGCTGGTGGCCATCGCCGCCGCCCGCGCCGGTGCCTCAGCCGTCCTGGCCGTCGACGTCGACCCCCTCGCAGGCGGGGCCGTGGCGGCCAACGCGGAGGCCAACGGCGTCGCCGTGCCGTTCCTGCTGGCCGACCTGCTCGACGGCCCGCCGCCCGACGTCGACGTCGTGCTGGCCGGTGACGTGCTCTACGAGCAGGTCATGGCGACCCGTGTCCTGGCCTGGCTCCGCTCGTTCCGCGGGGAGGTGCTGCTGGGGGACCCGGGACGCGACTACCGACCCGCTGCAGGTCTCACGACCGTGACGTCGTATGACATACCGACCACCCGTGAGCTCGAAGGCGTCGCCGTCAAGCGCACTTCCGTGCTCGCACCAGTCCCCGAGTGAGGTCCCCCCGCATGTCCCGCTCCCGCCGCCCCCTGGTGGCCCTTGCCGTCGTCGCCGGCCTCGCCGCCACGTCGTTCGCGTCGTCGTCGGCCGTGTCGCCGAGCGGCGCGACCCGCACCGGGCCGCTGCCCGAGCCGGTGAAGCAGGCGCTGGCCCGCAAGGCCGACGCCCTTCCCGAGCCGCGCACGCCGTCGGCCGCGGACCGCTTCGCGCCCGCCCGAGGGTGCTTCACCCTGCGCTCGCTGGCCACCGGCAAGCTCGTCACCCGGACGCCGGACGGTGTCGCGGCCACCGGCAGCACCGGTGAGGCCTTCCGCTTCCAGGCCATGGACCTCGGCAAGTACCTGCTCTTCGGCACCAAGAAGGACTTCCTCGGCACCGCGGCCGACCCGCTGCCGACCCAGGAGGCAGCCGCGCTGGCCCGCGGGTACGTCGCCGGCACCGGCGACACCATCGTCGACCCGGCCCGTTCGGCGGTGCTCGAGGGCTTCGACACCGCGGCCACCGTGGTGCAGACCGCGACCGCTCCGGTGGAGCAGCAGGTCCGTGGCGACGGCGTGCTCTTTGCCGCCGCCCCGTCGGCCTCGACCGAGTGGGTCCTCAAGGAGGTGGGCAAGCACGCGTTCGTCCTCCAGCAGGCCTACAGCGACGGCGACCCGGAGACCCCGGGCCCGGTCGACCCGCCGATCGCGGCGACCCTGGCCTCGGCCGCGGACGGCACCCTCACCGCGGCCGCCGGCGCCGTCACGTCCAAGGCCGCGCAGTTCCGGCTCCAGGAGACGGCCGGCTGTGCGGCGTACCCGGAGAGCGGTGTCGGCGTCAGCGGACCGGTGCTCGAGGGCGAGACGTCGTACGGCGCCGTCCAGGGGTACGTCGACGCGCACATGCACCTGATGTCCCAGGAGTTCCTCGGCGGCCGCGTGATGTGCGGCCGAACCTGGCACCCCTACGGCGTCGCCGCCGCCATGACGGACTGCCCTGATCACCAGGCCGCCGACGGGCGCGGCGCGGTGCTCGAGGACTTCCTGGCCGGGCACAACCCCGGCACCGGGCACGACCCGGTGGGCTGGCCGACCTTCGCCGACTGGCCGCGGCACGACTCGCTGACCCACGTCGGCAGCTACTACAAGTGGCTCGAGCGCAACTGGCGCGCCGGGCAGCGGATGCTCACGGCGCTGCTCGTCGAGAACAACGTGCTCTGCGAGGTCTACCCCCTCAAGAAGAACCGCTGCGACGAGATGGAGTCCGTGCGGCGCGAGGCGCTGCGGGTCTTCGAGCTCCAGCGGTACGTCGACGCGCAGGCCGGCGGCCCGGGCCGGGGCTGGTTCCGGGTCGTCACGGACCCGCTCCAGGCCCGGCGCGTCATCAACGCCGGCCGGATGGCCGTCGTCCTCGGCATCGAGGTCTCCCGCCCGCTCGGCTGCCGCGAGGTGCTGGGCACCTCGACCTGCACGGACGCGCAGGTCGCGCAGCAGATGCAGGCCGTCTTCGACCTGGGCGTGCGGCAGATGGAGATGACCAACAAGTTCGACAACGCCTTCACCGGCGTGAAGGGCGACGGCGGCGCGTTCGGCGTGCTGGTCAACAACGCCAACGCCAAGGAGACCGGCCACTACTGGAAGATGGCCACCTGCGACGAGGAGACCGGCAAGGACCAGCACGACAACGGGCAGTACAACCTGGCCGACGAGTCGGGTGGGGCGCTCGGCCGGGATGCCCTGTTCGGCGCCATCCTCGCGACGACCGGTCCCACGGGTGCCGCACCGGCGTACCCGCACGGCCCGCACTGCAACCAGATCGGGCTGACCCCGCAGGGCCGGCTGTTCCTGGACCAGATGATGGCCAAGGGCATGGTCTTCGACCCCGACCACATGAGCGCGATCGCGCGCCAGCAGGCGCTCGACTACCTGCGCGGCAACAAGGTCCGGCCCGCGTACTCCGGCGTCATCTCCAGCCACAGCTGGGCCGACAACCGGATCGAGGAGCAGGTCCTGGCGCTCGGCGGGATCGTCACGCCGTACGCCGGCGGCTCCAGCGGCTTCCTGGGCAACTGGGGCCGGCTGCGGACGAAGGCCGACCCGCGGTTCCTCTACGGGATCGGCTGGGGCTCGGACATCAACGGGTTCGGCTCGCAGGGAGGGCCGCGCAACCCCGCGCCGGGCAAGGGCGTGAGCTACCCCTTCCCGGGCCTCGGCGGGGTGACGGTGCAAGCGCTCCGCGCCGGCGAGAAGACCTGGGACGTGAACACGGAGGGCGTGGCGCAGTACGGCCTCTACGCCGACTGGGTCCGTGACGTCGAGGTGCAGGCCGGGGCCCACGCCGACGCCTTCCGGCGCGACCTCGCCAACGGCGCCGAGGCCTACCTCCAGATGTGGGAGCGGGCGCTCGGGGTCCTCGGCGACAGCTGCCGCAAGGACGTCCCCGACGTCACCAAGGCCGACCTGAGGCTGGTGCGCAAAGGCATGACGCCCGAGCAGGTGGTGGCCGTCCTCGGCCAGCCGCGGGTGCGCAACGCCAAGGGCCTCGGCTACTGCGGCACCGGCGGCCCGGTCACGGTCCGCTTCACCCAGGCCGGCCGCGTGGCCTGACCCCCCCGCCTTCCACGCTTGTCTACGCGGCTCCCCGCCGGATGGCCCTTTCCGCCGCCGGTGAACGGGGAGTCGCGTAGACAAGGGGCAGGGGCGGCCAGGCGTAGTGATCGGAGCGGTCCAGCGGAGTCACCCGGACCTCGGTGGACCGGAGCTCCACCCCGGGCCGCAGCCGCCCGGGGTTGTCCTCGAGCTCCCGCCTGACGCCTCGGGCCCACTGCTCCCGGCGCCGCTGGTCTCGCCAGAACGCACGCACAACCGGCAGGCCTGCCTCCCGCAGCCGCTCCTGCCTGACCAGCAGAGCGGGCAGCGCGTCGTCGGGGTCGTCGACGAACTTCACGGCGCCGTCGCCCTCGAAGACGACCAAGCGCTCGCGCCAGAGCCCGTCCACGCGGGCGACCAGTTCGCCGTCCAGCCACACCTGCACCTGCGGCTCGAACACCGGCAGGCCCTCCTCGCTGCAGGTGACCCGGCACTGGGACTCAAGGGGCGACTCGGACCGGCCGTCGGCGAAGTCGATGACCTTCCGGGCACGCCGTGTCCCAGGCCAACCGCGGTGCGCGTCGAGGACCGCTCGGAGCTCCTCGCGGTCGAGCCCGGCCCGAAGGGCGGCGTCGGCCACGACGACGCCCGAGCGGAACGACTCGCGTCGCGCCAGGTCGAAGACCGTCCGGGCGAGTGTCGTCACGGGGATGCCGTCGAGGACGGTGGTCTCCCACGGCTCGAGCCCGTTGATCTGCCGATGACGGCTCGACGAGCGCACCGAGGGGCCGCGTCGTGCCCTCGTCAGCTGTGGCACGGCTGGTGCCTGTCCCAGCAGCGGCAGGCCGTGCAGGACCGCGGCCGTCCGGCGGGCGGCGTACCAGCTGTCGCCCAGGCACAGGATCTCCGCCCTTGCGGTCATCAGGTGCGCGTCCCGGCGCGACAGGTCGGCGAGGACCTGTGCGTCCACGTGGATCCCTGGGGAGAGCGCCACGGTGCGTCCCGAGGCGAGGGCCCGGTCGAGGGCTCCCTTGCTCCAGCCGTCGTCAGCCGCCTGTGCCCTGCTGAAGAGGCCGCCCTGCTCCGCCGCGATGAGAGGTGTCTGCATGGGGCTGCAGGGTCGGCCTACCGGCTGACAGCCCGAGCCCGCCGTCCACACCCCGGGAACTGGCCCCCACCCCCGCTTGTCTACGCGGCTCCCCGCGAACCAGGGTCGCAGCGGGCCGCCCGCGCGGGGGGTTGCGTAGACAAGCCGAGGGGTGTGGCGGTCACAGGCGGGTGCGGGCCTCCCAGAGGTCGGGGAAGAAGCGGCGGGTGAGGGTGGCCCGGAGGTACGCCGCCCCGGTCGACCCGCCGGTGCCGGGCTTCAGGCCGATCTGCCGCTCCACCGCGAGCACGTGCCGGTGCCGCCAGTGCCCCACCGCCTCGTCGTAGTCGAGCAGGCTCTCCAGCAGCAGCGTCAACATCGACGGACCGGCGCGCAGCACGTCGACCACGTCGGTGACCCCGTGCCGCTCGAGCGCGTCCCGGACGGCGTCGGCGAGCGTCGGTGCGGCCAGCCGCGCCTCGAGCCGGACCCGTTCGGCGGGGGAGAGCCACCGCGACTGCAGGTACGACGGGTCCTTGAGCCCCGAGGCGAACTCCAGCTCCCGGAACTGCGCGGACTGGAAGCCGCTGCCCCCGGCGAGCGCGTCGCGGAACTCGAGGTAGCCCGCGGGGCTCATCGTCCCCAGCACGTCCCACTGCGCGACGAGCTGCCGCATGACGACGACGATGCGCCGCAGCCGGGTCTCCGCCTCGGGGAAGCGGTCGGCGCCGACCAGCCGGACGACCTCGTCGAGCTCGTGCAGCACGAGCTTGAACCACAGCTCGTGCGACTGGTGGATCACCACGAACATCAGCTCGTCGTGCGCCCGCGGCTCCTGCTGCAGCGACAGCAGCTCCTCGACCCGCAGGTACGAGGCGTAGGTCACATCCGCGGGGGGTTCGGCGCTCACCGTGCCAGCATGTCAGCCATGCCCAAGGACGTCGTGTCGGTCGAGCGTGTCATCCCTGTCCCCGCCGAGCAGATCTTCGCGATCCTCGCCGACCCGGCGCGGCACCGGGAGATCGACGGCTCGGGGACGGTCCGCGAGGCGAACACCGAGCACACCGAGCTCAAGCTCGGTGACGAGTTCGGCATGGGCATGCACTGGTACGTCCCCTACGCCACCAGGAACCGCGTGGTGGAGCTCGAGCCCGGCCGCCGGATCGCGTGGCGCACCGAGGCGGCGTACCCGGTCGTGAAGTCGTTCGTCACCGGGCGGACCTGGCGCTACGAGCTGGAGCCGGTCGACGGCGGGACGCTCGTGCGCGAGTCGTGGGACATCAGCACCGAGAAGCTGCTGAGCAAGCCGTTCGTGCGCCGGCTCGCCGGCCAGACGCGGCAGAACATGGCCCGGACGCTCGAGCGCATCGAGCAGGTCCTCACCGCCTGAGCCGCAGCAGACCCAGGTACGCCGACGCGCGCCGGTCCAAGGTCGACAAGAGCGGGACGAACCCCACCAGCACGTCAGCACGAAGAGGGTGGCGAGGTTCGTGGAAGGAAGCCCGGGCCAGGGCCCGGGCTTCCTTCCACGAAGGCGCGGTGCGCCGGTCAGGACCTCAGACGAGCGACATGTTCGGCTCGCCGTAGGCGTTCTTGCCGGTCAGCGAGCCCCGGCTGCAGGTGCCGCCCTTCGGCGTACCGCCGTTCCAGGCCTGCCGCAGGCAGTTGCGCAGCGCCAGCTGGCCCCAGTAGTTGGGGTGGATGCTCTCCTGCATGTAGTAGTTCGAGCCGCAGCAGGTCGAGACGGTACGGATGTGGTTGATCCACTCGGTCTTGTCCGAGGCCCCGGCCTGGTACCAGTAGGTCAGCCCCTTCTCCTCGAGCAGGCCGACCGTGTTCTCGCACAGCCGGCGGCCGTTGAAGGCGCTGGCGAGGTTCAGCTTCTTGGTGTTCGCGATGCCGGCCTGGGTGGCGGCGTTGGACACGGCGTTGTTGATGGTCGGCAGCGCGTAGCTGTTGGCCCAGTCGGCGTCGGCGTTCCAGAAGCCGCAGCCGCCCGTGCTCTGCCGGGTGTACCCGGACTCGGAGTAGCGGATGGCGGAGCCGTTCGGCAGGGGGGACATGTAGTTCTGCACGATGAGGGACCAGCTGCCGTCGGCGTACCCGGCGTTGCGCATGGCGGTCCGCACGTTGAGCAGCGCGTTCTTGATGTTGTTGGTCTGGTTCGTGATGTTGGTCGACGTGAAGTTCGCTGTGACCGAGGAGTCGTCCTTGCAGTAGTCCTTCCACCAGGTCGGCGAGGACAGGAAGTCGGTGACGCACTGCTGCACGATGCCGGCGAAGCCGAAGTTGTTGCCGCCGATGGAGACCGTGACGGCCTTGACGTTGTGGGTCGTGGCGAACTCCTGCAGCATCAGCGCCTGGCCCTTGTAGCCGCCGCTGCTGTAGAAGTCGAGGCCGGGCTTGAAGTTGCCGTCGCCGTCGAAGAACGTCGACGTCTGCGCGCCGGAGCAGGACAGGTTCATCCCGGCGGCGGAGCCGATGTAGACCTCGGCCGCCTCGCTGCGGTGGCACCGGGTGATCGACTCGGCCGTGCGCGACGCGTTGTCCCAGTAGGCGTTGGCACCGCCGGCGTCGTGGTACTGCTCGCCGCTGTTGGTGTTGCCCGCCCAGCGCCCGGCTTCGCCGGAGATGAAGGAGTCACCCAGCGTGACGACCCAGGGCGAACCGACCCCCGGCCCGTCCGCCCGGGCGGGGGTGGCGAGGGTCGTGAGTCCCAACCCCAGACCGAGGGTGGCGAGAAGGGCGAGTGGTCGTGAACGGCGTGCGCGCAAGGCTCCTCCTGAGCATCGGCTTGCTACCGGTCGGTAGCCACCGCGGAGTGTGACAGGCCTCACAAGGGGTGCGCACGCACCGAAACGGGTGAAAAACCGGCTCAGCCGAGCAGCTCTACCAGCCGCTCGAGGAAGGGTCGCTGGCGCTCGGGCATCTTCAGCGACGCCTCCTCGGCGGTGAACCAGCGCGCCTCGTCGATCTCCGGGAACTCCTGCAGCCGCCCGTGCCAGAGCAGGAAGAAGGTGTTGCTCACGCAGGTGCGGGTGTCGAGGTCGCCCTCGACCGCCCAGGCCACCACGCGCTTTCCGCTCTTCAGGCGCACCTCGCCGAGGTCGTACCGGTGGCCGGGCGGCGGTGCGCAGCCGAGCTCCTCCTGGAACTCCCGCTCGGCGGCGGCCAGCGGGTCCTCGATCGCGTCGTACTCGCCCTTGGGGATCCCCCACTCGTCGCGGTGCCGGTAGAGAGGGCCGCCCGGGTGCGCCAGCAGCACCTGCAGGTCGGGATGGCGCCGGAAGAGCAGGAGCCCGGCACTGCGCTTCACACCTTCCCCTTCCTGCCGTCCCGCCTAGCCTGGTGGACGCGATGAAGATCCGCTACCCCGAGCACCTCCCCGTGAGCCAGGTCCGCGACGAGATCGCGGCCGCGGTGCGGGACCACCAGGTCGTGGTGCTCGCGGGCGAGACGGGGTCCGGCAAGACCACGCAGCTGCCCAAGATCCTGCTCGAGCTGGGCCGGGGGAGTGAGGGCCTCATCGGTCACACCCAGCCCCGCCGGATCGCGGCGCGGGCGGTCGCCGAGCGGGTCGCGGAGGAGCTCGAGACACCGCTGGGCGACGTCGTCGGGTACGCCGTCCGCTTCCACGACCAGGTGTCCGCGACGACCCGCGTCAAGGTCATGACCGACGGCATCCTGCTCGCCGAGCTCGGGCGCGACCGGGACCTCCGGGCCTACGACACCATCGTCATCGACGAGGCGCACGAGCGGTCGCTCAACATCGACTTCCTGCTCGGCTACCTCAAGCGGCTGCTGCCCCGCCGGCCGGACCTCAAGGTCGTCATCACCTCGGCCACCCTGGACCCGGAGCGGTTCAGCCGGCACTTCGACGACGCCCCCGTGCTCACCGTGAGCGGGCGGACCTACCCGGTCGAGGTCCGCTACCGGCCGCTCGACGAGGAGCAGGACCAGGTGGCCGGGATCGTCGCGGCCTGCGAGGAGCTCGAGCGCGAGGGGCCGGGCGACGTGCTGGTCTTCCTCTCCGGCGAGCGCGAGATCCGTGACGCCGCCGAGGCGCTCCGCGGGGCCACGGCAGCGGAGGTCGTGCCGCTGTTCGGAAGGCTCTCCGCAGCCGAGCAGCACCGGGTCTTCGCGCCGCATGACGGCCGGCGGATCGTGCTCGCCACCAACGTCGCCGAGACGTCGCTCACCGTCCCCGGCATCCGGTACGTCGTCGACCCGGGCACCGCCCGCATCTCCCGCTACAGCAACCGGACCAAGGTCCAGCGGCTGCCCATCGAGCCGGTCAGCCGGGCTTCGGCGACCCAGCGGGCGGGTCGCTGCGGCCGGGTCGCCGACGGCATCTGCATCCGCCTCTACGACGAGGAGGACTTCCTCTCCCGGCCCGAGTTCACCGAGCCGGAGGTCCTGCGCACCAACCTCGCGAGCGTGCTGCTGCAGATGGCCGCGCTCCGGCTCGGCGAGATCGAGGACTTCCCGTTCGTCGAGCCGCCGGACCGGCGCCAGGTGCGCGACGGCCTGCTGCTGCTGGAGGAGCTCGGCGCGATGGACCGCCAGGGCCGGATCACGAAGCTGGGCAGGCAGCTCGCCCGGGTGCCGCTGGACCCGCGGCTCGGCCGGATGCTGCTCGCCGCGGGCGAGCTCGGTTGCCTGCGCGAGGTGCTCGTCGTCGTCTCCGGGCTCACCGTGCAGGACCCGAGGGAGCGGCCGCTCGACCACAAGGAGCTCGCCGCCGAGCTGCACGGCCGCTTCGCCGACCCGACCTCCGACCTGCTGGGCTACCTGAACCTCTGGCGCCACGTGCAGGAGCAGCAGAAGTCGCTGTCCGGCAGCGCGTTCCGGCGGTTGTGCAAGCGGGAGCTGCTGCACCACCAGCGCATCCGGGAGTGGCAGGACCTGCACGGCCAGCTCCGCCGGGTGGTGCGCCAGCTCGGCTTCTCGCCCGAGCGCAGCAACCCCGATCCGGCAGTGCTGCACGAGGCGGTGCTGTCGGGCCTGCTGTCGCACGTCGGCGCGCGGGACGAGCGGGCCCGCGACTACCTCGGCGCCCGCGGGGCGCGCTTCGCGATCTCGCCCGGCTCGGCGCTGTTCAAGAAGCAGCCGGCCCTCGCCGTCGCGGCCGAGCTCGTCGAGACCACGCGCCTGTGGGCGCACTCGGTCGCCCGCATCGAGCCCGAGTGGGCCGAGCGGGCCGGCGCGCACCTGGTCAAGCGGTCCTACAGCGAGCCGCACTGGGAGAAGAAGCGCGGCAGCGTGGTGGCCTACGAGCGGGTCACGCTCTACGGCGTACCGCTGGTGGTGCAGCGCAAGGTGCAGTACGGCCGGATCGACCCCGTCGTCGCGCGCGACCTGTTCCTCCGGCACGCCCTGGTCGAGCGCGACTGGGAGACCCACCACGCCTTCTTCCGCGACAACCTCGCGCTGCTCGAGCAGGTGGAGGGGCTGGAGGCCCGGGCCCGCCGCCGGGACGTCGTGGTCGACGACCAGCGGCTCTACGACTTCTACGACGCTCGCATCCCCGAGCACGTCGTGGGCGCGGTCGAGCTCGACGCCTGGTGGAAGCAGGCCAAGCGCGACCAGCCCCGGCTGCTGCACCTCTCGCTCGACGACCTGCTGCAGGGGCACGTCGACCCCGGTGAGCACCCCGACGTCTGGGTCTCCGAGGACCTGCGTCTCCCGCTCTCCTACGCCTTCGACCCCGGTACGGCGACCGACGGCGTCACGGTCGAGGTGCCGCTCGCGGTCCTCAACCGGGTGTCCGCCCAGGACCTCGCCTGGCAGGTGCCGGGCATGAGGCACGAGCTGGTGACGGCGCTCATCAAGACGCTCCCGAAGCCGCTTCGGGTCAAGCTCGTCCCCGCGCCCGACACCGCGCGGCAGCTGCTCGAGCGGGTCGCCCCGCGGGAGGAGGGCCTGCTCGACGCCCTGTCGCGGGAGGTGCGCGCGCTGAAGGGCGTCGTCGTACCGGTCGAGGAGTGGGGGCTGGACCGGGTCCCCGCCCACCTGCGGCCGACCTACAAGGTGCTGGACGGCAGCGGTGCCGTGCTCGCGGAGGGCAAGGACCTGGAGGCGTTGCGCACCGAGCTCGCCGCACCCGCGCAGGCTGCGATCGCCTCCGCTGCAGGCGATCTCGAGCGGTCCGGCCTCACGACCTGGGAGATCGGGTCGATCCCCGCGGAGGTCTCGTCAGGCAGTGTCGTGGGCTACCCCGCGTTGGTGGACGAGGGGACCTCCGTCGCGCTGCGGGTGCTCCCGGCGCCCGACCCGTCGACCCACCACGCCGGGGTGCGGCGGCTGCTCCTGCTCGGCACGCCCTCGCCGGTCAAGGCCGTGTCGGGCCGGCTCACGAACCAGGCCAAGCTGGCGCTCGCCGCCAACCCGCACGGGTCGCTCACGGCGCTGATGGACGACTGCCTGGCGGCGGCGGTGGACGCGCTGGTGCCCGCCGACGCGCGCAGCGAGGAGGACTTCCAGGCGCAGCTCGCCGTCGTCCGCGGGGGGCTGCAGCAGTCGCTCCTCACCGTGCTGACGGGCACGGAGCGGGTGCTGTCGCTCGTGTCCCAGGTGGACGCGGCGCTGCGGGAGCAGACGCACCCCGCCGCGGCAGGGGCGGTGGCCGACGTCCGGGCGCAGCTCGAGGGCCTGGCGCACAAGGGGTTCGTCACGGAGGTCGGGGCGGAGCGGCTGCCCGACCTGGAGCGCTACCTGCGCGCGGCCCTTGTCCGCCTCGAGAAGCTCCCGCGCGAGGCCGACCGCGACCGGGCACTGCAGTCCGACGTGGACGTGGCGCAGAAGGAGCTGGCCCAACTGCCGCCCGGACCGCTGCGGGAGCGGGTCCGCTGGATGGTCGAGGAGCTCCGGGTGAGCTTGTTCGCCCCGTCGGTCAAGGCCAAGGGGCCGGTGTCGCTCAAACGGATCTACAAGGTCGTCGACGAGCGATAGGGTGACGCCCGGTGTGCCGGGAAGCCTGGTCGGCGTGGAGCTGTCCGCCGTCCTGAGGAGCTGACCCCCGTGCGCGCCGCCGATCTCGCCGCCCCCTACCCGACCGTCCGGCTTGACAGCACGGTGCTCGACGCGGCCCGGCTGATGGCGGCGGAGAACCTCCCCGGCCTCGTCGTCGTCGACGACGAGGGCAGGCCGGTGAGCGTGCTGCCCGGCACGCAGGTGCTCCGCCTCGCCGTCCCGGGCTACGTCCAGGAGGACCCTACGCTCGCGCGTGTCATCGACGAGGCGTCGGCCGACGCCTTCCTGGAGCGCATGGACGCGCGCGACGTCGCGTCGTGCCTCGCCGGCGAGAAGCGGGAGCTCCCGGTGGTGCAGGGTGACGAGACCGTCCTCGAGGTCGCAGCGCTCATGGCCCGTGCCCGCAGCCCCCTGGTGGCGGTGGTGGACGACGACGGGGTGCTCGTCGGCGTCATCACGACCGACGCCTTGCTCGACCGGATGCTCTCCAGGTGAGCGCCACGGCCTGGCTGGCCGTCGCCATCTTCGCCACGGCCTACGTCTTCATCGCGACCGAGTGGGTCCACCGCATCGCGGCTGCCGTCACGGGGGCGGTGCTCATGCTCCTGCTCGGCATCACCGAGCCGGAGCACGCCTGGTTCTCCGAGGAGGCCGGTGTCGACTGGAACGTCCTCTTCCTCCTGCTCGGCATGATGCTCATCGTCTCGGTGCTCCGGCGTACCGGCGTGTTCGAGTACCTCGCCATCTGGGCGACGAAGCGGGCCCGGGGCAAGCCCTTCCGGGTGATGGTGCTCCTCGTCCTCGTGACCGCGGTCGCCTCGGCGGCGCTGGACAACGTCACGACCGTGCTGCTCATCGCCCCGGTGACGTTCCTCGTGTGCGAGCGGCTCGGCGTGCCGGTCGCGCCGTACCTGATCGCCGAGGTGATGGCGTCCAACATCGGCGGCACGGCGACGCTGGTCGGTGACCCGCCCAACATCATCATCGCCTCGCGCGCCGGCTTGGGGTTCAACGACTTCCTGGTGCACCTGGCACCGTTCGTGCTCTTCCTGCTGGTGGTCTTCGTCGGGCTGTGCCGGGTGCTGTTCCGCAAGGCTTTCGTCGAGCGGCCCGAGCGGGCGCAGGCCGTGATGGCCCTCAACGAGCGCGACGCCATCCGCGACCCCCGGCTGCTGCTCGTCAGCGGCCTCGTGCTCGGCCTGGTGCTCACCGCCTTCGTGCTCCACACCGCGCTGCACCTCGAGCCGTCCGTGGTGGCGCTCTCCGGGGGGCTCGTGCTCGTCGGCATCACGCGGTCACGGCCCTTCCGTGGCGCGCCGGACCTGGAGACCGGCTCGCTGATGAGGGACGTCGAGTGGGGGACGCTGGTCTTCTTCGCGGGCTTGTTCGTGATGGTGGGGTCGCTGGTCGAGACCGGTGTCATCGACGAGCTCGCGGACGCCGCCGCAGACGCCTCGGAGGGTCGCCTGCTCGGCTTCACGATGGTGCTGCTGTGGGCGTCGGCCGCCCTGTCGGCGATCGTGGACAACATCCCGTACGTCGCCACGATGAGCCCCGTGGTCGCCGACCTGGTCTCGACGACCCACCAGGACGGCGGTCAGGTGCTGTGGTGGTCGCTCGCCCTGGGCGCGGACCTGGGCGGCAACGCGACCGCGGTCGGCGCCTCGGCCAACGTCGTCGCGCTGGGCCTGGCGGAGAAGGCCGGCCGCCGCATCTCCTTCTGGGAGTTCACCCGGTACGGCCTGGTGGTCACGGTGGTGACGATCGCCCTGGCGACGCCGTACCTCTGGCTGCGCTACTTCGTGCTGGCCTGAGCGGACTCTTCCTCGAGGACCTCGAGCGCGCGGTACGCGCGGTTGCGGGCTCGCAGCAGGACCGCGGCCAGCGCGGCGGCGAGCAGCGACGCCGTCAGCACCGCGACCTTCATGTGCTCGACCTGGCTGCCCGCCGGGAACGCGAGCTCCCCGATCAGAAGCGACACCGTGAAGCCGATGCCGCCCAGCAGCGACAGGCCCAGCACGTCCAGCCACGAGAGCGAGGGGTCGAGCGAGGCCCGGGTGAACCGTGCGACCAGCCAGGTGGCGGCCGTGATGCCGAGCGGCTTGCCGAGCACCATGCCGAGCACGATGCCGAGTGCGACGGGGTCGCGGAGGGCCGACCCCAGCCCGTCGAGGCCGCCCACGGCCACACCCGCGGCGAAGAAGGCGAACACCGGTACGGCGATGCCTGCAGACAGGGGCCGGACGAGATGCTCCAGGTGCTCCGCGAGCCCGGTGTCGCTGCCCTCGTGGAGCGCGCGCTCCACCGGGACGGTCAGGGCCAGCAGCACGCCCGCGACCGTGGCGTGCACGCCCGACTCGTGGACCAGCACCCAGGCGGCGGCCGCGAGGGGCAGGAGGAGCAGCGGGTGCCGGACGTGCCGCTGTACGAGCACGCCGAAGAGGGCGACCGGCACCAGCGCGAGCAGCAGGGAGCCCAGGTGGAGGTCGGACGTGAAGACGACGGCAATGATGACGATCGCGAGCAGGTCGTCGACGACCGCGAGGGTGAGCAGGAAGGTGCGGAGCGCGGCGGGCAGGTGCGTGCTGAGCACGGCGAGCACGGCCATCGCGAAGGCGATGTCGGTGGCCGTCGGCACGGCCCACCCCGATGCGTCACCGCTCTCGGCGAGGGCGTTGACGAGCAGGTAGGCGCCGGCCGGCACGACCATGCCGCCGACGGCTGCGGCGACCGGCAGCACGGCACGGCGCGGGTCGCGGAGGTCGCCGGCGACGAACTCCCGCTTGAGCTCGAGCCCGGCCACGAAGAAGAAGACCGCCAGCAGCCCGTCCGCCGCCCAGGTGCCGAGGGTGAGGTCCAGGTGCCACGCCTGCGGCCCGACCTCGAGGTCGCGCAGGTCGACGTAGGCCTGGGACCACGGCGAGTTGGCCCACACCAGCGCGACGGCGGCCGCTGCCAGCAGCAGGGCTCCGCCGACGGTCTCCTTGCGGAGGATCTCCCCGGTCCGGCGTACCTCGGGCAGCGACCCCCGGCTGAGCAGGGGCTGGCGACGGGGCGGGGAGTCGGTCACCTGGGCATCCTTCCAGGGAGCGCTCCGTGCACCGGGTCACGAGGTGTCCACACCGCCCGGTCGCTCGCCCCATGGGGCGAGCGGCGCCGGGACCGTGCCGGCATGCCGAACCCCATCGAGAACCAGACGCCCGTCACCGCCCGCCTGACCTCGCCCGCCCAGCTCGTCTCGTCGCTGCCGGTCTACCTCGGCTTCACGCCGACCGACTCGCTCGTCGTCGTGTGCCAGCACGAGCCGCGGGGCAAGGTGGGCCTGACCCTGCGGTTCGACCTGCCCAGGGCGGACGACGAGATCCTGCTCGCCCAGGACGCGGTGCGTCGGGTGCTGCACGAGCGGGCCACCCGCGTCGTCGTGGCGGTCTACACCGACGAGCCGGACGGCGGCGGTGAGCACCCGCGTGCCGGGCTGGTGGACGAGCTCCTCGACGGGTTGGAGCCGCAGCTGCGCATCACCGACGCGGTGCTCGTCCGCGACAGCCGGTTCTGGTCCTACCTGTGCGACGCACGGTGCTCGTGCCCGCCGGAGGGCACGCCGGTCGAGGCGGCCCGCGACGACGCCCAGGTGCGCGTGATCGAGGCGGCCCGGGTGCTGAGCGGGCGGGCCGTGCTGCCCGACCGTGCGGCGGTGGAGCGCTCGCTCGCCGGACCGGTCTTCCTCGCCGCCGCGCAGGCGAGGACGCGGCTGGAACGGGCGCAGGAGGAGCTTGCCGCGGTGTGGCGCACCGACCGCCACCAGGGGCGGGAGCAGCTCCTCGACGAGTGGGGGGCCGCGGCGGCGGCGCTGCCGTCGTTGCCGGGCGACGTCGAGGCCGCCCGGCTCGTGGCAGCGCTGGACGACCGCCTGCTGCGCGACCACGTGGCCTGCCTCGACGAGCCGGAGGTGCTCCTGCCGCTGGTCGCCGACCTGTGCCGCCGGACGCCGGCGCCTTACGACGCGCCCGTCGCGACGCTGTTCGCCTGGCTGGCCTACTGCGAAGGCGGCGGCGCCGAGGTCACCATCGCGCTCGACCGAGCGCAGCGCACCGACCCGGGCTACGCGCTCGCCGGTCTCCTGCGGCAGCACCTCGACAGCCAGATGCCGCCGGAGGGCCTGCGCCAGATCACCCAGGACGTCGCCGTGGCCCTCGGCCTGCGGCCCCAGCCGGACTAGTCGCCGGCGCCCAGCCTCCAGGCATAGAGGGCCGCGCTGACCGCCGTCGCCAGGTTCAGCGAGCTCACGCCGGGACGCATGGGCAGCGCGACCACCCGGTCGGCGCGGGCCCGGACCGCGGGCGAGAGACCGGCCCGCTCGCTGCCGACGACGAGGACCGCGTCGTCCGGGAGCCGCTCCCAGGGCGCCCCCTCGGCGTCCAGGGCGACGACCGGCCCGGCGAGCTCGCCGACCTCGCAGGTCAGGACCGGCAGCGCGTAGTGCAGCCCGGCCGAGCCGCGCAGCACCGCGGGGTGCCACGGGTCCAGGGCGCCGACCACCGCGACGCCGGAGGCGCCCGCGGCTGCTGCCACCCGCACCGCCGCGCCGGCGTTGCCGGGGTGACGGGGGCCGTCGAGGAGCACCAGCGGCGCGGTGCGGGCCGTCAGCACCGAGTGGTCCTCGGGCGGCCGGGCGGCGACCCCAGCCACACCTGTCGGGTGGTCGACCGGTCCCTCCACGGCCAGGGACAGCAGGGGCTCCGCGACGTCGGGGGCGAGGTCGCGGCACAGCCGCTCGGCGCCCTCGAGCGACGTCACGGTCACGACCCGCACCAGCGCCGGGGCGAACCGGAGGGCGTGCTTGACCGCGTGGAAGCCCTCGAGCGTCACGTCCTCCTGCATGTCGGGCAGACTCGCACGGTGCCCCTGCATCCCGTGACCGGAGGTCCCGACGCGGTCCTCGACGCGTTCACCGCCTGGTCGCCGGTGCAGCTCTACCCCGCCCAGGAGGAGGCGCTGCTCAGCCTGCTCTCCGGGGACCACGTCGTCCTGGCCACGCCGACCGGATCCGGCAAGTCGCTCGTGGCCGTCGGCGCGCACCTCGCGGCGTGGAGCGCCGGCCGGCGTTCCGTCTACACGGCCCCCATCAAGGCGCTCGTCAGCGAGAAGTTCTTCGCCCTCTGCGACGTCTTCGGGGCCGACAACGTCGGCATGGCCACCGGCGACGCGAGCGTGAACAGCGACGCCCCGATCCTGTGCTGCACGGCGGAGGTGCTCGCGAAGTCGGCGCTGCGGCACGGTGCCGAGACGCCCTTCGGGCTGGTGGTGATGGACGAGTTCCACTACTACGCCGACCCGGAGCGCGGCTGGGCCTACCAGGTGCCCCTGCTGGAGCTGACGGGCAGCCAGTTCCTGCTGATGAGCGCCACGCTGGGGGACACGACCGGCCTGCGGGCCGAGCTCGGGCGTCGTACCGGCCGCGAAGCGGTGGAGGTCGCCGGCTCGGAGCGGCCGGTGCCCCTGTCCTTCCAGTGGTCGCTGGACCCGGTCCACGAGACGATCGCCGAGCTGCTCGCGACGCACCAGGC
>Ga0190269_10000441_pt1 | contig 21596 bp, 12 predicted proteins | sample Popmic249IS_FD_133749 | JGI IMG/M metagenome (GOLD analysis project Ga0190269, IMG submission 133749) | Populus adjacent soil microbial communities from riparian zone of Blue River, Arizona, USA - 249 IS | ecosystem: Environmental > Terrestrial > Soil > Riparian zone | place: USA: Arizona... | reverse complement strand
TTGCCGCTGGTGGCGGCGGGCGCTTCTTCACGGGCTCGCCGGCCGATGGCTACACCTGCAAGGTCTGCCACGCGGGCGGCCCGGAGCCGAAGCTCAGCGTGACGGGCGCCGTGAGCGGCACCCGCCGGCGCAAGCCAGCTTAGCGATTGAACGCAAGCATTGTCGCGTCGCTCGTTCGCAGGTTGTCGCGTCGCTCGTTCGCAAGTTGTCGCGTCGCTCGTTCGCAGGTTGCCGCGTCGCTCGTTCGCAGGTTGTCACGTCGTAGGATCGCGTGGTCTCTCGCTTTCGCGGCATCGCGCACAGCGCGTTCGCAGGTTGGCATGGTGTCGACGTTGCCGATTCGCGTGACACGCTTCGCAGGTTCGCGTGACACGCGTTCGCAGCTTCGCGGGCACCTTCCTCTCGGCGACGAACACATGAGCTAACGACGCCGCCGGTGCGAGCGCGCGGCCACGCGAAGCTGCGACGCAACAAGATGCGACCCGCGACGGCGCGGCTATGCGATGGCGCGAACGGTGCGTGACCCAGAGTGCGAGCCCGAGCCATCGGGGGTTGAGCCCGTGCTCGTTGCCTTTGGTGAGTGCACTGTGGGGCGGGAGGTGCGTGGGGGGTCCGGGTCGGGTCTGGACGCCGTAGCACCGTGCCAAGTCCTCCAGCGCTGCCTCCACTTGGCGCGGTGCGTGAGGCCTTGCGTCGCGCGGGAAAACGCCCGACCTGCTTCCGCGACCGCGACCGGTGCAAGCGGCCGTGCGGCCAGACCCGACCCGGACCCCCGCGCACCGCACACGAGCCGAGAGCCACCCCTCGCGGGCAGGCGACCCCGCAACCCAGCAACCCCGCAATCCTCGGCGACCACCACAAGCGGCTCCCGACCGACGAGCCACCTCGCGTCAACCGCAGACCGACGGGGCGCCGCGCGCCGCCGAACCGCCCGCAGCGAGCCGGCCGCCCTCACCCGGAGTGCCACCGACAAGCGCGACCCGCCGTCGCCGGAACGGCGGTTGTCCACAGCGTGAGTCCCAGGCCCTCCACAGGCCGTCCACGATCTGATCTACGTGGACAAGTCTGTGGCTTTCGACCGGGATTCTTCGTGGCTTTCCCCACGCACGGGTTATGCAGGCTTTCTCCCGATCGCGAAATTTCCGGCGTCGCCCCTGATCTCGCCGGCTTACGCGGATCGATCCCCTATCCACAGCCCCTACGATTACGAATGAATTTAAAGATCATCTAAGGTTAACCTCCCGGAGCTTGGGGAGTTCAGCTTGCCCCGGGAAAGGCGCCCTGCATGCATCTCGTGATTCAGAAGAGGAACTTCCTCCGCTCCCTCGCACGTACGCACTCTGTCGCAGACCGTAAGAGCTCCATGCCCATCCTGTCGAATATTCTGCTTTCGACCGACGGGCCCAAGACGCTGCGCCTCGCGGCCACCGACCTCTACCTCTCGGTCACGTCCGCCGCGAGCGCCGAGGTCAAGAGCAACGGAACCATCGCGCTCGCAGCCCGCACGCTCTTCGACATCGTCAAGAGCTTGCCCGAGGGCGAGATCAGCGTGCAGGTCGTCGGCAACCACGCGGCGGAGATTCGCTCGGGCAAGGTCCGCTTCAAGATTCCCGGCATGCCCGGCCAAGACTTTCCCTCGCTGCCGAGCCCCGGCACTGCAGAGTTCGCGCCGCTCGAAGCCGAAGAGCTCGGTCGCTTGATCACGCTCACGCACTACTCGATGTCGACCGACGAGACGCGCCCGCACCTCGCATGCTCGCTGTTCGAAGGCGATGGCAAGGCCGTCCGCATCGTGACCACGGACGGGCATCGCCTCTCGAAAGCCGAGTACAAGCTGGGTGAGACGAAGAAGCTCTTGAACTTCAGCATGCTCGTGCCGAGCAAGGGCATCGGTGAGCTGCGGCGCCTGGTGGAAGAGGCGAAAGCCGACCGCGCCAAGACCGAGGACACGCCCACGACCATCGACGTCGCCACCGCGGGCGGCAGCGCCTTCTTCCGCCGCGATGACGCCGTGCTGAGCGTGAAGCTCGTCGACGAGCAGTTCCCGCCCTACAACAAAGTCATCCCGAGCTCGGCCACCCGCAAGATCGGTGTGTCGCGCGCGTTGCTCTCGGAAGCGCTGCGCCGCATCGCGCTCGTCGCGAGCGACAAGAGCGGCTCGGTGCGCTTCAACGCAGAGCCGGGCGTGCTGCGCATCACGAGCGAAAATCCAGACGTCGGTGAGGGTGCCGAGGAGATCGACGTGGACTTCGCCGGTGACCCGGTCGAGATCGGCTTCAACGCCAAGTACGTGCTCGACGTGCTGTCCGCGGTGTCCGAGGACGAGGTCAAGCTCGAGCTCGGCGGCCAGCTCGACCCGGGCGTGATTCGTCCCGTGGGCCCGACTGACTTCGTGGGCGTCATCATGCCCATGCGCATCTGAGCAAGCCGGGTGCGGCGTTCGCTCGAGAAGTTGCGCCTGCGCGACTTCCGCAATCTGCGGCAGCTGGAGCTCACGCCCGGTCCACGCTTCAACGTGGTCTCGGGCGACAACGGCCAGGGCAAGTCGAACCTGCTCGAGGCCATCGAGTACCTCGGCAGCTTGCGCTCCTTCCGCGGCGCAAAGGCCGAGGAGCTGATCTGCGAGACCGCGCAGCAAGCGGAGCTCGTGGCCGCTTCGGGCGGCGACGGTCCGGCGCACGAGCTGCGACTGTCGCTCGCGAGGGCGGGCCGGCGCGAGGTGCGGCTCGACGGCAAGCGGCCGCGCTCGAGCGCCCACTACGTACGCGCGCTCCCCACCGTGCTCTTCCATCCCGGCGAGCTGACTCTGAGCGCAGGCGGCGCCGACGGCCGTAGAGGCTTTCTCGACCATCTGCTCACGCGACTGGACGAGACCTACGCGACGACGCTTGCGGCCTACACGCGGGCGCTGGCGAGCCGCAATCGCCTACTCAAGGCCGACTCTCCGAACCGGCGCGGCATCACCGCCTACGACGAGCTGCTCGCATCATCAGGCGCGGTGCTCGGCCAGGCCCGCGCGGCGCTCGTCGACGCGCTCGCGCCACGGGTGGCTGCGCTGTTCGCGGAGATCTCGGGAGACGACGGCCCGGCGCTCAGCCTGCGCTACGAGCCGCGGGTCGCGCCGGACGTCGCCACGCTACGCGCGACGCTCACGGCGGCGCTCGAAAAGGACTTGCTACGCGGCTTCACGGCCGACGGCCCGCACGCGGACGACCTCGGCTTTCGCCTGCGCGAGAACAAGGCCCGCCGCTACGCCTCGCAGGGTCAACACCGCGCCATCGTGCTCGCGCTGAAGGTCGCAGAGCTCCAGGAGCTGGAAGCGCGCACGGACCAGACGCCGCTCTTCTTGCTCGACGACGTCTCGAGCGAGCTCGATCGACAGAAGAGCCGGCGCTTCTTCGCGCTACTGAGCCGTCTCGGCGGACAGGTGTTTCTGACGACGACCCATCCCGACCTCATCCTGGTCGAGAGTGATCGTCGTGACTTTCAGGTACGCGCAGGCGAGCTGATCAAACCGTGAAATCGCCCTCTTCGAGGATCTCACGGATGCGCCACAGGAACGTGTTGGCCGCGACGCCGTCCACGATGCGGTGATCGTACGAGAGCGCCATCATCATCACGGGATGGATGGCCATCACGTCCTCGTCGTCTCTCTCGACGACGACGACGCGCTTCTTGATCTCCCCCGTGCGCAGGATGCCGACGTTCGGCTGCGAGATGATCGCGCCTCCGAACAGGTTGCCCTTCCGGCCAGGGTTGGAGATGGTGAAGCTCTTGCCCGCGAGATCATCCGGCGTCAGGCGGTTGTCGCGCGCCTTCAACGCCAGCTCGTCGATCGCACGCGCCAGGCCACGCACCGTGAGGTCCGCAGCATTGCGAATCACCGGCACCACGAGTCCTTCCGGGGTGTCCACCGCGATGCCGAGGTTGATCTCGCCCAGCAGCACGTACGAGTCCGTCAGCACGCGCGCGTTCAGCACCTTGTTCTCACGCAGCGCCCGCGCGGTGGCGGCAGCCACGAACGCCAGGAACGTGAGGTTGATGCCTTCCTTCTTGAGCGCATCCTTGTTCGCTTTGCGCAACGACTCGGTCTTTGCCACGTCCACCTCGGCCACCGTCACGACGTGGGGCGAGGTCAACTTGGAGTAGACCATGTGGTCGGCGATGATGCGGCGCCGACGCGACATCGGCAGCTCTTGATCGCCGGGGCGCGGGATGTACGGCGGCAAGCGGAACGCACCGGACGAGATGCTCGTGGGCGCGTTGGGCTCGCCCGACTTCGCAGCTGGAGCGGCAGGCGCCGCGGCGGGTGCGTTGCGCACGGGCGCGGGAGGCACGCTGCTGTCGAGCGGCACCACGCGTGCGGCGCGCAGAACGTCGTCTTTCGTGACGCGGCCGCCGTTGCCGCTCCCAGCGACGACGCTCAAGTCCACGCCCTGCTCGCGCGCAAGCTTGCGAACCGCAGGTGAGCCACCGGGCGCAGCTTGTCCGCTCGCGGCACTGGCAGCCACGGGCTCCGGAATGGGAGCCGGCACCAGGGTCGGGCCGGCCTTCTTGGAAGCCGCGCTGCCGCCAGCAGATGCCTGTGCACCCGCCTCGACATCGAGCAGCGCTTCACCCACGCCGACCGTCGCGCCTTCTTGCGCATGAATCTTCGTGACTACGCCCGCCTCGGGCGCATTGATCTCGCTATCGGCTTTGTCCGTGAGGATCTCGACGACAGGTTGGTCCTTCTCGACGCGCTGGCCTTCTTGCACCAACCACTTCCCAATGGTGCCCTCAACCACGCTCTCGCCGAGTTGAGGCAATCGAATCGTACCCACTGTGAGCCTCCTCTTAGCCTTTAGCAGCGGCATGTGTACTCTCGCACGCCAGCCGGCGCAACCACGCTACCCCGCGATTGCGGGGCGAAGATGCGCGGGCCATCATCGGTTCTGCGCGTATGGCTGATCTGGAAGAGCTCGCGATGCGTCGTGACCGCGGATACCTCGTGCGGCTCGTACTGCTACTGGTCGCGGGTCTGGTCGCGTCTATGCTGATGTACGGTTGGCTCACAGGCTCTGGCGTAACCGGCTGTGTGGCCGGTGCACTGGGCGGCGAGACGCCTGCGCAGAAGAAACCCGTTCAGGCTCCGCGCTGATACGCACTCTGACTTCTCGGGCGCAGAGCAAAGCCGGACTCTGCCGCGCGTTTTGCTACATGTGCGGCGCCTACCGACTGCTTGCCGAGGCCCCCTTCGAGCCCGATCATGGTCAGTGCAGTGCAATCTTCTCCCTCCGCGCGTGGCGACGCGCTGTATGACGTCGTCGTGTTGGGGCTCGACCGCTCGATTCCGGAGGTCGCGGAAGGGCTCCAGCGTGTGTTTGGTCTCGACGCCGCTGCGGCGCACTCCGTGATCTCGGCCCTGCCGGCGACCGTGTGTCATCGGGTCAACGAGATCCGCGCGCAGTATTTCATCCGCGCCTTGCGTGGCATCGGGGCGCGCGTCGAGCTGCGCGCAGAGCACGAGCTGCCCGCACCCGAGCCGCAGGAGCAGGTCAGGCCGACGCCCGCGAACGACGTGACGCCGTCGCCGCCGACAGCAGCAGTGAACACGCCGAGCACCCGCGCGGCCACGCTGCTCATGGGCAGCGACCCCCTCGCCGCCACGCTCGAGGCCTTCCCCGCTCCGCAGCTGCCAGCCGCCGAGCCACCCGCGTTCCTGAACCCCGCTGCGGCTCGCACGCGCCTCGAGAGCGTGCCGGCGTCACCCGGGCCCCGCGCCGCGCGCCCAGTCGCGGAGCCGGCGCTGCCTCACGAGCCCACGCTGCCGCACGCCCCGTTGATCGGGTCGGCCGCGCGGGCACAGGCCGGAGGTCAGGGCTGGGGTGAGCTCGTTCGTGAGCCCGCTAAGCCGCGTCCTGCATCCGAACCTCTCGCTCCGCAGCGGACAGCGGCGGAGGGTCAGCCGCAATCAGCGCGCGAGCAGCCGCGTGCCGACGCGCCGAGCTACGGGGACCTGGCGCTGCCAGCGCGTGCGCCTGCGGCGAACCCGGCCTCGCGACAGAGCGCCGGTGGGCTGCCCATTGCTGCGCACACGGACCCGGAAAGCTACGGCTATCTATCCTTGTCTCCAGCGCACGGTGCGCTGCAGCTCGCACGCCCTTCTGCCGCGCACGCCGAGCCCGCGGGTTACAACGATCTGTCGCTGCCGCCTGCAGCCGACTTGCCGCTCATGTCGCTGTCGCCTCTCACAGCGGCAGCGCAACCTCGTGACCGCGCGGCTGCCGTTGCCGCGCCGCGTGCAGGCGCCGCACCGGTCGCGCGCGCAGCGGGTGTGCGCGATCCGCAAAAGCCAGCGAAACCTGGCGCGCCGCGCGGACCCGCCGCGGCCGCACCATCGCAACCTCGTGCGCCGCTCGCCGCGGCCGCACCATCGCAACCCCGTGCGCCGCTCGCCGCGGCACCGCTGCAACCGCGGGCAGCGCTCGCCGCATCCGCTCCAACCCCACCGCGCGGACCGCTAGCTGCAGCCGCACCAGCCCAACCGTACGCCGCGGCCTCTCCGCTTCAGCCGCACGACTCGTTTGCGCAACACGACGCGAGCTTCTGGCCCGAGCTGCCGGGGCTCCTCACGTTTCCGTTTCGCCAGGGCGGGCTGCGCTGGCTCATCAGCATCGGCGTATGGGCGCTGTGCGCGAGCTTGTTGTCCGCGCTCGGCAAGTCGGTGCCGTTCATCGGCACCTGGTTCATGTTCATGCTGAACTCGTCGGTGCTCGCGCTGTCCGCCGACTACCACAGGCGCTGCATGTGGGCCGTCGCGAACGCCGAAGGTCCGCTCGCGGAGGGGCCGGACTTCGATCCCGTGCGCATCCTCCATACGTACATGCGCTCGGGCCTGCACCTCTTGCTGTTCATGGCTGTCTCGCAGCTCCCGCTCACGTGCTGGCTCGTGAACAGCGTGCTCGAGGGCGGCGCGGAAAGCGGCATGGAGCTGGTGCTGTCGCGCCGCTTCTGGCTGCTGGCTTGTCTACCCGCCTTGTACTGGCCTATGGCGGTGGCGACCGCCTCGCTCTACAACCGCTTTCAGGGCGTGTGGTACGTGCCCGTCGGCGTGCGCGCACTGGTTCGCGCGCCGCTCGAGTACGCGGGCATCACCGTGATCGGCTGCGCCACGTTCCTCGTGCCTTGGCTCCTGTGCAGCGTGATCGGGCGCGCCGCAGGTTTGCCGGACGCGTTCTTCGTGGCCTTGGCCGGCCTGCCGCTCGCAGCCAGTCATGCCGTGATGGGTACACTCACCGGGCAGTTGATGCGCGCACGCCCGCAGCTCTTCGAAGCAGCTGCCGAGTGACGGCGGCATCATCGTGTCTGCAGGGGCTGTCTCTCCACCGACAACGCTCGACGCGTTGCGTCGGCGGTTGAAAGGGTGGGCCATGAAGGAGTCGAACCTTCGGCCAATGGATTAAGAATCCACTGCTCTACCAACTGAGCTAATGGCCCTTTGCTAGGGGCCGGGGTTGTAGACCAGCTCGCCCGGGAATGCCACTAGAATTTGCGCCGCAGCCGCGAACGCAGTGCAAGCGGTGGAAAGCTCGGGTAGATCAGGCGCGCGGAGCCGCATGCAACCACTGTCCCGATTGCGAAAAGCCACGGCCGAGCTGTGCAGCGCACTCGAGCCGCTGTCGTTCGGTGCACCCGTCACGCACGTGTACAACCCGTTGGTCTACGCGCGCGCACCGCACGACGCGTACCTGAAGCGCTACGCGGCGTCGCCGAAGCGCGTGGTGTACCTGGGCATGAACCCAGGCCCGTTTGGGATGGCGCAGACAGGGGTGCCGTTCGGCGAGGTCGCGCTGGTGCGCGACTGGCTGGGCATCGCGGGCAGCGTGGACAAGCCCGCCCTCGAGCATCCGAAGCGACCCATCGAAGGCTTCGCGTGTCTGCGCAGCGAGGTGAGCGGCGCGCGGCTGTGGGGTGCGCTCAGGGAGCGTTACGTGGACCCCGCGGCGTTCTTCGAGAATGCGTTCGTGGCCAACTACTGCCCGCTGGTCTTCATGGAAGAGAGCGGGAAGAACCGCACGCCCGACAAGCTGGCGCGCGAGGAGCGCGAGGCGTTGTTCGCCGCCTGTGACCGCTACTTGAACCACATCGTGGATGCGCTCGGCCCGAGCCACGTGATCGGGGTCGGCAAGTTCGCGGCGGACCGCGCGCTCGTGGCGCTCGCGGGTCGGCCGGTCAAGATCGGCGTCATTCCGCATCCGAGCCCGGCCAACCCGGCCGCGAACCGCGGCTGGCTGCCGCAGGTGGACGCCGCGCTCGCCGTGCACGGATTGTCCTTCTAACTTACGCTGGCGACGTGGGTAGGCAGCTGTTCGTCACCGGGCTCGCGCTCGCGCTGTGGAGCGCTGCGGGCCGACCGCGCTGGCTGTATCTGCTGCTCGCGTACCTGATCGCGCTCGGCGTCGTGGAGCTCTCGCAGCGCGTGAAGCTGCTGCCCGAGCTGTCGGCGCGAGCGCTCGCAATGCTCGGTGTGCTGTTCGCGCTGCCCGGGCTCGGCTTTGCGTACAAGGCCCGCGCGCGCATCCTGGAGGAGGCCGGTCTCGTGGGCATCACGGAGCGCGTGGCCGACCGCGTGCGACTCGCGCGCGTGCCGGCCATCGCGCCGGGTCTGCTCAGCAGCGCGCAGCCGCAGAGCTTCTTCGTGCAGGCGCCCGGCGCGCAGCGCGTGACGCTGGAGCTCGGTCTTGAGCTGCAGCCGTTGGCGGCAGCGTCGCTCGGCCACGGTCTGTTTCGCGTGGACTACGATCCGCGCGTACACGGCCGCCCGCAGCTGCTGGATGGCGAGCTGCCGGTGCAGCTCCGCGTCGATGGCACGGCGCACGAGCGCAGCCTGCGCGTTGTCGCACCGCTCGTTCATCCTCGCTGGTTCTGCCGCAGCCCGAACGCCGCACGCGCCGCGACGCCGAGCGAGGAGACCGACGAGCTGATCGTGCTCGGCGGCCGCTCCGTCCAGCGCTTGCCGACGGGGGACGGTCCGCTCGACTGCGCGTTCCTCGACGACACGCACGTGGTCGTCTCGCATCGCCATGCCGATGAAGTGCAAGTGCTGAGCCTGGAGGGCGGTGCCGTGCGCACGCTGCGTTTGCCCGGGCCGCTCGGCAGGCTGGCGTTCGATGCGCTGCACGGGCGCATCGTCGTGGCGCGTGTCGGTGTCGAGCCAGCGCTCCTGCACGTGTCCTGGCCAGCGCTCACGCTGCAAGCGGTCACGCCGCTGAGAGCGGCAGTCGAGTGGCTGGGCTTCGCCGCGTCCGAGCGCCTGATCGTGGCATCGCGGCGGGACGCCACGCTGCGCGCGTACAGCGCAAGCGCAAACGGCTTCGTCCCCGCCGGAGAGCTGGCGCTGAGCCGCCCGGCGACTAGCTTCACGCTCGACCGGGAGCGCATGCGGCTGTACGTGACCGTCACGGACCATCGCACGACGCCCGGGCCGCAGCTCGGCAACCATTTCGTGCAGGATCAGCTGCTGGTGCTGGACAGCATGGAGCTGCGCCTCGTGCAACGCGTACTGACGGCCCGCCGCTCCGAGCAGCAGACGAAGGCCGGCAATACGGATCAGGGCGGCTCGCCCCTCGGCGCCTGGCCGCTGCGCGACGGCCGGCTTGCGCTGGCGTTCGCGGGGACCGATGAGCTGTGGCGCCTGCCGCTGCCAGAGGCGGAGCCAGAGCGCCTGCATTTCGCAGACGTGCCGTTCTACGCGCCGCATGGTGTGGTGGAGCTGGCGGACGGCGCGCTGTGGATCAGCTCGCCTGCGGCGGGTGCGCTGGCGGTTGTGCGTCCGGGAGCGAGCGCCGCGGAGCTCGTGCCGCTCGCGCCGTCGGAGCGCGAGCTGCTCGCGCAGCGGCCGCTGGCGCTGCAGCGTCGCATCGGCGAGCGAGGTTTCTACGAGAGCACGCGCGCGGGTATCGCGTGCCAGAGCTGCCACCTGCATGCGGACGACGACGGCGTGGCTTACAACCTGGGCGATCACCGCCTCATCCCGAACCTGAGCGTGCGGGGGCTGCTCGGCACGGCGCCGTACCTGCGCGATGGCAGCTACCCGCGCATCAGCGACCTCGACGAAGTGGCGCAGGAACGGTACCGCGGCTACGCGCGCGTGCAGCCCGGTCGTCGCGCGTGTTTGCAGGCGTTCGTCGAGTCGCTGCCGCGCGCGCGCTCATCCGCGCCGCGGGATGTCGCCGCGGAGCGTCGTGGGCTCGACGCGTTCGTGCGCGCGGGTTGCGAGCGCTGTCACAGCTTCCCCGCATTCACGAACCTGGGCCAGCTGCCGCTGGGCGCGCTGTTTCCGGCCATCGCCCGCGAACAGTCGCAGGACAGCGGCGTCGGGGAGACGGTGGATGTGCCATCGCTACTGTCCATCGCGAGCTCGGCGCCCTACCTGAACGACGGTCGCGCCGCGACCCTCAGCGCAGTCCTCGACGAGCACAACCCGGACAACCTGCACGGCGACACGCGCGGTCTGAGCGAAGCCGAGCGGGCGGACCTGCTGCATTTTCTGGTGTCGCTATGAACCGCGGCGTTGCGCTGCTGTGGTTCACCGCTGTTGGCTGCGTCCTGGTCTTCGCCCGCGGCGACAGTGGGGCCTACTCGCGTGCGCTCGCCGTGGCGCGTGGGCTCGGGGTCGTTAGCCTCGGCTCCCTCGCGCTCGCACTATGCGTCACGCCGCTCGCGCGCGGTTTGCTCGCGCTGGGGCGAACGCTGCCGCACGCCACTCGCCTGCGACGCGCGCTCGGGCTCGCCGCTGCGGGCAGCGGCCTACTGCACGCGCTGTGTGCGATCGCGCAGAGCCCGCCGCGGCTCGCAGAGCAGCTCGAGGAGCCCGCGCTGCGCTGGGGCCTCGGTGCGCTGCTCGTATTGTGTGCGCTCGGCGTGACGTCATTCAGCGCGGTGCTGCGCCGGCTGCGCCTGTCCACGTGGAAGGAACTGCACCGTCTCGCGTACGTCGCGTTCGGCTGCGGCGTAGTGCACGCGCTGCTCATGCCCTTCGCGTGGACCTTGCCGCTACTCGGCGTCTCTGCGTTCGTGCTGGTCTTCGGGTTGCTGCGCCTACTGCCCCCGCGCACTCGCGCTACTTCGACTCGCGCGCGCGCAGCTGATCCTTGAGCTGAAGGCGCGCCGCACGTCGCTTCTGTGCGTTGTGGTGGCGGCGCTCCTCATCTGGCGTCTGCGGCACGACCTCGGCCACGGTCCGCGGCTTGCCCTCGCGGTCGATGGCCACGAACGTGAGATACGCCGTCGCGACGTGCACGCGCACCCCCGACTCGGGCTCTTGGCTCTCGAGCCGCACGCCGACCTCCATCGACGTCGTGCCCGTGTAGTTCACGCTTGCGAGCAAGGTCACGTGCTCGCCCAGCCGCACGGGCGCGAGGAAGTGCAGCGCATCGAGGCTCGCCGTCACGCACACGCTGCGCGCGTGCCGACTGGCCGAGATGGCCGCTGCGATGTCGATCCACGCCATCAACTGACCACCGAAGATGTTGCCCAGCTGGTTGGTATGGCTGGGCAGCACGATCTCGGTCATCTCCACGCGTGACTCGCGCACTGGCTTCTGCTCTCGCGTCATGCGCTCCTCCCCTCAGCGCCGAAAGCGATCGGCGAAGGGGTTGTTCGCGAAGCCCTTTCCGGGCTGCTTGCCGCTGGGTTCGCCGCCCTTGGCTGCGCCGCTCTGGCCCGGCTGACTTGCCGCTCGCGGCGGCTGAGCTGCTGCGCCTGCGGCCTGCTTCTTGGCGCTCAGCCCGATGCGCTTGCGCTGCAGGTCCACCTCCAGCACGTGCACCTTCAGCCGATCACCGACCTTCACCACGTCGGACGGGTTCTTCACGAAGCGATCGGCCAGCTGCGACACGTGAACCAGGCCGTCCTGGTGCACGCCGATGTCCACGAACGCGCCGAACGCGGTCACGTTCGTGACCACGCCTTCGAGCTGCATGCCCACCTTGAGATCTTCCAGGGTGCGCACGTCATCGCGGAACTGCGGCGGCTCGAAGCTCTGGCGCGGATCGCGCCCCGGCTTCTTCAGCTCGCTTACGATGTCGTTCAGGGTGAAAGAGCCCACGTCATCGCCCTGGTAGCGGCGCATGTCGATGCGGTCCACGACGTCGGCATGCCCGATCAGATCGCGCAGCGGCACGTTGAGATCTTTGGCCATGCGCTCGACGAGCGCGTAGCGCTCCGGGTGTACGCCGCTCCCGTCCAGCGGATGCTCTCCGCTGCCGATGCGCAGAAAACCGGCGCACTGCTCGAACGCGCGCGGACCGAGACCGGATACGTCCAGCAGCTGCTTGCGCGAGCGGAAGGAGCCGTGCTTGTCGCGATGCGCGACGATCTTCTTGGCGAGCGTCGGGCCGATGCCGGCGACGCGCGACAGGAGCGGCGCGCTCGCAGTGTTGACCTCCACGCCCACCTGGTTCACGCAGCTCTCCACCACCTCGTCCAGCTTCTTCACCAGTAACGTCTGGCTGACGTCGTGCTGATATTGGCCCACGCCGATGCTCTTGGGCTCCACCTTCACGAGCTCGGCCAATGGATCTTGCAGGCGGCGCGCGATGCTGATCGCGCCGCGCACGGTCAGATCGAGATCGGGAAACTCCTCACGCGCGATCTCGCTGGCGGAGTACACGCTCGCACCGGACTCGCTCACCGAGACGGTGAACGGACCAGGCTGCGCGGCGAGACAATCGCGAACGAACGACTCCGTCTCGCGGCCGTGGGTGCCGTTGCCGACCGCGATCGCCACCGGCTTGTGCGCCGCGCACAGCTTCAGCAACGTCTCGCGCGCTCGGCTCTGCGCTTCTTCGCCTTGCACCAGATAGATGGTGGCGTTCGCGAGCAGCTTGCCGGTCGCGTCAACCACCACGCACTTGCAGCCGGTGCGCTGGCCCGGATCGATGCCGAGCACGGCCTTGGGGCCGAGCGGCGCGGACAGCAGCAGCTCACGCAGGTTCTGCGCGAAGATGCGGATGGCTTCGACGTCCGAGCGCTGCTTGAGCTGCGCGCGCGTATCGGAGCGCGCCGAGGGCAAGAGCAGGCGTTGCAGCGCGTCCTCTGCCGCTTCGCGCAGCTGACGCGAAAACGCCGAGGCTTGATTCAGCTTCAAATGCTGATCGATCACGCGCATCACCGGCACGGTGTCCGTCTCGAGATCCACGCGCAGCACGTCTTCCTGCTCGCCGCGCTCGATCGCGAGAAAGCGATGCGAAGGCAGGTTGCGCAGGGGCTCGGCGAAGTCCGCGTAGCTGTCGAACTTGGTCACCTTATCGGCGAACGCCTTGGTCTTGCCGACGCGCACCACGCCCTTGTCCATGAAGCTCTCGCGCAGGGTGCCGCGGACCTCCGGCAGCTCGGAGATGCGCTCCGCGCAGATGTCGCGCGCACCCGCGAGCGCGCTCGCGACGTCCGGCACCCCCTTGTCTGCCGTTACGAACGCTTGCGCGGCCTGTTCGGGCGAGCCCGTCTTTGGCAGCGACCAGAGCAGCTCCGACAAGGGCTCGAGGCCTCGCTCCCGCGCGATCTGCGCGCGTGTGCGACGCTTCGGCTTGTACGGCAAATACAGGTCCTCGAGCTCCGCCTTCTCGCGCACGGCGCGGATGCGTTGCTCCAGCTCCGGCGTGAGCTTGCCTTGCCGTCCGATCTCCGCGAGCACGCTCTTACGCCGGTCCTCCAGCTCGAGGAGATACTCGCGGCGCTCCTCGATGGCGCGGATCGCGACCTCGTCCAGGCCCTGCGTTGCTTCCTTTCGGTAGCGCGCAATGAATGGGACAGTCGCGCCCTCGGCGAGCAGCCGCACCACGGCTGCGACGGCCTTGGGATCGAGCTTCAGCTCAGCAGCGATGTCTGGGACGGGATCGTATTCAGCAGTCTGCGCGCTCATGCGGCCTGAAATACCTTGAGCTGGCCCGACTGACCATATTGTCGCGCGCCATGGCGCCTGTGTAGTCGCCCGACCAACCTGTGCAACGGGCGAAGCAAGCAGGTACGGCTGACGGTGCGGCACTCCACCCTGAGCGCCGTGCTGGTGGCTGAGCGTGGCATGAGTGTTGCTGAATGACCCTGCATCACCGGCCTTCCGGTGGTTTCTCAGCTCTCTCTCTCTCTCTCTACTCTTCAAACGAATGTGCAGTGCTGCGCGACCGGTCCTGGTGGAGCAATCCGCGGGGACCAGGACCGGTCGATGCAGCTTGGCTGCGGAGCGCGCACTGGCGTGAGCCGGTGTCCTTCGGTGTAGCTGTCGCTGCCACGCGCCTCGCTGTGAGAAACTCGCAGCTGGACATGAGCGCCGAGTCGGGTAGCCAAAAGCGGCAAGATGGGCCGCGCGAGGTGGTGGCCGGGCGTTACGAGCTCACGCAGCGCTTGGCGCGGGGCGGCATGGGCGAGGTGTTTGCTGCGCAGGATCGCAGCACCGGACGCGCGGTCGCGCTCAAACGCTTGCTCGCCAACGCGCAGGCGCAGCGCGGGCAGGTCGTGCATTTCATGCGCGAGTACCACGCGCTGTCCGAGCTGCGGCATCCGCGCATCATCGAGGTCTACGAGTACGGCGTCGATCGCGACGTGCCCTACTACACGATGGAATTGCTGGACGGTCAGGATCTGCGCGACCTGTCGCCGCTCCCGTACCGCGAGGCCTGCCTGTATCTGCGCGATGTCGCGTCCTCGCTCGCGCTGCTGCATGCGCGGCGCTTGCTGCATCGCGACGTGAGCCCGCGCAACGTGCGCCGCACGAGCGACGGCCACTGCAAGCTGCTCGACTTCGGCGCGATGATCCCGTTCGGCGTGCCGCCCAACGTCACCGGCACCGCGCCCTGCATTCCACCCGAAGCGCTGCAGGGCACTGCGCTCGATCAGCGCGCCGATCTGTATTCGCTCGGCGCGGTCGCGTACAGCTTGCTGACCGGAAAGCACGGGTACGCGGTCTCGCAGCTCGACGAGCTGCCCTCTGCGTGGCGCAGGCCGATGCTGCGACCGAAGCGCGTCGCGTCCATCCCGGACGAGCTGGACGAGCTCGTGATGTCGCTGATGAGCCTCGATCCGATGAAGCGGCCGAAGAGCGCCGCCGAGGTGATCGACTGGTTGTCGGCGATCGGGCAGCTGGCACCGGATGATGCGGCGGGCGTCGCGCGCGCGTTCTTCACGAGCACACCGCTGTGCGGGCGCTCGCTGCAGAGCGACGAGCTGGCGCGGCGCATCCAGCGCGTGGCGCGCGGCAAGGGCGGCGCCGTGATCCTCGAGGGCATGCCCGGCACGGGCAAGAGCCGCACGCTCGCGGAGGCGGGCTTGATCGCGCAGACCTGCGGTGTCACGGCGCTGCATGCGGTCGCACGACGGCAGCGCGGGGCGAGCTACACGCTCGCGCACGAGCTGATCACCGCAGCACAGCAGCTCATGCCGATGGAGGCCGAGCAGGCCGGCGCGAGTAAGATTGCGTGGCCGCGCCCGCAGGAGAGCTCGGGTCAGCAGGGAGACCCTGCCGAGCAACGCGCGCGCCTGCAGCAGGCGCTCGGCGACGTGTTCGCGCGGCTCGCGCGCCAGCGACCCGTGCTCGTGACGGTGGATGATCTGGAGCGCGCCGACGAGCCATCGTGCGCGTTGATCGCCGGCCTGGCGCACGAGGCGGGGCAGCTGCCGCTGCTGCTCGTGGCGTCGTACACGTCCGGCTCGTCCGACAGTGCGCCCGAAGTCGCCGCGTATCGCAGCGTGGCTTCGGCCATGCGCCTGATGGATCTGAGCCGCACGCAGAGCCAGGAGCTCGTGCTGTCGATGTTTGGGCACGTGCCCAACATCGAGCTGCTCGGTGAGTGGTTGTTTCGCGTCGCGCGCGGCAACCCGAAGCTGACCCTGGAGCTCGCCGAGCACCTCTACAAGCAAGGGCTCGTGCGCTACGTCGACGGCGCGTGGACCGTGCCGAGCGAGGAGATCACGCTCGAGCTGCCGGCCGATCTGTCGCAGACCTGGGAGCTGCGCCTGCAGGGCTCGAGCCGCGCGGCGCGCGATCTTGCAGAGCTGCTCAGCGTGCGGCGCGGCGGCGTCTCGGTGGAGATATGCGTCGCCGCTGCGGGCGGCAAGCCGGATGCTACCTTTGCCGCCCTCGACGAGCTGGTGCGCGGGGGCGTGCTCGAGAGCGCCGGCAGCGACTACGTGTTCGCGCAGGATGTGCTGCGTAAGGCGCTCGAGCAGCGGCTCAGCCCGGAGCGCGTGCGCGAGCTGCACCGGCGCTGGGCCGACGTGCTGCTCGCAGAGGCGGGCAGCGATCTCGACGTGCGGCTCGAAGCGGGCTGGCATCTCGTGCACACCGACGCCGAGCTGCGCGGCGCGGACATTCTCACGGAGGTGGCGCCGGTCTACGTCGATCGCGCGATGTCGATGGGCATGGCGATCCCAGCGCTCGAGAAGGCGCTCGAGGTCTACGAGCGGCTCGAGCGGCCGCTCGAGGCGCGCTTGCGCTTGCGCTCCGCGCTGGTTCTGGCCGGTTACCTCTACGACTACCGCCTGGCGTTCCGCTACGGCGAACGGACGCTCGCGATGTTGCACGAGGTCTCGGGCCTCTCTCTCGCCTCGCGGCTCGGGCGCTATCTCGGCAAGCCTCTCGCGCTCCTGGTGGCCGTGGTGCTGACGATGCTGCGGCGCCTCTGGACGCCGAAGTTGCGGCGTGGGCCCCCCGTGTACACGGCGCTGCGCTATTTCGGTCGTGCTGCCATGGGATTGATGGGCGTGCGCGCGACGAGCCTCGATCCCGAAGGAGCGTGGGCCATTTTCCGCATGGTGGAGCCGCTCGGCGGCGCGCCGGGTCCCACGTCGGGTCGCATCATCTACCTGGCGTGCCGCTCGCTCGCGACGCAGATGCTCGGGCGCGAGGCCGACCTCAAGCGCTTCACGGACCAAGCGCTGCACGAGCTACGCCGCGGACGGCGGCGGGACATGAGCGAGATGGAGTACCGTGCGTTGCTCGTCGGCCTGCTGATGGCGGACGGGGTGAACGAGAGCTATCGCGAGGAGTCGCAGGCCCTCGCGCGCGCGGACATGCTCGAGGGCGTGGGTACGTTGATCGCGTATGCGGGCGCGCTGCGCATTCGCACCATCTACTACGCGCGGCGCGGCGACGTGGATCGCGCGGAGCACTACCGCAGGCTGATCGACCTGCACGCGATCCAGGGCGGGACCGTGTGGCAAGGCGAGTGGTTTTCCGTTCCGCTCGAGGGCCTGGCGGGTGCGGCATGGACTGATCTCGTGACGTTGCGGCGCTCGCTCGAGCGCTTGAACCGTCTGGTCGCGGACGTGCCGGCGCTCGGCAACGTGCGCGATGGCATCCGCATCTCGTACCACTTCCGGCGCGGCGAATATGCGCGTGCGGCCGAGCTCGGCGCGCAGTACGTGGCCGAGCATCCGCCGCGCACGCTCGTGGGTTGGCCCGCGACGTACGGCGTGGTCGCGCTGTCTTTCGTGGAGGTGGGAGAGGCGACGCGGGCGCGCCGGCTGTGCGAGGACGCGCTCGCGCACGTGAGCGAAGAGGACCTGAGCTACTTCGTGATGTACGGGGCGCTCGAGGTCGCGTACGCGACGGCGCTCGCGGTGTGCGGCGAGCTCGAGCGCGGCAAGGCGCTGCTGCGCAAGCGCATCGAGCGCATCCGCAAGTGCGGTGAGCACTCGAGCCTCGTGCTCATGTACCAGTACCAGGCGCGCATGGCGCAGCTGCTGGGTGATCGCGAGCTGCTCACCGAAGCGCTGCAGGCCATGCGCGAGGCCGCGCTGACGTCCGGCTTGCCGGCGGTGATCTTGCTCGCTGATCGCGTGGCCGAGCTCCGCGCGCGGCGCCGCAGCTCTCCGCTGCCACCCCCGTCGGGGCCGCTCGATAGCGCGCGACCGCGGCCTAACGAGCAGATCTCTGCGCCGCCGCGTCCCTCGACGCAGCCCGCCGAGGAGACGGCGGTCACGGCGTTTTTGCAGCGCGTGCCGTCGGGCAAGCGTCGCAGTCGGGATGCGCTTTGGCTGCTCGCTCGCTACATGTGTTGTGAGGAGGCGTTTCTCTATCGCCTGGCCGAGCCGAGCGTGCTCAGCTTGATGGCGTCCATCCCGGAGGAGCGCGAGGCGCCGGGCTTGATGGAAGAGCTGGTCAAGCACGTCTCGCAGCTGTCGGCGGCGCAGCCGTTGAGCGTGTCCGTGATGAACGATGTCGATTCGGGCGAAGACCGGTCAGTCGCGCGCTATCGCGTGCTTGCGATCACTGCGCCGGGTGCAGACGCGGTGCTCGGAGCAGTCGCGCTGCGCGAAGGCGCGGAGACGTTGCAAGAGGTCTCGGACGAGATGCTCACGGAGATCAGCCAGGTGTTGGCCGAGGACCTGCGCGCGGAGCCGTCGCCGACGTCGCTCGCGACGCGGGCTTGACGCCGCTAACGGCGGCGGAGATCAGCCGCCTTGCCACGCGACGTACAGGTACACGGCCGCGTTCGTGAATAGCAGCGCGTCGACGCGATCCAGGATGCCGCCGTGGCCAGGTAGCAACGTGCCGCTGTCTTTGACGCCGGTGCTGCGCTTGATGAGCGACTCGCACAGATCGCCGAGCTGCCCTGCGATGGCGGCCACCACTGCGAGCAGCACCGCTGCGACGAAGCCGAGGCTCGGGAGGAACCAGAAATGCGCGATCATGCTGCCGAGCAGCGCGCCGAAGATGCCGCCGATCGACCCCTCGACGGTCTTGTTCGGTGACACGGCCACGTACAGGCGTCGCTTGCCGAACGCCCGGCCCACGAAGTAGCCGGCGGTGTCGCTCCAGAAGGCATACAACATCGCGAGCACGCACCACTCGCCGCCGTGTGGCTGGCTGAACAGCAGAACGATGATGCCGAACAAGCCGCCGATGTAGGCAGGGCCGGCGATGGTCCAGGCCGCGCGCGATGCGGCCTGCGCCATGGGCTCGACCTGGAGCAGGCTGATCAGGAGCCCACCGCAGACCACGAGCAAAAACGTGGGCAACGCCCAGCTGGGGCCGAAGATCCCACCCACCACGAGGCAGACCAGGAGGCTCGTGCCTACACCCCATGCCCGCATGAGCGCGTGTTGCGGTGCAACCATGGCGAACAGCTCGTAGGCGCCGAGGACACACACGAAGGTCGCCAGCGAGGGGAACAGCCACTTCGGGGCGAGGAAGAGCGAATACAGGATGAGCGGCACGGTGACGGCCGCCGTGAGAAGCCGCAGCGTCAGGTTGCTGCGCGGCTTACCGGGCTCAGACATCTTGGCAGCCACCTCGTGCGCAGCGGGGCTCGGGGTGCTGCGTGTGGAAAGTGCCCGCATGGCGAAGCGATGAACGGGCGTAAGTGAGATGCGTGACGGGCACCAGTGACACGGAGCGCTGGAGCATATCCAGGGTGCCTGCGGAACGCCACGAAGCGGTGATGGCAACGGACTCGAGGCGTCGGGCTGGCGGGAGTGTCTCGTCGGCGCAAACAACCGGATGCGTCAGACGAGAAACGTGCTTAACGTGCGAGCTGGAGAGCCGGCCGGTGGTAGCGATTGCCACCGAGCTGCGTCGCAGGCATGGCAGAGCGCGATTTCTACAAGATTTTGGGTGTATCGCGGACGGCGACCGAGGCCGACATCCGCAAGGCGTACAAGACGCTCGCGCGCAAGTATCACCCCGACAAGAACCCCGGGGACAAGGGCGCGGAAGATAGGTTCAAGGATATCGCGCATGCCCGCGACATCCTGCTGAACAAGCAGAAGCGTCAGCTCTACGATGAGTTCGGCGAGCTCGGATTGAAGGAAGGTTTCAACCCTGATGCCTTTCGCCAGTATCGCGGCGGGGGCGGCGGGCCGGCGCAGGGTGGCTTCAACCCACGCGACCTGAGCGACCTGGAGGAGCTGCTCGGCGGTCTGCGCGGTGGCTTCGGCGGGATCGGCGGCAAGGGAGGCTTTGGCGGCTTCCAGGACTTCGTGGGTGGTGAGACAGTCCAGGAGCTGTTCCGACAGGGTGCGCGGGGTGCGGCTGCCCGTGGCGGCGCTCCCAAGCGCGAAGTCGTGTCGGAGGTCAACCTCGGCTTCCTCGAAGCGCTGCGTGGCGGTGAGCGCGAGATCCTGCTCGCGATCCCGGGCGAGTCCGAGCCGCGCGCCATGAAAGTACGCTTCCCGGCCGGCGTAAAAGACGGCGGACAGATCCGTCTGCGCGGACAGGGCGTGAATGGTGGGGACGTGGTGCTCAAGATCCACGTCGAGCCGCATCCGCTTTTGCGACGAGAAGGTGACGACCTGCACATGGTCGTGCCCGTCACGATCGGGGAGGCCTACCGCGGTGCAAAGATTGCGGTTCCGACCTTGGATGGGGAGGTCTCGCTGACTTTACCGCGCGGTGCCAAGAGCGGCGCGAAGCTCAGGCTTCGTGGCAAAGGTGTGTCGCGTCCTGAAGGCGCCGGTGACCTGATTGTCACAATTCAAATCCGGCTTCCGGAAACGCAAAGCGACGCCGCAGAGCGCGCCATCCAGGAAGTCGAGAATCTGTACGGCGAAAGCCCACGTGCGAGCCTGAAGTTCTAGGCTGACGGATCGTCGGGACGTGCTGGCCCAGCGCGGTGGATATCTCGTGGAGAAGTTCCACCGCGCGCCGCACCCTCTGTGGAATTCCCCAGGAACCGCCGAGAGAAATGAACGTCCCGCGGGTCAGCGAGAACGCGTCAGCGGCGGTGGATAACTCGTGCTGAGGACGCCGTTCTTGACCGCATCGAAGGGGTCCATGTGCGGTGCGTAGACCGCGTGGACACTCGATCACACTGAGTGCGGATCCGAGGACCCGGCTGACGCTGGTGGCTGATCGCGGGTGAGGCGAACAGAGGTGCCGGTCAGGGTCTGTAGCCTCCCGTGAGTTTCACGTGAAACGCTGGTCACGCCATGTCGTGAAACCGACTTCAGACCGCCGCAGCAAAAGCAGGCGGGAGAATCACTCAGAGTCCCGCGTGAGTAAACCGTAAAGATCGCGCAAGCGTTTTATTAGAGAGTGCGGTTTTTGTGTGGATTGTGTCCGCTGACACGGGGTGGATGTGGGTTGTGGAGCTTAGGTGGTGGGGATGATGTCGGGTGCGCGCTTGGGCTGCGGCGTTCGAGAGGAGAGCGATGGTTGCCGCCGTCAGCGACGCTTGGCAGCGATGGGCAGCGAACGAGGGAGGCAGTCGAAGGGGAGCGCCCATGGGCTTTTGCCGCCGTAAGCGTTGGACCATGACGACAGCGTAACTAGGCGCGCGGACCGCGAAGCGGCTGCTGATTCAGGTCGCGCGGCGATGCTCAGGAACGCGGGCGTAAACCGTGCGGATCTCGTGGGTGACGGCAACGGGGTGTCCTGCGCGTCCGCGAGGTTGGGCGCGTTTCACACACGTACGAACTGCATTTGGAAGCACAGGCGCCTGACATTCCGTGACAACGCGGTGGAGCTGCTGGGCACCGCGATCGACGAGTTCAGCATGAACATGAAACGAACTTTCGCGGCTGCACCTGACGGGTAGGCTTCCACATCGAGCACGTAGCCGCGGACACCTCTCGATTTGCCGAGTTGGGCTCCGGCGAAGAGTGCGAGCTCATCCGCC
>Ga0190269_10000440_pt1 | contig 21597 bp, 18 predicted proteins | sample Popmic249IS_FD_133749 | JGI IMG/M metagenome (GOLD analysis project Ga0190269, IMG submission 133749) | Populus adjacent soil microbial communities from riparian zone of Blue River, Arizona, USA - 249 IS | ecosystem: Environmental > Terrestrial > Soil > Riparian zone | place: USA: Arizona... | reverse complement strand
GAAGGCCGTCGGGGAGTCCGTCGACATCCCCTTGGAGTACTACGACGTCAACGTCAGCGCGACGACGGCCCTGCTGCGGACGATGCTGGCGCACGGCGTCCACGAGCTGGTCTTCTCGTCGTCCTGCTCGATCTACGGGCAGACCGAGACCGTGCCGCTCGGCGAGGCCGAGCCGCCGGGGCCGACGAACCCGTACGCCCGCTCGAAGTGGTTCTGCGAGAACATCATCCTCGACGCGTGCCACCGCTACCCGGAGCTGACCGCCGTCGCGCTGCGGTACTTCAACCCGGTCGGCGCCCACTCCTCCGGCCTGCTCGGCGAGGACCCGTCCGGCGTACCGAACAACGTGATGCCGTACATGATGCAGGTCGCGGTCGGACGCCGCCCCGAGCTGCAGGTCTTCGGCGGCGACTACCCGACCGAGGACGGCACCTGCGTCCGCGACTACATCCACGTGATGGACGTCGCCGACGGTCACCGGGTCGCGCTCTCGAAGCTGAGCAGCGGCTTCGACGTGTTCAACCTGGGCACCGGCGTCGGCACGTCCGTGCTCGGCCTGGTGCAGGCCTTCCAGGACGCGTGCGACGTCACGATCCCGGCCCGGGTCGTCGACCGGCGCGCCGGTGACGTGCCGAAGCTGATCGCCGACCCGAGCAAGGTCGCCGCCGCCTGGGGCTGGCGCACCACCCGGGACCTGCACGCGATGGTGCGCGACGCCTGGGCGTTCCAGCGCGCCAACCCCTACGGCTACCGATCCGAACTCGCCACCACCCCGGGGAGGGCGTAGTGCGTCTCACCGTCATCGGCACCGGCTACCTGGGTGCCGTCCACGCCGCCTGCATGGCCGAGGTGGGGCACGAGGTGCTCGGCGTCGACGTCGACGAGGCCAAGATCGCCGCGCTGGCCGAGGGGCGGGCACCGTTCTTCGAGCCGGGCTTCCCGGAGATCCTCTCCCGGAACCTGGCCGCCGGCCGCCTGCGCTTCACCACGTCGCTGGCGGAGGCCGCCGCCTTCGGCGACGTCCACTTCATCTGCGTGGGAACGCCGCAGCAGCCCGGCTCGCACGGCGCCGACCTGCGTTACGTCGACGCCGTGGTCGACGGCCTCGCGCCGCACCTGCGCCCCGGCGCGCTGGTGGTCGGTAAGTCCACGGTGCCGGTGGGCACCGCGGCGCGCCTCGCCGCCGCGCTCCCGGGGGCGGAGCTGGCGTGGAACCCCGAGTTCCTGCGGGAGGGGTTCGCGGTCGAGGACACGCTGCGACCCGACCGACTGGTCGTCGGGGTGACGTCGACGCGGGCCGAGCAGGTGTTGCGCGAGGTGTACGCGACGATGCTCGAGGCCGGGACGCCCTGGGTGAGCACCGACCTGGCCACCGCCGAGCTGGTCAAGGTCGCCGCGAACTCGTTCCTCGCCACGAAGATCTCGTTCATCAACGCGATGGCCGAGATCTGCGAGGCGACCGGCGGCGACGTCACGACGCTGGCCACCGCCATCGGGTACGACGCGCGGATCGGCGACCGCTTCCTCCGGGCCGGTGTCGGGTTCGGCGGAGGGTGCCTTCCCAAGGACATCCGGGCGTTCCGGCACCGGGCGGAGGAGTTGGGCCTCCCCGAGTCGGTGCGGTTCCTGCACGAGGTGGACTCGATCAACCTGCGGCGCCGCGCGCGGGCCGTGTCGCTCGCCCGCGAGCTGGTCGGTGGGGAGTTCGCGGGGCGGTCGGTGGCGGTACTCGGGGCGACGTTCAAGCCGGACAGCGACGACATCCGGGACTCACCGGCACTGGCGGTGGCGAACACGATCCGGGCGGAAGGTGCGCGGGTGACCGTGCACGACCCCCAGGGCATCGACAACGCGCGGGCGGCCTATCCGGAGCTGGACTACTCGCCGGGCGCCCAGAAAGCGTGCGAGGGCGCCGACGTGGTGCTGCACCTGACCGAGTGGGCCGAGTACCGCGAACTCGACCCCGCTTCGCTCGCCGAAGTGGTGGCCGCTCCCGCCCTGGTCGACGCCCGGAACGCGCTGGACCTCCCGGCGTGGCGGTCGGCCGGGTGGCAGGTCCGCGCCCTGGGCCGCCCCCGCGCGTAGCCCCCGCCGTGCGTCACGGGCTCCTCGGGCTCCGCCGCATCCGGTAGAGCCCGAGGAGCCCGCCGACGTACTCGGGCGCCTCGCTCAGTCCGCTCGGGACGAGCGGACGCGGATCGCCTCCTGCGGTTGACGTCGGTCCCGGGGCGGCAGTGCGCGACGGCGGCGCTGGCGCAGCGCCACCGTGAACGCCCCGGCACCGACCAGCACCAGCAGCGCGAGCGCGAGCGCCCACAGCCCGGTGCGTCCGGACGCCTCGGCGCTCGACGGCGTGGCCACCGTGGCCACCGTGGCCACCGTGGCCGGCTGGGCGGCACCGATGCTCACCGGCCGGTTGCGCACCGCGGCCCCGAAGTAGTCGACGGTGCCGCCCTCGAGGTCCAGGTCGACCCCGCTACCTCCGGCGGGCGAGTCGCTCGCCAGCGCGAACTGGGCCACCCCGGTGATCCGCGCCGGGTCGGTGACGGTCGGCGTCACGGACGCGTCCTGCAGCTTCGGGTCCCGGTCGAGGCCGGTGTCCCGGCCGTCCGCGCGCTCCTGGCCGGACTTCTTCCGCCAGTCGCCCAGCGAGCGGTACGCCACGTCTCCCCACTCGAACGTCGCGCCGCCACCGTCGCGGTAGTACGCGTTGCCCTGCAGCAGCGTCTGCTCGGTGGTGAGGTCCGGCGCGCTCAGCGCGGGGCCGCCGCCCTGTGACAGCAGGATGTTGTTCCGCAGCGTGACGCCCGTCAGTCCGTCCGCCAGCGTGGCCGCCGCCGGCCGGTGCGCACCGTTGGCCCTGGTGACGATCGTGTTGTGGTAGATCGCCGCGTCGGCGACCCGGCCGGCGACCGTGAGGCCGCCGTACCACCCGTTGCCGCGGGCGTCGTCGACGCTGACGTTGAACCGGACGGTGTTGCCGCGCTGGGCGGTGTTGTCCTGGGCCGTGAAGACGAGCAGACCGGGCCCGTCGTTCTCGTACGAGAGGTTGTACTGCAGGAACGAGTTCGAGGTGTTCTGGTCCAGGTCGAAGCCGCCGCCGTCGGCCGTGGTGCCGGTGCGGTTGCGGTAGGCGACGTTGCGCTCGATCGTGACGCCGTTCGAGTCGTAGGCCCAGATACCGACCGGCCCCTCGCTCGCCGCCGCGCTCGAGGCGCCGTTGCCGTACGCGGACGACTGCTCGATCACCCCGCCGTCGACCGAGCCCAGCACGATGCCGCTGCCGCTGTGGGAGGTCGTGTTCTGCGGGTTGCCTGCGTTGTCGTACGCGGTCACGCCACGGACCCGCACGTTCGCGTGGGCGTAGCTCGGGTTCGTCGCGTCGAAGGTCGTGCCGTAGGTGAGCAGGCCCTCGTCGCGGTTGCCGTGGACGGCGCAGTCGCTGATGACGACGTCCTGGAACCCGCGGCCGGGTGCCGCACCGGCCAGCGCGATGCCGATCTGGAAGCCGCTGACGTCGACGTCCGTGATCGTCACCCCGTCGAGCCGGGCCGGCACCTTGTCGTCGGCGTAGAGGAGCACACCGCTCCACGCGTCGTAGGTGGTCGCGTCGCCGACGATGTCGAGTCCGCGGATCGTGATGCCGCCCGCGTCGTAGACCTTGATCGCTTCGAGGTTCGACGCTTTGATCGTGGCGCGGCCGGAGCCGTAGGTGGCGATCGTGACCGGGGAGTCCTTGGTGCCCGCGTCGTCCTGCAGGAGCAGCAGCTGGCCGTCGAACTGGGCGCCACCCTGGAGCAGGACCTGGTCGCCGGCTCGGAACCGCTCCTGGTTCGCCCTGGCGAGCGTCTTCCACGCCGACGCCTCGGACAACCCGTCGGCGCCGTCGTTGCCGAGGGGGCTCAGGTAGAACGTCCGACCCGGTGCCGCGCTCGCCGGGCCCGGCGCGGCCGCCACCGACGTCGCCGCGGCGAGGACGGCCACCAGCGCGAGCCGTAAGGCAGCCGCCGCCGCCCGGCCTGCCCGTCGCGGCCGCCGGGCCGGGGCCGTCACAGGGCGGCTCGGAGGGCGTCGAGGTGGTCGGTGACCCGGTCGAGCGCGTCGGGCGCGGCGCCCGCCGCGGCGAGGTCGTTGCCGAGTACCAGGAGCTGGTCCGCGAACACCGCCGGCTCGGAGAGCCGCGGTACGGTCCGGCGCGGCCGCCCCTCCGCGTCGGCACCGAGGTCAGCGAGTACTTGAGCGACGACCTGGAGCTTGTCCGCCACCGTGCCACCGTCGTCCACAGCAGACCCAGAACTGGCGCACAGCGCGGCCACAGCCTCCCCTGTCAACGGCGACGCCGCCGCGGAGAACCGCGACGGCGTCCAGTACGACAGCAGTGTGGTCAACCGGCTCACCGAGCGGCGGAACCGGTCTTCCGGGGGTGGGGTCACTCCCGGAAGTAGGAGAGCAGACGGAGGATCTCCAGGTACAGCCAGACCAGCCCGACGACGATGCCGAACGCCGAGAGCCAGGCGTACTTCTTGTCGGCGCCGGCGTTCGCCAGGTCCTCGATCTGCTTGAAGTCGAGGGCGAACGTCAGCGCGGCGATGCCGATGCAGACCAGGCTGAAGCCGATCGCGAGCGGGCCGCCGTCGCGGAGGCCGAGGCCACCGTCGATGAACAGGCTCAGCACGAAGTTCGCGAGCATGAGCACGACGACGCCGATCAGCGCGCCGATGACCCACTTGGCGAACGTCGGCGTGACCCGGATGACCTTGGACTTGTAGAGCGCGGCCATTCCGAAGAATACCGCGAACGTGCCGATCACGGCCTGGATCACGATGCCGGGGTAGAACGCCTCGAACGACTGGCTGATCACTCCGAGGAACAGGCCCTCGGCCGCGGCGTAGGTGAGGATCAACGCCGGGTTGGTGAGACCCATGAACGAGATGACCAGACCCAGCACGAGTCCGACCATCGCGGCGGCGATCGCGACACCGACCGAGATGCTGTCCGGCAGGACGAACCATCCGATCGCGCCGAACACGCCGACGACCGCGAGCATCGCCACGGTGCGAACGACGACGTCATCGACGGTCATCCGGCCGGCGACCGGCGGGGCGTAGGGTGCCGCGTACTGCGGTGACTGAGGGTAACCGGCGGGGGCTCCGTAGCCGCCGTACGGCTGCTGAGCCGGCGCTCGGTGGAAGGTCGCGTGCTGGGCTGACCGGTCAGCCAGCCTGCTCAGCACGGGGTTGCTGCTCTTCACGACGCCTCCTCGGCCTGGACGGCCAACGTCATAGGCCGACCTCGCTGGTCGGGGCCTCAATCGTAGCGCGATGGAGCACGCAAGCTCAGGGTGTGCAACCCCCCTTCTCAGCTCTTTGCCAGCTTTCCCGGCAAAGTAACGAGGGCCCTGGTCACCAGGGGTGGAACAGGTCTCACCGACAGCTCAACCGGTTGCGCTGCCCCACTACCGATGGTGGCGACACCCCACACCTCGCCACTGCCGGATGTCGGCCTGTTCGAGGGCGAGGTCGGTCATCCTTTTGCGCAAGAAAGCGCACTCAGCTCGGCTTCGCTTGAGCGAAATGCTCAATGGGCAAGCCTTCTATTGCGCAGGACGACAACGCCAGACGAATTTTGGTGTATGAACCACCCAGACACGTCATCGTCGATCACGCTCGCCGAGTACCTGGGCCGACGGCTGCTGCAGGCCGGTGTCGACCACCTCTTCGGCGTGCCCGGCGACTTCAACCTCACGCTGCTGGACGAGCTGACCACCCTGCCCCTGCGCTGGGTCGGCTCGCCGAACGAGCTCGGCGCCGGGTACGCGGCCGACGCGTACGCCCGCCACCGCGGCCTCGCCGCACTCGTCACGACCTACGGCGTCGGCGAATTGAGCTGCCTGAACGCGGTCGCGGGCAGCGCCGCCGAGGACGTGCCGGTGGTGCACGTCGTGGGGAGCCCGACGACCACGGCCGTCGCGGAGCGTCGCCTGGTGCACCACACGCTCGCCGACGGCGTGTTCGACCGGTTCGCGAACGCCTACGCCGAGGTCACCGTGCACCAGGAGACGGTGGTCGCCGAGCGCGCCACCGCCCAGATCGACGCGGCGCTCCGAGCCGCGCTGACGCACCGCAAGCCCGTGTACCTGAGCATCCCGCAGGATCTCGCCACCCTGCCGGTCGACCCGGCGCCGCTGGCCCGGCCACTGGTCGTGACGTCGGAGCCCGCCGCGCTGCAGAACCTCACCGACCGGCTGGCGGGCCTGCTCGGCTCGGCCGTCCGACCGGTGCTGGTCGTCGGCCACCTGGTCCCCCGGTTCGGGCTCGGCCAGGCCGTGGTGGACGCCGCCAGGGCCGCAGGCATCCCGCTGGTCACGTCCGTGGCGGCCAAGGGTGCGGTGGACGCGTCCGAGCCGCTCTACCACGGCGACTACGCCGGGACGATGGTCGACGAGGCGACCGCCGCGCTGGTCACCGACGCCGACCTCGTCCTGGAGCTGGGGACCGTCGCCACCGACGTCCTGTCCGGCTACTTCACCCATCGACCGGTGGACGACCAGGTCGTACGGTTCGGCGCGACGTCGGTCGCGATCGGCCGCTCGGAGCCGGTACGCGTGCTCTTCGCCGACGCGGTGGCCGCACTGGCGGACGTCTGCGGGCGGGTGCGGTTCGCGCCCCCGCCGCCCCGCACCGCCCGGCCGGCCCCCGCCGCCACCGAGGGCCCGCTGACCCAGCAGGCACTCTGGACGACCGTGCAGGAGTGGCTGCCGTCCGGCACCGCGGTCCTCGCCGACACCGGGACGTCGTTCTGGGGAGCGCTGTCGCTGACGCTGCCCGACGACACGGTGTTCCTCGGCCAGCCGATCTGGAACTCGATCGGGTACGCGCTGCCCGCGGTGCTCGGTCAGGGTCTCGCCGACCCGGAGCGCCGCCCCGTCCTGTTCATCGGTGACGGCGCCGCGCAGATGACCGCTCAGGAGCTGGGGACGATCAGCGCCGCGGGCCTGACGCCGATCGTCGTGCTGCTCAACAACCGCGGCTACACGATCGAACGCGCGTTGCAGAGCCCGACCGCGCAGTACAACGACGTCGTGGACTGGGACTGGCGGGCGCTGGTGGTCGCGCTGGCCGGCCCGAAAGTCGACTACCGCACGGCGGAGACCACGGCTGAGCTGCGGGACGCGCTGGCCGCCGCGGCAGCCACCACGGACGCGCTCAGCGTCGTCGAAGTGACGCTGGACCCGTTCGACGCACCTCCGCTGCTGCGGGCGCTCGCCGAGCGCAACCGCAGCAGCCTGGGCGCGGCGGCCGCGCCGTCCGGTGCCGTCGCGGCACTCGCCGGCGGGAGCGCCGCATGAGCCGGCCCGCACTGCGGGCCGCCGTTCGCGGGTTGCCCGCCTACGTGCCCGGCCGGGCGGCACCCGGCGCCCACGTGGCCGCGCTCGCGTCCAACGAGAGCCCGTTCGATCCGTTGCCGTCGGTCCGGGAGCGGGTGCTGGCCGGTGCCGGCCGCATGCACCGCTACCCGGACCTGGCGAGCACCGCGCTTCGGGAGCGCATCGCGGCCGAGTGCCACGTGGGCGTCGGGGAGGTGGTGGTCGGGCCGGGCAGCGTCGGGGTACTGCAGCAGCTGCTCCAGGCGGTGCTCGAACCCGGTGACGAGGTGGTGCACGCCTGGCGTTCGTTCGAGGCCTATCCGATCCTCTCCGCGATCGCGGGCGGCACCTCGGTACCGGTTCCGCTCACCCGCGACGAGCGCCACGACCTGCCGGCGATGCTGGCGGCGGTCGGACCGCGCACCAGGGTCGTCCTGCTGTGCTCGCCGAACAACCCGACGGGCGTGCTGCTCTCCCGCAGCGAGCTGACCGAGTTCCTCGCCGCGGTCCCGCCCTCGGTGCTCGTCGTGATCGACGAGGCGTACGTGGAGTTCGACACGTGGCCCGGTGCGATCGACGCGCTCGCGGTACGCCTGCGGTACGAGAACGTCTGCGTGCTACGGACGTTCTCCAAGGCCTACGGGCTGGCCGGGCTGCGGGTCGGGTACGCGATCGCCCACCCCGAGCTGGCCGAGGGCGGCCGCCGCACGGCCGTGCCGTTCGGGGTCTCCGCGCTGGCCCAGGAGGCGGCGATCGCGTCGCTGGACGCCAGGGCGGAGATCGCCGAGCGGGTCGCCGCGGTGGTGGCCGAGCGGCGCCGGCTCACCGAGGCGCTCCGCGACGCCGGCTGGTCGTTGCCGGACAGCGCGGCGAACTTCGTCTGGCTGCGGATGGACGACCGGAGCAGCCGACAGGTCGTCGCGGCACTGGCCGAGGCGGACATCCTGGTGCGGGCGTACCCGGGTGACGGTGTGCGGATCACGGTCGCCGACGCCGCGGTGACCGATCGCCTGCTGGCGGCCCTGCCCGCTCCGCGGAGCGCCGCGGCCCGCTGACGGCCCACCCGCACGACGGACGAGAAGAAGTCGGCCTCCACGATTCGTGGAGGCCGACTTCGCGTTCTGCCAGGGCCCGGCCGTGGTCGGTCAGTCGAGGTAGCCCTCGACGCCAGGGCTGTCGGGCAGGCGGGACTGGCGGATCGCGCCGTAGACGCCGGCCAGCAGCGGGATGAGCGGCATCGCCGCGATCACCGGCGACTCGCTGCCGGTGACCGCCGGGTAGTTCGCGACGATCAGCACGCCGACCCCGAGCAGGACGACTGCCGAGAGCCCGGGCGCGATCCGGCTCGCGAACAGCCCACCGGTGATCCGGTTGCGCGCCCTGGCGACGATCACGCTCACCGACGCCGAGGCCATCATCGCGATCAGCGAGAGCGCGGTGATGCCCGAGATCGCGGGCAGCAGCGTCGCGAACAGATCCGCGTCTATCAGCACGAACGGCACCAGCAGGACGAACGACACCCCGACCTGCACCAGCGAGGACACGTACGGCGACGCGTGGCGTCCGCTGGTCCGCAGCAACGCCGCGGGGAGCAGACCCGCCCTGGCGAGCGCGTACTGGTAGCGGACGGCCAGGTTGTGCAGTGCGATCGCCGCGCCGAAGAAGCTCACCGTGATCAGGACGAGGATCGCCGAGCCCGACCACGAGCCGATGTACTGGTCGGCCATCGTCGTCACCACGGACGCCGGGTCGGCCGCGGCGACGGCGGCAACGTCCGGGTACGCGGCGACCAGCGTCCAGGTCGCGACGACGAAGACGACGGTCAGCAGGGCCAGCGACGCGTACGTGGCGATCCGGACGCTCCGGTGCCCGCCGCGCGCCTCCTCGGAGTAGATCGTCGACGCCTCGAACCCGGCGAAGCTCAGCAGCACGAAGACCAGCGTCAGCGCGAGGTTCCCGGAGAACATCCGGCCCGGTTCGAACGGTTCCAGCGTCCACCCCTCCGGACGCTGGACCAGCACCGCCACCGCGAGCGCACCGACGAACACGAACTGCAGCAGCGACGCCACCAGCGTCACCTTGTCCGCGGCCTGGACGCCGCGCAGGCCGAGTAACCCGATCAGCACCAGTACCGCGACCGCGGCGACGTACCAGGGGATCGTGACGCCGGTCAGCTGCTCGATCGCGAGACAGCCGTAGAAGCTCGTCGCGGTGACCATGCCGGCCACGGCCGCGTTGTAGGCGATCGTGGCGACGAACGCGATCGCGGTACCGGCCGGCTTGCCCAGCCCGAAGCTGACGAAGGCCGCCTGGCCCCCGGCGCTGCGGACGTACCGCGCCAGCAGCAGGTACCCGACGGAGAAGATGCCGAGAACGACGGCGACGGCGACGAAGAGCCCCACCGTGCCGACGCCGACGCCGTACCCCAGCCCCACCGCGATGTTCGTGGCGAGCGCGGTCAGTGGAGCCGTGGCCGCCACGACCATGAAGATCATGCCGACCGGACCGATGCTGCCCTGTCTGAGCCTGGCGGGCGCCGTCTCCGGCGTCGCCTCCGTGCCTGTAGCCATCGCGCTCTTCCTCGGGTCGCCGGAGCCGGTCAGTGGTGGGTCCCGGCCGGATCGGCCGGTCCGTCGGAGACGTCGGTCGGGCCGCTGTCCGCGGCCGGGCCGCTCGCGCCCTCGGGCAGGCCGACGTGGTGGCCACGGCCGTTGGTGACCCACGGCTGCTCGTGCTCGCTGGGCGACGGGTCGAGTAGCTCGACGATGTAGTGGGTGTTCGCCTCGGGCCGGAGGTTGCGGATGCGGTGGGCCGGCAGCGGTCCGGAGCGCCCGACCGTCTTGAACATCACGAAACCGGCCTCGGCGTGCTGCGTGGGGCCCCAGTCGTCGTCGGCCGCCAGCTGTCCCTGCGCCAGCCCCGCCTGCGGCCAGATGACGATGTGGTCGTGGAAGTGGCGGTGGTAGTCGAACGTTCCGCCGTCGCCGTCGAGCGTCATGGACCACACCCGTACGCGCTCGTTCTCGAACAGGAGGGTGTCGCCAGGGGTGGCGGGAATGTCGTCGCTGGGTGGGGTCACGTCGCTCGTCCTCTCCGGCTGCATGCATCTCTGAGTGATTGCATGCAATTATCGTGGCCGACGAACGTCTGGACAGCGTTTCCGCCGTGTTGCGACTGCGTGATTTCCCTGGTGGCGACGCCCCGGAGGGCGGTCAGGTGCGCGCGGCGTCGAAGCGCGCCAGGATCAGGTCCCGCGCGCTGAACAGGTGCGCGATCGTGAGTTCGCGGGCCTGCGCGAAGTCGCGGACGTCGATCGCGAGCGCGATCCGCTCGTGGTCGTGGGCGTTCTGGGTGAGCAGCCGCGGATCGCCGCCCATCGCGGTCCACGTGGTGTTCCGCGGGAGTCGGTGGTGCAGCATCTCGGCGGTCTCCACCAGCAACCGGTTGCCTGCGGCGTCGAAGACGGTGTCGTGGAACAGCGAGTTCGCCCGGTGCCACTGCTGCCGCAACTCGTCGTCCCCGGCCGCGCCCGGCGTCGCGGGGGAACCGGCCGCCACCGCGCGTGCACCCGCCGCGACCGCACGGAAGCCCTCCACCGCCTCGAACAGCCGGGCCATCCGGTCGCCGCTGATCCGGGTGGCGGCCAGCTCGGCCGCGTGCCCCTCGAGCAGTGCGCGGACCTCGATGACCTCGATGATGTCGCGGGTCGAGGGGACCCGGACCCGGAAGCCGCGGTTGGCGACCCGCTCGACGACGCCGACGGCCTCCAGGCGGCTGAGCGCGAGCGCGACCGGCGTCCGGCTGACGCCGTACTCCTCGGCGATCCGGGCCTGCCGGATCCAGGAGCCGACGTCGAACTCGCCGCGGTTGATGCGGCTGTTCAGCGACTCGGTGAGCGCGTCCACGGTGTGGGCGCGCTCGGTCGCCGCGTAGACCGCGGAGCCGGCCGCAGCGTCGGTCACGAATGGTTCCTTCCACGTCGTCCCTGGCGCCGGGACGACGGTCCCCACGCTTCCGGGCACAGGCTAGTGAGCCCTTTTCAACTCCACACGTCTCGGCAGGCTGGACACCGTCTGCGCGGGTCGGTCGAGAAGAACCCAGTGTCCGGCCGTGGGGTCGCGGCGGTCAGCGCCCGGCCGCGTAGCCGAGTTGGCCCCTGGCGTTCGCGCCGGCCGAGAGCTCACCGGTGCCCGGATCGCGGGCGACCGCCGAGAGCCTGCTCAGCGACCACGGCCCGGCCACGGTGACCGCGTGGCCGCGAGCGCGCAGTTCCTCGATCACGTCGGCACCCAACCGGTCCTCCACCACGACGCCGCGCGGTTCCCACGTCCGCGGCCAGAACGAGCCGGGCAGGTGCGTGGTGTGGAACGTGGGGGCGTCGATCGCCTGCTGGATGTCGTAGCCCCCGACGATGCGGCGGAGCAGGTACGGCAGCTGCCACTGGTCCTGCTGGTCGCCGCCCGGCGTCCCGAGCGCTTCGACCGCGCGTCCGCCGCGCACCAGCATCGTGGGCGACAGGGTGGTGCGCGGGCGGGCCCCGGGCCGCAGCGCCGCAGGCGACTGCGGGTCCAGCCACGTCATCTGCAGCCGCGTGCCGACACAGAACCCCAGCTCGGGCACTGTCGGCGAGGACTGCAACCAGCCGCCGGACGGCGTCAGGCTCACCATGTTCCCCTCGCTGTCGACGACGTCGAGATGGCAGGTGTCGCCGCGCGTCTCGCCGGTGAGCCGCACGGTGGGCTCCCCCACGTCGCCCCGCTGGTCGGCGTCGGCCGTGCGCAGCGGCGGCACGAACGGCGTCCGGCCGGGAAGACGGCCCGGTCGCCAGTCGGCGGAGGCCAGCTCGTCGATCAGCGCCGCTCGCGCCCGGCTGTACGCGGGGTCGAGCAACACTCCGACCGCAGGTCGGGAGGGGGTGTCGCCGTAGTAGGCCTCCCGGTCGGCGAAGGCCAGCTTGAACGCCTCGACGATCAGGTGCGCGCCCCGCGCCGTCGAGGGGTCGAGCTCGTCGTCGGGGAAGTGACCGAGGACGGCCAGTGCCTGCAGGAGCACCGGTCCGGACGCCCAGGCGTCGCTCTTGACGACGGTGGTGCCGCGGAAGCGCAGCGACACCGGCGCCTCGAAGCAGGGCCGGTACGCGCTCAGATCGGCGCGCTCGAGGACCCCGACGCGGTCCCGGCCGTCCGAGTGCCGGTGGGGCTCGCGCAGGAACGCCTCGATCGCGGCGGCGACGAACCCGTCGCTCCACTCGGTGATCACCGATCGGATGCGGTCCCCGCGGGTGGCGCCGGAGGCCGCGGCCAGCAGGCGTTCGAGCGTGCGTGCGTAGACCGGGTTGCGCACCGGCTCGCCGGCGTCGGGCACCCGGCCGGCCGGCATCCACAGCTCCCGGGAGGTGGGCCAGGCCTCGGTGAACAGTGGCTCGACGGCCCGCAGCGTGCTGACGAGCTGGGGAGCGGCCGGAACGCCGTCGCGCGCGTAGCCGACCGCGTACTCGAGGACGTCGGCCGGCTCCCAGGTGCCGTGGCGGGCGAGCAACTCGAGTAAGGCCACGACCGCGCCGGGGACGGCCGCCGCCAGACCACCGGCGCCCGGAACGGCGTCCAGCCCTTCGGCCGCGAAGTGCTCCAGGGAGGCCCGGCGCGGTGCCGGTCCCTGTCCGGAGAGCGTCCGGACGTCGTCGGAGCCGGCGACGGAGAGCAGGCCGACGAGGTCGCCGCCGGGTCCGTTCAGGTGCGGCTCGGCGACGTGGAGGACGAAGCACCCCGCCACCGCGGCGTCGAACGCGTTGCCGCCGCGCTCCAGCACGCTCTGCGCGGTGCCGGTCGCCAGCCAGTGGGTGGACGCCGCCATCCCCTTCCGTCCGCGCAACGTCGGCCGAGTGCCGAACGGATCCGGCGAGCGGAAGATTGAATGCAACATAGGGCTGATCGTATTCACCTAGCGGAGCTAGGGTCAACGGCGACCGACCGCACGAACTCGGAGACGTCGCTCGCCAGCCGGTCGCGGAACTCGAAGGCCAGCCCGTGCCGGCCCCCGTCGTAACCGCGGAGCACCGCACCCGGGATGCCCTCGGCCAGCGCGACCGCGTCGCCGAACGGCACGATCGGGTCGTCGGTGCCGTGCAGCACCAGTGTCGGGGCGGTGATCTCCCCCAGCCGGGCCAGGAGATCGTGGGTGCGCAGCGCGCGCATGCGCCGCTCACTCTGGGCAGGCGTGCGGACGGCCAGCGCCGCGGCGGCGCGCTGCACGATCGCCGGGTCAGCGGCGCGCACCGCCGGAGTGAGCGCGCTGTCGAGCATGAAGGCCGACCGTGCCGAGTCGCTGAGGCCGGCGACCCGGGTCGCGAACGCGGTGACCGACGCGTGCGACGCCGTGGTGGCGACCAGGGTCAGGCTCGACACGAGCCGGGGGTGCCGTAACGCCAGGTGCTGAGCTACCGCGCCGCCGAACGACGTGCCGAGGACGTGGGCGGAGGGCACTCCGAGGCCGGCGAGCAGCACCGCCGCGTCGTCCGCCAGGTCGTCCAGGTCGTAGGCGCCACCGACGTGCTCGGACGGGCCGGTGTCGCGCTGGTCGTAGACGATCGGCCGGATGTCCGGCGCGAGGGCCGGGAGTAGATCGGCGAACTGGTTACGGTCGCTCTCCGCGCCGTGGATCAGCAGCAACGGGATCGTCATGGGCTTACCTCCGTACACATGGCTGTAAAAATTGAGTGCAATCCTAGGCTCCAGTCCAGCCATACCGTGGATCGAGATCCCGAATCTCGCAAGATCCACCCGAAGATTGCATGCTTTCAGCCGCGAAAGTGGCGAGAGGGAGACGACATGTCGGTACTGATCTCGGGCGCGAGCATGGCGGGTCTGTCGCTCGCCTACTGGCTCGACGCACTCGGCGAGGACGTGGTGGTGGTCGAGCGGGCTCCGGCGCTGCGCCGGGCGGGCTCGCCGATCGACGTCCGCGGCGAGGCGCTCGACGTCGCGGCGCGGATGGGGATCCTCGACGAGCTACGCGCCCGCCGCGTGATCAGCTCCGACCGCACCGCGTTCACCACCTGGGTCGACCGGGACGGCGCTCCGGTGGCGGTGCTCCCGGCCGAAGCCGCGACCGACTCGGCCGACGACGTCGAGATCGCCAGGGACCGTCTCGTCGATCTCCTGCACGAGGCGATCGGAGCGCGGGTCGAGTTCCGCTACGGCGACCACATCGACGCCGCCTCCGACGAGGGGTCGTCAGTACGTGTCCGGTTCGCGAGCGGGGCCGAGCAGCGGTTCGACCACCTCGTCGGCGCCGACGGCATCCACTCGGGCGTCCGCAGGGCGACCTTCGGGCCGGAGTCGGACTACCGCCACCACCTCGGCGTCTACTTCGCGATCGTCGACCTTCCCCGCGGAGCGGGAACACCGCACGAGAGCCTGACCTACAACACCCCCGGCCGGATGTACTGCATCACCGACTACGGCGACCGCACGCTCGGGTACCTGGCGTTCCGCGCGCCGGAACTCACGTACGACCACCGCAGCGTGGAGGCCCAGAAGGCGGTCATCCTCTCCGAGCTGCGCGGCGAGACGGGCTGGCAGGTCCCGCTGCTGCTCGACGCCGTGCGAGAGGCCGAGGACCTGTACTTCGATTCGGTGAGCCAGGTACGGATGACCGGATGGGCCCGGGGGCGGATCGTGCTCGCCGGCGACGCCGCGCACGCCGCCGCCCTGTTCTCCGGCCGCGGGACCTCGCTGGCGATGCTGGGGGCGTACTTCCTCGCCGAGGAGCTCCGCCGGGCGGACGGTGACCACGCCACCGCGTTCACCCGCTACGAGCAGCGGCTGCGCCCCTACGTCGAGCGCGCTCAGGCCGGGGTACCGGAGACCAGGGACTTCATGGTGCCGGCCACGGCCGGCGATCTCGCCGCCCGCAACCTCCGCTTCGCCGTCGAGGCCAGCCGCTAGCACGGATAGCTGACGCCGGGACCCCCGCCACTGCGGAAAAAGGGTACAATTGGGGCGGAGCCGGATGGAGTCCGGCTCCCCATCGGTCGTGCCCGGGGCGGGACTCGAACCCGCACGCCCTTTCGGGCAGCCGTTTTTAAGACGGCCGTGGCTGCCTTTACACCACCCGGGCTCGGCACTCACCGTACGGGGCGGAACCCCGCCGACGTAGCGGCTTTGCCAGAAGTGGGATCGGTCAGCCCGGGCATGAGTCAATGGATAACGTCGCCCGGCAACCTGCCGGGCGACGTTCTGCAACCATCATCCTCAACCGGCGGTGCGAGCCGTCGCCGCTGCCGCCTTGTCCGCGGAGTCGGCGGCCGCTGCGGTCTCGCCCTCCGCGGCCGGCTCGGCCTTCCCCTTGGCAGTCGGCTCGGCCTTCGCGGCCGGGTCCGTCTTGGCGGCCGACTCGGTCTTCGGGGCCGACTCGGCCGGCGTAGCGGCAGGCTCGGCCTTCGCGGCGGCGGGCTCGGTCTTCGCGGCGGCGGGCTTGGCCGGCTCGGCGTCGCCCACCTTGCCGCCGGTCGGCGGCGCCGGGGTGGCCGAGGGCTTGGCCGCCGGCGTCGGCGTCGCGAACAGCTCGAAGCTCGCCCGCGGGTCGTGCAGCTGGCCGAGCGCGACGACCTCGCGGCGCAGGAACAGCGCGAGCGTCCAGTCGGCGAGCACCCGAACCTTGCGGTTGAAGGTGGGTACTCGGCTCAGGTGGTAGGAGCGGTGCATGAACCAGGCGAGGAAGCCCTTGGTCTTGATGCCGTAGGTCTGCGAGACGCCCTTGTACAGGCCGAGGCTCGCGACCGAACCGACGTGCTTGTGCTTGTAGTCCACCGGCTGTCCGCCGTTGAGCACGATGCCGATGTTCGCGCCCAGCCGCTTGGCCTGGCGAACCGCGTGCTGCGCGCTGGGCGAGCAGGTCGCACCCTCGACGTCGGAGCTCAGGTCCGGCACCGCGGCGCAGTCTCCCGCGCTCCAGGCGCCCTCGACCACGTTGCCCTCGGGGTCGACGACCTGCAGCGTCGGCAGGCAGGTGACCCGGCCGCGCTCGTCCAGCGGCAGGTCGGTGTTGCCGAGCATGGGGTGGGCCTTGACGCCGGCCGTCCAGACGATCGTCCGGGCGGTGAACTCGTCGCCGTCGGAGAGCTTGACCACGCCGTCGACGCACGACTGCAGGAACGTGTTGAGCCGGATGTCGATACCGCGGTCCAGCAGCCGCTGCACGGTGTAGGCACCCATCTCGGGGCCGACCTCGGGCAGGATGCGCTGGCTCGCCTCCACCAGCACGAACCGGATGTCGGACTGGCTGAGCGTTTCGTAGTACTTGACCGCGTCGCGGACCATGTCCTCGAGTTCGGCCAGCGCCTCGATACCGGCGTAGCCACCGCCGACGAACACGAACGTCGTCGCGGCCTTGCGCAGCTCCGGGTCGTCGGTGCTGTCGGCGGCGTCGAGTTCGCCCAGCACCTGGTTGCGGAGGTAGATGGCCTCGCCGATCGTCTTGAACCCGACCGCGTTCTCCTTGAGGCCCGGGATGGGCAGCGTCCGGGACACCGACCCGGGCGCGAGGACGATCTGGTCGTACGTCAGCTCGTAGGGGTTGCCCATCACCGGGACGATGTTCGCCGTCCGCCGGGCGTGGTCAACGCTCTCGACGTAACCGGTGATGATGTGGGCGTGCCGCAGCGTCTTGCGCAGCGGAGCCACCACGTGACGCGGCTCCAGGTTGCCCGCCGCGGCCTCCGGGAGGAACGGCTGGTAGGTCATGTGCGGCTGCGGATCGACGACGGTGATCCGCGCCTTCTTCGCCTTCCGCTGCAGCTCCAACGCCGTGTACATCCCGACGTACCCACCACCGACGACGAGGATGTGCGGTCGATCCGCGCTCATGCCTCTCTACCTTCCGCGCTTGCGGCGGCACCGTTGTGGCGCCGTCAGGCTTGCTCCGGACCTGCATTGGTCCCGACTCGCAAAAAGCGTAACCAGGCTGTCTGAAACGATTCGTTGCGCGGTCGCCGCATGCGACCGCCGACACATTTTCCGGGCTACCCGTCACGGAACGCGCGACACCTCGTCGGCCCCGGACGATGTCCCCGTTCACAGTTTTGACCGGTGGTCACCCGTCCAAACCGCCTGGGCTTCTCACGTCTGTGTCAGCGCCTTGGCCTGGGCGAATATTCCATCGAGCATAGGCTCGGTGAGCACACCCGTGAAGGTGTTCTGCTGGCTGACGTGGTAGCAGCCGAGCAGCGTCACGCCGGTGCCCGGCACTGCCACCGAGGCACCGTGGCCGAACCGCGGCCGGGGTCGCGGGGCCAGCCCACCCAGCGCGCCGACCACGGGCCAGAACGCGGTCCAGGCGAACGCGCCGAGCGCGACGATCACCTTCAGCGTCGGCGCGAGGAGCTGCAACTCCCGGGTGAGCCAGGGCGCGCAGGTGTCCCGCTCGGCCGGCGTCGGCTTGTTCGCGGGCGGCGCGCACCGCACCGCGGCGGCGATCCGGACGTCGATCAGCTCGAGACCGTCGTCGACGCTCACGGCGGTGGGCTGGTTGGCCAGACCGGCACGGTGGAGCGCAGCGTAGAGCCAGTCGCCGGAGCGGTCACCGGTGAACACCCGGCCGGTGCGGTTCGCGCCGTGCGCGGCCGGGGCGAGGCCGAGCACCAGGATGCGGGCGTCGCTGGGGCCGAAGCCCGGCGCCGGGCGTCCCCAGTAGGTCTGGCCGGCGAACGCGGCGCGCTTCTCGGCCGCGACGCGCTCCCGCCACTCGACCAGCCGGTCGCACGCCCGGCACTGCGCCACGTCCGCGTCCAGCTCGCCCAGGTCGACCGCCGCCGCGGCCAGCGCGCGAACGTCGTCGGCATCCGTCGCGGCGGGAGCGGTCGACTGCAGGTAGGCCGGGCGTCCCATCCATCCATTTTCGCCGACGCCCGGCAGCGGCCGAGCCCCGCCCGCCGGGTAGCCGACGCTCCCGCGGGCACCCCGGCGCGTCGGCTACCCGGCGACGCGGCCCGGCCGCTCAGGACAGTCGCGTGCGGAACAGCTCGAGTGAGCGGGCCCAGGCGCTGGTGGCGGCGTGGGGGTCGTAGGTGTCGAGGCGGTCGTCGTTGTAGAAGCCGCGCTTGGTGCCCGGGTACTCGTGGATCGTCAGCTCGCCGCCCGCCTCCTCGACGGCCTTGCGCGCGACGTCGAGCTCGGGGCCGGTGGTCACCGCGTCCTCGGCGGCGGCGTGCACCACCGCGGCAGTCCCCGCGAACGCCGCCCAGTCGGGCTGCGCCGGCTGCCACGGCACGAGCGGGTAGAACGCGGCGACCGCGACGATGTCCTCGCTCAATCCGGCGCCGAACAGCGCCAGCGCCCCGCCGAGCCCGAACCCGACCGCGCCCACTTTCCCGTTCACGGCGTCGGCCAGGTACCGGGCCGCGCCGACCAGATCTCCGGCTACCCGGTCGACCGGTAGCGCGGCGGCGAGCCTCTGCGCCTCGTCGGCGCTGCTGACCACCGTGCCTCCGTAGACGTCAGGCGCGAGCGCGACGAAGCCCTCGCCGGCCAGCCGATCGGCGACCGATCGGATCTGCCCGCCCAGTCCCCACCACGTCGGTAACACCAGGATCCCCGGTCCGCTACCGCTCTCCGGCCGTGCCAGGTAGCCGTCCGCCGTCCCGTCCTCGACCGACTGCGCTCCCCGAACTGCGAAGCTCACCTTCTCGCCCACGGCAGACTCCCTTCGATTGGCGTCACCCAATCACGCGAGTGGACCGCGCGGAACCGATCCGGCGCTACGTCACATTCGATATCAACCCTCCTGAATCGATGCGGAAGGGGCACCGACGCGCCGACTCTGGTTCCCCCGGGCTGGAGGGCACCGGATAACGTGCGCGCATGAGCACACTGCTGGCCACTCTGCTCGCCGCCCCGGGCCTCTACCGGGGACGCGGCGACGGTGCGGAGTCCGGGCCCTTCCTGGCCCGGCTGGTCGTGACGCCGGTGGTTTCGGCCCGCGGAGTGGTCATCGACTACGAGGCCACTTCGGACCGCCGGGGCCTGCACCACGTCGAGCACTCGATCCTGACCACGAGCGAGGACGGCCGGCAGGCACTGCACGTGTGCTGCACGGAGTTGCCCGGCGTGGTGCAGTTCATCGAGAGCAAGCCGGGGATCTTCACCGCCTACGACGGGGGTCTGACCGCCCGCATCGTGATCACCGCACCCCAGCCGGGGTCACTCACGTACTCCTGGTGGTGGACCCGCGACGAGGGCGAACCGAAAGAACAGTTCCGCGCCGACGTGCGACGAACCGGCTAGGGCCCACGACGGGCCGACTGGGCCGGGGCGGCCGGGCCGGGCCCGGTCGGGCGGGGCGGGGCCGGTCGGGCGGGGCGGGGCCGGCTGGGCCGGCTGGGCCGGCTCTCAGGCCAGCGACCAGGCGATGCCGTCGAGGATGTCGTGCTCGCTGGCGACGACCGACTCGGCGCCGACCTCGTCCATGATCACCCGCAGCACCAGCGCGCCCGCCCCGATCACGTCCACCCGGCCCGGGTGCATGACCGGGTAGGCCGCCCGCTCGTCGCGGGCCTGGCCGAGCAGCCGATCCGTCACCTCGGCCACCTGCGCCCGGCTGACCCGGGCGTGATGGATGGCCGCGGGGTCGTAGGCGTCCAGACCCAGCGCGAGCGCGGTCACGGTCGTCACCGAGCCGGCCAGCCCGACGAGCGTCCGGGCCTGCTCCACCGGCACGGCCTCGCGCGCCAGGTTGATCGCGGCCACGACGTCCTTCTCGGTGGCCGCGATCTCGGCCGCGCTCGGCGGGTCGGTGTGCAGGTGGCGCTCGGTGAGCCGCACGCAACCGATGTCCACGGAACGAGCCGCGTCCACCCCGCGCGAGCCGAGCACGAACTCGGTGGATCCCCCGCCGATGTCGACCACGAGGTACGGCGGTTCGCCGCTCCGCAGGCCGCGGACGGCGCCGTCGAAGGACAACCGCGCCTCTTCGTCGCCGCTGATCACCTCGGGAGCGGTACCGAGCGTCTCGAGCACCATCGCGCGGAACTCGTCGGCATTGGACGCGTCGCGGCTGGCGCTGGTGGCCACCATCCGCACGCGCTCGGCGCCCAGTTCGCGGATGCGGCCGGCGTACTCCGCGAGCGCGACACGGGTGCGCTCGATCGCTTCCGGCGCGAGCATCCCGGTGCGGTCGACGCCCTGTCCGAGCCGGACGATCCGCATCTCCCGGACGACGTCGACCAGCGGAGCGTCGCCGGCCGGTAGATCGGCCACCAGCAATCGGATGGAGTTCGTGCCGCAGTCGATCGCCGCGACCCTCATCGTTCCTGCTCCCCACTGCACGGGTGCCGGTCCCACCAGCGCCCGACCGCCTCGAGTGCCTCGTCGCCGAACGGGTTGACGCCGGGCCCGGCGGCCAGCGCGTGACCGGCCAGCGCATGCAGGCACTTGACCCGGGTGGGCATGCCTCCTGCGCTCACGCCGTCGATCTCCGGCACCTCACCGAGCGCGCGGCGGCGCGCCAGGTAGTCCTCGTGGGCAGCCGTGTAGCGGGCGGCCAGCTCGGGATCCTCGGCCAGCCGCTCGGACATGTCCCGCATCAGCCCGCCGGACTCCTCGGTGGACAGTGCACCGGCCAGCCGGGGACAGGTCAGGTAGAACGTCGTCGGGAACGGCGTCCCGTCGGGCAGCCTCGGCGCGGTCTCGACGACGTCCGGCGCGCCGCAGGGACAGCGGTGGGCGACGCCGACGGCACCGCGCGGGACACGTCCCAGCTGCGCCGCGACCGTCTCGTGATCGGTCGCGGACAGGCCATCTGCGCTCATTTGCCGTCGGCCGTCTCGACGCTGTCCCACAGCCGCCCGTACCAGGAGCGGGGGTCCTCGACCGGCGAGTTGGTCGGCACCGTGGTGGTGCGGCTACCGCTGGCGCGCGACGGATCCTGCACGACGTACCGCTTCTCCCCTGGTTCGGTCCACTGCAGCCGCGAACGGGCCTGACCCTTGACGTACTCCGGGTCGTTCCACGCCTCGAGGTCCGAGCGTAGCGCCGCGATCCGCTCGGACTGGCGGGCCTGCGCCCGCTCGGCCGCGGCGATCTCCGACCGCTGCGCGAGGTACTGCTGGATCGGGTAGGCCAGCGTGAGCACCAGTACCGCGAACAGGATGGCCAGCACCGCGGCGCGGCCGGTGAACCGCCCTTCGCCCCGGCGGACGAACCGGCGGCCGTCGAGCGCCGCGGTCGCGGACGCCG